>Ga0232082_100691_pt1 | contig 10697 bp, 8 predicted proteins | sample SJ1S4nscriptome_FD_186120 | JGI IMG/M metagenome (GOLD analysis project Ga0232082, IMG submission 186120) | Metatranscriptome of enriched culture of PCE-dechlorinating microbial communities from Ithaca, New York, USA - SJ1.S4 (Metagenome... ... | reverse complement strand
GTTAAAATAGTAATATGTTATTATCTTATATTTTTCTGGGGGGGATGACTATGGCAGCGATCGCCGCCGCTCTAGCCACAGGTCTAATTTTAATCGCCGGGACCGTAAGCAACCTCTACGTCTTTAAACACATTTACTTAAATTCTTAAGACATCCATGGATTTCAGATTGGGAAAGGGGGGAGTAGATATATGAGTTCTTTACAGAAAACATTTTTACTCTACGTCTTTATATATTTCCTTTGCAAAGGAGCTCTGTACTGTAGCCTTTATGTTATTTGTGTGATGATAGAAAAGAATGCCCGGATGCGATGGGCTAAACTGCGGGTCATATTAAAGGCCAAAAGAGAGGATGAAGAAAGACGCTGGAGTACGGCTTACCGCCTCTATTATCAACGTGAGGCTGAACGCAAAGCAGCGGCTGCCGACACTTTGCTTCATGGACAATCCTGTGATAAGCTTGAACACCCTGAGTCAGGGGTCGCAGCAGCAGGAAATTCAAACCTCGATATTGTTTTAACCGGACAGTCAGTAACTATCTGAATATAGTAACTTTTGTCAAAATGCGAATTTATTTTAGATATTTTTATTTACTTTACAATTATGTTAAAGTTTGATTAATGAGTCTGCTGAAGTATGCTACATCAATAAAGAAGCTTTCTGAAGACAAGTCCCCTAATCTTGACAATAGACTCAAGATCACCTTCCGTTATTTGAAAGATATTTCACCTTATTTTCAGCGCAGAATATTTTTCATCTGATATTAGCCTTGGGCGTCAATCAGCAAAACTCTGCAAAGGGCGAATAGAAATGGAGAATCGCCTTCAAATAATACTCTATGCAGTTCATCTTTCCTGCCAATAATAATCCAGCAATAAAGACTTGAGATTAAACCGGGGATTGAGAAGACGTGTCACTATGTCACGTTTCTTATGTTATTTTCGTTAAATTCATGCGTGAGCAAATATAGCACATTTTTTAAACATTTATGAGTTTATCACTATATTGAAAACAGCCGGGGGAGTAATATGGTCTGGGGAAATTCCAGGAGGATTATCGTACAATTCCATGAAGGTTTATGTGGATGCGGTAGTGGAAAGCCACACCAAGATTGCTGTGGTTCTTCAGGCACAGGCAAACGGACTTATTTTCCCGTAGGGACGAGAGGCCATGTTCATTCCACTGCAATGAATTTAAATGAGAATGACCTAAACACCGAAGATGATATGAAATTGAACGTGGCAGCTAGATGTAATAGCAGTATAGATAAACAATCGACAACACAGGTGGAGGAAATGAATGGTTCATCTCCTGGTGTCCAGACCGTCGGAGGTTTCAAGGGGTGGGCTTTCCTAAGAAAACTGCTTAATGAACAGGGTGCCATAAAATTCAGAATTGGAAACCGGGATAAATATCCAATTTCGGTATTCCAAATCAAAGCAACACAAAATCGTCTCAAACAGGAAAAAATACTACAGACGCCCAAGCAGGCGAAAGCAATCGAACTACAGGTAAGATCTTATCGTTCCAGTCAAGCTTTAGATTCCTATATATATAGTTATACTTGGGCTTCCAAGGAGTATGGACAGGTGGCGGCGGTGGCCTATGATAATTTTCAAGAAAAAATATTTGATCTTAATTGCCTGGCCTGGATGCTGTACATGTGGAATGAGTACTCCAATATATATCATCCCAAGATATCAAACCTCCGGGGTTGGGTGGCGGCCCTGGAATATACCTATTGGAAATGTGTGGGTAAACACTGTAGTTATGTTGATATAGCCAAAAAATATTCTACATCGCTTTGGACTCTGCTGCGCAAAGTACAAATAATTGGCAGGCATTATAAACGTTACCCGCTGGATTTCAATAGCTGCCCACTGATATATCCTGAATGGGAAGCGCTTTCGCCGGAAGACAAAATTAAATGCTATGACGAAGTCAAGCAGTATATCCATATGTACACCAATTTCTACACTGAGGGCCTGGTCGATACGACCAAGGCCCAGGCGGACTTTTATGATTGCCTCAATACATCCGGTAACTTCTGGAAGGGTGAGATCAGCGAGATATATGAACAATTTTTCCATGATTATATAGTTTTGGATTTCGAGAACAGCGCCGGTTCTACACCAGCACATCTTTTTTGGGACGACCATGCCTGTCGTTTTCCCCCTCACTTGAGAGAAGCCGCTTTTAATCTAATAATTAGTCACGTAGGGGCTTATTTGCTAATCCCTCTATCAAAACACAAGATATTATTGGAGGATATTTTTACAGGCCAGCGAGGCGAGGTCTATGGTAATTGGGAGACTAATATTCAGGAGGAGATTGTTCCGGGGGCGATCATCTTAACCAGGCTCTTGCCCGTGAGCAGCCAGCAGTGGATCCAGGCACCTTATTATGTGCTGTTGCCAGAGCTGAAAGAGTTGTATTACAATAAATTCCATATGCTAATGGAGCGTTTACATCCTCATGATGAAGGGGACTTCTCCTTCTGCAAAAAAAGGGGAGAAAACATTCTCAAGGCTTACATCATGGCCATTGACGAACTGGAGCAAAATACCTTGATGGCACTTAAAAAACCTTTATATCTAAAATGGATGTTGACTGAACTGAATGTTGATAAGGAATTTAATAATTATCTAGAAATAAGCGGAAAATTTCACACTCTTAAATCCGAGCCATCGCTGCAGACATTTCTCTGGATGAGTTATTCCCCGGACCATACCTGCCAATGGGGATATATTGTACTTAAAAAGCCCCGGTTATTTATTTTTGTGCCGCCCAGTAAAAATATTGAAGGCCTTATCAAAGATATTCGTAAGGCTCTTCGGGGGACTAATGCTATGGTCTATTTTCGTGATTATCAATGCAGTCTTAAAGACTCGGATGAGCTGCAGAAGTTATTAATAAATGACCTGGCTAATTACTTGAATAGAAATCCAGAGGATACCTTAACTCTGCTGCGTCAAGATATTCTGGGGGATGAGGAAAAGGAATACGAACAGGGTATATTTTTACTGAAAATCGGTTCACTTTTAATGGAATATTTACAGGAGCAAGGCATGATAGTGGACGTTAAAAACTAATAACAGATTTTATCTGGTTTTGCATCGGGGATTACTTCCCAAATAAAGCAATCCCCGGCCTTAAGCCAGAGCTTCTTTGACTACTATTTTCGTATCTGTTAACATACAGCTATAAAAGAGTTGCCGCTTTTTGCACGGCGGCTGGTCCTTAACAGGTTTTAGACCGCCCTACGAGGCGGTCGTTTACTTTCTGAGCAAGATACTCAGAGAAATAACACCTACAATCACCAAGCCCAAATCTCTCTAACAACAGTATATGAACCGTCAATGCCCCCGGCCTTATCATAGAAAAACATTACAAGAACCCCATCTAAACAAACACAATGATCGTCTACAATAAGCGAATCCGAGTCCATTGTTGCGAAAGCTTTGAAACAACGGGGCTTCTGGGGATCTTTCAGATACAAAAAAATAACAATCTTGCATTTATCACCTCGAAAACACCCTGTCTAAAAAGCCTATTTTCCCGAAACAATGGACTTTGGCCGAGTGCCTAAGTATTGGCACGCATTTTGCACAAATTAAGTATTATACTCGTTTAAACCATCTTGGAACATAAAAAACGGGGAGCTTTTTATCCAACTATTAGGATATTCCATGTAATACAGCCCAATTCAAAGGGGGAAACGACATTTATGTATCAATCATGGCAACAAGAGCATGGTAAAAAGTTAATCTCATCTGAAAAAGCGGTGAAGCTAATAAAATCTGGAGACTGGATTGATTATGGCTGGTGTGTCGGCCATCCTTATCTATTAATTATGGAGGAATAAGCGATGGATTTTAAATGTGCGGAAAGATATGCGGAAAAGATATCTTTTGCTGACAAAGCCGTCAAAATAGTGGCATCGGGAAATTCAATAAGATATGCTTTTGGAGTATTTCAAAGCAGTGAACTCGATATTGCTTTAGCCAAACACATTAGTGAGTTAAGAAACGTAAAAATATACCCAGATAATGATTCGTTCTGGCACTACGATGTACATCGAGTAGATCCTAGGGGGGCCCATTTTTACTTTGAAAATATATCTTTTACCAGACAGATTTGGGAATCACAATCGCTTTCCAAAGCTGGTTATAACCTTATACCCGGTTTTATTTTTATGGCAATAGTTAGTCCAATGGATAAAGATGGTTTCTTTTGGTTTCCTTCTGGGATATCCAGGCAAAAATTTCAATGGGAAATTGAACATGCCGAATATATTATTGTTGAAGTCAACGAAAATGTTTCAAATTTAGACACTACTTGCAATTCTATTCATATCAATCAGGTTCATCGTGTGGTGCCAAGTCGTAATGCCCCACTGATAAACACCCATTTTGTTTCTGGAATTCTACCGTATGTCAACCGAAATCAATTACTGACCAATCCGGCCTGAGAACTTAATAAGACGACTGAAAGTAGCTCTTATTGAGTCTGACGCCCATTGTCTGATATAAACGATTTTCTGCCTGATGACCATAATTATAGATCGTAAGGGATAAGCCATGGGCAAGCGATAAACAAATAAAATAAAAAGAGCAACCCCTTTTCTCTTTAATTTGATCAAAGTAGGTTACTCACAGTGATTGTAGTAAAGGTAAAGCTTAACTAATCTTATATTTACTGAGCTTACGATATAGAGCCGACGGATGAATGGCGAGGAGTTCTGCTGCCAATTTTTTGTCCCCATTTGTCTGCTTTAAAGCGTCTTCCAAAACTTGTTTCTCAGTCTGGTACATAATATTGGCTAGACCCGACTTACTTCGGAGGGCACTCTCAGTATTGATTTTTCTTAATATACAAGGAAAATCCTCAATATTTAATGATGAATCATCAGTCATATTAATTGCCAATTCTAAGACATTTTCTAGTTCGCGAATATTGCCTGGCCATGTGTATTGCTGTAAAAGCTTCAAAGCATCTTCGGAAATATAGTCTATTTGTTTGCGCATTTTTGTATTCAACTTGGAAATAAGAGAATCAACCAGCAGCGGAATATCTTCCGCGTGTTCTCTAAGCGGCGGAATACTCAATTCTACAATATTCAGGCGGTAATAAAGATCTTCACGGAACTTTCCTTCCTTCACAAGTTCCTCCAAGTTCTGGTTAGTAGCGGCTATTACTCTAACGTCTACCCGAATGGGCTCTAGACTACCTATTCTTTCAATTTCCCGTTCTTGAAGTACCCTTAACAATTTGGCCTGCATTATCAATGGCATGTCTCCAATTTCATCGAGAAAAATGGTTCCTTTATCAGCCACTTCAAATTTCCCTGTTTTTCCTCCTTTTTTTGCCCCAGTAAATGCCCCTTCCACATAACCAAACAGCTCTGATTCCAATAAATTTTCGGGAATAGCAGCACAATTTACTTTTATAAATGGCCGCGAACGTCTTTCGCTGCCATTATGTATAGCATGGGCAAATAGCTCTTTCCCGGTTCCGCTTTCACCGGTTATAAGCACCGTAGATATATTGCGGGCTACCCGCCAGGCAAAGTTTTTTAAATTATTAATTATATTGCTTTCTCCAATAATATCGTCAAATTGGTAATACGAGCGGTTGATCTTTTCGCACTCTTCCTTGTAAAACTCCAACTTACGTTCCGCTTGCTTTAATTTCTCAGTCAGGATCTTGGCAGCATTAATATCTGTAAATAGAGTTTTTCCAAATGCTCCCACCAGTTCTCCATCCTTCATGATTGGCACACGCATAGTGATTAATCCTTGGTCCCGGACGTTGCAGAAATCACATAATATGGGTTCGCCTGTCTTTAAAACCTGAGGTAGATTGCAGTTCTCATTAATAAGACTAATGTGGGTCCCAAGAACATCTTCACGACGACGTCCTACAATATTTAAGTAAGTATCGTTTATCATGGTGACCAATCCGTCTTTATCGACTACAAGAATTCCCTCATACGGGTTTTCAATTACTTCATCAAGAGTTGCCTTAAGCTGTTTAACATACTCAAGTTCATCGACTACCTGCTCAAACTCCGTTATGTCTTTAAATATACCGACCGCACCAATCAATTCCCCATTTTCAACAATAGGTGTTCGGTTAGTTACTACTACAACATCTCCCACTTTTTGTTTTTTATTAAGCTGGGGTTTTCCTGTTAAAATTACTTTATCTAGACCTGAACCTGGCACTGCGTCGTCTATGGGTTTGCCAATTGCCTTATCTGGAGGTATGCCTAATATTTTTCCCGCAGTTGGATTAAATATGGTAATAATACCATCCTTATCAACAGCAATTATCCCATTGTAATTATAGACCGAATTGACAATTGAGTTTAAATGCCTTGGTAATAGTATAAAGTTCATCATATTTCCGAACTCCCCCCTTAAACGATTATCACCTTCCACTCATGAAATAATGGTTTTACTCCTGGTCCCTCTATTTGCCCCCCTTTAAATTACTTCTCTGATTGAGCCGCAAACTTTTATTATATTATAACATATAATAAATTACAAATATTTATAGTACTTGTAATGAAATGGCTATTTATATCTGAAATCATTACTTGGTGATTTTTTTGCCACCCCGGCGATTGAATTTTTGTCTAACCCCTCAGAAGGAATTGCCGACCGCTTCTATGCTCCGGGCATCCACTCTTTTTCTCTGCTCATTATTTTCTCCCCTTTATTAAGTTATTTTTTCACGTTTAATTCCTCTGCATTTCCTCAGCGATGGAAGCGTTCTCTTCAATCATCCCTCCTTGATTCGATGAATGCCATTACAAAAAAAGGCGGCAACGAACCATGTTCGTCACCAAAGTATTGAAACATATTAAAGGGGGGTTGAAGGAAATCTTAGCAACATTAAGGTTGAGTTTAAATCATTTTCATGAAGCCCATTGGGGATAAAAATTCTTTTTCAAACTGGCCTTAAGCTCTCCTCGTAAATCGGGATGTGCTATGGAAATTAACTCGTTAGCCCTTTCTCTTCTGGTTTTGTATCTAAGGCTGGCAATACCATATTCGCTTATAACATAATCGGCATAAGTTCTAGGAACAGTAACCGGAGTTCCAAGTGGCAATTCAGGAACAATTGCGGATGATAAAGAACCGTTTGACAGATTTCTTGCCGCATTAATAAGGGTGATTCCTTTACCGCCCTTGGACCAGAATGCTCCAATGGCAAAATCCAATTGCCCGCCAGTTCCACTGATCTGATTATGCTGGAGACCCTCAGAAGCTATCTGGCCGCTATAGTCCACCATTAGGGCCATATTAAGTGCCACCATGTTAGGATGCTGGGCAACAAACACCGGATTATTGGTATAAGATGCCGGATGCAATTCACAGGCCGGATTCTCACAAATATAATCATACATAGACTGATCGCCCATACCGAAAGTGGCTATTGTAACTCCTTTATGAAATGGTTTCCGGGCATTGGTGACAATCTCTTTTTCCACCAGGTCAGGTAAACCACCGGGGAACATTTCGGTCAGAACCCCCAGATCATGCTTCCCGGTTAAACCGGCGACCACAGCTTCGGGAATGCCGCCGATTCCCATCTGAATGGTGTCTCCATCATTGATTAGTTCTAAAACATACTGGGCTATTGTTTTATCACGCTCTGTCGGTTCGCCTCTCCCAAAGTTCGGAATTTGGGTTGAGTTCTCAACAAAATAATCAAATTCTGAAACATGCATCCAGTTGTTCCCGAAAACGACCGGCATTTGATCATTCACCTCACCAATGGCTATACGCAGTTTGCCGGTTTCCTTCCCTTGACGGATCGCTTCCATGGTGTAGAAATTAGTTAGACCCAAGTTCACATAACCAAATTGATTAGGCGGAGTGACCATGGCGATATATATGTCGGTTTTCGACGCTACCTTATCATGCAGATCGGTTGCTTTAACTGGATAAAAATCGGCCAATTTACTACTTCCCATTTTCCTGGGGGTGGCTATAGCAAAACCGGGCATAAAATTTATATGGCCATCAAGATTACGCATGAAATCAGGGTCGTATATTTTGCCCGGACGTACCTGAACCGTATCGAAAATCTTGACATCCCTCAACTCTTCGTGCCTGTCCAAAACAGCATCATACATATCCATAGAGCATGCGCCTATTGCCAAGCCGGTCGCTACTACATCCCCGGATTGAACTTGTTGGGCCGCTTCCCCTATTGAAATCAGTTTTTTTTGGTAATCTTTTTCTAAATACATGCTTTATTAGCTCCCTTCTCAATTGATCTTAGGGACATTAAAAATAATCTAAAATTATTGAATTTTGTGTGATTTACGCCATATCCCCTGGGCTTCAGCCGCCTTAACCAGGTCGTCTCTTACAGATGGATGAGCAATATTTATCAATCCTTCTGCGCGCTGCCATACGCTCATACCCTTCATAGCATACTTGCCATATTCGGTAACAATGTAATCAGCAACCGATCTGGGATCGGTTACGATTCCTCCCGGGGTTAAAGTAGAAACAATCCTGGTTTTAATTTCATTGTTTTTTCCAATATTGGCTGATGGCATACATATAAAAGATTTCCCACCCCGGGACTCCCAACCGGCCAAAACATAGTCCAATTGACCACCCGTTCCGCTTATATGCCGTGTTCCTGATGATTCCGAATTGACCTGACCATACAGATCTACTTCTATCGCATTGTTGATGGTTATAAGTTGGTCGTTCATTGCCGCAACCGAAGGTTTATTCGTGTAATTAACAGGATAAGTCGCACACTTGGGATTATCATCGATAAAGTCGTATAGTATCTGGGTTCCAAGGGCAAAAGTATAAACCATTTTTCCTGGATCAATACCTTTGTACTTTCCTGTCATTTTGCCTGCTTCATGCATGTAAACATAGGCATCCACTAACATTTCGGTATGACAGCCCAGATCTTTCAAGTCAGACTCGGCAATAGCCATTCCGATTGCGTTGGGCATTCCTCCGATCCCCAGCTGAATGCAACAACCGTCGCTGATCTCATCCAAAATAAGTTCGGCTACCTTTTTGTCCACATTAGTGGCGGGTGGAGACGGAACTATTGCTAAAGGCTGGTTGCTGCCTTCTACAATATAGTCTACTTCCGAAATGTGAATAGCTTCTTCATACCCCCCCAGACAGCGAGGTTGTTCTTGGTTGACTTCGACAATAACCACTTTCGCCCGATCACAAACGGCCCGGGTGAAACTGCATTGGGGGCCAAAATTGAAGAAACCGTGTCTATTCATCGGAGTTACTTGAATCATAGCTACGTCCAGAGGTTCGATCCTTTCCCGTATGTAACGCGGCAGTTCGGAATACTTGATTGGGGAATAATAGACAGGCTTTCCGGTCTTGGCAATGGCGCGATCAGCACCAGACATATGCCAGCTATGCCAAACAAATGATTCCCCAGTGGGATCAACAGCATTGACCGCAGTAGGATAGGGGTTAACCGTAGACCATATTTTAACATCCTTCAACTCATCTTTTCTTTTAGCCAGGGCTCGGTCGAGGTCTCTCACCTGCCCGCAAAATTCACCATAATCGATCCAATCGCCTGATTTTATTACCTTTACTGCCTTGTCAGCCGAGACTAGCTTGCTTTTGTACTCCTCCATCAAATTCACCAAAATTCCTCCTTTTTGTCGCGCACGCTATTCCCCATAATTTCTTTGGTCTGCTTTGTGGCCTGGAAGGTCCGCTTCTAAATTATTTGGCTACTGTGAAAAAGTTCTATCTCTTGCTCCTTATAGCCAATCGTCCTGAGGATCTCTTGGTTGTGTTCACCCAGTTTGGGGAAAGTCAATTTTGCCACTCCCGGAGTTCCCGAGAGCTTAATAGGCACTCCGGTGAGAGCTACATCCTTTCCGGACCCTCTGACATTATCAAACTTGATAATCATTTCTCTGGCGAGTACCTGCGGATGCTCACACATTTCCTCCAGGGTTAGAATTGGGGTGAAACAAATATCACTGTCAGCAAAATACTCCACCCACTCATCCCTGGTCTTTCCAAGCATTATCTCCTGAATATCTCTTATCATGTCTCTCTGCAGGCTAATATCAAATTGCTGCTTAATATAATCCGTTTTACCCAATTTATTGCAGAAGCCAGCCCAGAATTTGTCTTCCAGAGCACCCAAACTCACGTACTTATTGTCTTTAGTTTTGTATATCTGGTAAAAGGCGTAGCCCCCGCTCAAAATATCGTTGCCCCTTTCGGGTAGTTCTCCCCACCCGCACCATTGTCCAAGGGTCAAAGCCAGGAGACTGATGGAACCGTCCATCATGGATATGTCGCAAAGCTGCCCCTGGTCGGTTTTTTGTCGACTGGCCAGCGCTAACAGAATAGCGATGGCCGCATAAAGCGTCCCCCCCGCAATGTCTGCCATTTGCATCCCGCAAATGGCTGGCATCCCCTGATAGGCGCCGTTCAATTCACTGATACCAGCCAGGCTCAGATAATTCAGATCATGTCCGGCGGCATCTCGTAAAGGTCCGTTTAGCCCGTATCCGGTTATTGCACAGTAGATGATTCCTTCATTTAATCTCCTCAACTGTTCGTAGCCAAGACCCATTTTATCCATAACCCCGGGCCGAAACTGATCAACTACAACATCGCTGTTGGCTGCCAATCTTAGGAAAATGGCCTTGCCTTCCTG
>Ga0232082_100682_pt1 | contig 10739 bp, 10 predicted proteins | sample SJ1S4nscriptome_FD_186120 | JGI IMG/M metagenome (GOLD analysis project Ga0232082, IMG submission 186120) | Metatranscriptome of enriched culture of PCE-dechlorinating microbial communities from Ithaca, New York, USA - SJ1.S4 (Metagenome... ... | reverse complement strand
GGTTGGATTGGACACCCCTTGCGGAGTGTCCAATCGGGATCACTCGATCTCCTCCATAGAAACCTTTTTCTTCTTGATGAAGACACTGTAAAGGTTCCAAAGGACCGAGCCGATGGCGATCACCAGGATCGTCCCGGCAATCGGCCGCATCAGGAAAGGCATCAGTTGGTAATCCGTCATGAACATTCCCTTCCGCAGGGAGACTTCCGTCAGGGGCCCCAGGACGAGGCCGATGATCATCGGCGCCGTCGGATACTTGAATTTCTTGAAGAAATAACCGAGTATTCCGCAGGCGAACATGATCCAGAGGTCCGTCATGTCGTTGCGGATCCCGAAGGAGCCGATTGCCGCGAAGACGAAGATGACAGGGCCCAGGATGGAGTACCGGACCTTCCGGAAGTTGGCGAAGAGTTTTGCCACCAGGAGACCGGCAAAGAGCATGAAGATGTTCGACAAATACATGGCGATGAAGATGGCATACATCAATTTCGGCTGATTGATGAAGAGCATGGGCCCGGGTTGGAGGCCATGGACCAGAAAGCCGCCGATGATCACCGCCGTCGTCGCGCTGCCGGGGATGCCCAGCGTGAGCAGGGGGACCATCGCCCCGCCCGTGGCGGCGTTGTTGGCCGTCTCCGGCCCAGAGATCCCCTCGGGAACGCCCGTCCCGAACTTCTCGGGATGCTTGGACCACCGGACCGTCTCTGAGTAGCCGATGAAGGCCGCCGTTGTCGCCCCAACGCCGGGGAGGATCCCGATAAGCGTCCCGATCACGGCCGAACGGAGAATGGTCCATTTCAGGGCCAGCAGTTGCCCGATCTTGGGAATTTTCGTGGAAACCTTGATATCAAGGTGCTCGCCGCTCAGTCCCTTCCCCTCCTCCGCCTTGGCCAGAATCTCGCCGACGGCGAAGGCCCCGATGATGGCGGGGATGAAGTTGATCCCTCCCATGAGGGCCTTGCCACCGAAGGTAAACCGCGCATCGGCGGTCAATTCGTCGATCCCCACCGTGGCCAGGAGCAGGCCGATAAGACCCGCGATGAAGGCCTTGGCCATCCCCGCCCCGCCCAGGGAGGAGATCAGGGTAAGCGCCGCCACCGCCAGGGCGAAATACTCCGGCTGGGAGAAGGTGAGCCCCACCTTGGCCAATTGGGGGGAGACCAGATTCATGACAAAGACGCTGAAGAGTCCTCCAAGACAGGAGGACATGATGGCGAATCCCAGGGCCTCGCCCGCCTGGCCCTTCTGGGCCATGGGGTAGCCGTCGAAGCCGGTCGCCGCCGCCTCGGGCGCTCCCGGAACGTTGAACAGAATGGCTGAGATGGACCCCCCGAAGGTCCCGCCGCAGTAAACGGCGGCCAGGAACGCCAAGCCGTTGGCCGGTTCCATGGCGAACGTGAAGGGGATCAGAAGGGCCGTCCCCATCGTGGAGTTAAGCCCGGGGACGGCCCCGAGGACCGTCCCGAGCACAACACCGACTAAAATGAAAAACAGGGTCATGGGTTGAAAGACCGTCTGTATTGCTGACAACCAGATATCCATAATCGCACCTCCCCCCTCAATAGAACAGCAGGCTAAAATCGCGGAACAGCCATTCGCCCCGCGGGAGGGGAACATACATGGCCTTTGTGAACAGGATGACGATGATGGCCGTCATCGCTATCGAGACCCCGATGATCCATCCTTTGCTTTTCTCCCCGAGCAGAAGCATGAAGGGGATCATGAACAGCGGTGTGACGGTGATGAAGCCAACGACCGGCAAAAGAAAAAAATATGCGACCCCCAGGCCGATGGCGACGAAAAACCGAACCTTGCCCCGGTCCATCGTCATGAACGACTCACCCCATGCCTTCTCTTTCACGATCTTGCGGATCGTTCCGACAGAGACGATCCCACTCAGGAGAATGAGGCATCCAAGGATAAACTGCGGCCAGAAAGATGGCCCCATCTGGCCACCCTGTAGGACCGATGCCTCCGCAAAGTTCCCCGCTACCCAGTACAGAACCAGGGAACCCACAAAGATAAGGATACTGAATACCAATTCACCTTTCAGCACGGCTCTACTCCTTTGACTCCCTTCCATTGCAAGCAACGGAAGGATCGCAATGAAGGTTTAAAATCCGGGATGCGGCCGGACCTTCTCCGGCCGCATCCCGCTTCTGATGATCAAACCTTCCCGGGACTATTTCTTCTTCGTGTAGCCCAGGTCATCCAGGATTTCCTTGTAAGCCTTGAACTCCGAGTCCCAGAACTTTCCGTACTCGGCGGGACCCTTCCAGCCCGGACGGAGGTCCAGAAGGGATTTGTGGGCGATCTCCTTGTAGGACGGGGCGCTCGTCGCCTTCTGCAGGACGGCGGCAAGCCAGTTGATGATCTCCGGGGAGGTGCCCTTCTTCACGGCCAGACCCCGCCAACGGCCCATGGTGATGTCGTAGCCCAGCTCTTTGGCGGTGGGGACGTCGGGCCAGTTGGGGAGGCGCTTCTCCGTGAAAACGATCAGGGGACGGAGTCTTTTGGCCTCGATCAGGGAGATGATGACGCCCGGCTCTTCATGCAGGACGTCGAGGTGGCCGCCCAGGACCGCCGCGTGGGATTCGGGCGCCTTGTCGAAGGGGACGTACTTGATCTTGATCCCCGCACTCTTGGCGAAGAGATTGATGATGATCTCGTCGGGGCTCTGCGGCGTGGTTCCCGTGAATTGGAGTTTGCCCGGGTTCTCCTTGGCGTATTTGATCACGTCCTGGATGGTCTTGAAAGGGCTCTCCGCCCGGACATAAAAGACGCTTTCATCCATCTGCACGTTGCACAGGGGGGCGAATGCCTTGTAGTCCTCCCTGCCCATGACCGTGTTGATCAGCTGTTCCGGGCTGAAGTTGTAGATCGTGTAGCCGTCGGCAGGCTGGGCGATGACGTAGTTGGAGGCCTTGACGCCCGCGGCACCGGTCATGTTCGTCACATTGACGGTCACGCCGAGGTCCTTGCGTGCTGCGTTAAAAAGGCTCCGGACAAAGATGTCGCTGCCGCCGCCCGCGCCGTACTGGCAGACAACCTCTATCGGACGCTCGGGATACCCCTTCGGTTTGGGAGGATCGGCTGTCCAGCCGGATACTGCGAAGGACAGGACCAGAACGACTGCCAATAGAACACCATACAGCCTATTCTTCATGACAAAACCCCTTTCTTCTCTTGTTAAATCAGCTACCCTGTTAACAAAATCCACAGGCCTTCCCTTTCTAAAGGAGGGTCTGCCGTGCCGCTGATAAACCCCCGCTGACCGTGCCGTTCCCGGACATTTCGGCAAAGTCGCCCGAATCCAGAGGGACAAGGGATGTCCCGGATGCCGGATCACCCCCTGCCTGAGAAACTAATCAGGCCGCAGGGGATCTTGATGATGTCAAAAAGCGTTTGGGGCCTGCTATAACCTAATCCGCCGCCCTGTCAAGCAGACGCTACCGGCCTCGAAAGACAACTGACGCGCAATCCTCCCTCTTTCGAAGGTCGGCGAACTGGGCTTCGGACACGGCCCCCTCCGATAAGCCCCATGCAGATCCTTCCTACCGAGCGGCCAGATATTCCATCGCCGCCATGACTCCCCCCGTTTGATGGGGCACGCCGGCGACGGCGAATCCCATCTCCACACCGCCCAGGGTCCCGATCAGCGACAGGTCGTTGAAGTCCCCCAGATGGCCGATCCTGAAAACCCGGTCCTTGAGTATCCCCAGACCGCTCCCCAGGGACATGTTGAATTTTTCCAGCACCACTGCCCGATAGGCATCGGCACCCTTGTCTCCCGGCATGACCACTGTCGTCAGGACCGGGCTGTACTCTTCTGGATTGAGGCAGAGGATCTCCAGGCCCCAGGTCCGGACCGCACGGCGCGTCGCCTCGCCGTGGCGGATGTGGCGCGCGAAGATGTTCTCCAGCCCCTCCGCGGCCATCAGGTGCAGGGCCTCCCGCAGACCGTACAGGAGGTTCGTCGCTGGCGAGCTCGGGAAGAAACCGCCTTTGTTGGCGTTCAGTTGCTCTTCCCATCCCCAGTAGGACTTGGGAAGTTTGGAGCCCTTCGCCGCGGCCAGGGCCTTGGCGCTGATCGCGTTGAAACCGAGTCCCGGCGGGAGCATGAGCCCCTTCTGGGAACATCCGACCGTCACATCCACCCTCCACTCGTCATGGTGGTAATCGACGGAGCCCAGCGAGGAAATCGTATCGACCATGAGGAGGGCCGGATGGCCGGTCCGGTCGATTGCCTTGCGGATCTCAGCGATCCGGCTGGTGACGCCGGTCGAGGTCTCGTTGTGGACCACGTTGACCGACTTGATGCGATGGCCCTTGTCCTCGGCAAGCTTCGCCTCGACCACCGCCGGGTCGACCCCGTGGCGCCAGTCACCTGAGACGAAATCGACCTCCAACCCCAGGCGGACGGCCATGTTCTTCCAGAGGGTGGCGAAATGGCCCGTCTCGAACATCAGGACCTTATCGCCGGGGGAAAGGGTGTTGACGAGCCCCGCCTCCCAGGCCCCGGTGCCCGAGGAGGCGAAGATCACCACGGGACCGGCCGTCTTGAAAACAGGCTTGATCCCCTCGAGGACCTCAAGCGCCAGGGCCTTGAATTCGGGTCCCCGGTGATCGATCGTGGGCTTGGCCATGGCCCGGAGCACCTGCTCGGGGACATTGGTTGGCCCGGGAATCTGCAGGAAATGACGGCCGCTTGGATATGACATACATTCCTCCTCAGAAAGGGCAGGGGCCCTCCGGATCACCCGTGGAAGCGTACCGGATCCGAATCCTCCCCCAAGGCGCTCCACCGGAGTCGCCCCTGCCCGGTCTTACCGCCGCGTCACAAGGCGGCTACTTCTTCTTCCAGTCCGTCCAAGGATGGTCCGTCACGGACGGGTCGGGAACGTGGTTGAAGACCTTCAGGATCATCTTCGCCTTCGCCAGCGGTTCCATCTTCTTGTCCGTATGGACGATCAGCTTGGCGCCGAACTTCTCATTACAAAGCTTCGAGAGGAGCTCGACGGTCTTGGGGCTGCCCGTCACAGGCAGGCAGGGCCAGAAATAGGTCGAAACGCCCATTGCCACCAGACTCAGGGCCTCGGCCGCCTCGGCGCTCCGGTTGGCCTCGGCAAAGCAGGCCAGGATCGGCAGATCCCGGAGGGACTTCTTCGACGCCGCGGCCAGGGCAAGCAGGAACTCGATCACGCCGCCGTTCTCGCTGCAGCCCAGATCAATGACGGCCGGGAGGTTCTTGCCGGCGACCTTGAGCAGATCGGCGACGGCCTTGCCGGCGTGCTTCTCCCGCTGCTTGGGATTGAGGAGCCCGTATTTGGCCAAGCTCACGCTTGCATCACCCTCGGACAGGCAGAGAATGCCGTCCTTCAGGAATTCCTGCGCGAAGGTCACGAAGGGAAGATCCTGGGTGAATTTCGCGTTGTTCGTTCCCGCCAGGATCGCGATCCCCTTGATCTTCTTCTTGGCGATGGCGTCGGCGATCTTCTTCACGTCGAGGTTGGCCGCGGAGAGTCCCATGAGGGCGGCCTCCTTGTCCTCGGAAATGTCGCTGGCAACCGAGCTCCGGAATTTGAACGACTCTTCGGCCTTCTCGACGATCGCCTTGGCAAAGGCGTCCAGCTTCTGCCCCTTGAGGGTCTCCGTCGGGACGACGGTGACCTTGTAGGCCTCGGCAATCGCGGACAGGGAGGGGTTGACGAACTGGTCACCGGTCACGATCAGATCGACGGCGCCGGTCATGAGCGGCAGTTCCTGGGAACCGTAGCTGGTCACCGGGGCAAAGGTGTAGGGTGCCAGGATCGGATCGGTGCAGACGCCCGCCACGGCCACCTTCTTCTTGGCCGCCGCTGCGGCGATCTTCGCCTTCAGGATCGGTGAGAAACGGCCGTAGAGAAGGATCGTCGCGGTGTCCCTGTTCAGGACTCCCATGTTGACCTCCACCTCGGCCGGCGCGGCGCCGAAGGCCGCCTTCTTAAGGCCGCCCTGGAGCTTCCGGGAAAAGGCGTCCAGAAGCGCTGCTTTGAAGGCCCAGAAGAGGGTCTCTTCTGCACCGGCGAGGCCGCCTTCCGCCTTCTGGGAGGCCTTGAACAGGTCCTTGGCCACGCCCTGGGGGAAGATCCCCGCCTCGTCCCAGGCGGCCACCAGTGCCTTGGGGAAGGCCTTCTTCAGGGCAGGGGCGCCGTCCGCCAGGAGGTCCTGAATCGCATTAACGGCCTTCTTCGCCTCGGTCACGTTCTTGGGCTTCATCGACCCGTCGCCGATCCCCTCGGCAAAATCACAGACCTGATCCAGGGTGGCCATGGTCCCCTTGAGGACCAGCTTCAGCAGGGTCTGGGCAGCCAGGGTGTCCTTGTCCTTTCCGCAGACGCCCATCTTGCTGGCGTCCCTGAAGGGATGGCTGATACAGGGCCCCTGGAGGCAGTCCCGGCAGCTCAGCCCCGATTCGCAGAAACCGCACTCGGGCAGTTGCCCCTCGAAACGGTCCCACGCCAGTTTCATACCCTTGTCTGCCGCAATGGGCAGGAAATGCTCTGCTGCGTTGTCGGCGGTCTTTTTCTGGATGAACTCCATTGTCAATCTCCTTTCTGATCCCTATTGTCCGCGACCCGTTCGGTCATCAGTCAAATGGTTTTTAATCCTCTCCGTCTTGTTAGAATTTTTTCTTGCTGTAATCCTTCCTCTCCACCAGGGAGAGGGCGCCGGTCGGACAAACCTCCGCACAGATGGGATAGCCCATGTTCCGGCAGCGGTCGCACTTGATCGCCACCTTCATGGACGACGAAGGGTTGATGATCCCGAAGGGGCACACCATGACGCACATCCAGCAGGCGATGCAGGTCTGCTCGTTGACGTACACCAGTCCCGTTTCCGGATCGCGTCGCATGGTTCCGTTGGGGCAGGCATCCAGACAGGGGGCCTCCTCGCAATGGCGGCACTGCAGGGCAAAGGGTTTGCCCTCCACATAGACCCGGGGTACCGGATGGGGTTCCTCGTTGATGGCCTTGGACAGTTCCCTGGACGTGGAGGCGATTTCCGTCCCGCACCAGAGTTCGCACTGATGGCACCCCGTACACTTTTGCTTGTCTACCATTAATACTTTCACGTCTTCCTCCTCACTGAAAACAGGTCCTCTCTATCCCCGGGGATGTCAAGGATCACAGTCCGGTATCCATCAGTTCCTTGTATTCGGGCTCGCGGAACTCAGTGGCGTTTCTTCTGAGGATCGGCAGCAGATCCATGAAGCTCAGCCGTTCGCTCATGAGCATGGGGATGGAGTCGGCGATGTACACCTGCTTGCGGAGCAGGATCGACATCAACCCCGCCTTCTGGGTATGGCCGACCAGGATCGCCCCAACGAGTTTCCCGTTCTTCAGGACGAGCTTCTTGTACACGTCCTTGGTCCTCACGCGGATCTCCCGGAACTCGTCTTCCTCGGTCATCGCACAGGATTCTGCAGCAGTCACCCCCATGGAGATGGCGGGGATCCCGATGAAGTTCCCGATGGAGTTTCTCCGGTAGGATCCGGCATAGGCCGTTTTCTTGCCCGCCATGTTCAACCCGGCGATGCGGCCCTGTTCGAAGGCGCAGGGCCAGATGGCGTTGAGGAACCAGGTGCCCCGCGCGATGTCTTGGGTCTCCGCGACGTCGCCGGCGGCGTAAATGTCCGCGGCGCTGGTCTGCATGAACTCGTCGACCCTGAGCCCCTTCATGTCGCCGATCGCGAGCTTCGCCTGGAGGGCCAGATCGACCGCCGGCCGGACGCCCACCGACAGGACCACCATGTCACAGGGAAGCTCGCGGTTGTCGGTCACGACGCCCGTCACGCGCTTGTCGCCGAGGAACCGGAGGGCCTTCTCCCCGGTGATCACCTCGATCCCGAGGTCCTCGATCCGCTTGCGGACGATCTGGGCGGCCTCCGCATCGAATACGGTCGGCATCACCTGGCTGAGCTGTTCCAGGAGGGTCGCCTTGATCCCCCTGCGGGTCAGGCTGATGCAGGCCTCGACACCGATGGAACCGGCGCCGATGACCACGGCCCTCTTGCCCTTCATGTTGTAGATCTTCTCGGCGTCCGCCATGGTCTTGAGGGTAGAGATCCCCTCCTTGTCGACGCCGGGGATGGGCGGCACGATGGGTCTCCCGCCCGTGGCGAGCAGGATCTTGTCAAAGGCGTACTGTTTCCCGTCGGAGGCCTTGATGGTCTTGGCGGCGGGATTGAGGTCGGTGACCTTCACCCCCATGTGGGGGGTCACCTTCATCTCCTCGAAGAAATCGGATGACCTGAAATTAAGCAACGGCTTGGAGAGCTCCTCTGCGACGTAGTATGGCAGGAGGACTCTCGAAAAGAGGGGAGTTTCTTCGTCGCTAAAAAGGTCGATCTGGGAATCCTGATCCAGTGACCGGATGGACTCGACGGCGCTGATGGCCGCGGCGCTCCCTCCTACAATGATGTATCGCATCTTCTTCTCCTTCCTTCATTTCCTGAATGAATGGCGCAATCCCCTGTCCGGCAGGATTTCAGTACAGGCTGTGGATCGAATAGAGGGGAAGCAGTTCCTTGAAGAGCTGGATCCCCCGGGTCACGTTGTAGTTGCCGCAGGAGCAGCATTCGGCCATCTCGATGCAGCACTCCTCGATCGTCCGCCGCCCCCTCTTGACGTCTCGGACCATCTTGCGGACCAGGTCCGAGGCGATCATAGCATGACCGCACATGGTGACCGTCTGAAGGATCTCGAAATCAGGAAGCCGGCTGGTATTGCCCCAGGTGCCCAGCGAATACTCCAGGGAGTGGATCCTGCCCAGTCCCGCCTCGGTCATGCACCGCTGCACGACGTCGGTGACGCCGGAGATGATGACCGAGATGCCGGGGCGATCCTCCTTGAGCTCCTTGAGCAGGGAGACGATCTTCTCCCGGTTGTCGAAGGTACACTCGACGATCGTCCCGTCCGTCACGCGCTTCAGGATGTCGTCCATCGTCGTGTTGTAGATGTTGCCGGTCTTCATGTCGCCCAGGTTGATCGGACCGTGCTTGTAGCAGATGCTCAGGAATTTCTGGGTCTTGGGCGCAGACCCCTTCTTGTTGACGCCGGTCGCCGGACAGCCCAAGACGATGAAATCGTTCTCCAGGCTCTCCCGGGTTCCCCTGCGGTGCAGACTGTGTGTCATGATACGCCTCCTTTACTTTTCATCCTCGTAGAACTTGAAGTGCGGTTCGCCCAAGCCCATATTGTTCTTGCTGTTGATGGAATGCCACATGCCCAGCTTCTTGAAGACGGGGACGATGGGGACCTCTCCCTCCGGCGGAACCTTCGTGATGACCTCCAGGGTGAAGACGGTATCGAGGGTCTTGGCCACCTCCTGGAGGACCTTAAGGACCTCAGGCAGCTTCTCCAGCTTGCACTTCCCCTCGATGATGGCCGAGGTCGCCTTCTCGTTGACCACGTCGTCGCGGAGCTTTCCCGTCTTCTTGTCGGACATGAAATGAGTGACGGGGTTTTCCGCCGCCAGTTCGTATCCGAGGTTGGCCTTCATCAGGGCCATGGCCACGGTCTCCACATCCCGGAAATAGGCGCCGACGCCGGGCCGTCCCAGCTCGATGCCCACCCCAACCTCGCCGGGGAGGAAGGTCCCCTTGACGTCGTTGGTCTTCATCTCCTCCGTGCCGCGACCGGGAGTCTGAGATCCCATGAACTCGATCATGGGGTTGCTCAGGACGCCACGGACCTCACGGGGCCAGGGTTCCTCCGGCTGGAAGAGGGCGTTCACTGGACAAATCTTTGCCCTGAGACACATCCCGCAGTCGGTGCAGGCGTCCTGGTCGATGTCGATGTAAACCCGGCCGGGAATCGTTTCATGCCGATGATAGGACTGGATCCTTCCCATCGGGCAATAGGGGAAACACCTCTTGCACGCGATACACTTGTCCTTATCTGCCTTCATACTACCTCCTTACTTGATATTGCCTCTTGCCTCTTCCATGCCAGGCCGTAGCGCGGGTTTCGGCCGGAAACTCCGAACGGAACTAGGGCGCCTCGCGGTTGGTCTGAAGCGCATCTTCCTTGGACAGCCGGATGTGGATCCGCATGACCCGTTCGCAGAGCTCGGGGTCCCTGAGCTTCAGGGCCAGGAGAATCTGCCGATGGCCGTCGCTGGCCCGCTTTGCCGCCCCGAGGTACTGAAGGGTGTCCTTCCGGTATCTCAGCACGTACTTCCTCATATTGACGATCAGGTTGTGAAAACGGCGTTTGTCCGCCACCAGGCCGTGGAGGGTATCGTGGAACTGAGTGTTCCAGTGAAAGACCTCTTCGATCCGCTTGCGCCTGAGGGCTTCGTCCGCCCTGTCGACGATCCCTTCGAGCGTCGCGATCTGTCCATCGGTGATCCGTTCGCAAATGATCTTGAGGGTGTAGCCCTCCAGGACCGTCCGGAGCTCGAAAAGATCCTCGATATCCTCGGGGGAATCGTGGGGAATGCAGAAACCGCGGGATTCCAGGCGTTCGATCAGACCATCCTGTTCGAGCTTGTGAAGGGCCTCCCTCACCGGGGTCCGGCTGATCCCGAGCTCCTCAGCCAGATGCTCCTCCGTTAGCCGCTCTCCGGGACTGAACCGCCCGGACAGGATGCCGGACTTGAGGTTCTCGTAGGTCTTCTCCCGGACGGAGAGGCCGTTCCTTTTCGGTTTACTGGGCCGAGATGGCTTCATGATTGTATCCAAAACTGATATTTGG
>Ga0232082_100660_pt1 | contig 10937 bp, 10 predicted proteins | sample SJ1S4nscriptome_FD_186120 | JGI IMG/M metagenome (GOLD analysis project Ga0232082, IMG submission 186120) | Metatranscriptome of enriched culture of PCE-dechlorinating microbial communities from Ithaca, New York, USA - SJ1.S4 (Metagenome... ... | reverse complement strand
ATTTTCCCTGCATACAAGAAAGAGCGGTCCACCATCCGCGAGAGGGGCGTTCCGAGTGCGCAAAAAAAAGAAAGACCAGGCGTATGAAGAAATCCGGAAGCTGATCCTCCAGAGACGGTCCACCGACCGGTTTTCGCTCTCCGAGAATTCGCTGGCGGCCGAAATGCGCATGAGCCGCACTCCCATCCGTGAAGCCCTTCAGCGCCTCCAGATGGAAGGCTTTATCGAGATTCACCCGAACCGGGGCGTGGTTATTCCCGAGGTTTCGGTAGTCGAGGTGAACGAGACGTTTGCCCTCCGTATGGCCGTCGAAGAGTTCGTCATCCGGGAGATGACGCCGCAGATGACCCCGGAGAACATCGGCGAGATGGACCTCTTCCTCGCCCGCCAGAAGGAAGCCATGGACCGGAACGATGTCCTGGAATACCTTAGGCATGACAAGGATTTTCACGACCTTTTCTTCCGCCTGTACGCCAATTCCCTGATTTTCAACACCATACAGCGGGTCCTCGACCGGTTCTACTCCATGGGAACCAATGTGCTGAGGCGGCCGGGGAGCGTCCAGCGCTCCTTCGCCGAACACTGCGCCGTTGCCGACGCCGTACGGAACAACGACGGGGAGAAGGCCGCCGCGGCCATGCACGCCCACCTGATCACGGGAAAGAACAACGTTCTCTCCATTCCGGGAAATATCGAGAGCGTCGTGTGACGTTCCCGTTGTTTAAAAGCTGTGGCACCGAGATTTCGACTGAAAGCATTTCAATTCCGGGTTCAGCTTCAGAAAGGGGGGTGCTTTTCGCCGCTCCGGACTGCTGCGGGGAGCGGTGCCCGGCGGAATCTTTCCGCCGGGTCAGAGGAACCAAGACCAGAATTCTGACGAGGTGATCTTCATGTGCGCAATGCCGGTACGGAAAGAGGCGACTCTTCCTCTTGCACGGTACGATAAAGAAACGCTGAAGTTTTTCTATGAGACCATGGTGAAGATCCGCAATTTCGAGCTCACCGTGGAGAAATTTTTCTTTGACGGAGAAATCCCCGGGTTCGTCCACCTGTACATCGGCGAGGAAGCCACCGCCACGGGCGTCATGGCGAACCTGAGAAAGACCGACTATATCCAGAGCACCCACAGGGGGCACGGCCATACCATCGCCAAAGGCGCCGACCTGAAGCACATGATGGCCGAGCTGTTCGGAAAGAGCACCGGCAGCTGCAAGGGCAAGGGCGGCTCCATGCACATCGCCGACTTCAGCGTGGGCATGCTGGGCGCCAACGGCATCGTGGGCGGCGGCTTCACCATGGCCACCGGCGCGGCGCTGGCCCAGAAGATGCAGAAGACCGACGGAGTCTCCGTGGCCTTCTTCGGCGACGGCGCCTCCAACAGGGGAACCTTCCACGAGGCGGCCAACATGGCCGCGGCCTGGAACCTGCCCGTGATCTTCCTCTGCGAGAACAACCAGTGGGCCTCCACCACCCCCTACCGGACCACCACATCGGTGGACGACATCGCCGACCGGGCCCAGGGCTACGGCATGCCCGGCGTGATCGTGGACGGCAACGACGTGTTCGCCGTGTACGAAGCGGCGAAGGATCTCATCGAGCGGGCCCGCAGGGGAGAGGGGCCGGCGATCCTGGAGTGCAAGACCTATCGGATCAAGGGCCATTTCGTGGGTGACCCCGAGATGTACCGTACCAAGGAAGAGGTCCAGAAGGTTCTTGAAGAGACGGACCCCATCCCCCGGTTCGAGGCCAAGGTCCTCAAGGCCAAGGCCATGACGAAGAAAGAGCTCGAGGCCATCAGGACCAGGGTTGAGAAGGAACTGGCCGAGGCGCTGGAGTTTGCGCGCACCTCTCCGGAACCTGAAGTTTCTGCCCTGTACGAAGGGCTCTACGTGTAAGGCGGTGGACAGAATGAAGACAATCACATTTTCCCAGGCGACCCTTGAAGCCATGCAGGAGGAGATGGCCCGGGACGAACGGGTGTTCGTCATGGGCGAGGACATCGCCCGCCAGGGCGGAATTTTCGGCCAGTTCAAGGGACTTCCCGCCCAGTTCGGCACTGAACGGGTCATGGACACCCCCATCAGCGAGACGGCCATCGTCGGAGCCTGCGTCGGTGCCGCCCTCGCGGGAATGCGTCCCGTGGCGGACATGCACTTCGCCGACTTCGCCGGGGTCTGCTTCGATGAGATTTACAACCAGATGGCCAAGATCTACTACATGTTCGGCGGCCAGAAGCCCGTCTCCATGGTGCTCCGGGCTCCCGACGGCCTCGTGAACCAGGCCGCGGCCCAGCACTCCCAGTCTCTTGAAGCCTTTTTCTGCCACATCCCCGGCCTGAAGGTGGTCATTCCCTCAAACCCGGCGGACGCCAAGGGACTCCTGAAGGCAGCCATCCGCGACGATAATCCCGTCATCTATTTCGAGCACAAGGCTCTTTTCTCCATGAAGGGTGAAGTTCCCGAGGAGGAGTATCTCACCCCCATCGGCAAGGCAAAGGTGGTCCGGGAAGGCAAAGACGTCACCCTCGTGTCCTACTCCATGACCATGAACCTCTCCGTCAAGGCCGCCGACATGCTTGAAAAAGAGGGGATCAGCGTGGAGCTCATCGACCTGAGGACCATCTCCCCCATCGACAGGGAGACGATCCTCAATTCCGTGGCCAAGACGTCCCGGCTCGCCATCGCCCACGAAGCGGTGAAGCAGGGCGGCGTGGGCGCCGAAATTTCCGCCATCGTCGCCGAAGAGGCCATCGACTGCCTCGACGCCCCCATCGTCCGGGTCGGGGCCCCCTTCACACCGGTGCCCTTTGCCCGCCCGCTGGAGCAGGCCTACCGCATCACCCCCGACAAGATTGCCGCGGCGGTCCGGGGAATGATGTAGGGAGGGGAAACGAACGTGTCCGCTGAAAGAGTTTCCTCTGCCAGGGGCGGAATCTCGGCGACGGTTCTCGGGAGGATCGCCCCGGGAGAGGATCTATTTGCCGCCGTCAGGGAAATCTGTGCCCGCCACGGCATCCGGTCCGGCCACATCGCCACCATGATAGGCAGTCTCCGTTCGGCGGACGTGGTCTGCGTGACCCCGGACCCCGAAACCCCGGGGAGGGCGGTCTACCTTGAACCGCTCCGCATGGAGGGCTGCATAGAACTGATCACCGTTGCGGGCATTATCGGGGAGGACGACAGGGGAGAACTCTCCGTCCACCTTCACGGGGTCCTCGCGGGAAGCGACATGAAACCCGTGGCGGGCCATCTCGCCGACAGGGGAGAAAACCTGGTGCTCGCCACTGCGGAAGTGGTCATCAACGGCTTTTCGGGAGCGGGTTTTGTCCGTTCCCCTGACGAAGAAACAGGATTCGTGCTGTTCAAGGTCCGCCCCGCCGGTCCCTGAACGGGCCGGGCGGGGGTCATCCTGTTGCAGCGGGAGGTGATGGGTCCCCTAGGGCGAACAGGCACCACAACGCGCTGTAGGCAAAAGAAGGTTTCCTAACACATACTCAGGAGGTTGAGGGAATGAAAAAGATCGTTGCACTGCTTATCGCTGTTGCAGTTCTGTGTTCCGTGTCCGTGCCGGCGTTTGCCGCCTACAAGGACGAGTACAAGCTCGACATCGTGCCGAGCCTGACCACCGCATGGGGAATGGGCGCCCAGTACTTCGCCGACCTCGTGAAGGAAAGAAGCGGCGGCAAGATCAACATCAAGGTCTATCCCGGATCCCAGCTCACCACCGGAAAGCAGACCAACGCTTTCCTTCTCGTCCGGAACGGCACCATCGACTTCGCCGTCCAGTCCTCCATCAACTACTCGCCCCAGCTCGTCGAGCTGAACCTCTTCGCCCTTCCCTTCTTCATCGCCAACCAGCCCGACCGGTATGCCGCCCTTGACGCCATCAAGGCAGGAAAAGCCGGAGAAATGGTCATCAAGGCCATCGAAGACAAGGGCGTGAAGTTCCTTGGCTTCGGCGAGAACGGATTCCGTGAGCTCACCAACTCCAGGAAAGCCATCAGAACCCCTGACGATCTTGCCGGCATGAAGATCCGGGTCGTCGGCAGCCCCCTGTTCCTCGACACCTTCAGGGCTCTCGGCGCCAACCCCGTGAACATGAACTGGAGCGACACCATGGCAGCCATCCAGCAGGGCGTGGTTGACGGACAGGAGAACCCCATCAGCACCTTCTACCCCGTGAAGATGCACGACTACCACAAGTTCATGACCGACTGGCATTACGTGGTCGATCCCACCCTCTACGTGGTCAACCCCGCTGTCTGGGCCTCCTTCTCCGCCGAGGACCAGAAGATGATCCAGGAAGCCGCCGTGGAAGCGGGCAAGTACATGATCGCCCTCGCCCGCATCGGCCTCGACGACGGCACTGCCCAGAAGTACCTCGAGAGCATCGGCAAGGTTCCCGAGATCACCGACTGGTACGGCACCCTGAAGAGCGTGGGCATGGATGTGGCCATCCTTACCCCCGAGGAGATGAAGGCCTTCGCCGACAAGACCGCTCCCGTGCTTGAAGCATGGAAGTCCAAGGTGGGCGATGAACTCGTCAAAGCCGCCGAGGCAGATATGGCCTCCGTGGTCAAGAAGTAAGCGGAAGCAGATGAGACTTCCGGGGGGAGGTTTCCTCCCCCCGGGTCCCCGCGGGGGCTTTCTCTTCTCCTTTCAGGAGAAATGGGGAATTCTCCTTGTCTTTTCTTCAGAAGGGATTGTCCGATATGGCCAAGAAAATTTTCGATCATTTTGAAGAGATTCTCGGATCGCTGATCCTCATGGTGATGGCTGTGATCACCTTCGCCAATGTCGTCACCCGCTACTTTATCTTCCGTGCCCTCGCCTTTACGGAGGAGGTCACCATCAACCTCTTCGTCTGGCTCGTCATGCTGGGCACGGCCATCGCCTTCAAAAAGGGAACGAACCTCAGCATGACCTTCATCTACGACCTTCTTCCCCGAAAGGGAAAAAAACTGTGCTTCTTCATCGGAACAGCCATGTCGCTCGTATTCTTCGGCCTCCTTGCCTATCTTGGATATCTCGAGGTCATGGATGAGATCGACCTCGGCGTGACCACCGAATCCCTGGCGATTCCCGTGTATTACTACACCATTGCCCTGCCGGTCTTTTCCGTCCTTATTTTTGTGCGCATCGTGCAGGCGGCTCTTGCGACCATCCGCAGGAACGAATTTTAGGAGGGACGAGAGATGGAGTCTTTGATCCGCGAACCCGCATTCTGGACGATCGTCCTTTTCATCCTGCCGCTCCTGCTCAGGGTTCCCATCGCGGTGGCCCTCGGCATGGGAACCATTTTCGTTGTCTGGAACTGGAACATGGGGTACCAGATGCTGTCCTACAGCTTTTTCGCCGGCATCGCGAAATTTCCCCTCCTGGCGATACCCTTCTTCATCCTCGCCGGGGTCATCATGGAAAAAGTCGGCATCGCCGAACGGATCATCAACCTCATCAAGCAGCTCGTGGGTGACATGACCGGCGGCCTTGCCGTGGCAACAGTCATAGTGGCTGCCTTCTGGGGCGCCGTGAGCGGCTCGGGTCCCGCGACGGTGGCGGCTCTCGGCCTCATCCTTATTCCCGGCATGGCCGAGGCGGGATACGACAAGGCCTTCGCTGCCGCCACGGTCTCCGTGGCTTCGGGGCTGGCCATCATCATTCCCCCGAGCATTTCCTTCATCGTCTACGGCGACATCATGCAGCAGTCGGTAGGAACCCTCTTCGCGGCGGGCGTCATTCCGGGCATCGTGGTGGCGTGCTGTCTCTGCGTGGCGGTCTACCTTGTCAGCAGGAAGCGGGGCTACCGGGGCGAGCCCAGAGGAAGCGCATCCGTGGTACTGAAGTCTCTCAGGGACGCCTTCTGGGGCCTGTTTACACCCGTCATCATTCTCGGCGGCATCTACGGCGGCATCTTCACTCCCACCGAGGCCGCGGCTGTGGCGGTCTTTTACGGCCTCTTCGTCGGCGTGTTCATATACCGGACGCTCACCTTCCGGGTGCTCTACGAGATCCTTGCCGAGACCGTGGCGGGAACCTCGGTGGTCATGATCGTGGTCACCTGCGCAGGCCTCTATTCATGGCTCGGCGCCACGGTGGGACTCATCGACAAGGTGGCGGCCGTACTGCTCGGCATCTCGGAGAATCCCGCGGTCATCCTCCTGATGATCAACATCATCCTTCTTTTCGCCGGCATGCTCCTCGACGCCATTTCCATCGCCTATGTCTTCCTGCCCATCCTGGCCCCCATCATTGTGATCTTCGGGTGGGATCCCATCTGGTTCGGCGTCATGATGACCATCAACATGGCCATCGGGCAGGTGACGCCCCCCGTGGCGGTCAACCTCTTCGTGGGTGCCCGGATCAGCGGCCTGACCATGGAGCAGATCAGCAGGCCCGCGGTTCCCATGCTCATCGCGTCTGTAATCGCACTCGTCATCATCACCGCGTTCCCGGGGATCACGCTCTTCCTTCCCAGGCTCATGGGGATGATGTAGGCAGTATGTTCGTACACAGCGTTCCGATCTGCGCGCTTTAGCGCCGTTCTCCAGAAGGAGGGTTCAACAATGGCAACACCGGTAACCATGCCCAAGCTCGGGCTGACCATGAACACGGGGGTGATCTCCCGGTGGAACAAAAAGGAAGGGGAATCCGTCGCGAAGGGCGAGATCCTTATGGTGGTCGCCACGGACAAGCTGACTTTCGATGTGGAGTCCCCTGAAGCTGGTACCCTGCTGCGGATCGTCGTCCCTGAAGGAAAGGACGTCCCCGTGGGGGAAGTTCTCGCCTATCTCGGACAGGCCGGTGAGGCCGTTTCCGGAGTCGCGGCTCCTGAAGCGGCAGGAACCGCCCCTGCGGCGCCAACGTCTGTCGCTTCGGCGGAGAAGGCTTCTTCCCGCAGCGCCGCCCTGCCCGCAGGACTGAGGGCCACACCCCTGGCCCGGAAAATCGCCAGGGAAGAGGGCATCGATCTTTCGGCTGTTGCCGGCTCGGGGCCGGAGGGAAGAATTGTCCGGAAGGACGTGGAAGCTTTCGCAGCTTCCGCCCCGGAGAGCAGAAAGATCAAGACCAGCCCGGCGGCCGCGAAAGCCGCTGCGGATCTCGGCGTGGACGTTTCCTCCATAGCCGCGGACGGACGGGTCATGAAAGCCGACGTCCTGAAGGCCGCATCTCCTGCTTCCGTCAAGGCTGCTCCCAAGGATGTCCGCCTTCCCCTGACACCCATGCGGAAGGTCATCGCTGAGCGCATGAGCCTGAGCAAGGCCACCATCCCCTCCGTGGCCTACGATATGGATGTGGATTTCACAGCCCTCGCCGAATTCCGGGCGAAGGTGAAGGCCGAAGGAGCAAAGCGGGGTGTCAAAATCTCCTACAACCATATCCTCATGAAGATCTGCGCGGCGGCAGTGAAGGACGTCCCCCTGGCGAACTCCTCCTTTGACGGAGACACCATCGTTCTTCACGGAAACGTGAACATCGGCCTTGCCGTGGCGGTGGACGGAGGGCTTCTCGTTCCCAACGTGAAGGCGGTGCAGGAGAAGAGCCTCCTCGAGGTGGCCGAAGAGACCGAACGGCTCGTGGATCAGGCGAGGTCCGGAAAGCTGGCCCTGGAAGACATGCAGGGCGGAACCTTCACCATTACGAATCTCGGAATGTTCGGGACGAAAAGCTTCACCCCCATCGTCAACCCGCCGGAGGCGTGCATCCTCGGCGTGAACACCATCACTGAAAAGCCCGTGGCGGTGGACGGGGCAGTGGTCATCCGGCCCATGTCCGTGCTCTCCCTGGTGGCTGACCACAGGATCCTCGACGGTGCCGAAGCCGCCCGGTTCCTCGCCAGGGTCAGGGAACTGGCGGAAAACCCCTGGCTTCTTCTTCTGTAGGCCGGGAGGACGAAATGCGGATTGCCCGGCGGGAGATATAGCGTCCCGCCGGGTTTTTTTATTGAACAGAACGGGAGGTTTTTAGAAATGGCTGTTGTGACGATGCCCAAGCTGGGCCTGACGATGAACGAAGGGACGGTCTCCCGGTGGAACAAAAAGGTTGGGGACCGGGTGGAGAAGGGGGAAATCCTTCTCGTGGTGGCGACGGACAAGCTGACCTTTGAGGTGGAGGCCAACGAATCCGGCGTGCTGTCCGAGATACTGGTCAGGGAAGGGAACGCCGCCGCCGTGTCGGCTCCCATAGCCCGGATCGGCGAAGGGGAGACGGGAGATGTTCCGGTGACCGATCCCCACTCTCCCGATGAGGAAAAAACACTTCCGAAGGCCGTTCCGGCCGCTGCACAGGCTGCCCCCGCCGGCACGAAGAGGGTGGCGGTCATCGGCGGCGGTCCTGGAGGGTATGTGGCGGCCATCCGGGCGGCCCAGCTCGGTGCCGAGGTCACCCTCATCGAAAAAGGCGCCCTCGGCGGCGTGTGCCTCAACGTGGGGTGCATTCCCACCAAGGTGCTCCTCCATACGGCGGAAGCCTACACAGCGGCGAAGGAAGGAGCCCTCATAGGGCTCCGGGCGGAGAACGTCTCCGTGGACTGGAGCGGTCTCATGGCGCGAAAGAAGGCCGTGGTGGAAACCCTTGTAGGCGGCGTGGGCACCCTCATGGCGAGCAACGGGATCACCGTCCTCCGGGGAACGGCCTCCTTCGCCTCCGCCAAAGAGATCGACGTGGCCCTCAACGATGGCGGGAAGATGACGGTCAGGGCGGACGCAGTCATTGTCGCCACCGGTTCCGAACCTGCGGTTCCCCCCACTCCGGGCTTCGACCTGGAGGGGGTCATCACGAGCACCGAAGCCCTCTCCCTCGACGGTCTGCCGGAATCGGTGGTCCTCGTGGGCGGCGGCGTCATCGGCATGGAATTCGCCTCCATCTTTTCCACCTTCGGGGTGAAGGTCACCGTGGTGGAGATGCTCCCCGAGATTCTTCCCATGATCGACGGCGAGATAGTTTCGATCCTGAAAGGGGTCCTTTTGAGGAAGGGCGTTGTCTTCCACACCTCCTCGAAGGTCACCGCCGTGGAAAAGAAGGGAAAAAAAACTGGCTGTCTCAGTGGAGACCCCCGAAGGCAAGACGGTCCTTGAGGCGCAGAAGGTGCTCGTTTCCGTGGGCCGGCGGCCCGTGACGAAGGGGCTCGGACTGGAGGCGTTGGGCGTCGCCGTGGAGCGGGGACGGATACAGACGGACAAGAAAATGGAGACGGCCGTTAAGGGCGTGTATGCCATAGGGGACTGCGCTTCGCCCATCATGCTGGCCCACGTGGCCTCCCGGGAGGGAGAGGTGGCGGCGGAGAACATTATGGGGCACGGGGTGGAAATGGATTACAAGACCGTCCCGAGTGCAGTCTACACCGCTCCGGAAATCGCTTCCGTGGGACTTTCCGAGAAGGAGGCCCTGGAGAAGGGATTCCGGGTGAAGGTCGGCCGGTTCCCCCTCATGGCCAACGGAAAGAGCCTCATCATGAACGAGACCGACGGCATGGTGAAGTACGTGGTGGACGAAAAATACGACGAGATCCTCGGGGTGCACCTCATCGGGCCCAGGGCCACGGACCTCATCGTGGAGGGAGCCCTGGCACTCCGTCTCGAGGCCACCGTGGAGGAAATCCTGACCACAGTCCACGCCCACCCCACCGTGGGGGAGGCCCTGCTCGAAGGGGCCATGGCGGTCCGGGGGCAGGCCCTGTCGCTGCCGAAAAAGGCATAAGCCGCTGGGGCGGCCCGTCAGGGGCCGCCCCAGTTCTCAAAATCTGCCCGCAGTTTTTCGCCTTACCCGAAAAGAAAGGCCAGGAATTCCTCCAGGTCCGCTCCCCGGAAGAACCGGTCAAGCTGAACGGCGGAAAGGCGCTCCCGGAGGTCCTCCTTCCGGAACGGACAGCCTGCCAGAAGTGTTTCCAGCTCCTCCCGGTTTTCCACCCCGAAAAAGTCGCCGAAGAACCGTGCTTCGGCTAGAATTCCGTCCTTCACGTTCAGCAGCGCCTCCACCTTCCCCCAGGGGAAGCGGCGGACCTTCCTCTCGGTGTACTCCGGGGACTCTCCCCAGTTCCATTCCCAGGTGGCGTACTTCGTATCCCTGAGCGTTCCGACGGCCCCTATCTCGTCCGGGGAGAGGGGGCGCTGTTCCGTTCCCGACAGGGAGTCCCGGAGGGCGGCGATGAACTCCGCCATGGAGAGTTTCACCGGGAGATGGGGGAGGATGTTGGTCACGCGGCTCCTCACGGACTTGAACCCCTTGGAGGTGAACTTCTCCTCGTCCACGGCGAGGGCCTGACCGAGAACTGAAAGGTCCGAGTCGAAGAGGAGAGTTCCGTGGTGGAGGAGCCGCCGTTTGTCCATGTGCTGGGCGCTCCCCGAAAACTTCTGCCCGTCGATGGCCAGGTCGTTCCTGCTGTTGAACTCGGCCGTCACGCCGAGTTTTTCCAGGGCCCGAACCACGGGCATGGCGTGCCGGGCGAAGTCGAAGGGGGTGCCTTCGTCGTTGGGGACGATGAAGGTGTAATTCAGGTTTCCCAGGTCGTGGTAGACCGCCCCTCCGCCGGAGATCCTCCGGACGACCCGGATTCCCCGCTCCTCCACGAAGGCCCGGTTCACCTCCTGGGCGGTGTTCTGGAACCGCCCCACGATGATGGAAGGTTCGTTCTGCCAGAGCAGGAAGTAGCCGGGGTGTCCCCCGTCCACGGTCCGGTAGAGGTGCTCCTCCATGGCCAGGTTGAATGCGGGGTCGTGGCTCTGCCCCTCGATGTAGTACATTCGATTCTCTCCTCTCGTCCATTCCTATTTTCCAGCATGGAAGCTGAGGGAGGGTTGCCGGGCACAGCGCCCGGGGCAGGAAACCGACAGGGATGTCGGTTTCAGGCGCAGTTGTCACGGATGACAATGTGCGCCGTCGGCCCAAGCGAGCACCGGTAACGCTCCCCGCAGCCCGGTGGTTCTGATGAAAAAACCTCTT
>Ga0232082_100608_pt1 | contig 11317 bp, 11 predicted proteins | sample SJ1S4nscriptome_FD_186120 | JGI IMG/M metagenome (GOLD analysis project Ga0232082, IMG submission 186120) | Metatranscriptome of enriched culture of PCE-dechlorinating microbial communities from Ithaca, New York, USA - SJ1.S4 (Metagenome... ... | reverse complement strand
GCTGACGACGATGAGAGGAAGAATCGGTTCGCGAACAGGTGCGGTGCTGGTTTGCCTGATCATGCTGTTCGGATGGGGTGGAACGGCCCCGGCCCAGCCGCCCGTTGGAGGGACACTCCCCGAATTCACCCTCTCCGCGCCGAAGGATGGCGGCGAGAAGAGCTACCTGGGGCTCTCCTGGCTCAGCCGGTCCTTCCGGATCCCCGAACTGAAGACCCAGGTCGTGATCATCGAAGTCTTCAGCATGTACTGCCCGTATTGCCAGGCGGATGCGCCCAAGGTGAACCGGCTCTACGCACAGATCGAAGGCAATCCGGCCCTGAAAGGGAAAATCAAGCTGATCGGCATCGGGGCGGGAAACTCGCCCTATGAGGTGGGCGTTTTCAAGAAGAAGTACAATGTTTCCTTTCCCCTCTTTCCCGATGGGGATTTCAGGATTCACAAACTCCTGGGCGAAGTTCGGACACCCTATTTCATCGGGGTTCGGATCCGGCCGGACGGGTCTCACACGGTCTTCTACTCGAGGCTGGGCGGGTTCGAAGACGTCGATGCCTTCCTCAATTCCATGATCAAGCTGTCTGGACTGCGATAGAGGGTGAAACCATGACGCACAGAAAGAATACCTGGATCGGGATTGCCGTTGCCCTGGCACTTTTCTTTGCCATGGGAGAAGCCATTGCCCTCTCGGAAGCCTACAAGGGCAATATCTACAACCCTGGGGTCCTGAAGCCCACGGACAGCAGACTCAAAGTGAAAGTCGGCGATGCCGCCCCGGATTTCACCCTGCCCTCGGTGGCGGGGGAGCGGGTGACCCTGGGTACCTACCGGGGAAAGAAAAATGTGGTCCTCTCCTTCGTACCTGCCGCCTGGACGCCCATCTGCTCCGACCAGTGGCCGGGGTACAACATCGTGAAAGATCTCTTCGAAGCCCACGATGCCGTCCTCCTGGGCATTACGGTGGACAACATCCCCACCCTGTTTTCCTGGACGAATCAGATGGGGAAGCTGTGGTTCCCGGTCCTGTCGGACTTCTGGCCCCACGGGGCTGTGGCGGACCGTTTCGGCATCCTGCGGTCCGACGGAACCTCGGAGCGGGCCCTCTTCGTCATCGACAAAAAAGGGATCATCCGCTACATCGATGTCCACGACATCAACCAGCGGCCGTCCCTGGAGGACCTGGTGAGGGCGCTGGAAATGCTGCACTGAAAACCGGCCGGGCGAAGCCGGGAAGACGCGGTTTTCCGGCCGTCGGGGCAGGGAGGAATCCATGGGGGGCGAAAAAGTGACCCGCCGGCAGAAGGATGTCTCGCGGCTTCTGCGGGAAAAGAAAAAGATCCAGCGGGACAAAATCACGAAGACGAAAAAGAAATAGGGTTGTCATGGCGAAGGATTTCTGGTCGGAGGCGGACCTGCGCCAGATGGCGGAGGCCCGCCTTTCCGTAGAAAAGGCGGAAGAACAGCTGGAGCGGTTCCGCACCGGCGTACATCCGCTCCGGCTGGACAGGCCCTGCACTGCCGGAGACGGGATCCTGGTCCTTTCGGTCCCGGAGAGGGAGCGGTGCGAGCGGGTCTTCGAAGAGCTTGTCAGGACGGGGCGGGTGATGAAGTTCGTCCCCGCCTCCGGGGCCGCCAGCCGCATGTTCCGGGACTGGCACCGGGCCTGTTCGGAGAGGGCTTTCGATTCTGCTCCGGAAGAGGGAAACTTCCTGAAATCCATGCCGGATTACGCGTTTTATGAAGACCTTCGATCACGCGTCTCCGCAGCCGGCTGTTCCCTGGAAGATTGGATTTCCCAGGGCAGATGTCCCGAGATCCTCGATTTCATTCTGAAACCCGAGGGACTGGGCTACGGTTCCCTTCCGAAGGCCCTCCTGAAGTTCCACGGTTACGCCGAAGGCAGCCGCACGGCCCTGGAGGAGCACCTCGCGGAGGCGGCTCTCTATGTGCAGGATGCCGATTCCGTCTGCCGGGTTCACTTCACCGTCTCGCCGGAACATCGCACCATCGTGGAAGCGCATCTGAAGAAGGCGGTTCCGGCCTGTGAGAGCCGGTTTGGCGTGCGCCTTCAGGTGGGGCTGTCGGTGCAGGATCCCTCCACGGACACCATCGCCGCGGCCCCGGATAACCGGCCGTTCCGGGGAGAGGACGGCCGCCTCGTCTTCCGGCCGGGAGGCCACGGAGCCCTCCTCAAAAACCTGGACTCCCTCGACGGAGACATCGTCTTCCTGAAGAACATCGACAACGTGGTGCCTGACCGCCTCAAGAAGCCCACCGTCCTGTGGAAGCGGATTCTCGGTGGCTTCCTGGCGGATCTGGAGGGAGATCTGCACCGCCGCCTCCGCCGCATCGAGGAAGGGGTCCTGGGGCCGGCGGAAATCGAGGACATGATCCGCTTCTGCCGGGAGAGGCTCCAGGCGCGGATGCCCGACGACGTGGCGGCCGCCCCCCCGGAGATCACGGAGGCCTGGCTGTTCGCGAGGATGAACCGCCCGCTCCGCATCTGCGGAATGGTCAGGAATGAAGGCGAGCCGGGAGGAGGGCCGTTCTGGGTCTCCGGCGCCGGCGGCGTTACCTCCCTGCAGATCGTCGAGGAATTCCAGGTGGATCGCACGGACCCGGGACAGCGAAGAATCTGGGAGTCCTCCACCCACTTCAACCCGGTGGACCTGGTGCTGGCCCTTCGGGACTTCCGGGGGGAACGGTTCGACCTGAACCGGTTCGTGGACCCCGCGGCCGTTTCGATCACCCGAAAATCGGAGAAGGGAAGGGACCTGCAGGCCCTGGAGCTGCCGGGGCTCTGGAACGGTGCCATGGCCTTCTGGAATACGGTCTTTGTGGAGGTGCCCCTGGAGACCTTCAATCCCGTCAAGGTGGTGGAGGACCTCCTGCGGCCGCCGCATCGCCGGATCTGAATGTTTTTTAACTTGATCTTCATCGGGTTATTTGCCATGTTTTCGCCGATTTCGCGCGGGGTGGGGCTTCCGCGCCGCACAGGGCGAAGGAGCGGGGCATCGATCCGGTGCCCATGTCCTCCCGCCATTTGCACCATCCGCGGCGGGTTCCGGTTCATGAAACGAATAGACTATAAAAATAATCGAAGCTTGCCGGGTCCGGACGGCCGTTGCGGACGGCTTCTTCGCATGGAGAGGATGGAGGCATGATGGCCGAACAGGCGGGAGGAAGGATCCGCGTGGGAATTGTCATGGGAGGCGTTTCTTCCGAGAAGGAGGTGTCCCTGGAGAGCGGCCGCAACATGTTCAGCAAGATCGACCGGAAGAAATACGACCCCACGGCTGTCTTCATGGATAGCGAAGCCCGCTTCTGGGAGATTCCGGTCAAGCTTATCATGCGCAACAGCACGAAAGACATCGAGGAGGACCTCACCGCGGAGGCCTCCCCGATCCCCTACGAGGCGCTGCGGGAGCGTTTTGACATCCTGTGCATCGGCCTCCATGGGAAGTACGGGGAGGACGGGTGCCTCCAGGGGCTCCTGGAGCTGCTCCAGGTGCCGTATACGGGATCGGGCGTCCTGGCGTCCGCCCTGGGAATGGACAAGGGCGTCTGCCGGAGGGTCCTTGCGGCCGCCGGGATCGACGTTCCCCGGACCGTTTCCGTCACGGCGGTCCGCTGGGCAGCGGACTCGGACGCGATCCTGAAGGAGATTGGCGAGACCGCGGGTTTTCCCTGCGTCGTCAAACCCACCCGGGAAGGGTGCAGCACCGCCGTGAAAAAGGTGGTCTCGGCCGCGGGAATCCCCGATGCCCTCGCGGAAGCCTTCTCCTGGGACAACACGGCCCTGGTGGAGGAATTCCTTTCCGGTACCGAGGTAACCTGCGGCGTCCTGGGCTCGGAGACACCCGAAGCTCTGGTGCCGTCCGAGACGATTCCCACGACGGAAATCCTCTCCCTGGAGGACAAGTTTCTTTACGGCCAGGGTGAAAACAAGACGCCCGCCCGGGTTCCCGACGATGTCCTCCAGCGGATCCGGGAAACCGCCGTCGCGGCCTTCCGGGCGCTGGACCTGAAAGGATACGCCCGGATCGACATGTTCGTCCGTCCCGACGGCCGGGTGGCCGTTCTGGAACCCAACACCCTGCCGGGGATGACGCCCTCCACGGTTTTTTTCCACCAGGCTGCGGCGGCCGGGATCACCCAGGCCGGCGTCATCGACCGGATCATCCAGTCCGCCCTTCTGGACCACGCGGCCAAGCGAGGGCCCCTGTGAATGAACGGCCCGACAGCCACCGTTGAGCGCATCGGCCGGATCGTCCTGGAGAACGTCGAGGAGCTGGGGAGGATTCTTCTTCTCTTCCTGTCGGCCCTGTCCTGGATGGTCCGCCCCCCCCTGAAGGCGCGCCAGATTTTCAAGCAGATGGAGTTCGTGGGGGTCAAGTCGATCTTCGTGGTGGTCCTGACAGGGACCTTCACGGGGATGGTCATGGCGCTCCAGGGATATCACGGATTCCGGATGTTTGCCGCGGAGAGCCTCGTCGGGTCCACCGTTGCTCTCGGGATGACCCGCGAACTGGGGCCGGTCCTGACGTCGCTCATGGTGACCGCCCGGGCCGGCTCGGCCATGGCGGCGGAACTGGGGACCATGCGCGTTACGGAGCAGATCGACGCCCTGGCGGTCATGGCTGCAAACCCGGTGAAGCACCTGATCGTACCCCGGCTCATCGCGGGCGTCCTGATGGTTCCGCTGCTGACCGTCGTGTCCGACTTCATGGGCATTCTCGGAGGATACTTCGTCGGGGTCCACATCCTGAACATCAACTCCGGCGCCTTCATGAAAAACATCTTCAAATACGTAACCTTGAATGATATTTACAGCGGCCTTGTGAAGGCCGCCTGTTTCGGCCTCCTCATGGCCCTGATCGGCTGCTACAAGGGTTTCAACACCCGGGGCGGTGCGGAGGGGGTCGGCCGGGCCACCACGGAGGCTGTGGTCCTGGCATCCATTTCGATCCTGGTGAGCGACTATATCCTGACGGCGATGATGTTCTGAGATGATTCGACTGGTCGACATCCACAAGTCCTTTGGAAAGCAGAAGGTTCTCGACGGGCTCAACCTCACCGTCGAGAAAGGGAAGACGACGGTCATCATCGGCCGCAGCGGCGGCGGCAAGAGCGTCCTCCTGAAGCACATCATCGGCCTGATCCGCCCGGACAGAGGGCAGGTGATCGTGGAAGGGGAGGACATCACGGTCCTGAACGACAAGGACCTCAACGAGGTCCGCAAGAAGTTCGGCATGCTCTTCCAGGAGGCGGCCCTCTTCGATTCCATGAACGTGGCTGAGAACGTGGCCTTTCCCCTCCGGGAGCACACGAACATGTCCAACGATGAAATCATGGACAGTGTCCGCGACCGCCTCGCGGCGGTGGGGCTCTCGGGGGTGGAGGAGAAGATGCCCTCGGAGCTGAGCGGGGGCATGAGGAAGCGCGTCGGCCTGGCCCGGGCTCTGGCGATGCGGCCGCAGATCGTTTTGTTTGACGAGCCCACCACGGGATTGGACCCGGTCATGACGGAGGCCATCAACCAGCTCATCGTGGAGACCCAGCGGGCCTTCAACCTGACCTGCGTCGTCATCAGCCACGACATCCAGTCGGTCTTCGAGATCGGCCATCGCGTCGCCATGCTCTATGAAGGCCGCATCATTGAATACGGAACCCCGGAGGAGGTCCGGGCATCCCGGAACCCCGTGATGGTCCAGTTCCTCACGGGCAGCACGGAAGGGCCCATTCAGATTCTGTAAGGAAGCGCCGGGGGGGGGACCGCCGCGCGCGGGAGGTTTGCATGACATCCATCAGCACGGAAGCGAAAGTGGGGCTTTTCGTCCTCGCGGGCATCATCATCCTGGCCTTCATGTCCTTCCAGGTTTCCCAGCCGGGCTTCGGCCTGAAGCGGGGCTACAGGATCCAGGTGGTCTTCGAGAACGCGGCGGGTCTCGACAAGGACGCCTCCGTCCAGGTTGCCGGCGTCGAGGTCGGGCGGGTCGACTCCATCTCCCTTCAGGAAGGAAAGGCCCTCATCACCCTGCGGATCAAGCCGGACGTTGAGCTCGCGAAGGACGTCACGGCCTCCATCCGGACCCATGGTCTCCTGGGCGACAAATACATCGAGCTCTCCCCGGGGACCAAGGGGAACGGCAACCTCGAGGAGGGGGAGCGGATCGCCAATGTGGAGCGCCAGGCCGACGTGGACAAGCTGATCCATCAGATCTCCGGGATTTCCGAGGACATCCGGGGCGTCACGACGACCCTGAACAAGGTCCTGGGCGGCCAGGCCGGACAGGAGGCCGTGGGGGACATCGTCACCAGCATCCGGCAGCTGGCCGTCAATCTCAATGCCGTCGTCAAGAACAACGAGCGGACCCTCCACGCCATGCTGGAGAACGGCCGCATGCTGACTGATAACCTCAACAAGGTGGTGACCCAGAACGACCAGAAAATCGCCCAGGTGGTGGATAACCTCCAGAGCGCCTCCAAGGAAATGGAGAAGACCTTTGCCTCCCTGAGCGAAGTCACCGAGGGGATCCGGAAAGGGGAGGGAACCGTCGGGAAGCTTGTCAAAGACGACGAGATGGCGGACCGGCTAAACAAAACCGTCGCGTCCCTGCAGGACGTCTCGGACAAGCTCAGCCAGGGGAAGGGAACCCTCGGCAAGCTGATCAACGAGGACGAGACGGTGAACAATCTCAACGCCGGCCTCGCGGGCATCAACCGTTACCTGGCCAAGCAGGAGCAGTACCGGACCCACCTGGGTTACCGGGGCGAATATCTCATCGAGCACAACAACTGGAAGAGTTACGTGAACCTCCGGATCCAGCCCCGGGAGGATTATTTCTACATCCTGGGCCTCGTCGCCGATCCCCGGGGCCGCAAGTACATCCGGGATTATACGGTGAACGGTGTGACAAGCCGCGTGGAGGAATGGGACAAGAACGGGCTCCTCTTCAACGCCCAGGTGGCCAAGCGCTACCGGGACCTTGTCCTCCGGGGCGGCATCTTCGAATCCACGGGGGGCGCGGGCCTGGATTACCTGGCCTTCAACGACCGGCTCCGGCTGACCTTCGAGGCCTTCGACTTCACGGACGACAATCGGCGGGCCCACCTGAAGGGGTACGGGGAGTGGCGCCTCCTCAAGTACCTCTACCTGACCGCCGGCTGGGACGATTTCATCAATAAGGACAACCGCTCCCCCTTCGTGGGATTTTCGATCCGGTTCGAGGACGACGACCTGAAGTACCTCATGACCTCGGCGCCGATCCCGAAATAAGGGACGGCGATGCGTCCGGAAGGAGGAGCCCTTCCCGGGGGGCGGAGAAGGCCGTGTACTCATCCATGCTTTCGAAGTATTTAAAAAGACGGATGTTTCGGAGTGCCCGGAAGGCCCGGCGAAACGCATCAAAGAGCTTGACACGGCTTGGGGAAGCACTATATTTAGCCCGGATTTGAAAACCTCATCAAGGTCCGGGGGAACGATGATGGGCCGGTTCTTCAATCCCACACAGGTTCAGATCGCCGGCAGCGCCTTTGCCCAGGCGGAAAACCTGGTGGGAAGGCACTTCCGGATGACCGGGGATGACATGAAGGCCCACCGGTACGACGTGAAAACCCTGGCTTTCCTCGAGGATCATGAGGTGCGGGACGAGGCCTTCGCCCACCTGTGCAAGTACCAGTCGGGACGGGAGAAGGCAGGGTTGGGGCAGGCTCCGGGGATGCATTTCTACCGGGTGTGCCTTCAGGACAACCGGATTCTCGACGCCGTGGAGCGGGGTACCTCTTTCATCCGGCTCAATCCGCTGCTGCTGTACATCGCCGCTCACGAACTGGTGCATATCATCCGATTCGACCGGGGGGAAATCGACTTTGATGCCCCGGAGGCGGACAAGACAAGGGAAGAGGAGAAGGTCCACGGAATCACCCGGACCATTCTCCAGGGCCTGCGGCAACCGGAAGTGGGGATTGTGGCCGAATGCTTCGACAGCCGGTATCGGCTGGGTGACTGGGTGAATTAAGATCTGGATGGAGGTTTGAGGAGATGCCGATCTACGAATACAAATGCCGGAAATGCGGGAAGGTTTTCGAGATGTTCCAGCGGATCACGGACGACCCTGCAACGTCTTGCCGGTTCTGCAAGGGGCCGGTGAACAAGCTCATGTCCCAGACGACGTTCCACCTGAAGGGGTCGGGCTGGTATGTGACCGACTACGGCGGAAAAAAGGCTCCCAAGACCGAGGCGAACGAGACCAAGGAATCATCCTCTTCTTCGGAGACGACCTCCGGCGATTCCGCAAAAACCGAATCTTCCTCCTCCGACGCATAAAAAACGACAGGAAAGAGGGACAGGTTCCGTCTATCCCTCATCAAGCCGCACAGAAAAGGGGACCGATCTCCGATCCGTCCCCTTTTCTGTGTGCATTGATAGGCACGCAGGCATGTCCCCGTTCCTTTGTTACGCGAAACCATGAATCCTACCCCTAAGCCAGTCGCAATGTCCGCCGGTTCCCTGGAGATGATCGCGGCCACGCCCGAACATCTTTCCGCCGAGGACGAATCCCCCGAATGCCTGGCGTCCCTTCTAAGCGCGCGGGTCGAACCAGGGTGGCCGCCGGGTGAATACGACCGGAACGCCCGGGCGTATTTCCGGGAACGCCTGGAGGAAGGTGGCGCGGATGCTGCCGGATGGTATGTCTGGTATGCGCTTTGGAGAGGTAAATCAGGCGGGCCTCCGGTTCTGGCGGGCGCCGGTGGATACTTCGGACCCCCCGACGACGACGGCACCGTCGAGATCGGCTTTTCCGTCATGCCCGGCTGGCGGGGACTGGGATGTGCGACGGCAATGGCCGGCATGCTCGTCCGGCGAGCCTTTGCCGATAAGCGGGTGCAGAAAGTCGTCGCCCATGCCGCGCCCGCGAACCCGATGTCGCGCCGTGTGCTCGAAAAATACGGGTTTATCTTCGTTTCCAGGGATGAGACGTCCGGTTACGATCGTTTTGAAGTCCTTACACCACCTGGATCCGGCCAGGGTTTTCCGCGGTCACCTCGCCGATGATCGCGGCACTTTCGACGCCGGCATTCCGGATCCGGCGGAGGAGTTCTTCCGCTTCCCCGGCATCCACGGAGACGAAGAGGCCGCCTGACGACTGGGGGTCGTAGAGGATGTCCGCCAGCCATTCCGGGCAGGAGGACTCGACCGTGACCATGCCCTGCCGGAAGGCCCGGTTCCGGTGGAGGCCTCCCGGAAGGATTCCCGTCTCGGCCAGGTCCCGGATGCCCTTGAAATACGGGACCTCCGACGAGCGGATCAGCAGTCCCGTCTGCGTTCCCTCGATCATCTCGCAGGCATGGCCCAGGAGGCCGAATCCCGTGATGTCGGTGCAGGCGTGGATTCCATGGGCCTTCTCGATTTCAGCCGCCGCCGCGGCATTGAGGGCGGCCATGGAGCGGACCGCCTCCTCCGCCAGTTCCGGGCTCGCCATTCCCGCCTTGATGGCCGTGCCGGCGATGCCGGTTCCCAGGGACTTGGTCAGGATCAGCCGGTCCCCCGGCCGGGCGCCGCGATTCAGGAGAACCCGGTCGGGATGGACAATCCCCAGGACGGACAGGCCGTATTTCGGCTCGTCATCCTCGACGCTGTGACCGCCCACAAGGAGAACGCCCGCTTCCCGCATCTTGTCCAGCCCGCCCCGGAGGATCTCCCGGAGGATCGTTTTGTCCATCCGGCCAATGGGAAAGCAGACAATGTTCAGGGCCGTCACGGGCCGACCGCCCATGGCGTAGACGTCGCTCAGGGCATTGGCCGCGGCGATCTGCCCGAAGGCATACGGATCGTCGACGATGGGCGTGAAGAAATCCACCGTCTGGATGACCGCCAAGTCCTCCCGGAGTTGATACACCCCCGCGTCCTCGCCGTGCTCCATGCCTACGATCAGGCTCGGGTGCGAGGCGAGCGGGAGGTCTTTCAGGACTTCGTGCAGGTCGCCCGGACCGATCTTGCAGGCTCAGCCGGCCCCGCGGACCGTCTCGGTCAGGCGGACTTTCTCCTCGGTCATTCGTTTCTCCTGAACGGATCGTGATAACTCATGCTTTACCGCTGCTGATCTCTTCCAGCGCCTCCAGGGCCGCCGTTACGTCCGCGGCATCGTTGAAGAAACCGAAGGCGAAGCGGACGGCCCCGTCGGGAAAGGTCTTCAGGGTCCGGTGGGCCGCCGGGGCGCAGTGCAGCCCGGGGCGGGTCAGGATGCCAAAGCGCTCGTCCAGAGCCAGGGACACCTCTGCGGGCGACAGGTCCCCCACGTTCAGGGAAACGACGGGGATGCGCCATGCTGCCGCCGGGGGGCCGTATACGGTGATTCCGTTGAGAGAGCGGAGTCCGTCGAGGAAGGCCGCCGTCAGGATCTCCTCGCGGCGCCGCACATTTTCCACGCCCATTTCCAGGATCATCGCCGTCCCGGCGGCCAGACCCGCCAGGCCCACCGTGTTGGGCGTTCCCGACTCGAACATGTCGGGCAGGAAGTCCGGCTGCTCCTCGAACTCGGAACGGCTCCCCGTGCCGCCCCGGAGGAGAGGGCGGAGCCGCCGCTCCAGGCCGGGACCGATGCAGAGACCTCCGGTCCCCTGGGGCCCGAAGAGGGACTTGTGGCCGGTGAAGGCCAGCAGGTCGATCTTTGCCTGCTCCATCGACAGCGGCACGGCCCCGGCGGTCTGGGCGGCATCTACGCCAAGGACAATCCCCCGCTCCCGGGTGATGGTCCCGATCTCCTCCACGGGCAGGATCGTTCCCGCCACGTTGGAGGCGTGGGTCACGAAAACGGCTCTGGTGTTCGGCCGAAGCGCGGCGGCCACGTCCGCCGGATCGAGTTCGCCCCGGGGCGAACAGCGGACCGCCGTGAGCTCCACGCCGTTCGACTCCAGGAAACGGAGGGGGCGCATGACGGAATTGTGCTCGATGGAAGATGTGACGATGTGGTCTCCCGGGGAAAGGAGGCCCAGGATGGCCAGGTTCAGGGCCTCCGTGGCGTTTTTCGTGAAGACGACCCGCATGGGATCGGAGACCCCGAGCAGGCGGGCCGTGTTTTCCCGCGCCTCCAGGATGACCCGCGCCGCGGCGACGGAGAGGCGGTGGGCCGAGCGGCCCGGGCTGCCTCCAATCTCCCGGCTGAACCGTTCCATGGCCTGGTAAACGGCCTCCGGCTTGGGCCAGGAAGTGGCGGCGTTGTCGAGATAATGAATGACGGTGTTTGAGGAAGCCAACGTATTTGTGACCTTCTTCGCGTCCGGGAATACCCCCGGTCGGCCGTTCGGCGGGCGTTTC
>Ga0232082_100599_pt1 | contig 11431 bp, 7 predicted proteins | sample SJ1S4nscriptome_FD_186120 | JGI IMG/M metagenome (GOLD analysis project Ga0232082, IMG submission 186120) | Metatranscriptome of enriched culture of PCE-dechlorinating microbial communities from Ithaca, New York, USA - SJ1.S4 (Metagenome... ... | reverse complement strand
GGCTGCATTCATGAGAATTGTTCTTCTCGGCGCACCCGGTGCCGGCAAGGGGACGCAAGCAAAAAAACTGGTCGAAAAATACGGCATTCCGCAGATTTCGACCGGTGACCTTCTGAGAGCCGCAGTATCAGCAGGCACGCCGCTCGGCAAGGAAGCAAAGTCTTACATGGACCAAGGGCAGCTGGTTCCGGACAGTGTAGTTCTCGGCATGGTCGAGGAGCGCCTCAAGCAGGATGATGTGAAAAAGGGCTATATTCTGGACGGGTTCCCGCGGAACACCTCCCAGGCCGAGGCCCTCGACAGGATGCTCGCCGGTCTGAACATGTCGCTCGATGCGGCACTCAGTGTGGATGTTCCGTTTGAAGATCTGATGAAGCGTCTCACCGGGCGTCGCACCTGCAAGGCGTGCGGCCAGATGTATAACATTTATTATTCCCCGTCGAAGGCCGGTGACAAGTGCGACAAATGCGGCGCCGAGCTCTACCAGCGCGACGACGACAAGGAAGAGACGATCAAGAAACGTCTCGACGTTTATACCGCATCGACCGCTCCGCTGCTTGACTATTACCAAAAAAAGGGGATCGTGAAGTCGATCTCCGGAACCGGCAGCATCGATGAAATATTCGCTCAGGTCTGCGCTGCGCTCGGCCTGAAATAACACAAAAGAAAGAAGCATATTTCAAGGAGGTTGTGAATGGCACTTGTTAATCCGCATGGCAAAGACAAAAAGCTGATGCCGCTTCTGCTCGAAGGTGCCGCATTGGCCGCAGAAAAGGCAAAGGCAGCAACGCTCAAAAAGATCAATATCAGTTCCCGCGAGACCGGCGACCTGATCATGATGGGTATCGGCGGCTTCACTCCGCTGACCGGGTTCATGACCAAGGCAGACTGGCAGGGTGTCTGCGACAACTATACCATGGCTGACGGCACCTTCTGGCCGATCCCGATCACGGTTTCGTGCTCCAAGGCCGATGCCGACGCCATTAAGGATGGCGAAGAGATCGCCTTGTTCTCGGAAGAGTTCAACGAGATCATGGCGACCATGAAGGTCACCGAAAAGTATACGATCGACAAGGCATATGAGTGCCAGAAGGTCTACAAGACGACCGAGGTCGAGCATCCGGGCGTCAAGATGGTCATGGATCAGGCCGAGGTCAACCTCGCCGGACCGGTCAAGGTTCTCAGCGAAGGCACGTTCCCGACCGAATACGCCGGTATCTACCAGCGTCCTGCCGAGACCCGCAAGGCGTTTGAAGAGAAGGGGTGGAGCCGGGTTGCCGCATTCCAGACCAGAAACCCCATGCATCGTTCCCATGAGTTCCTTGCCAAGATCGCGGTCGAAGTCTGCGACGGCGTTTACATCCACATGCTCCTCGGCAAGCTGAAACCGGGCGACATTCCGTCGGATGTCCGCCAGAAATGCATCGACGTGCTGGTTGAGAAGTATTTCGTGAAGAACACCGTTATGGTCGGCGGCTATCCGCTTGACATGCGCTATGCAGGCCCGCGTGAAGCATTGCTCCATGCCCTGTTCCGCCAGAATTACGGGTGCAGCCATCTCATCGTCGGTCGCGACCATGCCGGTGTCGGCGAATACTATGGCCCGTTCGATGCGCAGAAGATCTTTGAAGAGATCCCGGCCGGCGCGCTCGAGACCAAGCCGCTCAAGATCGACTGGACCTTCTACTGCAACGCGTGTGAAGGCATGGCTTCCATGAAGACCTGCCCGCACGGCAAGGATGACCGCATCCTGCTGTCCGGCACGAAGCTCCGCAAGATGCTCTCCGAGGGCGAAGAGGTTACCACGAAGTTCAGCCGGCCTGAGGTTCTCGAAATTCTGAGAGAGTACTACGCCGGCTTGACCGAGAAGGTCGAGATCAAGCTGCACAAGTACGCAGAAGGCGAAAAGAAATAACGCAGTTGAATAAGCGGGGCAGGGCCGACGGCCCTGTCCCCATTCGATGTTCCGAAAGGAGGTGCAGAATCCGGAGGAGTTCATCGTTCATGCGTTCGGTAGTTGAGCTGTACCCCATATAAACAACATTCAGAAGGAGGTTTCGCTTTATGCCAAGTTTTGTCATCGCTGAAAAGTGTGACGGTTGCAAGGCTCAGGACAAGACTGCCTGCCAGTACATCTGTCCGAACGACCTTATGACCCTCGACCGGAATCTGATGAAGGCTTACAACCAGGAGCCGGAGCAGTGCTGGGAGTGCTACAACTGCGTGAAGATCTGCCCGCAGCAGGCCATTGAAGTCCGTGCGTATCAGGATTTCGCACCGCTCGGCGGCAATGTCATCCCGATGCGCGGTTCGGATTCCATCATGTGGACCGTCAAGTTCCGCAATGGTTCCCTGAAACGTTACAAATTCCCGATCCGCCTGACCGCAGAAGGCGCAAACAACGCCGATACGATTTATGCCGGTCTGCCGGAGCCGAATTTTGACGACCTCAAGAAACCGGGCTTCTTTAACGGCCCGTGCAAAGCTGAATAAGGAAGGGGGATCATACTAATGGAAAAAGAAACCTGTACGTTTTCATACTGCCAGAAGCCGGAAATCGTCGAAGTCGAGGCGGATCTGCTCCTCGTCGGCGGCGGTATGGCATGCTGCGGTGCAGCATATGAAGCAGCCCGCTATGCAACCCCGAAAGGACTGAAGGTCGTGATGGTCGACAAGGCAGCTGCTGACAGAAGCGGCGCGGTCGCCATGGGTCTTTCCGCAATCAACACCTACCTGGGAGAGAACAAGGTTGCCGATTACGTCAAGTATGTCCGCGGCGACCTGATGGGCATCATCCGTGAAGACCTGGTTGCCGACCTCGGCCGCCATGTCGACAACTCCGTTCACCTTTTTGAAGAGTGGGGCCTCCCGATCTGGAAAAAAGGCGATGATGGCTTCTCGCTCGACGGCTTTCAGGCCCGCGACGAGGGCAAGGCGCTCCTGAAGGACGGCGGCACGCCGGTCCGTTCGGGCAAATGGCAGATCATGATCAACGGCGAATCCTACAAGGTTGTCGTTGCAGAAGCTGCCAAGGCAGCGCTTGAGTACAACAGAAAAGCAACCGGCATGGCGCAGAACCTGTATGAGCGTGTCTTCTGTGTCAAGGCTTTCAAGGATGCCAACGATCCGAAGCGCATTGCGGCAGTCGCCGGCTTCAGCGTTCGTGAGAACAAGGTTTACATCTTCAAGGCCAAGGCGATCATCAACGCAGCAGGCGGCGCGGTCAACTGCTTCCGCCCGCGTTCGATTGCTGAAGGCCAGGGCCGCGCATGGTATCCGGTCTGGAACTCCGGCTCCGGTTATGCACTCGGTCTGCAGGTCGGCGCAGAGCTGACCATGATGGAAAACCGCTTCGTCCCGGCACGTTTCAAGGATGGATACGGACCGGTCGGCGCATGGTTCCTCTTCTTCAAGGCACAGGCCCGCAATGCGATGGGCGAAGACTATTGCACCGGTGAAAACTTCGAAGCCACGAAGAAGCTCTACAGCCCCTATGCAGAGAAGATGGGTACCGCCATCCGCAACCACATGATGATGATGGACATGAAGGCCGGCAAGGGTCCGATCTGGATGAACACCCATCATGCAATGGAAGCGATCAACAAGACCTTCGTCGAGAAGTTCGGCGAAAAAGACGCACAGAAGAAGATCAAGCACCTCGAAGCAGAAGCATGGGAAGACTTCCTTGATATGGCAATCGGTCAGGCAGGCCTCTGGGCTTCCAAGAACGTCGAGCCGAACAAGGAACCGTCCGAAATCATGCCGACCGAGCCGTATCTCCTCGGTTCGCATGCCGGTTGTGCAGGCTTCTGGGTCAGCGGACCCGGAGACATACCGGGAACGCCGCCGGAGTGGAGCTGGGGCTACAACCGCATGTCCACCGTCAAGGGTCTCTTCATGGCGGGTGACGTTGTCGGCGCATCCGGTCACAAGTTCTCGTCTGGCTCTCACGCAGAAGGCCGCCTTGCAGCCAAAGCGGCTATCGCGCTGATCCTCGATGAGCCGAACTTCAAGCCGACGATCAAGGAGACTGCCGACGAAATCTGCGCAGAACTCTATCTGCCGTTTGAGGTCTATGAGAAGTACAAAACCTACTCGACCGATCCGCTTACCAACCCGTACTACATCCGTCCGAAGATGCTCCAGGCACGTATGCAGAAGATCGCGGACGAGTATTTCGGCGGGTGCGCCACCTGGTACATGACCTCCAAGACCCTTCTCGAAGAAGGGCTCAAGCTGCTCCAGCTGCTCAAGGAAGATGCCAACAAGATGGCGGCCGCCAATCTCCATGAGCTGCTCCGCTGCTGGGAGAACTATCATCGTATCCTGTCGGTTGAGGCGCATGCACGCCACATCCTGTTCCGTGAAGAGACCCGGTATCCGGGCTACTACTATCGCGGCGACTTCCTCCCGATCGACGACACGAACTGGAAGTGCTTCGTCAACTCGACCTATGATGCAGCAACCGACACCTATACACTCAAAAAGGTTCCGTACAAGGAGCTTTTTGCGTAACAATGCATACCCGGGAGAGGGGCTGCAGCCCCTCTCTCCTTTTTTTCTCCGGCAGTGGGCAGAGCAGGGAGCGCCGGTCCCGGCGTTTCCTGGTGTGCGCAGTGCCGTCTCAGAACACAACGCAATAGAGGAGGAAGAGCATGCAAACCAGTGATAAGCCCAGTCGCATCCTGGTGATCGGCGGCGGCTTCAGCGGCCTGACGACCGCGGTCGATGCGGCCGAATCAGGGGCTGAGGTGATCATCGTCGAGAAGAATGCCTATTTGGGGGGCAGGGTTGCGCAGCTGAACAAGTACTTCCCGAAGATGTGCCCGCCGGTCTGCGGCCTTGAAATCAACTTCCGGCGCATCAAGACGAATCCGAACGTCACGTTCCATACGATGGCGGAGGTGACGTCGATTGCGGGAGAGCCCGGCAATTACGATGTGACGATTCAGGTGCATCCCCGCATGGTCAACAGCAAATGCACTGCGTGCAACGCCTGTGCGGAGGTTTGTCCGGCAACGCGGTCGAATGACTTCAACTTCGGCATGGACACGACGAAAGCTGCGTACCTGCCGTTCAACCAGGCATTCCCTCAGCAATATGTTATAGATAACAAGGCGTGCAAAAAAGACTGCGGCACACCGTGCAAGGATGCCTGCACATACGGCGCGATCGATCTCGACATGAAGCCGGAGACGCTGACGCTCAAGGTAAACAGCATTGTCGTGACGACCGGCTGGAATCCGTATGATGCTGACAAGATCGAGACGCTCGGATCCGGAAAAGTTCCGAATGTGATTTCGAACATGCAGATGGAACGGCTCGCAGCGGTGAACGGCCCGACCGGCGGCGCTATCAACCGTCCGTCCGACGGCAAGCCGGTGCAGAAGATCGCCTTTGTGCAGTGTGCGGGCAGCCGCGACGAGAATCATCTCGCCTTCTGTTCCTATATTTGTTGCATGGCATCGCTCAAACAGACGCTGTATGTCAGGGAGCAGAATCCGGAGGCGGAGGTTTCGATTTTCTATATCGACATGCGGACGCCGGGACGGTATGAGAAGTTCCTGAACCAGATTCAGGCCGATCAGAAGGTGACGTTCATCAAGGGCAAGGTCGCAAAGATCGAGCGGGCGAAGGGCGGCGACGTGACGGTTACCGCCGAAGACATGCTGACCGGCGACAAGGTTGAGAAAACCTTCGACATGGTTGTCCTGGCGACCGGTATGGAGCCTGCGGGCATGTCTCACCAGATTCCGGGTGTGAATTATGTCGAAGGATTTGCTGCATCTGCTGCGGGAGTGTTTGCCGCCGGATGCGGCAGAAACCCGATGGATGTCTCGAAGTCGGCTCAGGATGCGACGAGCGCGGCACTCAAGGCGATCCAGGTCGGGAAGGGGAGGTAATCATCGATGGAAAAGAAACTCGCACTGTATATCTGCAAGGGTTGCTCGATCGGTGACGCAATCAAGACCGAAAAGATGGAAAATCTGGCTAAAAACAAATACAAGTGCGCGATTGCCAAAACGAGCGATGCACTCTGCGGCGAAGATGGTCTGGCAATGATCAAGGCCGACATTGCAGCGGAAGGGGTCAATACGCTGGTGCTGGCAGCCTGTTCCGGTCGCGTGAAGTATGAGGAATTCGACTTCCCCGGTTGTATTGTCGAGCGCGTGCCGGTCCGCGAACTGGCGGTCTGGACGCAGGAGAAGTCCGACGCGCAACTTGCGTTCGAAGACTATGTCCAGATGGGCATCATCAAGGCACAGAAAGGCGACATGCCGGAGCCGTATCTCATGGAGACGGTCAAGGACATCCTCGTCATCGGCGGCGGCATTTCGGGCATGAACGCTGCACTGCAGGCGGCAGAGGCCGGATCGAAGGTTGTTCTTGTGGAAAAGGAAGCTGCTCTGGGTGGTTTTGTATCGAAGCTTTACAAAAAAATTCCCACAGCGCTTCCATACAAGGAGCCGCTGATTGTTGATGCTGAAATCGAACCGACCATCAAGGCAGTCGAAAGCAATGCAAATATCAAGGTGTTCAAATCGGCAAAGGTCGAGAAGATCGAGGGGCAGCCGGGCGCGTTTGATGTGACCATAACGGCCAATGGCGGTTCTGAACAGGTAAGAATCGGCGCAATCATTCTTGCAGCGGGATGGAAACCGTATGACGCGTCCAAACTCGGTCACCTCGGCTATGGAAAGTACAAGAATGTCGTCACCCAGGTGGAACTGGAAGAGATTGCCCGGAAAGGCGGGATTACCCGTCCCTCTGACGGCAAGCCGGCCAAAAAAGTCGCCTTTATCCAGTGCGCGGGCCAGCGGGACGCGAACCATTTGCCGTATTGTTCTGCAATGTGCTGCGTGACGTCGCTGAAGCAGGCGAAGTATGTGCGGCAGGACCCTGAAGCGGTTGCGATGATTCTGTACAAGGACATCCGCACCCCGGGCCGCCTTGAATATTACTACAAGGAAGCCCAGAACGATCCGGGCGTCATGCTGACCAAAGCGGAAGTAAGCGGCGTCACGGAAGGCCCGGACGGCAATCTCTTTGTGGAGATGACCGATTCACTGCTCGGCTCGGCGGTAAAGCTGGAGGCCGACCTCGTGGTCTTGGCAACCGGCATGGTTCCGGCGACGGCGGATGATCCGGTGCTGAACCTGCAGTATCGTCAGGGACCGGGCTTGCCGGACCTCGAACTGTTCAACGGCTTTGCGGATTCCAACTTTATCTGCTTCCAGTATGAAACCCGGAGAACGGGCGTGTATGCCGCCGGAGCGGTTCGTCAGCCGATGAACATGAGCGAAGCGCAGGAAGATGCGACGGGGGCTGCGCTCAAGGCGATCCAGTCCGCCGAACATGTTGCGACCGGCATGGCGGTGCATCCGCGCGCCTGGGACCTTACCTACCCGGACCCGATGATGACACGCTGCACCTCCTGCAAGCGGTGTACGGAGGAGTGTCCGTTCGGTGCGATCGATGAAGACGAAAAGGGAACTCCCTACTTCAAGCCGGGACGCTGTCGGCGTTGCGGGACCTGCATGGGCGCCTGTCCCGAGCGAATCGTTTCATTCAAGGATTTCCATGTGGACATGATCGGTTCGATGATGAAGGCATGCTCGGTTCCGGACGACGAAGACGAGCCACGGATTCTGGTCGTCTGCTGTGAAAACGACGCCTATCCGGCGATTGATACCGCAGCGCTGCAGAAGACAAAGATCGATCCCGCCGTCCGTTTTGTGACGCTCCGCTGCCTTGGATCGATGAACCTTGTCTGGCTGGCTGACTCTTTCTCCCGCGGTGTTGACGGCATGCTGCTGATGGGATGCAAGTTCGGTGAGAACTATCAGTGCCACTTTGCAAAGGGCAGCGAACTGGCCAACTACCGCCTCGGCAAGGTCCAGGAAACTCTCGACCGTCTGCAGCTCGAGTCCGACCGCGTCAAGATGGTCGAAGTCGCCATCGACGAATACGGAAAAGTGCCGCAGATGATCGCGGATTTTGTAGAAAAGATCAAAGATATCGGCCCGAATCCGTTCAAGGGCATGTAGGAGGGTGACGGAATGTCAGATCAGATCATCAAACCGGATTTGAAGTTTACCGAAGCGATCATTGCTGCGGGCGGTGAATCACTCAAGAAGTGCTACCAGTGCTCGACCTGCACGGTTGTCTGCGACGTCACCCCCGATCGGAAACCGTTCCCGCGCAAGGAGATGCTGTATGCCCAGTGGGGACTGAAAGACAAGCTGCTGGCGAGCCCGGATGTCTGGCTCTGCCACCAGTGCAGCGACTGCACAGCCCATTGCCCGCGCGGCGCAAAGCCGGGCGAGGTGCTCGGAGCGGTGCGGAAGATGACGATTCAGGAATATTCGAGCCCGTCCTGCATGGGGAAAATGGTGAATGACGCAAAGTTTGCGATTCTCCTCTTCGCCATTCCGACCATCATCTTCCTGTTCGAACTCTTCATTCAGGGCCATCTGACCAACGGCATCCCGCGTATCCCGAACGGGCAGCTCATGTCGTACTCCCTCATGTTTCCGCCGACGGCCTACATTGATCCGGTGTTTGTGCTCACCGCGATATTTGCAGTGGTCATGTTCTACAAGGGAGTAAAAAAATACTGGGCCGCTATGGCGGCAAATCATCCCGAACCGCCGAGAAAAGACGTCATTTCCGCAGTCATTGCGACGATTCAGGAAATTCTGACGCATTCGGTATTTGAAAAGTGCGGGGTGGCGAAGGATCGTTCGATCGCGCACAAGATCGTCTTCTATTCATTTGTCGGCCTGGCGATCACAACTGCGCTTGCGGCCTCGTATATTTATGTTTTCAACTACAATGGTCCGTATCCGCAGACGAACATCGTCAAATGGATCGGCAATGTGAGCGGTATCGCGCTGCTTGTCGGCATAACCATGGTCATTCTGAACCGGTTCAAGAACCAGGAGAAGTCGGGTATCGGCAGTTATTTTGACTGGTTCTTTATCTTCATTGTGTACGGCGTTGGTCTGACCGGCATGCTGGCGCAGATTCTCCGACTGGCGAATATCCCGGTTCTCGGGTATCCGATGTATTTTGCGCATCTGGTATTCGTATTTGTGCTGTTTGCCTATGCGCCGTACTCCAAGATGGCACATATGGTCTACCGTACCACGGCGATGGTTTTTGCCAAGTACAGCAACCGGAGCTAGGCGGCTGTGCTTCAAAAAGGGAAATCATGATGGTATAATGACGGTTTTGGGGAGGTGAGCGTTTCAGAGGGGGTAGCGAAGCATGAAGTACAATTGGCGGATTGCAGCAAATAGACAAGAAATCTGAAGGAGGAAAGGAAAAAGCATGACACCGATATTGATTTTTGCTTTAATTTGCGGTGCAATAGGCATCATTTATTCATTTGTCACGAAGTCGTGGGTCGCGAGTCTGCCGACCGGCGACAAGAAGATGGTCGCAATTTCGGAAGCGATCAAGGAAGGCGCTGAAGCCTTCCTCGCCAGAGAGTACAAGACGGTTGCGATGGTTGCCGTCGTACTGTTCGTTATTATCGCCGTCGGCCTCGGTCTCTGGACAGCCCTCGGCTTCATCATCGGCGTTATCGGCTCAGCCGCAGCCGGCTATTTTGGCATGATGGTTACCGTCATGTCGAACGTGCGCACCACTGAAGCAGCCAAGAAGGGTCTTCAGGACGCACTTTCGGTTGCTTTCAAGGGCGGGTCGGTGACCGGAGTCATGGTTGTTGCCCTTGGTCTTCTCGGCATCTCGATCTTCTATATGATCGCCAAGTCCATGGTCGATGTTGAAACGGCATTTCACGCGCTCATCGGTCTCGGCTTCGGCTGTTCGCTCATGTCGGTCTTTGCCCGTATCGCCGGCGGTATTTACACCAAGGCTGCCGATGTCGGCGCCGACCTCGTCGGAAAGGTTGAAGCAGGCATTCCGGAAGACGATCCGCGCAACCCGGCGGTTATCGCTGACAACGTCGGCGACAACGTGGGTGACTGCGCAGGCATGGCGGCCGACCTGTATGAAACCTATACCGTTACCATCGTTGCGGCCATGCTGCTCGCAAAAACCGTTTTTGGCGCAGGCAGTCTCTGGGTTGAATATCCGCTGCTGCTCGGCGGTATTTCCATTATTGCCTCGATTATCGGAACATACTTTGTGAAAATGGGCGCAAGCCAGTACATCATGGGCGCCCTGTATAAGGGGCTTGCCGTTGCCGGCATTCTGGCGGCAATCGCGTTCTACTTTGCCACTTCCTGGTTTATGGGACTTCTGCCGGCAGGACAGCAGACGATGTCGGTCATGAACGTTTTCCTCTGCGCGGTCATCGGCCTCGTGCTTACCGGCCTGATCGTCTGGATCACTGAGTACTACACCGGCAAGGAATACCGGCCGGTCAAGATCATCGCCAAGGCTTCACTGACCGGCCACGGCACCAACGTTATCGCCGGTCTCGCCATGAGTATGGAAGCGACCGCACTTCCGGCGCTCACCATCGTCGGCGCGATCCTCGGTTCGTTTGCCCTCGGCGGAGGCTTCTCGGGCAACCCGAGCGGCGGTCTCTTCGCCATCGCGCTCTCGGCGGTCTCGATGCTTTCGATGACCGGTATTGTTGTTGCAATTGACTCCTATGGTCCGATTACGGACAACGCCGGCGGTATTGCGGAAATGTCCGAGCTTCCGGAATCTGTCCGCGCAGTCACTGATCCGCTCGATGCAGTCGGCAACACCACCAAGGCGGTCACGAAGGGCTATGCAATCGGCTCCGCTGCTCTTGCAGCACTGGTTCTGTTTGCTGAGTACTCGCGTTCGTTCCCGTCGGCAATACAGTTTGATCTCTCCAACCCCATGATCATAGCCGGTCTCTTCCTCGGCGGTCTCATTCCGTACTACTTCGGCGGTCTGCTCATGCTGGCGGTCGGAAGGGCTGCCGGCGGCGTTGTTGACGAGGTTCGCAGACAGTTCCGCGAGATCAAGGGCATCATGGAAGGCACCGGCAAACCGGAATACGGCAAGTGCGTCGACATCGTTACCCAGTCGGCAATCAAGGAAATGATGCTTCCGGCGCTCATCCCGGTTGTTGCTCCGCTGGCAGTCGGCTTTATCCTCGGCCGCGAAGCGCTTGGTGGCATGCTGATCGGCTCGATCCTCACCGGTCTGTTCCAGGCGATCGCCATGACCTCTGGCGGTGGCGCATGGGATAACGGCAAGAAGATCTTTGAAGACGGCGTAACCGACGACAAGGGCGTCATGCACAAGAAGGGCAGCGACGGCCACAAGGCTGCTGTCACCGGCGACACGGTCGGCGACCCGTACAAGGATACTGCAGGTCCGGCAATCAACCCGATGATCAAGGTCATCAACATCGTGGCGCTGCTGATTGCTCCGCTGCTGATCAAGTTCGGAAAGTAGTAGTTCCGCTGCACCACAAGAG
>Ga0232082_100550_pt1 | contig 12008 bp, 6 predicted proteins | sample SJ1S4nscriptome_FD_186120 | JGI IMG/M metagenome (GOLD analysis project Ga0232082, IMG submission 186120) | Metatranscriptome of enriched culture of PCE-dechlorinating microbial communities from Ithaca, New York, USA - SJ1.S4 (Metagenome... ... | reverse complement strand
ATGAAATGTATATCAGGTGCCCGGTTATTTCTCTGCAATAGATATCTAGTCGGGTTACGGATGACGGGTTATCAGAGGTCATCGGGTTTATCTTAATTATCGCGGTATTAGTGGTCATTGCATCGTTATATGTTACGTATGTCGTTCCAGCACAGGGAAGGGAGGCTGAGATTGAGCATATGAATTATATTAAAGATCAATTCGTAGATTTTAAATTGGCTATAGATTCATTGTGGATAAATCAAGAGGATAATATCAGCATAAGTCAGAATATCGAAATGGGTACACTTGGACAAAAAAACAGAAGGACAGTTTATTTTCTTGCCATTAGCAAATCCTATTGGTTCAGACGGAGAGATGACGGTAAGTTCCAATCTAGCTGATGGGACAATTCAATTAGATATTTCAGGTTTATTAAAACCTCTTACGGCTGAAGAAATCAAATCAGGAGTTAGGATTAATCCTGATATCTATCGAATTCAGAATTATTACGAGTATTCTTCACCAGATATTGTATCAAATTTAATACCAGTTAATATCCCTAATGATCTACCATTTCCAAATGATTTTTCTATTAATTCAGAAATGGAGAGAGAATTATTTTCAATAGAACCAAATACTTCAGTCAGCCCGTTTGGCTCCGACTGGGAGGCAATTGTTCACCTTGTTCGTGTTCCTTTTTTCTTTGTGCCTACTGGGAATGAAACCGATTTTAATACCTCAAAAAGTCCTTATTATTTAAAAACTGATTACCGATTTGATTTGGTAATGAATCTTGTAAAAAATAATGAAACCTTACTATATCCAGTTTTCCAGAACTATACTATTGCAAGTGCTGTAAATCGCGGTGAAAAATATTGGATAAATTTACAGGATCCTGCCTATGGGCTTGATTTTTATGGGCCTGCGATCATAAAAATAAATTTTCCAGATGGTTCTACTGAAATAAATAGAGGGGTTCTGGAACCCTATTCCGGAATCTCCAGTTCACAAAATCTGTCTACATTTATTAAGCACGTTCAATCATCATATCCTAATGATTTCATTACTAGTACTAATTCAATGGGTAAATTCTCTTACACTGGAAAGAATTACTATTGGGTACCTCAGGAATATTTTTATCAAATGGGGGGGGTATTTCTAACTCAGAATCTAACGGAAGGAAGTGTTGTAAAAACACTCCCGCTTATTTCACTTAGTAGATCTACAAATAATACACCTTCAATCTCTATAGTTAATCTCCATGTGAATAGTCAAAGTCCGGATTTCCCATCGACGGTTGCAGGTTCAACCCCAGTCCAAATTGTTTCGAAGATTACTAAAATAAAAAAAGGGATTATTAGTGATATTCCCGGCAATCAATATTTCATTGCTCCAGGACCTGAAAATGCACAATCCCTTCAGATTACGATTGGATCACTTGGAAGTGCGGAGGCACTTCAAATGTGGGAAAATACTTTTAATTCAATCATTTATGAAGCAAATATTTCCTCTGGTTATAATCCAGATTGGGGACCTAAACCATACAAGTCAGGTGATAATGTAATTTTTAGAATAGATGGACCTTCTTCAACATTCCCTGATGTGACCGTGGATTATACTGAAGCAAATGTATCGGTAGTATTACAGCCAGTAGGATGGCAGGGGTCGTGATGTAAATGAATCATGATAAAGCGATGTCCGAGATGATAGGGGCTCTTGCCCTAGTCGTTGTTTTTGTAGCTTTAGCAGCAATTTTCCTGGTAAACCTCACTCAATTTTATCCCCCTGAGGTCTTACCTGATCCCCGAATTGATGTATATAATGAAACCTACTCCCATTCTGGAGAAAACACGGTGTATATCACATCTTTAGGGGGAAACCCGCTTCCAGAAAACCAATACTCAATAAAGATACATAATTCAACGGGCTATCATGAAATTCCTAAATCACAATTGCAAAATGTAAATTCTTTGCCTAATAAAGATATAAAAACCGGTAATAAATTATTTTTTTTTGTTGGAGAGACTCCGGGTAATAAGTATGATATCCAGACAGTGGATATCATCTATCATAACCTTGCCACAGGTTCTGATACTCTTATGTATCGAAAAGGTCTCTTAAAACCTCTCGGTCCGGAATCCGAAAGAGTCTTTTATGTCAGAATTATGGTCACCAGTTCAAGTACATATCCCACTTCACCTCAGGTTACAGCGGGTGGACAGGTTATCCCTCCTGGCCCATACGTTGAAATCCCTGTCACATCTGGTCAACTTGCATTGTTGGCTGAAGGGGCCGTATTAAATAATATCTGGCTATCAACTGGTCTGTTAGATACTCCTGGGGCAGTAAAATCTTCAGGAAGCCTTGTCGGTAATCCGGGGGGGAGAATCACGTATGATTGGACTCAGCCGGTAAATGAGGACATCACCATTCTGGTTGATTTCAGGGATCCCATTGTTCGGATCTTTAATACCGGGGGTGATGGGGTTGTCAATGTCGGAGGGCAAACATTACTACCAGATCCAGGTGGGTCCGGCGAGGACTTCTACCGGAATATTGATGCCTTACTACCCATCTTATTTCAAGGAGTCAGTGGTGGAGTCATTGATGACCTTAAGGTAGTTCGTGGTCTTGTTAATAGTGGTTATGACGTATTATCCTCAGGTAATCAGGTATCTGAAGCCGTAGGTGGTTCTCAATTTACCTATGGGCTCTACAATGAAACAAATGTCTACTCATTTGACGATAGAGCAACAGGTGACGAATCACATGATTTCTCTGTTGCAGTGGACTTTAGTGGTTCTGAGCCAACCCGGACAGTACGGGTAATTAACCTGGGTCCTGGCGGCATTGTCCGGTATAAAGAAGAAACAATTTTAAGTGGGGTAAATCAGAATCTCACCGTTCCCCAATCCGGAATAAATGATCTGCTTGTGCAGGGCCAGAGTAATTTCCCGATTCAAACAATCACGTTTATCTCCGGAATCTACACGGATGCCAATTCAGTCTGGAGCAATCCGTCCCATGGGAATGTCACAGGTGCAACTGGTCAGGAATCATATACCTGGTCCATTCCCCCTGGTGACAGCGATTATACAATTGTCACCCAGTTTCAACCGTCAGCCTATAAAACAATTAGAATCATTAATCAGGGCCCAGATGGGATTGTTCTTGCAAATGGCGAAACGGTAAATCCTGGAGAGGTCAAGGAAGTGTATGTCCTTGATGGTGATTCCTTTGACATGAATGTCACCTCGCAAAATGGAAGGGTCATTAACACCATTGCTTACACTCAGTACCTCACCAATGATCCTGATGTTGTCCTCAACACGGGAACCACATTAGGGGATGCTACCGGAGAACAACAATACGATTATCAAATTGATGAAGTCCGTAATGATTACACATTTGTTGTGAATTTCACAACACCGCAATACACTGTTCGTGTCTTTAATGATGGTGGAGGAGTGGTAGATGTCAATGGGACCCTGATAAATCCTGGTGAATATATGGATTTTTCTCTATCTGCCGGCGATGATTTTTCAGCCCTGTTTGATGGGCAGGGATTAGCGACAATCGGGGAATTGGATCAGATGTCTGGTATCGCTCCCGATGCTGCCACGGTATTTGGAAATGGGACTTCTATCAGTGGAGCAATTGGGCAGGGAACATACACTCACACGATTCCGGATATAACAGGATCATACTCAATTGCAGTCAGGTTTAATCCAACTCTCTATTCTGTTGATGCAAGTGCATGTATCGGCGGATCTATAGAAAAACCGGGAGTCACTACATATCTTCCAGGTGATACACCTACATATAATATCACCGCAACAACTCCAAACCGGACGTATCAACTGCTCATAGATGGCCAACCCGCAAGTTTTCCATCAGGCTTACGGAATTATATGTACCAGTTTGACCCGCTAACCGCAAACCATACAATTCACATTAATTTCGCAATTAATGGGGCCAAAGGAAATTATTGGAACAATGCCTACATATACCCCTATGATCCAGACCCGCTCAATGCTCAATTGCCTGCATCAATGAACCGGTATGTTACCTTGGGGCAAAATTCAGGAATTCCAATTGATAGTAATCCAAATAATTGGAATGGCAGGAAAACATCTCCGTATATTCGATTTGCAGATAATTCTGGAATAAATAAATTCGGACCATCAGGAAGCTGTATTGTAAATTCAATGAATGATAGGGAAAACTGTAGTGCTATCCGGTATACCCGGTTCTCTGATGACAATAATTGGCCTACAAATATTGCTGGAATAACGAGTGCAAATAATTTTTATGTAAATTGGACCGGGCTTTTATTTTTAGAATTACCTGGTTCATATACATTCTGGACAAGAGCAGATGATGGATTGAAATTTTTTATCGATGGGAAATCAGATCCTGGAAATCGGGTGACGGTGGATTCCAGAGCATGGATCAAGCCATATCCTCCTGACTGGGCTGACTATTACAGTATTACGACGAATCCATCAGTACATCTGCCAGGTTGGCATGACTATATCCTATGGTTTTATGATTATGGTGGTCATGCTGAAGCAGAATTGAGATACCAACCCCCTGGTGAACAACAGAATCCATTGAATTCACAGTTTTTCCAGGAATTATACTACCTTCCAACATCATGTACTCAAGTATGAAAGAAAATGCTGTATCTGAAGTAATTGGAGTTGTCCTCCTTCTGGCACTGGTTGTAATAGGAGTTAGCTTAGTTGGAGTAATAATTTTTTCCAGCCCGTTACCGGGGAAGATACCGCAGGTAAAAGTCATTCCTCAAAGTATTTGTGATCAAATAACAGGTCACTATAACAATGCGATTCTAATTACGCATGATGGAGGAGATTTGATTGAGCCTGATAATCTACAAATTAAAATTAATAATGATCTAATTTATAATTCTGACATTTCTATTTTGGGACCTGGATGTAGTTTTGATCCCTGGATTGAACCCTGGAAATTAGGTGAATCCCTATTTTTTAATTATAATATTTCTCCTCCTCAAAAATTGGATCTAATATATACATTAGGTGGAAGAGAAAATCTTATCTTTTCCAGTTCGAATATTCAAAAATTATATGGATTTTGTATAAAGGAGGGGGGAGATCCAACTCAAGATACTGAACCTCCTGTGATTTGTTGTGTGAGTGTCCCAACTGTTGGTGGAGGAGTCCCAGCCTGCAATAATGTCCAGATTTCCTGGGTTGCTACTGATAATATCGCGATAAAATCTGCACTCGTAGAATTTTATGAAGGCTCCGGGTGGATAAGTCTTCCAAAAATGAAATCATCCTCTCCGTACTCCTGGACTGTTCCTGCTCAAACAGGTCCAGGAAAGCAGATTCGGGTAACGGTTACAGATCTTAATGGAAACACTGCCTCGAATTCGAGTTCGGTTTTTTCGATAACCGACACAATAACACCTGGAGTTACTGTTTCATCGCCAAAAGGTGGGGAAACCTGGGATGTTGGAACGAAGAAGAGTATCACCTGGCAGGTGAGTGGGGAATGCGATCCAAATCGTCATGCTTCGATTCAGCTATCCCCGGATAACAAGGTTACATGGATCACGGTAATTTCCGGGATAGTAGATACCGGTTCATATGAGTGGACAGTCAGTAACAATCCTTCTAATGAGGCATATATAAAGGTATTAGTAACCGACAGTGCCGGAAATGTGGGGGAAGGCATTTCTCCAAATAAATTTTCCATTCGTGAGACTATCCCTCCTTCTATTCAGGTAATACAACCCAATAATGGAGAAATTCTGACTGTTGGTATCCCATATACGATACAATGGAGTGCTACTGATGCATCCGGGGTTGATTATGTTAACATTGATATTTCCTATGATGGAGGCAGTTCCTGGACATCACTTCTGACAAACTGGGAAAATACAGGATCACATACTTGGATTCCTCAAACTGAATCCAATAATGCCAGATTGCGGATAACGGCATGGGATATTTTTGGGAATAGTTATTCAGATCTTAGTGATGGTGGGTTTACTATTCAGGCAGGGTCTCCATTTTTGGTTACATTATCAAGCCCAAATGGAGGGGAAAACCTGGTCCCTGGGAATATTCATCAGATACAATGGTCAGTAGAAGGAGGATCATCAAGTGATCAGGCTACTATTGAATATTCAACAGAAAACGGAGTAGATGGGACGTGGAAATCAATTGGAACTGTGACTGGTTCCAATCAATATAGCTGGAATATCCCCTGTGAACTATCCAACACGGTTAGAGTGAAAGTTACGGTTACTCGTTCAGGTGGAGGATTGACTGGATTTGACATAAGCAATGGACCATTTAGCATTACATCTGCTCAGTCTGTTGGAAAAGTTCTGCTCCCAAATGGCGGGGAAATCCTGTATGGAGGAACAGCATATTCTATTCAATGGATAGCTTCAAATCCCTGTGGGGTTACCGGAGTTGACCTTTTGTTTTCAGAGGATAATGGTGGAGTATGGCAGTCAATTGTAACAGGGACATCAAATACCGGGAGTTATTCTTGGAATGTTCCAAATATTATCTCAAGCAATTGTAAAATCCGGATGATTGCTCATATCACTGGGGGGCTAACTGTACAGGATGATAGTGACAGTACCTTTGAGATCCGGAATGCAGCTCCGTTGGTAGTCGTTACTTCTCCGAATGGTGGAGAACAATGGGAAACAGGTTCACAACATCCTGTTACCTGGACTGCGACTGACAGTGATGGTGTTACTTCAGTGAATATCGATTATTCTACAAATAACGGACTTACATGGACAAACGTTGCATCTGGTCTTACAAATACTGGATCCTACACATGGACAGTGCCTGCTCCCACGACAATCCAGGGTCTAATCAGGGTTACCGCGACAGACTCCAATGGAAACAATGGGGTTGACCAGAGTAATGCCGTATTCCGGGTTATTAATGGACTCCCCCAGGTAGTTGTGACATATCCAAATGGTGGTGAGACATTCAGTGTAGATGGCAGCACAACAATTACCTGGACTGCAATTGATCCTGATGGAATCTCGAGTGTAGACCTTGCATATTCAATCAATGATAACCCATTTACCTTTTCAATTGCATCGGGCATTTCCAATACTGGATCACATCCATGGGATATTCCGGCGTTACCCTCAAATAAGGTGAGAGTAATTGTAACGGCATATGATCAGCAGGGAGGAAAAGGGAGTGATCAGAGTAATAATTTCTTTACCATTGCTGATACTACACCTCCGACAATTTCAGTTGGGAAACCAGTTACTGGAGAGGCATTCAGAACGTATAGTGCTTCTGGGAAACCGTATATGATTGTCTGGTCTGCAGATGATAATGTGAATGTAGCTCGGATAAGACTAGAGTACTCTACGAATGGGGGTTCTTCCTGGATACAGATTATTGATAATCTTTCAAATAACGGGTATTATTATTGGTATGTTCCAGGACCCACTTCTAATAATTGTATTGTTCAGGCATGGGCTTATGATGCTGGAGGATTATCTGCAAGTGCCGTATCTGGAATATTCAGGATTACGAATTAGATATGAATAATGAATCTGGTTTATCTGAAGTTATCGCAGCCGTTCTCCTCATCGCACTTGTCACGGCTTCAATGGGAATCGTAGCTGTAGTCCTGACGAGCAATATTATCCCAACAGAAGTTCCCCATATGGATTTTGATGCATGTAATGACAGCAATAAAATTTATGTTTATCATGCCGGAGGCGATACTATTGAACCTGTTGCAGAGAAGGTAACGTTCAAGGTTCTTGATAATGAAAAACGCTTGTTATATGAGCAAGCATTAGTTAAAAATTGGTCTACGGGAGAGGTAATTAATATCTCCGGAAATGTAAATGCAAAATATATTCAATTAATTGCACGGACCGGAGAAGGTGATACTCTCATCGAATGGACTGATATCAGACCTTGTAAAGGAATTGGGCGCATCCCAATAACTACAAGTCCAACCCCAACTGCATCAATAAGTCCAACGCCAACAGAGACAACGAGCCCGACTCCGACTGAGACAACAAGCCCTACTCCCACCGAAACGACCAGTCCAACCCCCACTTCAACACAGGATCCAGAATGCTGGGTTTCCCCCCATATTTCTGTGAGTCCGTCAAAATCCGGCGATGCACCTTTTACTGTTACATTCACCGATGTTTCTGATCATTATGGCGGATATATTAATTCATGGTCCTGGAACTTTGGTGAAGGGAGTACTTACAGTACTGAAGGACCTCATACTATCACATACTCCAATCCGGGAACCTATACTGTTACACTCGACGTTGGAAATGAATGCGGAGCAAGTTCGGGTACATTTGAAGAAATAACTGTAAATGCATATTGTCCTTCTGTCACCGCTTCTTTTACCTCAAATGTGAATACTGGTTATGCTCCTTTGAGTGTCAAGTTTACCGATACTTCCTCAGGCAGTGAGCCTGTAACCTCATGGGCGTGGGATTTCGGTGATGGCACTGTAAATACAACAGTCAAGAATCCGATACATACATATAATTCAGCTGGAACGTATCCCGTCATCCTCACTGCTTTCAATTCGTGCGGGAGTTATGCAACTGCAACCGGTACCATAACCGTCACCGACTGTCCACCTGTTACTGCTTCCTTTACCACGAATGTGAGCAGTGGCTATGCTCCCTTGAGTATATTGTTTACCGATACTTCCTCGGGCACTGAGCCTGTAACCTCTTGGGAATGGAATTTCGGTGACGGTACTGTAAATTCAACAGTCAAGAATCCGGTTCATACGTTTAGTTCTCCTGGAACGTATCCCGTCATCCTCACTGCTTTCAATTCGTGCGGCAATCATGCTTCAACCACAGGTACAATATCCGTCACGAACTGTCCACCTGTTACTGCTTCCTTTACCACGAATGTGAGTAGCGGATATGCCCCCTTGAGTGTATTGTTTACCGATACTTCCTCAGGGAGTGAGCCTGTAACCTCATGGGAATGGAATTTCGGTGATGGTACTGTAAATTCAACCGTCAAGAATCCGATTCATACGTATAGTTCGGTTGGAACATATCCTGTCACCCTCACTGCTATCAATTCGTGCGGTAATCATGTGTCTGTAACCGCTACTATTACTGTCACCGATTGTCCACCTGTTACTGCTTCCTTTACCACGAATGTGAGTAGTGGTTTTGCTCCGTTAAGTGTCAAGTTCACTGATAGTTCATCGAGCAGTGACCCGATAACTACATGGAACTGGAGTTTTGGTGACGGTTCTTTGAATTCAACCTTACAGCATCCGGTTCACACATATACTACTGGTAGCACCTATCCTGTAATTTTAACAGTTTCCAACTCCTGTGGGAATCGTGAATCTGCAACCAGTACTATCACCGTTACCACGTGTCCTCCTGTAACTGCAGCTTTTACCTCGAATGTGAGCAGTGGTTTTGCTCCGTTAAGTGTCAAGTTTACTGATAGTTCATCGAGCAGTGACCCAATAACCGCATGGAACTGGAGTTTTGGTGATGGTTCGCCTAATTCCACGTTGCAGCATCCGGTTTACACGTATAGTTCAGCAGGCACGTATCCTGTCATTCTCACCGCTTACAATTCCTGTGGTAATCGTTCATCCTCTACCGGCACGATAACCATCACCAATTGTCCTCCGGTAACTGCTTCCTTTACCTCGAATGTGAGCAGTGGTTTTGCTCCATTAAGTGTCAGGTTTACTGATACTTCATCGAGCAGTGACCCGATAACCGCATGGAACTGGAGTTTTGGTGATGGTTCGCCTAATTCCACGTTGCAGCATCCAGTTCACACATATACTACTGGTGGCATGTATCCTGTCATTCTCACGGCTTATAACTCCTGTGGGAGCCGTTCATCTTCTACCGGTACAATAACCGTTACTACGTGTCCGCCTGTTACTCCCTCATTTACGTATGTTAAACAGACAAACCCTCGTGGAAGAATCTTCTTTGATGATTTTGAAGCATCATTTTCAGGATGGAGTCAGTCAGGTACGGTTAATGGGAGGTATACTGGAACACCAAAGTACGGGAATTATGATGTACAGTTGAGTGATAATGGAAGCGGTGATGGGAGGATTTGGAGAACAATCTCCACCGCTGGGTACTCTAATATCATTGTGTCATTTGCCCTGGGAGCAGTTTTGAATAATAATAATGAGGATGTCCGTTCAGAATGGTCTGCGGATAATGGAGGTAGCTGGACCGATTTAGCTCTAATAAATCGTAATGGTGCTGATAACCAACTACACGACTACAGTATAACTCTTCCTGAAACCGCTGCAAACAATGCCCAATTTTCAATTAGATTTAGAATTCGTAAAAGTGAAAGTGATGATTACGGATATGTCGATAACGTTGAAGTAACCGGTATTCCAACATCGATTAACTATCAGTTCACGGACACATCAACCAGCAGTGTCCCCATCACCGCAAGGAATTGGAGTTTTGGAGACAGCACCGCTAATTCAACCTTACAGAATCCTTCTCATACCTATTCCACCGCAGGATCCTATAGGGTAATACTGACAGTTATAAATGAATGTGGCAATAATGCATCCATCTCTAAACGGATTTCTACAGGAAGCAATTACTATTACGGCCAATGGGATCGGACTGTAATGGAGCCTGCAGGAGTATATCCTGCAAATAGGATTCGGTTTGCAGACAGTGCAGCCAGTGGTTATGGATCTGACATGACAAACTGGCCTGTTCCTATTATTGGCCGGGCGGAAAACTTTTCAGTCCAATATGATGCCGATTTAACCATAACTGAAGGGGCGATTTATACCTTTTATCTGACATCTGATGATGGTTCATGGTTTTGGCTGAATGGAAATCAGATCATTGATAATGGAGGGCTTCATGCTCCGCAGATGCGTCAGACCTCCCTGTATCTTGCCCCCGATACGTATCCAATCCAGGTAAAAATGTTTGAGAACACTGGTCAGGGAGTTTTGCACCTGGAATACTCATCCCCGACAATGGCGAGAGATTTTGTGAACGCCGAGTTTGTTTGAGTATTTATATACAAAAAAATCAGGAAGCGATCGAGTGCAGTAATTGTCAATAAAATATCAATGAGTAGTTATTCATGGATCAATACAAAGAGGCGATGAACCTCTATTACAATAAAGAATACGAAAAAGCCGCAGAACTATTTGTAACTATACTTAATCAGGATCAAGAGCATCATAAAGCATGGAATGCATTAGGGGTATGTTTTAAAAAAACACATGACAATGAAAAAGCCAAACAATGCTTTGAAAATGCAATAAGTCTATTTCCGGACAGTTCAGTCTATAAGAGAAATCTTCAGCTTATCGAAATGGATCAAATGGAGAAACAATCAGATGTCAATAACACTGAGAGAAAGAAAAAAAAGAGCAAAAAGAGAAAAACCCGCTCTCCCCACCCGGACAAATCTGATGTAGTATTACTATTCCTGGGACTATTTCTTATTGGTGTGTACCTGTATTCGGTACTATTAAATTCAGGTGTTCCATCACCAACTCGTGAATATCTTGGTATGGGAGGAGTACTCTTCTTTTTATTCTTTATCAGTTCAGGTCTCTTCAAATTACTCGCCCAGATAAGAATTCCTGTCCGTCTCGTTGTATTCATTGGACTTATCATACTGCTCGTCATTCTCTTTGTAAAATTCATATTTGAGGAACATACTTTATAATGAGGTAGACTCCCTGATTTCATTATAACATGTACAAAATCTACACCCTTTCGGATTTATAAGGCCGAAATAGAAAAATACTCTCCCATTTGAATAACTTGTGGATATGGTCTCTGAATTATCTCCAAATCTAAAAAAAGACCTCGAGTAGCAGTTGTAACACTTGTAGCAGTACATGAAAAGAGACCTGCACATTTTTTCAAACAACACCATCAGGTATCGGATGTATGACCCCTGGAAATACATTAGGAGTTACGCAGTTAACTTTTATAATAGAAAGATCTATAT
>Ga0232082_100491_pt1 | contig 12834 bp, 9 predicted proteins | sample SJ1S4nscriptome_FD_186120 | JGI IMG/M metagenome (GOLD analysis project Ga0232082, IMG submission 186120) | Metatranscriptome of enriched culture of PCE-dechlorinating microbial communities from Ithaca, New York, USA - SJ1.S4 (Metagenome... ... | reverse complement strand
TTTTAAGACCGCTTCGTCGATAGTCAACCATTATTGAGTCGCGGTTACAGGACAAATTGTAAAATTCCGACATTCTGTGGTATGTTTATTTTAGATAATTTGATCTATGGAACAAGTGATATTATTACCTATCATTAAGTTCGGAGGGAGCGATATTATTGAAATCGAAACACAGCCGGGTTCAAGTTCTATCAGTATTATTCCTATTCTGCATAGCCGGATGGGGATGGCCACTTTCGGCAAATGCTGCAATGCCAACCGATATCAGCGGGCATTGGGCGCACAAGCATATTGAGAGCATGGTGGCCCAGGGGGTTATTGCTGGTTATCCAGACGGGAGTTTTCGACCGGACAATCCTATCACCAGGGCGGAATTTGTCAGTATGATCAACCGTTCCTTCTATTTTATGCAAAAAGGCTTTATCCATTACATCGATGTCGCCGAAGGTGACTGGTACTATCAGGAGCTGGCCCGGGCCCAGATGGCGGGTTATATCAAGGGGAATCCGGAGGGAACCTTCCTTCCTAACAGAGAGATCACCCGCCAGGAAGCAGCGGTGATGTTGGCCAAGGCACTGCGCCTGGATACTACTGCATATACGCCTCTAACCTTCACGGATTCCAAATCGATTCCCGAGTGGAGCTATAATGCCATAGGAGCGGTTGTAAAATATGGCTGCATGTCAGGTTTAGGGGACGGAAGTTTTCAGCCGACAGCTCTCTGCTCCAAAGCCCAGGCAGCGGTGATGCTGGACCTGGCCCGGGAGAAAAAGGCTTGGGTTATCACCCAGCCGGGGATGTATGGACCTGATAGCGGGATGGCAACCATAGACAGCAATGCGGTGATCAAGGCGCCAGGAGTGATTCTAAGGAACACCACTATTCAAGGCTGTCTAATTTACGGCATCGGCATCAGGGAGGACCAGGTGACGCTAAGAAACGTCAAGGTAATGGGGCCTGTGCTCCATCAATAGCTGTTTGTGCAGGCACTAACCATATGCTAGGTAATAAGGAGGGGTAATTGTGCTTAAATCAAAAAGAATGAGCGTTTTGGTTATTGTATCGTTATGCTTGGCCATGATAATGGGATCACGAATCCCACCAGTCCAGGCTGCGCCCGAATTGAGCGATATCTCTGATAACTGGGCATTCAGCCAGATATTTTACCTGGTGGACAAAGGAGTTGTGGCCGGATATGCGGATGGCACCTTCCGACCCAATAATCCTATCAGCCGGGCTGAGTTCATAACCATTACCAATCGGGCCTTTGGTTATGTCAATACATCATCCATTCAATATACCGATGTAAAAAACATCGATTGGTTCTATGGTGAGATAGCCAAAGCCAAAGCGGCCGGTTATATTGCCGGTTTTTCAGACGGGAGCATGCGCCCCAACAGCCAGATCAGCCGCCAGGAAGTAGCGGCTATTATGGCCAGAGTGCTGAACCTAGATACATCGGGCCCAGAAGAACTTTCTTTCGGTGATAAGGATAGCATACCTGACTGGAGCAGGAATGCTATCGCCGCTATGGTCAAGAACGGATATATAAGCGGATACCCGGATGGCAAGTTTAGGGCAACCAATGCCATCAGCCGGGCTGAAGCAGCGGTCATAATCGGCCTTTCGATCGGTAAACGGGTGGCGGTTAGCGGGATCAGCCTCGATAAACCTGAAGCAGTGGTCGCAGAAGGTGAAAGCATCGTATTGACAGCCACTATTACGCCCGCTGATGCAACCAACCAGAGGATTATGTGGACATCCAGCGACAAAAATACGGCTATCGTCAGTACCACCGGAAAGGTTACCGGCGTGACCGCGGGGAAAGCTGCTATTTACGCAACTACACTGGATGGGGGATTTAAGGAGACCTGTCAGATCACAGTAGTTCCCCCGGTTGCTGTCACCGGAGTTGGCCTCAACCAAACTAGTATCAGCCTGACCAAAGGCTTTACCAGCACCCTGGTGGCCACAGTCGTACCAGGAGAATCTACCAATCGCACTGTAACCTGGTCATCCAGCGATACAGCAATTGCGACCGTAGACAATAATGGGATCGTGACTGCGGTAGCAGAAGGAACTGCAGTTATCACTGCGAGGACTTTAGACGGTGGATACTCAGCAACTTGCCAGGTGACGGTCATCGCACCGGTGGCAGTCTCGGGTGTGAGCCTGAACAAGCCTTCTACCGTCATTACCATAGGCTACAGCGAGACCCTGGAGCCGTTAATAGCTCCAGATGGGGCCACCGACAAATCGGTCACATGGTCCTCGGATAATCCTGCAGTTGCCACAGTAAGCAGTACCGGTAAGGTCACCGCAGTGACTGCAGGTTCAGCGGTGATAAGTGTTAAAACGAACGACGGTGGATTTATGGCCAAATGTAGTGTAAGTGTGGTTGCACCTGTTGCCGTCACCAGTGTGAGCATCAATGTAACGAGCGTCAACCTCAAGGTCGGGGAAACCGTCACCCTAAAGGCTGATATCAGCCCTGCTGATGCTACCAATGTCAATGTGGACTGGTTCACCACCGACAGTAAGATAGCCTCGGTGAGTAACGGTTCGGTAACCGGCGTAGCGCCAGGTATCGCCACCATAATGGTCCGGACCCAGGATGGAGGCAAAACCGATATCTGCGACGTTACTGTAGCCGCCCCGCAATAAAACCATCAATTAAACAGAGTTAACGGATAGCCTGGGGATTAATTACCCCAGGCTATTTGCTATTGGCAGGTCATGGCTGACCAAACCAGGAAAATATTTTCCCAGCCAGACTGCAAGCCATTTACCCGAAAGATGTATATAGAAACAAGATCCATGATTGACAAAAGCCGTTTTTCAGCAATTATTCAGCCAAAACAAGAGGAAAAACTACCATTAGAGCAGATGAATTGGGTATAATATAAAGTGGTGTGATATTGTATTGGCTATATTAGCGGCTTTGCAGGCCCGGTAAGCAGGGTCGGTTTCGATAGGAAGGGTGGTTGTACCTTGAAGAAGGAAAACACTTTGCATAGGGTCCGTTTATGGGGACTTGGGCTATGTATTGTATTAACCATCAGCCTGGGTTTACTGGTGCGGCCGGTCTTAACCCAAACCGGCATGGTGACTGGCAGTGTAGTCAATGTCCGCTCCGGTCCTGGTACTCAATATTCAGTGGCGGGCAGCCTTTATAAAGACTCCGAAGTTCAAGTACTGTCCCAGAGCGGCGATTGGTACAAGGTCCAATGTAACCAGGTGACCGGGTGGCTGCACCAATCTCTGCTGAAGCTGGGCACAGCCGACTCGGGCATAGTCCTAATCGTATCCAGGGATCAGGTCAACCTCCGTTCCGGACCGGGTACAAGCTTCCCAATTGTTGGTGAAGCTGCCAGGGGTGAAGCGCTTACACTTATCGATGTGGTCGAGGCTTGGTACAAAGCTAAAACCTCTACCGGTAAGGTAGTATATATTAGGTCGGATATGACCAGTCCAGCCAGCGGCAACATAGAGAAAGAGAATAAATCCAATATATCCCCAGAGAATTCCAGCGGGGCTGTTTCCCCTTCCGCGAATACAGTTAATAAGGTCCCGAGTATAGTCTTGGATGGTCAGACTATTAACTTTGAAGTTGCCCCAGCAGTAGAAAACAACCGGGTGCTGGTTCCTCTGCGGGCCATTTTCGAAGCTATGGGGGCTACGGTGACATGGAACCAGGTCACTCAGACCGCCACGGCTACAATGGATAACATTAAGGTGATTTTGCCGTTAAATTCCACTGCCCCAACCGTCAATGGTAAGGTGTGGCCCCTGGATGTACCCGCCAAGGTTGTCAACCAAAGGACCTTGGCTCCCTTGCGGTTTGTGGGTGAAGCCTTGGGGGGGACAGCAACCTGGGATGGCGAGAAGTATGAAATCACGCTAACCAGTCCGCAAAGTGAGCAGAGCAAGGTTGTAGCGGTGGTTATCACCGCCGATACAGTAAACCTGCGCAGTGACCCGGTCGTAAACAACAACAACCTGGCTGGCAGTGCCAAATATGGAGATAGACTGAAGGTGCTGGATAATCAGAATGGATGGTACCAAGTAAGCTGGAACGGGGAAAAAGTATGGGTAGCCGGCTGGTTGGTAGATGTGGTCCGGGAAGGTGAACCCTCAGCGGCTCCAGATTCCTCGCCGATTGCTGACCCCACCCCTGCTCCTTCTGTCACTTTAGCGGGACTGACTATCTCCTCGGAGAAGACCACTGCGGGATTGCGGATAGTGATGGATTCCGGTAAGAAGCTCAGTACTGACATGGATGAATACAGCACCCGGGTAGTTTGTAAATTCGCTGATCGCCAGATAGAAGGCCCTGCGTCTCTCCAGGAAAACCTAGGCACGTCCCTGGTATCGGTAGTGGGCAGCAATTTGGGGGACTCGGCAGTGGTCACGATCCAGTTCCCGGCCGGGACAAAATATGTGACAAGTACCGAAGAAGCCGGCAAACGACAAGTCATAACCATTCCCAACTATATTGCCAGTGTTAACCGCAAGACCTTCGGCAACAGCGGTGAAAACATCATCTTAAACGGTATTGCCCCCATGGAATATAGTACAAGGACAGACTCTACCAAATTGGAAGTGATATTTGCAGATTGCCTGGTGGGGCAAGCCCAGGCCAGTTACAAATTCAATAGTTCCCTGATCAGCGGGATGAACTTCAAGAGCCAAGCAGTAAACGGTAAAACCAACACCGTGCTGACCATTATTACCAGCAAGCCGGCTAAGTTTGCGGTGGGGACCACCGATGGCGACTGTACCTTGAACATTATGTTTGTGGATAAGAGCCTCCTGGAATCCAGGACGCCCATAGTGGTACTGGATGCCGGCCATGGAGGGCGCGACCCCGGGGCCAGCGGCGACAGTTTGTCCGAAAAGGAGGTCAACCTGAAAATTGCTCTCAGGGTTGGCAAAATACTGTCTGGCAAAGGTCTCAAAGTTGTCTACACCCGCCAGAATGATACCTATGTAGGCCTGGATGAGCGCACTACCCTGGCCAACCTCCTCAATGCAGCAGTTTTCGTATCGGTTCATCAGAATGCCAACATCAGTTCCAGCCCTTCAGGTACGGAGACCTACTGTTATTATCCAGTCAGTGAACCGGACCTTTATATACAGAAGGATGAAAGATATAATCTAGCTCTGCGCCTTCAAGAAGCCTTGGTGGATATGCTGGGCCGAAAGGACCGGGGAGTCAAGGAGGGTAACCTGGCCGTTTTGAGGGAAAGCGAGATGCCCTCGGCCCTGGTGGAGATGGTCTTTATCAGTAATCCGGAGGAAGAGGCCTTGCTTAAGAAGGACTCTTTCCTGGAACAAGGATCCCAGGCTATTGCTGAAGCTATAGTTGACTATATGAAATCTTATGTCGACAATCGTTAACTGGGAGCAAAGTTCTGGATGAGGCATTATAAACGCTGGATCCTGCTAACCTTGTTGGTCATAGCTGCGCCGCTCTTGCTGATAGGTGGGTTCAATTATTATATAGACCCCTTGTGGTGTTTTAGCCACGCCAACAAATTCAACTACATTCAAATCCCCTTCGACGAGCGCCAGCAAAAGACCAACCGCATTAACTTCAGCCCGGCTGCCTATGACACACTAATCCTGGGCAGTAGCCGCACTACCTATATGGATCAAAATGAGCTCACCGGCTATTATGCTTATAACTATGCCCTGAGTCTTATGCTAATGGAGGAATACTTTGACTATGTAGAATATGCCAAACAACAAGTCGGACATGATTTTGCTTACATCGTAATTGGGCTGGATTTTTTTGTAACCAATCAGAATCTTAAACTACCCGAAAATTTCGAGCCACCTACTTACTATATAGACATAACTGAAGGTTTTGCCTATCGCTTCAAATACCTTTTGTCCTCTAATATTCTTGAATATTCCCGGAAGAATTATGACGCTTCCAAAGCAGGCATCCCTCAGAATTTTGATTACGACCGGGAGGGACACAAGACGCTTAAGAGGGTCAGCCCAGAGGAGTCACAAAAGCTTATTGCCGCTAACCTCGATAATTACAGACAAAACATATTTAGCAACTATGAATATAGGGACGTTCGTGGAATCTTGACCCGATTGAAGGAAGCCAATCCGAAGACCCGGTTTATAGTTTTCACCACCCCAACTGCCAGGCCACTGTGGGATCTGATGGTAGAAAAAGGACTACTGCCCTACTACGAGCGCTGGCTGGAAGATTGCGTAGCTGTATTCGGGCAGGTATACCATTTTGATTATCCCAACTCGGTGACTAACAATCTTGACAATTATTATGATGCCAGCCATGTTTATCCTGAAGTTGAGACCTTGATAGCCCATAGGATCATCGAAATAGATGATCCCGCCATACCCAGGGATTTTGCGATGTTAATAAATGAAGATAATTTGCGAAATAATTTGCAGTATATAGAATCCCTGGCAAGGTAAAGGCGGATGGCGAACAGCCCAGGATGAACTGCAGGACGGGGAATGCCTTTAGTATAAAGGAGACAAGAAGATGGGGCACATTAATAAAAAATATATACGGCTTTCATTGGTACTAGGAATCGGGATCTGTTTCTTATTTATGTCATCTTCCTATCCAGCTTTTGCCAATGACCGATCCTCCGAAATAATAGGTTCGCGGCTTCTGTTAGTCAAGAATTGGCTGAATACCTCAAGTTTGAGTGGCAGCGGGCAAATCGTCGGCATTGCGGACAGCGGGCTTGATAAAGGCAGCATGACCGACATCCATCCCGACCTGAAAAGCAGCGCTGGGGCAATGCCCAAGATTTTTTATCTCAAATCTTACACCGACCGGGATATTGCCGATGATCCCAGCGGACACGGCACATTTATGGCGGCTACCATTGCCGGCAGCGGTCAGGCATCATTCGGGAAATATCAGGGTATTGCGCCTGGGGCCAGCCTTTATTTCCAGGCCTTGCTGGACAAGAATGGTAATCTGAGGGTTCCTTCGGATATCAATGCTCTCTTTGCGCCTGCCTATTCGGCTGGAGTCCGAATTCATGTTAACGGATGGGGAAGTGGGAGCAATGTTTACGATGAAAAAGCAACTGCTATCGATACTTTTATCTTTCAGCATCCTGATTTCCTGCCGGTTTTTGCGGCTGGCAATGCCGGACCGGGTTCAGGCACCCTGACGGCCCAGGCCAATAGCAAGAATGGACTGGTATTAGGAGCAAGCCAGCTGCCGCGGCCGGCTTTCGACCCGGAATCCAACTATGCCGATCTGACCTGGCCGTCATCCAGCTCAGGACCTGCCGGGGATGGCCGCATTAAACCTGATCTTTTGGCCCCCGGCTCGGCTTTGATCTCGGCCCGTTCAAGTCTGGTTACCGGAAATTTTGCCGCCAATGCATATTATACCCGTATGGGCGGGACTTCTATGGCCGCAGCAGTGGCCGGAGGCGCCCTGGCCCTGCTGAGAGAACAGCTGCAGGTTGATTTCGGAGTGAATTCACCGTCATCGGCTCTGCTCAAAGCTTTGTTGATCAATGGCGCCAGGGATGGTGGGGATAGCCTAAGCCAGCAAGGTTTTGGCATCCTGGACTCTGCTGCCACGGCTTTGGGGCTGCAAGAAAACACCTTCCAATTCTTTGACGAGCCCAAGCGGTTGGCCGAGGGAGAAGTGAAAGAATACAAATTGACCGTGACCGACTCGGCCATGCCTTTTAATGCCACCCTGGCCTGGGTGGACCCGGCAGGCATTGCTGGACATACAGCTCTGATAAACAACCTGGATCTTACAGTTCAGGCCCCAGACGGCAAATTACATTATGGGAATGATTTTGCTGCCAGCGGTTCAACCGACAGCCGCAATAATGTTGAGAAGGTGTCGATCCCCAGCCCTAAAACGGGCGACTATATCATTAGAGTCCGGGCGGTAAGACTAGGGAGCCGGGAGGGGCAGAATTATGCCCTGGTCTTCGGGCAAAACCTGCAGGCCGGAATCGTCTCTGAAGTCCGGGGCGATATTTTGTTGCTGCAGGATGGCGGTCAAATTAGGGTGGGGCAAAACACCCTCCATAACGTGGTAGATGGAGTAGTTGCCAACAGCGCTCAAAAAGTGCAGATTGGCAGCAATGTATACAGAGGTCCAAAGAAGGTTTATACCAGCGGCAAAACCTGGCACACCGGCGGAATCCAGGGTCTTTCCACACCCACTGGGGAACTGCTGCTGGAGATGAATAGCTCGGCCCGCGAAGGTGGATATTTCTTGGACCCTCAAGCAGCCAATTATACCGGCACTGTGACCGTAAATGATCGGATAGTCGCCGGAATAGATAGTATTCCATCGGGGGCCGAATTATGGGCGGATGTCAATCCGGTCCGCCAGACTCTGTGGAAACTGCAGGCCAGCAATCAGGAGATAACAGGTTTTATCGGCAGTGTAATTTTAGACCGGAGAGAGATAACCTTGCTCAACCAGGACCGGGTCTATCCCCTGGCAGCCTGGGCAGCCCTTTCCTATCGAGATAAGTTAGTGGACTGCAGCCTGCAGGATTCACCTTATGGAACGGCTGAGACCAACAATTGGGAACAGATCATGCCAGGAACCAAAGTGGTTCTACAAATATCGCCCCACGGCGGGGCGGTCCAATCGCTGCTTTTGGAGCGGCAGCTAGCCGTCGGACAAATGACCGCTGTAAATAAGGAAGGGGATAGTATTACCCTGGATACGGGTAAAAGTTACCACTTAATCGATGGCACCCAGATTTATCGCGACGGTCGATTGGCAGGGGCCCGTGAATTGATAGCTGGGGACCATCTGCGGGCCCAGTTATTGCCTGGCACCAACACCATCATTCAAGTCCAGGCATACAGCCAGGTTAGTTACGGTCGGGTAGTCTATTCAAGCAAAAATCTTAACAGTCTTTATATCATGGATAACAACAACCGGGGCCGGTTTTATAACCTGGACGAGTTTTCTCAGGTCTTCAGCTGGGCCATGCCGCTGGAAACCAATGCCGTTGATTCCGGCAGGTGGGTGCGTATCACTGCCGACTCCAGCGGGCAGATAGCCCGGCGTATTGATTTGGCCACTGATGCCCAAAGCCCAAAGACTTTAAAGGGGATTGACATATCCCGAAAAATGTTAACGATGAGCGATGGCAGCACCTGCCAATATCAGCCTTTCACCCGCATAAGCAACGGTGGATACGGTATAGAAGCAGAGGATTTGACCCCCGGTCAAAATTTGGTTGTGACCACACTCTTGTCTTCTGCCCTCTGGACCCCGGTAGTGGCTGAAGTGGAAGCTAAGCCATTAACCCCTACCGAGGAGCCGCGCTTAATAATTTCGGCTCGCAGCCTAAACAGGGTGTTGATAATACAAGGGCTTACCGATGCGGATAGGGTATATTTATATCGACAGGATGGCAGTCGGGAGCGAATTGTGGTAACAGGCGGGAGATTCAGCGCGGCATTCAAATCCCTTGCCAACGAAAAAAAGATCCAGGCCGTAGCCTTGCATACCGCGAGTGGAGGCTTGAAAAACATAGAATTGGATATAGGAGCCTATTCAAGTGAGGCCGCTTCAGGCAGCTTCAGCGATATTTCCGGACACTGGGCGCAGTCATCTATAATTGATCTGGCTAGCCGTGGAATAGTGCATGGATACGGGGACGGAACTTTCAGGCCGGACCAGAGCCTTAACCGCACCGAATTGGTGGCTATTGTTGCCAGGTGGCAAAACTTAAGCGCATTGGCCCAGCCTGACACCGATATCTTTCAGGACTATTGGCAGATACCCTGGTGGGGGCGCAGTGCAGTCTCCTCTGCCTGGGAGGCTGGATTGATCACTGGCAGTCCGGACAGATATTTTTGGCCCGATCGGATGGTTACCAGAGCTGAATTGGAGATTATCATGGCCCGCATAACAGATGTCGAAAGTATCGATTTATTCCCTGGAGAATCCAAACAGCCCGATCGGCTGGTGACCCGGGCCCAGCTGGCAGCTGCCCTGGCCAAACTTCAGTAGAATTATTTCATCCCTGCTGCCCTCACTCCTCCCAGGATCGAGGCACAGGGAGTGCGGCTGATTATAAAGGCGGCCAGCAGCGTGGCTGCCGCAACAGCCAAAAATAATCCCATGAGACCGGCCGTACCGCTCCACAAGTCCACGCAGCCAATTTTACGGGCTGCACTGGTTAAGATCGTTAAAATCAGCGGGTGCATCAGGTAGACCAAAAATGACTGGGCTGACAGCCAACGGGTCCAGGTTGGTTTCCAATCCACCATTTTATGCGCCAGAGCCAAAAAGAAATAGAAACTGGCCAGGGTATAAATGATTACGCTGGGCCTGACAATCGAGACATAAATGCCAGTCAATCTGCTGTCCAGCAGCACTAGCCCCAGAGCCAGCAACCAGACTAGCGCCAGAAAAGAGATGCTGGAGGAACCTGGTGAAAAAGACCCTATCCTTCGCAGCCACGCCGCCGCATACATGCCAAAAACGAAATAAAACAGCCAGACTGGAAAAGCGCGCAGGTAGAACATGGAATATTGGGAAGGCAAGACAACGCAGCCAATCAGATTGAGATAGAGAAGCACCTGGATACCGGCGCTGAGCAAGAGCGAAAGAGGCAGCAGCCAAGGGACTTTTTTCTTCATCCAATGAGTTAATAGCGGGTAGAGAAGATACATCTGCAGGATGATTATTAAAAAATACAGGTGGTAATAAGCGGTGCCCCACAAGATGTTGCGGCCTAGAGTAGCAGGCGAAATTTTCGACAGTGGCAGGTGCAGCATATACTGGCTGACAACAGTGTAAATAATGGTCCAGGTGATGAAGGGTATCAGAATTTTTTGCAGCCGTTTGGCATAGAAATCCCAGGCCGGAAGAGGTTTATGGTCTATATCCTGCCAATATAGGACCAGACCAGACATGAGCACGAAGAGTGGAACCGCAAAACGAACCAGGTGATTCAATAAATAACCCAACCTGAGGTCCATATATCCAGCAGTCACGTGGATGGCGATTACAGCCAAAGCTGTGCCTCCCCGGATGAGATCCAGTTCCAATAAGCGCTTCTGCATAATATCTCTCCTGCCCCATAAAAAAGCGCCTCACAAAGGCGCTTTTTTGATCTATTTATCCAGCATATACTTCTGAGATTATTTTACCAGCCAAAGGATGATCGTCTCCTGGTCAGCCTGTTTTTCCCAGTCCTTCATCTGGGCAGCCAATAAATCCAGATGTTGAATCAGAACATTTCTTTGCACCGGGTCCTTTTCACCTGAAAGCTGGGCCAGTAAATTCTGGTACTCGGACAATTTGCCTGCATAGCGGCCGGTGAGGCTGTCTTTTTGCACATCCTTACTGATAACTGCCCCCAGTCCATCCAAATCAGTGCTCAATCGATAGGCTTTTTCCGTAGATACGGTCATTTTCAGGATAGTATAGACTCCATCTGTATTTACCTGCTGTCCCATATAAAGTGTCAGGGCTTGGGCCGAAGCAGCCATGTTCTGAGCCTGTTGGATGGCTACTCCTAAATCGGTGACTTTGATTTTAAGGATCGTGGTTACTGCGTTGCGATCTTTATTCATGAAAACTGGTGCCTTATAGACCTGATCCGGCACGGTTGGTTTGGTAACCGGGTTGACTGTCCCATTATTCTGAGCAATAACCGGGGTCTGATCTGTATTCTGAACGTTGGGAGCAATAGTAACGGGGGACGAGCTGTTATCCGGTTGAACTGTTACGGGAGCATTCTCAGCTATCTGTACCAACGGGGTCGAAACCATGTTCAGCGCCCCCCAGGCAATCATTACTGCCGCAGCTGCCGCCGCCGCAGATTGCTTCCAGTTCCTCTGCATCCAGTTGGAATACTGTGCCGGTCTAACCTTCTTATCTTCCTTTATGCGCTGCATGAGCCCATCCTTGAATCCAACCGGGGCAGCCATCATGATTTCACTGTTTTGGTATAAAGCCGAAGATAGCTTTGTCAAGTACTCATATTCTTTCCTGCAGGTTGGACAGGCATCAAGATGTGCGCTTACCATCCCCCTCTCCAAAGGCGTAAGCTCACCATCAATAAATGGAGATATTAAAATTTCCATTCTGCTGCAGTCCATTTTAATCCTACTCTCACCAATTTTTCTCGAGTTCTTTCTTCAACGCTTGCCGCCCCCGGCTGATACGGGACTTGACTGTACCCAGAGAGCAATCAAGCATGGCGGCGATTTCTTCATAGTTGTAACCTTCCACGTCCCGCAGGATCAGGGCCAGCTTGAAATCAACCGGGATCCGGTCAAGAGCCCGGGCCACCATCTGGTTGAATTCATAGCGCTCCACCGTTTCCTGGGGACTTTCCGCCTCATCGGCCAATTCCCGCTTCATCTCCCCCTCCCTGGTTGGCAGAGGTTCATCAATGGAGATGGTTGTCACCTTTCTTTGGCGGCGGCAGAAATTGATCCACAGGTTCACCGTAATCCGGTGCAGCCAGGTGCCGAATTCCGCATCCCGGCGAAAGGAGCGGATACCCCTGAAGGCCTGCACGAATACCTCCTGGGCCAAATCCTGGGCATCATCAGGGTTGCCCGCTAAATAGTGGCAATGTGAATAAACCTTGTCCTGGTAAAGGATAACCAGCTCCTCGAAGGCAGCTATATCCCCCCGCTGGGCCTTGACGACTAGGTCAATAACATTTGGCAAACGATTACACTCCCAGAATCACCTGGTACAAGTACCAAGCTAATAATTAGACACAAGGTCGACATAAAAAGTTCCCCTGTTGGAACAAAAATTTCAGGATATTTTTGACTGACTTTATTTTGGAGTTTCAAGGCAATTTCTTT
>Ga0232082_100432_pt1 | contig 13574 bp, 9 predicted proteins | sample SJ1S4nscriptome_FD_186120 | JGI IMG/M metagenome (GOLD analysis project Ga0232082, IMG submission 186120) | Metatranscriptome of enriched culture of PCE-dechlorinating microbial communities from Ithaca, New York, USA - SJ1.S4 (Metagenome... ... | reverse complement strand
GGAGGCCTGGGCGAGCGCAAACGCCGCCAGGCTTTATGTGAGATAAAAGAAGCCCTGAAAGCGAATATTTTGGGACCGGTGTATGACAAACTGGTGCAGCAAAATCTAATTGAGGAGATGGTGAACAAGATCGTTACCCGGAAGAGCGATGCTCACAGTCTTAGCGAGGAGATCGCTCAGCAATACTTGAGAAAGCTTTGAGGCATTGGCCAAAAGCCACGCTTGTACTTCTTATACTAAGCGCGTTTATTACATTATTTTTGACATAAGGGGGTGAAGGGACCCAAATAATTAAGTTGCCAATTATATTTCGAGGAGGGTATTTGAAATGAATTTTAAATTGACTGAAGAACAGAAAATGGTACAAAAGATGGCCAAGGATTTTGCGGAAAATGAAATAGCTCCCTATGTAGATCAGGACGAAGAAAACCATTTCTGGAGAAAAGAGATATTTGACAAAATGGCCGAACTGGGGCTTTTCGGATTCTGTATCGATGACGAATACGGCGGGAACGGCATGGGATTTCTAGAAGGAGCCCTGGTCATCGAACAGGTGGCCAGGGTTCACACCTCCTGGCGTATGGCTTTCAATATGCAGGACTGGGGTCCGGCGCTTACCATTCAAAAGTTCGGCAGTGAGGAACAAAAAAAGTCCTATATCCCCAAGTTTGTCAATGGAGAATACGTAGGTAGTTTCGCCATGACCGAGGCTGATGTGGGATCCGATGTCGCGGCTATGAAATGCCGGGCAGAAGATAAAGGAGACTATTACCTGCTCAACGGTCATAAAATGTGGATTACCAATGGAACCGTATGCAACCATGGCCTGCTCTATGTAAAGACCGATAAGGATGCCGGGGTCAAGGGTATTACCTGTTTCATCATGGATTATGCCCTGCCCGGCATTGAGAGAAATGCCATTAAAACCAAGGTCGGTTTATGGGCATCAGATACGGCCGAGATCGTATTTGAGAATGTCAAAGTTCCTAAAGAACTGGTGCTTGGAAAAGTAGGCCAGGGATTCAGCATGTGCATGACTCAACTCAATTCCACCCGACTGGGATGTTCGGCGGGCGCCCTGGGTTTATCAGCAGCTTGTCTGGAAGCCTCAATTAAATATGCCAATGAGCGCACTCAGTTTGGCAAACAGATTGGTAAATACCAGTTGATCCAGCAGCAGATTGCGGAGATGCAGATGGAACATGCCGCCCTGGAATATATGGTATATAAGGCTGCCTGGCTCAAGGATCAGGGGCTGCCCAATCAGATGGAGACCTCAATGTCCAAGCTATTCGGCGCCAAGGCAGCCGTTCATGCCGCCAATGAGTGTATGAAACTGCACGGCTCTTTCGGCTACTCGAATGAGTATCCCTGCGGAAGATTCTTAAGAGACTGCAAGCAGTTTGAGACATTGGAGGGAACATCAAATATGCATACCCAGATCGTAGCCAATGCCGCTCTTGGATATTCACCCAATCGGGCATAATAAAGCATTAAAAATAAGCGTTGTAAAAAATTAATGCTTACTGAAGAGGAGGCTGGCCGGTGTCCTATAGTAAAGAAGAATTGATTAAGATCCAGGAAGCCAAGGATAAATGGCAGGTAAAAGTGGATAAGACCGTAGCCAAGCAGGGGGAGCGAAAACAGCCCTTTGTATCCAGTGGCTTTAACGAAGTGGAGCGTTTATACACACCCTTGGATACACCGGGGAGTTATAGTGGAAAAATCGGATTTCCCGGAGAGTATCCTTATACGCGCGGTGTTCAGCCCACCATGTACCGGGGACGGCTATGGACCATGCGCATGTACGCCGGATTCTCAACTGCGGAAGAATCCAACCGAAGATATAAATATCTACTGGCCAACGGGGGATCAGGCCTGTCGGTCGCTTTTGATCTTCCCACCCAGATCGGCTACGATTCCGATCATCCCATGAGCGAGGGTGAAGTAGGCAAGGTGGGTGTGGCTATTGATTCTCTGGCTGACATGGAAATATTGTTTGACAGTATTCCCCTGGATAAGGTGTCCACATCGATGACCATTAATGCTCCGGCTTCCATATTGCTGGCTATGTATATGGCAGTTGCCGAAAAGCAGGGGGTGCCTTTTGAGCAGCTGCGGGGCACAATTCAGAATGACATATTAAAGGAATATGCGGCGCGCGGAACTTATATCTTTCCAGTCCAGCCTTCTATGAGGCTCATCACTAACATATTTGAGTTCTGCGGGACGAAGGTACCGCAGTGGAACACCATCAGCATCTCCGGCTATCATATTAGAGAAGCTGGTTCAACGGCTATTGATGAAATTGCCTTTACCTTTGCCAACGGCATGGCCTACGTTAAAGCAGCTTTGAAAGCGGGCATGGATATCGACTCCTTTGCCGGACGCCTGTCCTTCTTCCTCAATGCGCATAGCAACCTCCTGGAGGAAGTGGCCAAGTTCAGAGCTGCCCGTCGTTTATGGGCCTACATCATGAAAGAGCGCTTTGGAGCCAAGCAGTCCCGTTCCTGGATGTTCCGGACCCATTCCCAAACCGCCGGTTCGATGTTGACCGCCCAGCAGGTTAACAACAATATAGTCCGGGTATGCATTCAGGCTCTGGCTGCGGTGTTAGGAGGAACCCAATCCCTGCACACCAATTCCCGGGATGAAGCCCTGGCGTTACCTACCGAGGAGGCAGTCATAACTGCTTTAAGAACCCAGCAGATAATAGGCTACGAATCAGGGGTGGCCGACACGGTAGATCCGCTGGCGGGATCCTACTATATCGAAGCTCTGACGGATAAAATCTACAATGAAGCCTGGGAAAAAATTCAGAAAATCGAAGAAATGGGCGGAGCGGAGAAAGCTATTGAACTGGGCTACATCCAGAATGAGATTCAAAAGGCCGCTTACCAGTGGCAAAAGGATGTTGAATCAGGTGAGAGGATTATTGTCGGGGTCAATAAGTTCCAGATTAAGGAGCCCGAACCTACCGGCTTATTACGAGTAGATCCCTCGGTGCAAACTGCTCAAATTACCAAATTAAAAGATCTTAAGAGCAAGCGGGACAACCTAGCCGTCAGCAATTGTCTGGATGACCTGCGCAAAGCTGCCAAAGGCAGCGAAAATATGATGCCTTACATACTGAATGCGGTAAAATCTTATGCCACCGAAGGCGAGATTTGTGGAGTGTTGCGGGAAGAATGGGGCGAATATGTGGCGGCTGTCACGTTGTAAAAGTACTTAAGCGAGAAAAAGGAGGGTAGCTGATATGGCGCAAAGGAAGATTCGGGTTCTGGTAGCTAAACCGGGCTTGTATGGGCATGACCGGGGAGCCAAAGTAATTGCCCAGGCCTTCAGAGATGCGGGATTTGAGGTTATCTATACCGGCTTGAGGCAGACGCCGGAACGGATTGTAGCCACTGCGGAACAGGAAGATGTTGACTGTATAGCAATGAGCATGTTATCCGGGTCGCATTTAACCTTGATGCCTAAAGTGACTAAATTATTAAAACAAAAAAATATGAATGAGATTCTGGTTATCGGCGGGGGGGTTATTCCAGGAGAAGATATACCGTTATTGAAAGCGGAGGGGATTGCCGAAATATTTACCCCCGGGACACCGACCAGTGTATGCGTGGATTTTGTCAAGAATCATGTAAAGCACTAGAGCTTGATGTTTTTTATAACTTCATTATGAAGGGAGATTCACTTAATTGAAGGTTATTTGTGTTGATCATATCGGTATAGCCGTAAAGAGCATAGCTGCTAGTTCGAAGTTTTATACCGAGCTGCTCGGATTAAACATGGCCGGAACCGAGGTCGTGGAACAACAAAAGGTAATGACAGCCTTTATTCCTACAGGGGAATCAGAGATCGAACTGCTTGAGACCACCGAACTGGATGGCCCCATCGGTAAATTCATTGATAAAAACGGAGAAGGCATACAACATATTGCCTTGCGAGTTGAAAATATCGAAGAAGCCCTAGCCGAGTTAAAAAGCCAGGGAGTTAAATTAATCGACGAGACACCCCGGTATGGTGCTGGTGGAGCCAAAATCGCCTTTATCCATCCTAAAGCAACTAAAGGAGTCTTACTGGAGTTGTGCCAGAGGGACCATAAATAATTGATCAGGCCTTTGCGTATGTTCCTGGGGATTAGAAGGGCGAGGAGGATTGCCAACAATGACCAATGAGGAAAAAATAGATCTTTTTAAACAAAAATCTCAGCATATAGAAGGTGGAGGCGGAGAAAAAGCCATCGCCAAATTGCATGCCAAAGGACGCCTATCGGCACGAGAGAGGCTGGATCTTTTGTTCGACCAGGGAAGCTTCATCGAATTAGACAAATTCGTTGAACACCGCTGCACCAGTTTTGGCATGGATCAGATGGAAATACCGGGCGAGGGAGTCGTTACCGGATACGGTAAAGTGGAGGGAAGAACCGTTTTTGCCTTTGCCCAGGATTTTAGCGTCATGGGCGGTTCGCTGGGTGAAATGCATGCTTCTAAAATAGAGAAATGCATGGACAATGCCATGATGGTGGGGGCCCCTATTGTCGCCCTGTGCGATTCAGGGGGGGCTAGAATCCAAGAAGCAGTGGATTCTTTGGCCGGTTACGGCAGGGTGTTTTATAAAAATACCATGGCTTCCGGGGTGATTCCACAGATCGCCGCCATTATGGGACCATCCGCGGGTGGAGCAGTGTATTCGCCAGCTCTGATGGACTTTGTTTATATGGTAAAGCAAGACTATGCTCAGATGTTTATTACCGGTCCGCAGGTTATCAAGGCGACTACCGGGGAAGAAATCGGGGCTATTGAGCTGGGTGGAGCTATGACCCATAACAGTAAGAGCGGAGTGGCTCATTTCGCAGCTGATGACGATGCGGACTGCATCGCCCAGATAAAAACGCTGCTCTCTTATCTTCCCTCCAATTTCCAGGAGAAGGCTCCGCAGGTGGAATGCTCAGATCCGGTTGACCGCAGCGAAGAAGCCCTCAACAGCATTATTCCAGACAAGGCCACCCGTCCCTATGATATGAAGAAAGTTATTAAACTGATTGTGGATGATGGTATCTTTTATGAAAACCAGCAGTATTTTGCCCGGAACATGGTCACCTGCTTTGCCCGTATGAACGGAGCGCCGGTAGGCATCATCGCCAACCAGCCAATGTTTATGGCGGGCTCGATCGACATCAATGCAGCTGACAAAGCAGCCCGTTTTATCAATTTCTGCGACTGTTTTAACCTGCCCATAATTACTCTGGTTGATGTACCCGGGTATCTTCCCGGAACCAGTCAGGAGTTTGCCGGGATAATCAGGCACGGGGCTAAGCTGCTGTATGTTTATCCCCAGGCTACGGTGCCCAAGATTACCGTTGTCCTGAAAAAGGCCTATGGAGGGTCTTTCCTGGGCATGTGCTCGAGGCAGGCCGGAGCGGATATGGTAATTGCCTGGCCTTCTGCCGAAATTGCAGTTATGGGAGCATCTGGAGCCGCCAACATCATTTTTAGGGACGTTATTGCAGAGGAGAAACAAGCTAAAATCGAGAATTATATCAATGAATTCTCTACTCCCTACCAGGCAGCCAAGCGGGGATTCGTAGATGAAATCATTGAGCCCAAAAACACCCGGCCCGCCATTATACGAGCCCTGGAGATGTTGTCCACTAAGTCGGCACAGATGCCTCATAAGAAGCATGGTAATATACCGCTTTAGTTGGAAAGAGGGGCAAAAATCCATAGTATAAGAGAGATACGGCAGGGTCAGAACAACTATCCTGCCGTTTTTTCAGTGCGATTTAAAGGCGGACTGCGTTGATGCGGTTGGGATATTCATCGTTATAAAAAATGCGGGAGCGTAAATGCCAAGCAGTGAAGACAATGAGGGATGCGGTAATTGTCTGCTGGCTGGGAATAAACTATGAGAATCAAGTTTGCTGTCTATACGGAATTCTATCGCAGATGTTGTCCTCCATGCCATACACCTGTACGGAATTAAGAACAATATAGGATTGCTCATTAATCAAGCGGATACTGCCAACGCAGGTAAAAGCTTAGCAAAACACGATTATGACTATAAATAATGCTTATTCACCTTTGGCATGCAAATTGCGTGTTATATAGAATTATACGGGCAATATGCCCCAAAAATATATGAAGGGGGGTCGGCAGAATTATTACTCAGTCAAGGTTCCAACATCGGATAAAAACTAAAAAGTCCACTCTGTAAACTGGTTCCTGCCTGTTGTAGTGGCCGAATCAGCACCCAAAGGAAGAAACCAAGTAGCACAGAGTGGCTCATCACCACCAAATAGTATACCAGATTAAAAACTAAAGAAAAACAAAATCCTTATTTACCATTTTAACCGTTGCTAGTAAAAAATTCAAAAAGAACGATAGGGGGATTAATCATTGGGCACTTTTATTGATGAATATAAATCAAAATTACGCACTCCAGATGAAGCGGTAAAGGTAGTCAAATCAGGTGATTGGGTCTATTTAAGTCATTTCGCCATGTTCCCGCAAGCTCTGGATGAAGCTCTCTCCAAAAGGGTTGGCGAGGTAAACGATGTTATGGTCAGAGGTGTATGTGCCACCGTATCTCCTAAGATATGTGCTGCTGATCCCGAGAAAAAGAGCTTCACATATCATAGCGGTTATTTTAGTGGTCATGAAAGGAAACTTGGAGAAAAAGGCCTTTGCTATTATATACCGGGCAACTATCGTAATAGCCCGACTTTCGTACGCAATGGTGCATTTTATCCTCCTAATGTAGCCATGATTCAAGTAACCACCCCGGATAACAACGGGTACTTTAATTTTGGAACCGCTGCTTCTTATGCTAAAGCCATTTGCGAAATGGCTGATATTGTTATTCTGGAGGCCAATGACCAGGCTCCCTGGGTATATGGAGGCGAGCAGGAAAGTATACATATTTCCGAAGTGGACTACGTCGTTGAAGCGAGTTATCCGCTTCCCATACTCCCCACAGCTTTAAATGCAACCGATGCCGAAAGGGCAATCGCAGCTTTTTTAGTTGAGGAAATAGAAGATGGGAGTTGTTTGCAATTTGGTATCGGGGGGATGCCTACTACAATAGCTAAAATGATAGCGGACAGCGATCTGAAAGATCTGGGTATTCATTCGGAAATGGCCGCCACAACGTTTATTGATTTGATTGAAAAAGGCAAGGTCAATGGGTCCAAGAAAAATATTGACAGATATAAAACCGTCTTTACGTTTTCCATGGGTGAGAAGAAATTGTATGATTACCTCGATAGAAATCCGGCCTTTGCAACCTATCCGGTGGATATTACCAACGATCCTGCCCGAATCGCGCTAAATGACAAACAAATAAGTATCAATAACACGGTAGAAATTGACTTGTATGGGCAGATAAGCTCGGAATCATCGGGGATAAAGCAAATATCCGGCACCGGTGGGCAAATGGATTTTACTATGGGAGCTTTTCAGTCCAAAGGAGGCAAACCGTTCATTTGTTTAAGTTCAACTACTACTCATGGTGGCGGTCAGCTTATTTCTAGAATAGTCCCCACTATAAAGACTTTCTCAGCCGTTACTACTCCCCGAACTTTTGCGCCGACGGTAGTCACTGAATACGGCAAAGCCAAGTTAACAGGTAAGTCCACATGGAAACGGGCCGAAATGTTGATAGGATTAGCCCATCCGGATTTCCGTGATGATTTGATAAAAGCGGCTCAAGACCAGAACCTCTGGACAAGGACCAGCAAAATCAGTTGAGTAGCACATCAGCGAAATTAGGTGGAAGGTCAGTTTTTTTGCATGCGAAGTGATAATTCTGCCTTAAAACGGGCTGAAATGTTAATAGGTATTGTTTATTCTGACTTCAGGGATGATTTAATCAAAGCGGCTACGGTCAAAAGATATTGAATCGAAGTAAAAACTAATAAAAACTAAGTTGATAACTTAAAACCCGGCCTTTGTAGTGCCGGGTTTTTTGTGAGTATAGCTTATTCCTTGCTGGCATAAAACCAGCGAATTGCATATGCCAAATATAAAATCTGCCTGAACCATTTCTCTAATCTATTATGAAAGGCCGTGTTTGGAAAGCTTTTCATAAAAAGCGGAGCGGCTGATTTTGAGCAGCTTGGCGGCAGCACTTTTATTGCCTCCGGTTTTTCGCAACGCATCGAGAATAATATCACGGTCCAAATCATTTATAGCTTCTTTATAAGATGAAGCTTCCAGATTTTCTGGAAGTGGTCTTAGTATGTGTGAAGGCAGGTGTTCCTTTCTGACTTCACCTTCCCAGGCGTAATTCGCCGCTCTTTCGATAGCATTTTCTAATTCTCGAATATTCCCGGGCCAGGAATACAGTTGCAGGACTTTCTGCGCCTCTTTATTAAGTCCGATAATATTGGATCCCAATATATGATTATATTTTTGGATAAACATTTCAGCCAGAGGAAGAATATCTTCGGACCGCGCTCTAAGCGCCGGAAGGTTGAGTTCAATGACATTAAGGCGGTAGTATAGATCTTCCCGGAATTCGCCCCGAGCTATAGCTCCGCGCAGATCCCGGTTGGTGGCGGCTATAATCCGTACATCTACGCTCTGTGAGCTGGTTCCCCCCACGCGCATAAACTGTTTTTCCTGAATTACCTGCAGAATTTTCACCTGGATGGATAAGGGCATATCTCCGATCTCGTCCAGGAATATAGTGCCATGGTGGGCCTGCTCAAAATACCCGGGCTTGCCTTTTTTAGAAGCCCCGGTAAATGAACCGGGTTCGTAGCCAAAGAGTTCAGATTCAAACAGTGTTTCGGGAATAGCAGCGCTGTTGACTTTTACAAAAGGACGTTTCGCCCGGGGGCTGGCGGCATGAATAGCACGTGCAAACAAGTCTTTGCCCACCCCGCTTTCTCCGGTTAAAAGAATGGTGGAACTACTGCGGGCGATACGCTGGGCTTCACGTTTCATTTTAATAAAATCCGGACTTTTGCTTACAATCTGGTCAAAACTGCTTCCCTCCAAAGCGTGCTTGGCTAATTCTTCACGGTAGTATTGCACCTGCTTTCGCAAAGAAAGCCATTTTTGAGCTATCTCTTCAGCTACTTTATTTTCAGCTAAATAGACAGTGGTTATAACTCCAACAGTCCGGTCACTGGATTCTTCTTTAAATGGCACATGACATGCAATGCAGTTTTTTCCCTTGATTCTGTAGATATCAACTTCAGCAATACCGGTTTCGGCTACTTGTACAGGTAAATTACTATGTATTAATTCTTCCACTGCATGACCTAAAATATTTTCCGAAGATGCTCCAAAAAGCTGACCGGCCATTTCGTTTACGTATCTTATTGATCCGTTTTTGTCACTGACCAGTAATCCGTCGGATGATGCGTTCAAAACGCCGCTAAGAGTGGTTTCCAATTCCTTAACCATTTCCAATTCGTCAGCAATCTGCTCCACGTCGGAGAGATCTAAGAAAGCCATATTCATCCCTATGGGTTTTCCATTTTCAATGATCGGTACCTGATTTATAATCACGGGAATGGAACGAAGGGTCATTTTTACACCTGAACGGGCTTCATTAATATATTTGATTTCCGGAAAAACCTGTTGAATATGCTGTCCCGCAACTTCTTGAAATTTTACCCCCAGCATATTTTCCGCCGATTGATTAATTCTTAAAATACACCCCTTGGTGTCAACCACTATCATACCTTCGTACATGGCTATAAAAGTAGATTCTAAAAGAGCATAAGATTCAATGGTAAGGTTCAAGGTTTCCCGCAGGTATTCCAGCTTGCCGATCATACCCACTACCATACCGGAGGGATCAAGCACCGGAACATTACCGGCTTTGCTCTTATTAACCCTGTCCACCATAGATACCTGATCATAGACCTGTTCCGAATAATTGACAATAGGAGAATATATTACATACTCCGAGCAGGACTCAGATAGAGATTTCCCGTCCAATAAGGCGTCATATAAGCTGCCTTTAGGAAATACCCCGACAAGTTGTTTACTGTGTTCGTTGACCACCGGAAGCGTGTCCAGCCTGCTATTATCAAAGGCCTTGATGATGCTTTGCAGAGAATCATCGGGGTGAATGACTTGAATCTGAGTATTCATCAAATGCTTAACCGAGCGCCGATACGATGATGTAGTATCCGATGTCTGATTAAGTGGAAGCATGAATGAATTCCTTTCTAAGCTTAATAGTCATTCCTTTATTTTTTTATGCCTATAAGATATCGTATTTAGCCAGCTTTTCGTACAAAGCTGACCGGCTTATTTTCAGCAAACGAGCGGCAGCACTCTTGTTCCCGTCGGTCTTATGCAAAGCATCCATGATAATGTCCTTGTCGACATCATTTAGTACGGTTCGATAGGAGCTTTGTTGAGCCAAGTCCGGACCATGCAGTATATGACCGGGAAGATGGTCTAGCTCTATCTCTCCCTCCCAGGCATAATTAGCGGCTCTTTCAATGGCGTTCTCCAATTCACGGATATTGCCGGGCCAGGAATGCCGCTCCAAGGCTTCCTGGGCAGCCTTGCTTATACCGACAATGTTGGACCCCAGTATCTCATTGTACTTTTCTACAAACAACTCGGCCAGGGGGAGGATGTCTTCAGAGCGAGTCCGTAGGGGAGGCAGACTAATTGCTATGACATTAAGGCGATAGAATAGATCTTCCCGGAAGGCACCCCTGGAAATGGCCTCTCTCAGATCGCGGTTAGTGGCTGCGATAATTCGGACATCTACCCGTTGTGAAGTGGTTCCTCCCACCCGTAAAAACTCTTTTTCCTGCAGAACCTGGAGAATCTTAACCTGAATAGACAAGGGCATGTCCCCTATTTCATCGAGTAAAATAGTGCCTCCGTTGGCTTGTTCAAAATAACCCGGTTTGCCTTTTTTGGATGCACCAGTAAAAGAGCCCGGTGCATAACCAAATAATTCGGATTCCAGCAATGTCTCGGGAATGGCGGCGCAATTGACTTTTACAAAAGGATGTTTTGCTCGTGGGCTGGCGGAATGGATGGCCCGGGCAAACATATCCTTACCTACGCCACTTTCTCCAGTTAACAAAACCGTGGAACTGCTCTGGGCGATTCTCTGGGCTTCTTTTTTCTTTTTTATAAAGTCCGGGTTGCGGCTTACAATCTGTTCAAATTTGCCACTGGTAGCACCTCGACGGTCAAGCTCGTCGCGATAATACTGAACCTGCTGGCGTAAAGAAAACCATTTCCGAGTTATTTCTTCAGTTAACTGGTTATTAAGTAAAACCGTACTTATAATACCGGTGGTTTTAGCTTCAGAACGCTTTTCTTTGATGGGAATATGCGACACTATATAGTTTTTGCCGTTAATTTGACATACATCTACTTCGGCAACGCCTGATGTAATGACGTGCATTGGTGTAGGTGAATTAACGTAATCAGCCAGTTGTTTCCCGATTAACTGGCCGGTTTTTTCAGAAACTAGATGGCTGGCCATCTCATTGACATACTTGATCGCTCCGGAAGCGTCAGTAATAAAAACACCGTCCGAGGATGCGTTTAAAATGCCGCTCAGAGTGCTTTGAAGTTCCTTTACCGTTTCCAGTTCTTCGGCTATTTTTACTATATCCGAAACATCTAAAAGAGCAATATTTACTCCGATTTGCTGGCCGTTCTCTATAATCGGCACCTGGTTAAGGATTACCGGTAACGACCGGATGGTAGCCTTAAGACCCAGTCGCATGTCTCGGGAAAAATGGATCTCGGGGAACACCTGGGACAGATGAAGTCCCCGGATTTCAGCGGCCTTAATGCCAAACATGTTCTCCACAGCCGGATTAAGCCTCAATATATATCCCTGATTGTCAATTACGATCATACCCTCGTATATAGCGCGGAATATCGATTCCAGGAAAGCATAAGAGAAGGTAGCCAGGTTCAGGCTAGCCCGAAGATACTCAAGTTTACCTATCATGCCAACCACTTTACCGCTTTGATGTACAACCGGTATATTGCCGACCCGGCTCCTATTCACCCTTACGAACAGGGATACTTCGTTATAAGTCAAATCAGATTTGAGAAATACGGGGGAATTAACTATGTAGGGTGCGCAGGAATCATTCAGACTGCTTCCTTCCAGAAGGGCTTTATACAGCCTCCCTTTGGGGAATACCCCTATCAAGTGTCCATTATCATCAACCACCGGAAGGGTATCCAGCTTGGTATCCTTGAACACTTGGACCACAGTGCGGAGAGAATCGTCTGTGGCCAGAGTCTGATAATCCGTGTTCATCATGTTGACAACCGAGATAGACGAATCAATGATTCTGGGATGCTTAACTGCATTAAGCATTTAGTACCCCCTTTCGTGGCTGAGGGTATATTTAAAGTACTTACAAGGGTTAAATATTCATGATGATTATATACTAATATTATTTTAACATTTAATTATACCAAAAACATCTTTTTGATGACACGAAATACCAAAATAACACTATGTTTTTAGTAAAATGTCGTATGGGAAGATACGACCGCGTATTGAAGATGCATCGTGATTGAAAAGAAAATCGGGCGTTTACATCGTCCTGCCATAGGCAGATAAGTAGGAGGTAATTCACAGCCATGTGTCAAAGGCGCACAGATGAGATGATTACAATCATATCGTGTAAGTTTGCCTAAATCAGTTTTGGCACAGTATTTGCATATTAAAAATATTAACCGCTCTTTCAATTTTATATGCAAAATAAGCATTCATTTCGCTTTACCGCAACGAAAAGCGGAATTGGGGAAGGGGGGATAGTTGCGATAAGAAGACAGATATTTGCCTTTTTAGAAAGTTAATGAAGCTAGGTTACTGCATTAATAAAAAAACCATGAAAAGAGCAAACGCCGGTTTATTGTTGGATTATTAAACAATAGTCTCTACAATGTGAGACGATTGGCAATAATAACCCCCTTATATTAATACTTTGGGCTCCATTTTATAAACGGAGCCGCTTTTTTTTGTGAAACAAGGAGCAAATTAATTAACTCAACTTTCTGACCAGAAAAACTGGCGGTAAAGCCCTAAAAAATACTAACATAATCATTTAAAAAACCAGTATTGACGCCAAAAGTGCATCCCCGTTTGTAAAATGTAATCGCCACAAAAACATTTCAAACGATGAAAGGATGCACAAGTCAATGTTACATCAAATCAATCTGTCCGAGAAGGTTCTTAGCGAAATTAATAAGCTTTTCAAAACTCTTAAAATCAAGCATCTGCTTCGTGCTGCTAACATCAAAAAAGCCTGCGGCATTAGTGTTCAAGCAGTTGCATCAACTGTTTCTCGTCAAGTGATCTTCCGGATTGCTTCTCAACCCCGATATATTCAAAGGTTGTTTAGTACTTTCTGCTACGAAAGTTAGTACGAAAATAATTAGCACTGTTCTTTGAAAACCCAATATGCCCGTAAAATTTTTGAGTAAAAGTGGTAGGCCGTAATATTTTGTGTAAAATAGTTAACACCCTGGGCAAAAATCCTTATGTACGGCGGATTTATGGCATAAATCACATTTGGGGATTTGCCCTTGTTTGCCTTAACCCCCGGAATG
>Ga0232082_100393_pt1 | contig 14325 bp, 22 predicted proteins | sample SJ1S4nscriptome_FD_186120 | JGI IMG/M metagenome (GOLD analysis project Ga0232082, IMG submission 186120) | Metatranscriptome of enriched culture of PCE-dechlorinating microbial communities from Ithaca, New York, USA - SJ1.S4 (Metagenome... ... | reverse complement strand
TAATGGTATGGTTTACCACTTATAGCCTTCCGTATACTGGATTTTGCCCCAAACCCGCAAACTTGAGTTAGAGTTTAGCAATAGAATCTAGACGGTCGGTAAGCTCACTAATATTTTCATTAATAGCTTCAAGTTCCCTAAATACCAGGGATATACTCATATTTAATAGGTTTTCGCTAATGGGACTAACGATTTCCTTAACAAGTTCCTGGCGCAAATCAAATTCTTGTAAAAGAATATCAGTAAGACTATTAATGCTAATTTGCCTCCGGGCAACTGCTTCATAATGATGCTTAAGGAATACGAAAACCCTATATGAAGATTTTGCGTCTTTAAATCCTGTAAGAGATACGAAATCAGATAAATTTTGCCGTTGAAAATCATTATATAGAATTACATGCTCTAAAATAAAGGCAACTGTTTTCTTGAGGTTAGTTTTTTTCATTTTTGATAAAATCTTTGCGTCTAGGTATGGGCTGGCCAGAGGAGCACAAAAATCTATTAAAGCTATAGCAACTATTTTATCTAATCCCGCGTTAATAAGCTCTTTCTCAACAGTGTTTATTTCGGCATTGGTTTGGACTATTAATTCTGTAATTGAGTTTGTTAGCGATTCAAACTTATCCGATTCTTCAGGCGAAAATGATAGATTCTCCTCTTTGTCTGTTAACCAATCAATTATATTAATCTGAACATCTTTATCCAACGAGTTAAACCATTGGCATAATTCTACGAGCTTTTGTTGATTAAATCTTGCTTCCACTAAGCAACCCCCCTTTAAAAACATTCTCCCTTTGCATTGGTTTTCGTTGAGGGTAATCATGCAGCGGGATTACTGAATCTTTAGTAGTTTCATTTAGAGGATAATTATTGTATAAATGTTCAGATTTATTGATGGTAATATTAACCTGGTTTCTGGATTTTGTTTCTTTTACTAACTCGGCAATCTTTTCGGTTAATTCTAATATTTGCATTTCTAATTTAGCAATCCTATCTTCGAGATTACTGACAACCTGATTATTAGTATCAATAACTGGAGAATTAAAGAAACTAATTTCAGTATCCAATGCTTCTGCAATTCTGAACACAGTATCTATTCTGGGGAGAGTACCATTTTCGATTCGTGCAATAGCTGATTGTTTCATACCGCACAATTTAGCTAATTCAGCTTGTGTTAAATTCCTTTTAAGTCTAGCATTAATAAGCTCAGAGGCAAAAAACGAAGAGTTCTTTAATTTTTTAAACTCTTCTTGTGAGTTTACTGACTGTACAATTTTTTCGAAGTCTTTCCAAGATTTCATGTGACTTTACCTCCATTTCGCTCAATAAAGTCTGCCATTAAACGTTCCGCTCGCTCAATTTCGCTTTTAGGTGTCTTGTTTTGCTTTTTTGCAAAATAATTCAGTATAACATAGGTGTCTTGATTCCAAATACAAATAAAGAATCTGAAGAAACCTGTAGGATGTTTAACCCTTATTTGACATAAAGGATATTTTCTACCGGAAAAGAACTCAAAATCTGGTAAACCGTCACGGGTTCCGTTTCGCTTTAAATGGTCCAATTTACGAAATATAGAGTTAATAAGTGTTTTGCTTGTTTTATCTCCTTGTATGGCTTTATCCTGGAGTAATTCAATAAATTCATAGGTTTCACTGTATCCTCTAGTATCTTCATAAAATATTAGATTATATTCAGTGCGGTCCAAATCCCCACCTCATTATTTATATGAATATTATCACCAATTAGTGATAGTATTATAACAATAATGTTATAATACTATCAATAGTTATATTGGTAGCGATACCGTATTAAATGGAAATTAGTTTAAGACGTGCAGTTTTCGGACCATATTATTATAAATTCTAGTCAATCGGAAACAGAGTGGCGATAGTTGAAGGGGCTTGAATGTATTCCCTACCATTCAACAATCATTTGGAAAGCAAATAATACCGAAAATCGCAATAATCAGCACCTTCCATAATGGTTTGGGTCCGCACTAATTTGAGTTGGGGATTAAATCCTCTGGCAAAAGGTTCATCACGACAGCAGGAGAATTCTACGCCGAATTCATCTAATCCCAATTCTCGATATTTCTCATAATAGGGACAGCGGAAAACGTTAAAAAAATAGGTTGTTGAAGTTTGTTCTATAACGTCCATTTCCCAAATTCCGCCTTCTCCCCAAGTGGCCACCTCATTAACCAATTCATCTATCCCATTCTGGCCCTCGGCCATCATATTTTGATCACGCTGAAATGCTTCTTGCTGATTTATTTCCTTTTTATGTTGATAAAGAAAAATTGAAAGACCAAATCGGGTATATACTACAAACCCAGGATAGGATTGCGCTATCCCAAGTAATTGAGCATTATCCCCTGAAGTTAGGCCTTAGCGAGTTAGTTAATTATCTTGTCATTGCCAGTGAGAGTAACCAAGCCACTTTTTATCCTGACGATCTAGAGGAAGTATCCTGGACAGATGAAGATGGGAAAAAGCGAGCAGCAAGGATGGCTAAAGTCATTTTCAGCCGGGTTTAGGAGCAGGGGGGGATTGTGAATATGAGTTATTCGGATGAATTGGGGTACTTTTCATGATAGAGTCTGGCTTTTTTCACCTCAGGGGGAAACTTCGCTTTTAACCGGTGATGTCGGTTCAGGAAAATCAACCCTGGTCGACGCTTTGGCGACACTTTTGGTCCCACCCAGGAAAGTTGCCTACAACAAAGCGGCTGACTCAAGCGCTAAAGAACGTTCTGTAACTTCCTATGTCAGGGGTTCTTTTGGGCAGAAAAGGACTTCCGAAGGAACTGGGCAGCCAGATTCCTTGCGGGATACCAGTCGTTATTCTGTCTTGTTGGCAACATTTGAGAATCAAGGTTTATCCCAGTTTGTTACTTTGGCTCAATTCTTTTGGTTTCAGGATGCTCAAAAACTTCCCGCTCGTTTTTATGTTGTTGCCGACCGAGAAATGTGGATCGCCCAAGACTTTTCTAAGTTTGATCGGGATACTCGGGTACTTAAAAAAAGGCTTAAGCATAGCAACAGGTTAGATTACGATTACTGGATCGTGAGCAGTATATTCAAGGCATTTCCGATATGACGATCCCGGTTGAGCAACTGGCGGCATTGAAGCCAGCAGTGTCAAAGGTATTTATTACCGAGAATGAAATCAACGGACTATGCTTTCCCGATGTTGAAAAAGGGTTAGTTATATTCGGGTTGGGATATGGCGTAGATGCGCTGAAGACTGTAGCCTGGTTAAAAGAGAAAGAAGTTTATTATTGGGGCGATATTGATACGCATGGATTTGCCATGTTGGATCAAGTCCGCAGTGGCTGGGGTAGGATTCATGCAGTGGAATGGCTCTCGCCAGACACACAGGAAATCCAAGACTGGTTGTTGATGGAAAGCTATAAAAACGACATCATGGGGGAATATTCCGCCTTGACTTGCGTGAAGAAATCAGGCTTGCCTAGAAGGATACGTGAAAAATCTCTAACACAGGTGGAATTTGCTTCCGTGAGCAAGCTGATTCATTATTTACTTTTGGAAGGACCGGTTGACGGCATATCGGGCTTGAGAATCCCGAAGAGTTTTTAGTGTCCTATATGGATATGGCGAAATCGGCAGCCAATGAAGTCGAAGATTTTAATGTGATTTTGGATATCAAAGAATATGTTGCAGAACAGAATTGGGAGGCGAAGGCTGCTTTATTGGAACAATGCGACCGCCTTTTGGAATCTGAGCATTGCCGCAATGCAGTGGCAGCTATGATGGCTAAAGGCCAGGGCTTTTCAGTCGCGAGACGATTGGGTATGGACTACGCTGATAAAGCATTTTATGAGATTCAAAACGATTTTTATACGCAATACGACTTAGCAAGTCTGCTGCTTGAGGACGGATTGTTTGTAGACGAAACAATACGACTATTCGAACAGACTCTTCCGATTAATAGCATGAGCGGCATTCCAGCCGATGAACTTGGACTTGCTCCCGAGTTTAAAAACAATCATATTCTCAGTTATTTTATACAGTTTCTGCGTCCGTACTACAATAAAGGTGAAAAGCTAATTTTAACAGCTTTGCATTCTCCTGTAATGGGTTGCCGCAACATGGCGCTGAACGTATTGAACGATTGGAAAGAAAATGGAGCGAAACTCCCATATTCTATAACTGAATGTTTGTTATGGTTGCAGAGATGTGAAGTCGACGAAGAAATAAAAAAACGAATAACCGATCTCCTGAATTGAAGGCCACAATTTGCTATTAGAATGCATAGAGAAATGAAGGCCGAAATCCTTACGTATTTAAATGCCTTGCATCATCCATATAATGGTAAGCTTAAAGAAACTCAGTTGGGTTCTCAAAAGCGTGTATCTAGATTAAACATACATTCCATTTAAAAAGGCCTAAATTCCGGAATTTTTATTTTTCTGGTATATGAATATGGATCATTAATACGAGATGCTAAGAAAAACAATCTAACCAGGTTGCCGGTTAGCTGCCTGTTACCAAGCGGCAATTCAAAAGTGCGGTGGGTTATGGACCTTATTGATATTTACAGCAAACCACAAAATGAAAACCGAATTAACATAGGGCAACTTTGTAACAGTATTATACTGACTACAATCAGCCTAAATCAAAATATCTACAATCACCACTACTGCATAGAAATCCAATCCGAACCTTGTTCCGGTTGAGGGTAGGGCGGCAGGAAATGCTGAAAACCGGACTTGAACACGACCACTATGACGCAACGCCAGTTTTACGTATGGTCAGAGGAAGTAAGGAAAAAGCGGGATGAGTGTAGAACTGGATCGCTCGGCCTTGACAAGTTGCGGGAGCGGGAATGAATAATGAACAGCCTATGATTGAAAGAACCGTTTCATTTATAGCTTTATATGCATAATATACTTGACAACCTGTGCCCACAAATTAGGAGGTGATGCTCATTAAGGCACATAAAAAGCCAGGTCCTCATCCCGAAAAACCATTGGACACTATGCTTAAGTTAAGAGCCGATAAGGAAACCATTGAAAAAATCGAGTATTGCAAGGAAATGCTCAATACAACGCGCTCTGATGTTTTAAGAAAAGGTGTCCATGTGCTGTATGAGGATCTCCAGAAAAAATGAAAGGAAGCGGCGCCATCCCAACAAGAATCACGCCACTTCCCCCACGCAACTACCTAAAAGGCAAATTGCACAAATATTCTATCATGTGCAAGGCTTTCTTTCAAGGTATTTGCATTATCTGAAAGGAGCTGAATCAGAATGACCATACTGAAGGACTTGTTTTACAGTAATATCGACTTGAATATCGGAAGTTTTGACAAGGATTCGGAATACGGTAAGGCTATGCAAACCATAGCGGACAATGAAGAAAAGCTGCTTGTTCTCCTCAACGGTACGGAAAAAGGCCTGTTTCTTGACTTTACCAATGCACAATCCTCGCTCAACAACGTAACGGCGGAAGAAAATTTTATTCATGGTTTCAGACTCGGCGCGCTCATAATGATCGAGGTAATGGGCAGCCCCAAACTCGGAATGTAAAGGCAGTAGAACTGCTAGAATATATATTGCTGGCTTAACAGGCGTAGTCAGCGTAAAAGCTACAAGTGGGGAAGCTTCAACCATGCTTGGGAAGAGGATGCAAATCCCAAAACCGAAATTTTCTATAAACGGCTTTGCATAAAATTTACTGCGAGGAACTGTGTGCGGAAGGCCTCTGTTTACTCGACTTTCCGGCTTAAAAACTACCAACATCCTTATTTCGGCTATCCTGTTTCCAAATGGCCGGATAAATGAACTGATGAGGGCTATCGCCGAAAAGCACAAGTTAATCTTGTCCTCATTTGTTATTGAAGAACTCATTGGTGTCGTCGAAAAGAAATTTGCAGGAAAAAAAGAGGCCGCAGACCGTTTTTAAGCAAGTTCCCTTACGAAATGGTCTATACCCCGGAGGAAATGAAGCAGGGCTTATTTCAAATTCGGGATAGGGGTGGTGTCAGCCCTTTTTGAATGCGGCATGGCCGCCCCAATATTGGCAGCATCAGACATACTCCCATCATGGAATATTTTGCATCACTCTTATACGCTACGCAGTGATCAAGGTGTTCTTCGCAAAAAGAGGAACATAAAATCCTCGCCTTTTTTCCAAAAATTATGGTATAACAAGTATATCTAAGCTAGGTGGTAATACTGAATCTAATGGGATATGCTAAAAAATAGACGGAGGTGCCGATATGGAAAAACGAATACAGGATGAGTTGAACATCCTTAAAGATATCATAGTGGAGACCGTTCCTGTGGAGCAAATATTCCTGTTCGGCTCCTATGCTAACGGTACACCGCATGTTGATTCAGACTTGGATCTTTTTGTAGTAATGCCGGAGAATGCAGACATTCGAGAAATTGACGCAATGAGACTGATTCACAAAGCAATTCGGGATAAAAAGACAATGCCAGTGGATGTGATTGTCAGCAAAAAAGATAAGTTTAATCAGCGTAAATCAACCCCCACCATTGAGCGGCAAATAGCTCAAGAGGGGGTGGTGCTATATGGATAGCCGGACACGTGCACAAGAGTGGCAAAGACTTGCGGAAATGGATTTAAGCAGTGCAGGGTATTTGCTCAATATGAATCCTGTTCCTATAGAAATTATCTGCTATCTCTCCCAGCAATCGGCTGAGAAATATCTTAAGGGGTATCTTGTTCTGTACGATATAAATCCACCAAAGATACATGATTTGAATGAATTGTGCAAACTCTGCTCAAATTTGTCCGATACCTTTAAAGATATAGCCGACCCATGCTCCGACCTGACAGCCTATGGTGTTCAGCCAAGGTATCCGATGGAGCTAATGCTGGAGGAACAGGATATGAGGCAGGCGCTGAACAGCGCAAAAGCGATTAGAGATTTTGTTCTAGTCCTGGCGCCGGAGATGGCGCCTGAAGAGCTGGGGCAGAACGAACCGCAATCGTAGAACAGTCCTTCATTATAATCATTGATTGGAGATTCAGAAGAGGATTTAATAAATTTGTTTTTGAGAATAGTTTTTTCCAAGCCACAAATAGCCTGCATCTAAATTGGACACACATTACATTTAAAAAGGCAAAATAAAGGGCTTCCTTGAAAGACAGGAAGCCTTATTACATTTCTGCCGTTCGCTTTTGCTGCAACCAGCATTTTTATTAATTCTAAATATATTGTTATATCGGCAGAACAGGCCAATAAGAATGATTGCATTTGCTTTTTCGGTAACTATCAGTTACACTGTCTCTAGTCTAATAACTTGCGGATAAAGCTGACCTTCTCGATTGCTTCAAGTTGGGGGAGTAATAGTTGACAGAATATTCCCTTGATATTGGCAAAAATAATAGGAGGTCGTTTTTATGTTTTCTGACAAAATCTTAACTTGTAAAGATTGTGGAAGTGGTTTTGCTTTCACTGCTTCAGAACAGGAGTTCTATGCAGAGAAAGGCTTTACCAATGAGCCCGGTCGTTGCCCGGAATGCCGTTCTGCACGTAGGGCACAATCAAGAGAGAACCGTGGCGGGGGAAGTTACGGTCAATCTAGTCGTCAGATGTATTTAGCCGTTTGCGCTACTTGTGGAAAAGAAGCAAGTGTACCTTTTCAGCCTAGTGCTGATAAACCGGTCTATTGTAGAGACTGCTACAAGCCCCAACAAAGAAGAAACAGTTGGTAGAGAAGGAAGTGTCATAATTGCACGTAATCGTTAATTGGGGTGGCCGGGTGAAATACGACTTGGATAGAATTTATAGCTTGGCCCAGATGCTGAAAAAAAGCGGCTGCGAGATTAGTTTCATAGAGAAGGACCCCAATCGTAGTTGTTGGCTGACGGAGCGTTTAGGCCCTAATGTAGTTCAGAGATGAGCACTATTAGGTAAATATGATGGTTGTATAAGAGGTGGTATTGAAAAAACAGCCCGGGGGGAGACCCCGGGCTTTAAACTGGTCAAAGCAATACGGCAGGAGATTGAAGGTAAATGAGGGTAATGGTTGATATCAATATCATAGAAAAAAAATAGCCTGCATCTAAATCGGACACACGTTCCATGTTAAAAGCTACATTTTATCTCTTTGTCTTGAAGGATAAAATGTTTTTTATGTTCAAATGGATGTGAATTTGCAAGTAGGTATGGTAGTCCCCATAGATGAGGCGTCCGTTATTAATGATACAATAATAAAAGTCAGGGTTTACTTTATGGCCTAAAGACATCGGTAATGAAAATTAAGTGATTTTTCATCCCGGTAATGGAGGTTACGCAGATGACATCCCGTATAAATCTTACCCGATTAGTACTGCTGGCGGCGGCCGCCGCTTTGATCGGTCTCGGAATATACCGGGGCGAAGTTGATGTTGTCTTCAACAAGGCGATCAATATATGTCTGGAGTGTATTGGCATTGGCTAGCTGGAAGAGAAGGTTGACTCAAATCGCCGCCGCCCTGACCAGTAACGCCTATTTCAAGGGCTTTATGGAGGGGGACATTTACCGGGGCAGCTTGAAAAACGTCTGTGTTCCCGGATTAAACTGCTATTCCTGCCCGGGCGCCATAGGCTCCTGTCCCATCGGCTCGCTGCAGGCTGTGGCAGGGAGTCTTAGCTTCGGTTTTTCCTTCTATATTGTCGGTTTTCTGACCTTAGTGGGCATAATCATGGGGCGGCTGGTATGTGGATGGCTCTGCCCGTTTGGCTTCATCCAGGAATTGCTGCACAAAATCCCCCTCCCCAAGGTATCGATGGGAAGGGTAGGGGGATGGCTGAAGTATCTTAAATATGCTGTTTTAATAGTTTTCGTACTTATACTTCCCGCCTTGGTGGTCAATGAGGCCGGTTTAGGGGAACCGGCCTTCTGCAAGTATATATGCCCGGCCGGCACCCTGGAAGGGGGAGTGCCGCTGCTGTTATTAAACGAGTCTCTGCGGGAGGCGGCGGGATATCTCTTTGCCTGGAAGCTGAGCCTGGCCTTGTTCGTAGTAGTTGCCTCCATGATAATATTCCGGCCCTTTTGCCGGTTTCTGTGCCCACTGGGCGCTGTTTACGCTTTGTTTAACCGGGTAAGCATCTACCGCTTGGAAGTGGATGAGGATAAGTGCGTACAGTGCGGGACCTGTCAAAAGACCTGCCAGCTTGAAGTTAAAGTATATGAAAAGCCCAACGACCCCGAGTGCATAAGGTGCGGCGAGTGCATAAAGGCCTGCCCCAACCGGGCGATTAGCAGCGGGTTTTTCGCGATCAAAAATGAGGCTTCCAATGACATGGCGGATCAACCGTAAATAGACAGTGAATGTAAATCAGCTGCGGCGCCAGCTTGCAGGGGAAACACTCATCCGGTGTTTTCCCCCCAGTACACGTCCGCCCGAACTCCGGGGCGATTATACGGGCCAGCATACGCAGCAGCGTGGATTTGCCTGAGCCAGAGGGCCCTTTGACGGCCAGTATATGACCGGACTCGATTGAACCCAATGCTCGAACAAACACTGACCGTTTATCGAAAGGACGGTATAATTCCTTGAATTCCAGAGTTTTATCCATGGCCCGCTGCTCCTCGGCGTTCTTTAGTAATAATAGACATAGGGTTGAGCAGCTAAGACGCTAATCCCTGGTAATTTCAATCGCGTCAGACGGGCAGCAATCCCGGCACAGGCCGCAGGAAATGCAACAGTCCGGGTTAATCCGGTATTCGCCGATCTGACTGATAGCTTCGGTGGGGCATACATCCGCACATAAACCGCAGACGGTACAGCGCTCCTTGATGATTACATACAGGGGGCTCACCTCTTTTTAACCTTAGTATAATAGAGATGCGATAATATTGCGCTGAATATTATTGGTGCCTTCCAGGGTGGAAAGCACCCGGGCATCCCTCAGCAATTCCTCTAAAAAGGAGCCTTTTTCGACCGCCCGGGCTCCTAATATGTCGGCGGCGGCGGCCGTCACTTCCTGGGCGATAGCGCTGGCGGTCAATTTGGCCATAGCCGAAGCGACGGTGTGATCGTGTCCTTTATCGATCAGCCAGCAGGCTTTCCAGGTCATCAAACGGGCCATTTCTATTTTGGCCGCCATGTCGACCAGGGCGTGGGAAACGGCCTGATGTTTGTTGATGGTCCGGCCAAATTGAATCCTGTTAGAGGCGTGCTCAGCTGCCAGTTCGTAGGCGGCACGGGCGATGCCCACTGAAGTGGCTCCTACCAGGACGCGCCCGGTATCAAAGGTTTCATTTAATAAAAGATAACCGCTGTAAGACTCATCCGCTTTTAAGATCGACCCCGAGTCTATTTCGGCTTTGTCGAAGACGATTTCCGCCATTCGGGCATAATCCAGGGCGGCTATATCCCGAAGCCGTTCAATTTTGACTCCCAGAGTTTCCCGGGATACTATAAAACAGCGCATGGATGATTTTTTTTGCAGCTTATCGGTCATGGCGAATAGGCAAATGAGCTCCGCCTGGGGAGCGTTTAAAATGTAGTCTTTACGCCCGTTGATTACAAACCCCCGGCGGGTTTTTTTCGCCAGGGTGATCATGGAATCCAGATCAGAACCGCCGCTCGGTTCGGTCAGAGCGAAGGCGGCCAGGCAGGCTTTAGCACCGGTCAAGCGGGGAAGCCACTGCTCCTTCTGGCGTTGACTGCCGGCGATCATTATAGGGCCGACGGCATGGAGATTGGCATCGACGACCGCGGCCAAACCGGGACAGGCAGCGGCGATTTCTTCCATGAGCAGGGCAGTGGTAATAGTGTCCAGACCCAGTCCGCCAAATTCTTCAGGTATGGTTGGACATACCAGGTTGTGCTCAGCCAGTATTCTTACCAGATGCCAGTCAAATTCAGTATCGAGCGAGAAATCTTTGCTGCGGGCATAGGGTTTTATTTTCTGTTCGGCCAATTCGCGAACCGTCTGAAGCAGTTCATGCTGTTTTTTACTTAGAGAAAAATCCATTGCCATCTTCTCCTTTTAACTTTTTCCACTTTAAATATTGGATATAGTCATCAATCTGGCTGATTTCCAGTTCTGAAAGGAGGTAGAGTTCGTTGATGATCTTCAAAATGTGGTTGTCTTTGGCGGCAACCATAACCGGCCGGTTTTCAGTAAATCCTTCAACAAAGTAATCCAGCGGTTTCTCTAGCACTTCTGATAATTTTTCCAGTTGCGATAAGTAAATGCGCCGTTTTCCCTTTTCATAGTTGGATAAGGCCGATTGCGAACATCCGATGGCCCCGGCCAGCTGCTCCTGACTCATCCTTTTCTCTTCGCGCGCGGTCTGAATTCTGTGCCCCAGTTCTTTAAACTGCATCTTGATATCCCTTCATTTCAAAGTGGGTGGCAATCCGCTCTTTATACTGATTTTACCATAAACGTGATGAGCAAAACCCGGTTTATTACACAGGAGGGCGGTGCATACTAAATCTTAGTTACTATTGGTCCGAATTTAACCCCTATTACGATTTTAAATAATTATCGTAATTATACCACATTATCTAAAACGCGAAAAAGACTGCTAAGAGCAGTTTGAGTATTTAAAACGGGTTTTATTACAGGTTGACAGTCAACCACGACTGTAATAAGATCATTACAAACATAATAAAGGAAAGGGATGATACGATGTTTGAGTTTACCATGACTGCGGAACAGTTGAAGCTGCGTGATGAAGCCCGTGATTTTGCCCGCTCGATTCCGCGGGAGTACATTCTGGACATGGATGCCGATAAGATTAAATACCCCAAGGAATTTCTCCAAGAGGCGGGGCGGCGCAATCTGATCGGCCTAAGGGTGCCCCAAGAATACGGTGGCAGGGGACTGAAGTGGGAAGACGACATTATTGCCCTGGAAGAAATCTGCGTAAACGGCTATATCTTTGGCTGCACCTACGGGGTTACCGGAGATGTCGTTACCGAGGCCCTGGTCCATTTTGGAACCGAGGAGCAGAAGAAGAAATACCTGCCTCCCATATGCAAGGCGGAGAAGTTTGCCGCCGAATGTTTGACCGAGCCCCGGGGCGGATCGGACTTTTTCGGCTCAACCACTATTGCCACCCAGGATGGCGATGATTTTATATTAAATGGACAGAAAAGATTTATCGTCGGCGGGGAAGGCTGCGATTATTTCCTGGTCTATGCCAAGAGCAACCCCGAAGGAGGGCCCACCAACTCCATGACCTGTTTTATGGTGGAAAGAGAAATGGGCGTCAAGACGGAATACCTGTACGGCCTTATGGGATGCCGGGGCGGAGGAACCGCCCGGGTGGTGTTTGAAAACGTCAGGGTCCCCAAAGAAAATGTTATTGGCACGGTCAATGGCGCCTTTCCGATCTTCTATCAGATGATGATTCCGGAGCGGTTTGGCACGGCTGCCATGACGATAGGGGCGGCTCGCCCAGCCCTGGAAATAGCCACTGATTACTCCACCAAACGCAAGGCCTTTGGAAAAACCATCAACCAGTTCGAAGGGGTCAGCTTTAAAATCGCGGAGGCGGTCACCAAACTCGACTCCTGCCGCGCTCTGATGTATGCCACCGCCAAAGCGGTTGATTCGGGAGCCGATTCGGCACTCTGCCGCCGCCTGGTTTCCGAAGGGAAGAAATTTGTGACCGAACAGTGCTGGGATGTCGCCAACCTTTCCATGCAGGTGATGGGCGGGATCGGGTATACCGACGTTTATCCCGTTGAAAAGATCCTGCGCGATCTGCGGCTTTCCATGATCTGGGTGGGAAGCAACGAGATCATGAGCCTGATCACCCAGCATGAGTGGTATACAGAACGCCGGAAGGAGTTGAAAAATCTGACCAAGCGGGTCAGTGAATACGATTCCGTCAGCGCCTTTGCCGAAGATGAAAAGATATATGAATAGCAGTAGTAAGAAAAGGCTCAACCTTCATATATGCATGCGAATTTAGAGAGGGGATGAACCGATGAATGATAAATGGCAGGATATGTACCGGGAAAAATTAAAAACCCTTGAAGAAGCGGCGGCCATGATTGAAAACGGCGATCGTATTTCTCTGCCAACCGCCAATGGAACGCCCCGGTTTCTCTGGCAGGCCATTGCCAAGCGAATTGGAGCCGGCGAACTGAAAGACAGCGAGTTGATGGTGGGCCTCAACCTGAACGCACCGGGCCTAACCCGTCCGGAAGTGGCCTCCCAGATATATTACCGGGGCGGGTATATCAGCCCTTATGAACGGCCTATGGCACAAAAGGGGATCATCGATCCTACGCCGATCAGGTTTTTCGATATTCCCCGAACCTGCATCGAAGACCGGAATTACAACGTGGTTACCATGACTGCCTCGCCTATGGACAGCCACGGCTGGTTCAGTTGCGCTCTAAATTGTTCGCACAGCTATTCCATGACCCGGCGGGCCTGGGAAAAAGGAAAACCCATGAAGGTCTTTTTGGAGGTTAATAAAAATGCTCCCTTTGTTCACGGAGCCAATCATTTTCATATTTCCGAAGTCACCGCCCTGGTGGAAGCGGATTGGGAATTGATTGCCCCTCCGCGGGTGGAGCCCAATGAAAAAGACCAGGCGATTGCCAGTTATGTTGCGGAGCAGATACCGGACGGGGCCTGCATTCAATTGGGAATAGGCAGCCTGCCCGACGCGGTCGGGAAGCAGTTGACCAGTAAAAAAGACCTGGGATGCCACACCGAAATGCTGGTGGACGCCTACCTGGATCTATACAATTCGGGAGCCATGACCAACCGCAAAAAGACCTTTATACCACACAAATCAATCGGCACCATCGTTCTGGGGGGAAAAGACCTCTACCGCTTTGTTGATAACAATCCCGGAGTTGAGGTGCACGGCATTGATTTTTGCGCCAATCCCAATAATATCGCCTTAAACGATAATTTTATGGCCATAAACGCCATAGTGGAATGCGACCTCTCCGGGCAATCGCTTTGTGATTCGGTAGGGATCGCTCCTTATTCGGGAATGGGAGGGCAGCAGGACTTTGTCCAGGGAGCCTGGCAGTCCAAAGGCGGCAAGGCCTTTCTGTGCCAGTATTCCACTTTTACCGATAACAAAGGAGCCGAGCATTCCAAGATATCACCGGTGGTAAACGGCTGGGTGGCGATCAACCGCTGGGATGTCCAGTACCTGGTAACCGAGTACGGGTGCGTATATCTCAAGGGCTGCGGCATGAGTGAGCGGGTAAAGAAAGTGGTCAGCATAGCCCATCCCGACTTTAGAGAATGGCTGGTTTCCGAAGCCAAACGGCTTAACATTATTGACTCCAATTCAGACGTCAATATCAAGAAAATGCGCCAAGAAATCTAATACTAAAATTAAGATATTTCGG
>Ga0232082_100392_pt1 | contig 14350 bp, 11 predicted proteins | sample SJ1S4nscriptome_FD_186120 | JGI IMG/M metagenome (GOLD analysis project Ga0232082, IMG submission 186120) | Metatranscriptome of enriched culture of PCE-dechlorinating microbial communities from Ithaca, New York, USA - SJ1.S4 (Metagenome... ... | reverse complement strand
GCCCGTGCCGGATCTGACGACCCGAAGGCGATCCGTGACGCCCTTGAGGCGACGAAGGACCTGAAGCTGCACCATGCGACGATCACCATGGATCCCGCGACCCACAACCCCGTGGACAAGGACGGCGTGGTGCTGATCGCCAAGGGCGGAAAGGGCAGGTTCTTCAAGAAGATCAAGCCGACGGTCCATGATTCCGATGAAGCAGAAGCAGGCAAGCAGAGTCAATCGGTTTCTGAACGGCCTGAAAAAAGCCTGTTTCAGATGACTCTTGAGAAGGCTGAAAAGGGAGATCCTGTAGCGCAGTATGACCTGGGTGAACTCTATTTCACGGGTAACGGCGTTCCGGGAGATCTGGGCAAGTCCATGGAATGGTATCGGAAAAGCGCGGCCCAGGGACACCCCAGGGCGCAATTCAACCTTGGGTGGATGTATGAAAACGGGCGGGGAGTCCCGGCGGATGAGGCAAAAGCGGCAGAATGGTACCGGAAGGCTGCGGATCAGGGTGATGGAAGGGCAAAAAAATCACTGGAAAGGCTTTTGGCGGCATCCGGGAAAACGGAACCCCAAAAGGAAGCGGTGAAAAAAGAAGAAGCATCGCCTGCTGTCAATGTTCCAAAGGAAGAAGAAAAGAAAGAGGAAGCACCCCGGTTCAACAAGGCGGAAGTGCTGGAAACTCAAAGGCTCCTGAAACAGCTGGGGTTTGAAGTGGGTGCGGTTGACGGCCTGTACGGAAGCAGGACGCAGTTGGCCATCCAGACCTACCAGAGAAATAAGAAAATAGCCGTGGATGGATTGATTTCTGATGCAATGTTGAAGAGCCTCCGCAGATCAGTGGAGGAATTTCAAAAGAAGGCCGAAAAAGAGGCTCCGAAGCAGCCTCTGGTTCAGGCCGTGAAACAACCTGAAACGCAAACGGCCGAAAACAAACCCCCGGTTTCCGCTGCTGAGAATCAAAAAACCGGCAAGGAACCTGCAATCGCAAAAGAACCTCCGGCTCAAGAACAGATATCGGAGTCTGAAGCGAAATTCCAGTATCAAATGGGAAAGATGCATCGCTATCGTGACGGGAAAAAAGAATTTGAAAGTTACCTCATTGCAGCTGAATACGGGCTTGCCGATGCCCAATGTGCCCTTGGCGATGTATATATGCACAATAATCTTCTCATTGACGGCAAGCAGGTTGCACCAAATTATAAGCTGGGTGTCCAATGGTATGAGAAGGCTGCGAATCAAGGTCATATCCAGGCACAATACAAATTAGGCTGGGCTTATGAATTTGGAATCGGAACTTATATGAATAAGCTAAAAGCTGCTGAATTCTATCGCATAGCTGCGGAAAAAAATCATCCTATTGCCCAGTATCGACTGGGGTATTTTTATACTAAAGGATTTGGTGTTCCGCGCAACGAGGAGGAAAGTCGAAAATGGTACATAAAGTCAGCCAAACAGGGATACACCCCGGCGAAGCAGTATTTAAAAGTAAATAAAATAAAATATTAGATTCTATAACTTTATCTAATCAGGGGAGTGAGATTATGGCAATCACAAGATGTCCGAACGGTCATTTCTATGATCCAGAAACGAACGACTCCTGCCCATGGTGTGCTGTTCCGGCGGGAAACTTTGATGGAACAAGGCGGGCTTTTCCTGAAACAGCTGCCATTCCCGATCCGGGGGCTACCGTGAAAATAAACCCGCAAAACCAGCCAAAAGGGGCCCCCGGACGGAGTTCAATTGATGAAGGGCATACGGTGGCTGTTTTCAAGAAGAAAACCGGCATCGATCCCGTTGTCGGGTGGCTTGTCTGTATTGATGGCCCGGACCGGGGAAGGGATTACCGTATCCGCTCGGAAAAGAACGTTGTCGGCCGTTCGGATACCATGGATATTTGCATACGGGGGGACGAGACGATCTCCCGCAGCGACCACGCCTTTATTGTTCACGATCCGAAGAAAAATGTCTTCAGAATCCAGGCGGGATTGAGCCGGGGGCTGATCTATCTGAACGGAGAAGAAGTGATCGCCTCGGAAAAACTCGATGCATACGACCGCATTGAAATGGGTGAAAGCACGTTCCTGTTTGTTCCTTTCTGCGGGGAGAATTTCCAATGGGAAACCAAAAAAGATTCCTGACCTTCCGTACTTCCTTCGCGTGCTTCCTGTTTTTCCTTTTCCTGCTGTCTGGTGGCTGCAGTCCAGCCGCAGGGGCAGTACCGGCAACGTTGCGGGTAAGGCAGGCATTTCTTGAGTTTCCTTCACTGACGGTGTACGCCGACCTGTGGGATGAGGCGGGCAAAATGGCGGATCCCGGACCGGCGGGAAAAATAACCGCAACGGCGGGGAACCAGCCGGTACAGGTAAGCGCCTGGTCTCCTTTTTCCTCGCAGGAGGAGGGGATCACATCAGTTTTTCTTGTGGATATCTCCGGTTCGATCAAGCCGAAACGTTTCGACGAACTCAAGAAAACCATCGCGGCGATGATAGAGAAGATGAAACCCCTTGACCGCGCCGCAATCATTTCCTTTGGAGAGAAGGTAACAGTGGAGCAGGGCTTCACATCTGAGAAAAAATCCCTGCTCTACAGCCTCCAGAACCTGCAGGCGAAGGACAAGCGTACCCAGTTGAATCAGGGGCTCCTTCGGGGCCTGGAACTTGCGAGAACGAAAAGGGAAGACCTGCCCCGCCGGAGGATCATTATCCTCTGCAGCGACGGAATAGATGATATGCCCGGAGGGGCGACGACCGATGAAGTTCGCGAGGCATTGACTCTTGACCCGGTCCCTGTCTATTCCATATTTTTCGATGCCGACTCCATGAGCAAAGCATCGAGAGATGCGGCTTTCAAAGCCATTGGCGAATTCTCGCGCAGGTCCGGAGGGCAGGTATTTGATGCCAAGTCGTCCGCTTTTTCAGATGTTTTTAACTCCATTTCAGCTTCACTGAACGAATCCCTTGTTCTGAAAATTGATCTCGGGGAAATGAAACCCGACGGCACGGCGAAGAGGGTTGAAATAGCCTACACCGACGGAGAAAAATCACTTTATGACGGGATCACGGTCCGCCTCACGCCGCAGCTGGGCCAGGATGTGGAATCAGCACCAAAAGAACCGCTTTCAGCTGACGTTGCAGGGGCCGGCGGCGAGCCCGCGGAAAACTGGCTGCAACAATGGAAGTATCCTCTGGCTGCGGGAGCGGCAGTTTTTCTCGGGGGTCTGTTGTTCTTTATTATTCAAAAAAAGAAAAAGCAGGCCCTGGTGAAGGACCAGGAGGTTAAGCCGCAGGAGAAAGCAACAGTTCAAATGCCGAGAGTTTCCCCGACGGTTTCCGTTCCGGTGGTCCCTACCATGAAAATTGAGCTCATAGTGACAGGGACAACGGCCCCGGGGGAAAAATTCACGGCGAAAGTAAGCGACCGTCTGGTCCTGGGGAGGAATGCCGGACAGGCTGTCCTTACCATTCCGGGGGACGGGACGATTTCGGGAAGACACTGTGAACTCGTCTTTTCCCGAGGAAAATTATTCGTTGCGGATCTTCAGTCTACCAACGGCACCATGGTAAACGGGGTCCCGGTCAGGGGAGAGTTTCCTCTCAATGACGGCGACAGGCTGACGCTGGGCAAAACGGAGATGAGAGTCAGGATCATTGGGATCGAATGAACAGGAAACCTCTTCACAAACCAGGCATGCTGTGAAGAGGTTTCTTCGTGAAAACTGAAAAGGAAAGACTGCCATGAGAGGACTTTCTCCACGAAGCCCCGCCTGTGGTCAATGGTCAGAAGGTCTGCCGGCACGGGACTTACGCAAATTTTTCTTTTATAAAGGAGCGAAATGAAAATGCATTACGCCGCTTTGACTGGAGGTCTCCTGGTTCTTGCAGGCTGTTTTCTTCCATGGATTTCTCTCGGAGGTATTCTTGTTGTCAGAGGTTTCGATACCGCTGAAGGCGCTGTTGCAATTGTATTAGGCCTGTGTGCGGCTGCGGTTGCCATTTACAATATTTCCAATAAAAGAGACAGGCTAAGTCTGGCGTATCCCGTGTGTGGTCTTTTCAGCCTGATCATCGGAGTCTACCACATCCTGGAGCTTCGCAGGAAAATAGGAATGATGGCGGAAGGTTTAAAGGCTGCAGAAAAATTTCTGGACATCAAGACTGCTATTATCGAGTACCTCAACATAATGGGCATGGGACTCTGGATCCTCGGACTGGGAGGCCTCGTCCTGATCGGAGCAGGATTGTTCAATGCCTTTCCCACACTGAGACCAAAGCTTTTTTCTCCTTCCGTTCCCGGAAACAAGGATAACCATTCTGCCCCTTCTCCCCGGCCGGTTCCGAAACGCACGGCTTTTTTATGCGGCATGACCGGGACCTATGCCAGCCAGCAGATTCCTGTTCCTGAAGAAGGAGTTGTTATCGGAAGAGATCCCTCCCAGTGCAGTCTTGTTCTTCATTCACCCTCCGTGTCAAGGCGGCATGCCAGGCTCTCCCAGGGCCCGACCCCGGAAAGCTGGATTCTGGAAGATCTCGGCTCGACAAACGGTACGTTTCTCCAGGAACGGTCGTCCTGGGTACGCATTGCAGCACCTGTAACCCTGACTATCTTCAGAAGATTCCGTGTTGGCGACGACGGCAATGAATTCGAGATCCGGTAGGCGGTTTCATAATGAATGTCTTTCCGGGAAACGCACAGCACATCGGGACTCGCAGCGAACAGCAGGACGCTTTTGGAATCAGCGAAATCAGCGATAGTGAATTTCTGTCCCATGGAGGCGCACTCGCGGTCGTCGCTGACGGGATGGGGGGGCTTGCAGAAGGCGGCAAGGCTTCCAGGCTGGCTATTAAAACTTTTCTGGAAGCCTATTCGAGGAAGACAGCCGACGAAGCCATAGGGGATGCCCTCGAACGCTCCATGATTGAAACGAATGATGCCGTGTATTCCCTGGCGGTTGAGCTGGGGGAGAAGGGCAACTTCGGAACGACGCTGATAGCCGCAGTCGTGCATGAAAGTGGAATTTACTGGATATACGCCGGGGACAGCCGCATCTATCTCACAGACGGGCAGGCGTTGACTCAGCTGACTGAAGACCATGTGTACGGGAGAAAGCTCAAAAAGGCCGCCGAAAAGGGCCTGATAGACTATGACATGGTGCTTTCTCACCCTGACAGGGAATCCCTGACGAGCTATATCGGGGATCAATCCGTCAATGAAATAGGAAAGGGCTTTCATTCTGCACCCCTGCCGGAAAACTTCTCCCTCCTTCTTTGCACGGACGGGCTGTTTAAATTTTTGCCCGAAAAAAGAATCATCGAATGTTATTCCGACGATCCCCGGGAATGGACCCAAAAACTGGTGGATGCAGTCCTGGAAGAGCAGAACCCTTCACAGGACAACATAACCGCCGTCTGCCTGAAGATCGGAGAACCTCAGATAAGGACGCGGGAAGTGAAGGTTGCTCCTTCCAAAAAGAGAAGAACAAAGCTCATAGGGGCCGTTCTACTTCTTGGGTTCGCTATGGCTGCCTGTCTTGGTATTTACTGGAAAGTCAGCCGCAGTGATTCACCCGCAGTGTTAGATCAGGATGCCGCTTCCCAGACCGTTGTTTCAGGAGATGTTCTCCCGGATGCCGGTCATCAGGCGGACGGGAACGGAAACCTCTCGGGAATAATGACGTCCGGGGATATTCCTGCCTCAAAGGATATTATCCTTGCAGTTCCTGTAAAAGAGGATGGAGGGAAGAAGATTGAAGCCGTCCCAAAGAAAGGGAAGAAAAAATAGGTAAAGGCCGATTTTCACGTTTTTTCCGGGATGGTGCCCGGAAACGCAGCATCCGCAAAACGGATCGAGGAGGATCATCGATGGACATCCAGGCAAATGAAATGGGTAGAACAAACCTTTGTCCCTCCTGCTTTTCGGAAAAAGGGCAGTCCGAAACCTGTCCCTTCTGCGGTTACAGGCCGGGGGATTCTAACGACGACTGGAACCGCCTGAAACCGGGGACGATGATCCACGACCGGTACATCGCGGGAAGAATTCTCGGGCAGGGCGGGTTCGGCATCACGTACCTCGGCCTGGACTCTCTCCTTGGTTTGAAGCTGGCAATCAAAGAATACTACCCCGCTGGAGTGGCGGTCCGGAACACCGCGAACCGCACAGTCATGAACGCGAGTTCCGAGACCCGTGAAGATTTCAAACGAGGGATGGAGAAATTTCTCGAGGAGGCACGGATCCTGGCCCGGTTTGAGGGACAGCCGAACATAGTGTCTGTACGGGATTTCTTCGAGGAAAACGGCACCGCCTACATGGTGATGACCTACCTGGAGGGGCGGACGCTGCAGAAATACCTTGAGGAACAGGGAGGGCGGCTGTCCTTCCGGGATGCGATGGACACCCTCTCTCCGGTCATGGACGCCCTTGATGAAGTGCATGCATCAGGACTGATTCACCGTGACATCAGCCCCGACAATATCTTCGTGACACGGAACGGCCAGGTGAAGCTCCTTGATTTCGGGGCGTCGAAATCGGCGATAAACCTGGCACAGCAGAAGAGCCATTCGGTAGTGCTGAAAAGGGGATACAGCCCCCCGGAGCAGTACCAGAGCAGGGGAAGCCTGGGACCCTGGACGGACGTATACGGCATGGCGGCTACGCTGTACAGGTGTGTCACGGGGATGATGCCGCCGGACGCCCTGGACCGGCTTGGAGAAGACACGCTGGTGCAGTCGGGGGAAATCGGGAGACTGTTTCCTTCCCATGCGCAGGAAGGTTTGATGTCAGGTCTCTCTCTCGCTCCGAAGGACCGGCCCCAGAGCATGAGAGCGTTCAGGGAAAGGCTTCTTGGTGAAGAGAACTCTGCTCCGGCAAGGGCGGAGGAACCGGCAGCACCTGTTGCCGGTGGTAACGATGCTATTCCGGAAGCTCCAAAAAAGAGTGATCAGCAAGAAGGAAGATTCGTATTTCCGCAGGTTCTTGTTGTTTTAGCCGCTCTGGTAGCGTTTGTGTACTTTGCCTTTTTTGCCGGGAATTCCTCTCCGGTACCACCGGTTGTGCCCCCTCCTTCCCGGCAAGAACCCACAGCTCCCCTCAAGCCCACTCCCGCAGCAGAAGTGCAAAGGAATGACCCGAGGTCACTCTTTGAACTGGGGGTGATGTATTGGAAAGGCAATGGCGTTCCACAGGATTATGTGAAAGCGGCAGAATATTACCGCAAGGCAGCAGAATTGGGGCATGCGGAGGCGCAGTACTCTCTTGGAACGTTGTACAAAGGCGGTGCTGGCGTTCCAAAGAACTACGTAGAAGCTGCCAAGTGGTACCGCATAGCGGCGGAACAGGGTTTAAAAGAAGCTCAGTTCCATCTCGGCTATGTATATTACAATGGTGAGGGCGTTCCCAGGAACTTCACGGAAGCCGCCAAGTGGTTTCGCATAGTGGCTGAACAGGGGTATTATTCAGATGCCCAGTTCCGTCTTGGTGCTATGTACGCCAAGGGTGAGGGGGTTCCCCAAGACTATGCGGAAGCGGCCAAGTGGTACCGCAAGGCCGCTGCTCAAGGTCATGGGCCGGCAAAAGAAGCTCTCCGAGAAATGAATAAGGCCGAAAACACTCCTCCGGAGTTGAAAATTCCCAAAACAGTCCGTGCCACCGTTTCCGCAAGCCAGGTCCTCCTGAGATCAAGTCCTTCGATACACTCCGAAAAAGAGGGAATGCTCGAAAGAGGGGAAGCGCTAATTGTCGTGACGAAGTGGGTAGCGGAAGTCGATAATGAGGGAATTCTGAAAAATGATATTTCGACGAACAGCGGATATGTCCTGAAAAAAGGGCGTGCGGTCACCATTCGGAAATATGACGCCTATGAGGAAAGGTACGAGGTTACAGTTCAGGATTCAAGAGGTGATGTTTCAGGCTGGGTTCACGTCAGTACAGTGAAATCCCTCAAGGGTGTCCCATGGTATAAAGTGGTAAAGACGGACGGTCAGACAGGGTGGGTTTTGGGGGAGTTTCTTTCCCTGGAATCGAGGTTTGTTGAAGCAGCGGAAAAAATGGATCTCGATGACATCGCCAGGTCTTTTCTTCCCTTTATGCGGAAGTATGCCGAAGCGGTGGCTGAGTCAGTGAATTCAGGGTCTATCTCACCTGCTTTGCCTTACCTTAACCCCGATGGTCCGCTATTAAAAACCAAGGTCGAAAAAATAAAGGAATTACACAATGCCGGAATTCGACAGAAATTACTGGGGATAGAAATTACACAAGCAACCTTGGAAGGCGGGGAAATCGTTCTCTTTGTCTACGAAAAATACGAACTTTCTTTTCCTGACGGTCGAAGAAAAATGTCGGCCGATTCCTATCGTTACAGAATCAGAAGACCTGTCGGAGATTCGGAGACATCTCTCCGGGTCTTGTATTCTTCAGCGATGTTTTCTCCCAACTGAAGAAATGTAGGGATGCAGAAAAGCGCCGTATCTTTCCCGGAGGGGTAATAATGATTTCCGAGTCGTTTTCCCTGTCCCTGGAAGCAGCCGAACAGGAGAAAAATGATCCGGTCGGCTTTCCTCAGGATTGAACCGATGCCAGTGGCAGATTAGGAGAGATATACACATGACAGACAGCAAGAAAAAACCGGGCTGGAGCGACCTCAAGCGGCGCCTTGCCGATCTTGACCGCCCTGCGCTGCTCGGGCTTATTCAGGATCTCTATGCCGCCGACAGAAAGAACCAGCTCTTTCTCCATGCCCGCTTCGCCCTGGTCGAGGACGTGCTCGGGCCCTACAAGGCCGTTATCAGCCGGTGGATTTGTCCTGATGTGATGAAAAACCAGGAAGTTTCCATCTCAAAGGCCAAGAAAGCGATCTCCGATTACAGGAAGGCTGTAGGTCATCCTGAAGGGATTGCAGAACTGATGGTGTTCTATTGCGAATCCTGTTGGGATTTTCTCGGCAGCTGCGGCATGGAGGACGGAGGGTTTTTCGACGCCCTGATCCTGATGTTCGGGCAGGCGCTGAAGGCGATTGCGAAACTGGAGCCTGATCAGCGGAAAGCCTTTGTTGATCGGCTTGAACGGGTCCGACACGAAGCGCGGAACTGGGGATGGGGCGTGAGTGATGCCATGGACGATCTAATGGAGGAATATGGGCCTGCATGAAAGGGACAACGGGGTGAACGGTCGGGGCGAACTGCGGATACTCCGGGAGGAGAACGCCCGGCTCAAGGAGCTGTTGACCCGGCACGGCATCTCCTGGGAAGTGCCGGTTGCCTCTGAACCCGCTTCTGGACCATTGGAATCCCCTCAAACCAGGACACCTCTCACCGCCGGGGAAAAAATAGCCCTTTTCCGCCAGTTGTTTCGGGGGCGGGAGGATGTTTTTCCCAAGCGCTGGGAGTCTGCCAGGGGTACGTCCGGCTATTCTCCTGCTTGCGCAAATGAGTGGAAGCCCGGAATCTGCGATAAACCCCGGGTGAAATGTGCAGCCTGTGCCCGGCGCGAGCTGATGCCGGTGACTGACCAGGTGGTGTACGACCACCTGGCCGGGAAACAGACCATCGGGGTCTATCCGCTCCTTACTGATGACAGTTGCTTTTTTCTGGCTGTAGATTTTGATGGATCAGACTGGCGGGAAGATGCCGGAGCCTTCATGAAATCCTGCCGGGAGCTGGGGATTCCGGTGGCGCTGGAAATCTCACGCTCAGGCAACGGCGCGCATGCCTGGTTCTTTTTTTCCGAGAATATTCCGGCCCGTGAGGCCCGTCAGCTCGGTGAGGTACTGATAAGCCATACCTGTGATCGTACCCGGCAATTGTCTCTTGCCAGTTATGATCGCCTCTTTCCCAATCAGGACACTTTGCCGAAAGGCGGCTTCGGCAACCTGATCGCGCTGCCCTTGCAGAAACACCCCAGAGAACTGGGGCGCAGCGTATTCGTGGATGAACGACTTATCCCCTATCCGGACCAATGGGGGTTTCTGGCATCCGTTTCTTCAATGACAAGGCGGGATGTGGAAGACTCCATTTCCCGGGCAGGCGGCAGACAGCACCTTCTTGATGTATCCTTTGCTTCCGGCGAAGAAAACGACAAACCCTGGCAAAGCCCCGCACCAGTGGCTGCAAAAATCGCCGGACCGCTTCCGGAATCTCTGACATTGGTGCTGGCAAACCAGATCTATATCCCCAAAGCCGGCCTGCCCCAGCCTTTGGCCAATCGTCTGATCCGGCTGGCGGCATTCAGAAATCCTGAGTTCTACAAGGCCCAGGCCATTCGAATGCCGGTATGGAACAAACCCCGACTCATAGGCTGTGCTGAGAATTACCCGCAGCATATCGGCTTGCCGCGAGGTTGCCTCGATGGGGTTTTGGACCTGCTGCGGGAGAACGGCATCCATCCGGTGATTCGGGAGGAACGCCTGACTGGACGGGACGTGGCTGTCAAATTCACGGGCACTTTGAGAAGCGATCAGGAATCAGCGGTGGGGGAGATGCTCAAATATGAAATCGGTGTCCTCTGCGCACCGACGGCTTTCGGTAAGACAGTCGCGGCCGCGTCCTTGATCGCCCGGCGGGGGATCAGTACATTGATTCTTGTTCACCGTACTGAGCTCCTGAGGCAGTGGCAGGGGAGACTGGAAACCTTTCTTGAGTTTCAGAAAGGAAGTATTGGGGTTGTCGGAGACGGCAAAAAGCAATCCTCCGGTATGATTGACATTGCCGTCATGCAGTCCCTTTCCCGCCGTGAGGATCTGGCTGCTTTTCTGGATCAGTATGGCCAGATCATCGTCGATGAATGCCATCATTTGTCGGCCTTCTCCTTTGAAAAGATTCTCAAACAAGCCAAGGCGAAATATGTGATGGGGTTGACGGCGACGCCTATACGCCGCGACGGCCATCAGCCCATAATTTTTATGCAGTGCGGCCCGATTCGCTGTAATGCCGGAAGGCCCGAATCGGCTCCGCAAAAACTGGAAGTCTGGGCGAAGGCCCTGATTGCCCCCGGGATACCGGAGAACTCACCGATACAGGAGGTATTTCGTGTCCTCGTCAACGACGCCGCCCGTAACAGGCAGATAGTGGAAGATATTTCTGCAGCATATCGGGAAGGCCGAAAAATTCTTGTACTAACCGAACGGACGGATCATCTGCCGCTTTTGCTGGAGGAGGTGGGAAAGGATGTTGACCATTGTTTCGTGCTGCACGGCCGTATGTCGAAGAAACAGCGGACATCTGTGCTCAAGGAATTGGATTCGTTGGATGAATCCTCGCCGAGGATACTGCTCGCCACCGGACGCCTGATCGGTGAAGGATTTGACCATCCCCCGCTCGATACGCTGATGCTGGCGATGCCGATCTCATGGAAAGGAAACTTGCAGCAATACGCCGGACGCCTGCACAGGGAGCATGCAGGCAAGAGCGATGTCCGCATCTACGATTATGCCGAGACGAATCATCTTCAGCTGGCCCGCATGTGGGAAAAGCGCAGGCGGGGGTACCGGTCGATGGGGTATGAAATCAAAAGCCGTGGAGAGGGGTAGGCTTGAAAATGGTCGGAAGTGCATTTTTTGCGTCCGGGCGCGATCTTTCACAAATGAAGAGTTACGGCTAGTGTCGCAGCTAGAGTACGGCTAGAGTCGGAAAATAGCTTTTATCAACTATAAAGGAATCCTTTACAGTTCGCCGCGAGCGGAAGGAAGCCCAAGTGGAGTCCGATTATCTCAGAAGGGAAGGGAAAATCCATACCGCCCGACGGGGAGGATGAAGGCTGACCGCTATTCTTGGAACGCTCTTTTCCGGGGCTGCTTAATCCTTCGCAGCGGCGGCCAGTTTTTCCCCCAGCTCGAACGCGCGCCGGCAGTCATCGGGGAAGACGTCCTCGCGGCGCTTTTTCTTCGCTTCGGCGTCAAAGCAGGTGGAAAGATACTCCGAATAGTCGCTGAACTGATAGGTGTCCGTTGACAGCAGAAGTTCACAGTTCCCGAAAATCCGGCTCAGGGTTCTCTGAGTCGCGGCGAAGGTTTTGTCGTAGCCGAAGGAGGGCAGGGACTGTTCGGGGATGTTCATGGTGTAGACCAGCCCGATCCGGAGCCTGCCGGGGAAAATGGAAGCGTAGTCGGGGGTGTAGGTGAGAAACGGGAAGAGGAGGCGCTCCAAAAATGACCTCATTTCACCGGTTTCGGAGCCGAAGTACACCGGGGTTCCCAGGAGAAGAATGTCCGCCCCGGCGGCTTTTTCCAGGATGGGGGCCAGCCCGTCGTTGACGGCACACCGGCCGTAGCTTTTCCCGCCGATTTTTTTGCAGGCGAAGCAACTGACGCACCCTTTGAAGTCGTGGTCGTAGAGGTGCACCAGCTCGGTTTCGGCGCCCTTTTTTGCGGTTCCCGCCAGGGCGTGCTCGAGCAGTATTGCCGTATTCCATGTTTTTCTGGGACTGCCGTTGACTGCGATCGCTTTCATGTTGTGCGCTCCTTTATGTACAGGTAAAAACGGGGATCTTCCGAACGCTCCTGTATTTGTTCAATCGCTTTGTTTGCTGATTATACCGCTAAGGAGGAAACGAGGTCCTTCCCCTCCGGGGATGCTCCCTCCGCTTCGCTCATTCGGGATGACAAACAGGGGCAACACCAGATCCTTCGTCGCTCTGCTCCTCAGGACGACAAGGCAATTGTCATCCTGAGGGCTGTTTCATCGCCCGAAGGATCTCGCTTTTATGCCCCTCAAAGGAAAGGCAACACCTATCCTTCCCCACCGGGGATGCTCCCTCCGCTTCACTCTGGATGCTGCGCGACCGCGATCGCTTCGCATTCGGGATGACAAGCAGGGGCAACACCAGATCCTTCGTCGCTCTGCTCCTCAGGATGACAATCAATAGAAAGCGAATCAATAGAAAACGACTCTCTTGTCGCTTCGCTCCTCAGGACGACAGAGCGCTGTCATACCAAGGCCAGTTCCAAGGCCGAGGGATCTCGTTCTTGAGGCAGTCCGGAACCAAAGGCGAGGTTCCTCGCCCCCTCCAGGGACGCGATCGCTGCGCTCGCTCGGAACGACAACCAACTCATCCCCCGATAGCTTCCCTGATGTATTGCACCGCATACAACGGCAGGTTCAGAAGCCAGTCCTCCTTTTTCCATGGCGCCATTGACGTCCGCACTGATATTTTCGGCCTGTACTTCTCACGGAAAGCCTTCAGGCTTTTTGCCTGAAGGTTCACCTCGGCCTTCACTTCCAGGGGAACGATATCCCCGCCGGCTTCGAAAAGAAAGTCCACTTCCGCAGTACCCTTTTCGCTTGACCAGTAGAAAACGTCCATACCTTCAGCGGCTTTCAGCTGCTGGAGGACATATTGCTCCGTCAGCGCTCCCTTGAACTCCCGGAAAAGAACGTTTCCATCCACCAGGGTAGCCTGTGAAAGCCCCGCCATGCAGGATAAAAGCCCTACATCGGAAAAGAAGAGCTTAAACGCCCTGAGGTCTGCATAGGCTTTCAGGGGGAGTGCCGCACCGCTCACCCGGTGGACCTTGTGGACAAGCCCGCAGTCGGCAAGCCATAGCATGGCCATTTCGTATTCTTTCGCGCGGGCTCCCTCGCGGATCAATCCGTACATGAACTTCCGGTTCTCCCTGGCGAGCTGAGAGGGGATGCTGTTCCAGAGCATCCTGATCCTGGGAACGGTGTCATTGGGCGCGTGCTTTGAAAAGTCCTGCTCGTAGGCGGAGAGGATCCGTTGTTGGATCTCCCTTGTCCCGGAGAAATCCATGGTCTGGGAGAAGTGAGACACCGCTTCAGGCATGCCTCCTACGAAGTAGTAATACTTCAGCAGATCGGTGTAGGTTTGAGCGAACGTGGAGGCAAGGGCGAAATCCCCTTTTTTCAGCACGTCCGCAAATCGCTCTTTTCCAAGGGCACGAAGAAACTCGATGTAAGAAAGGGGGTACAGGTCGAGGAACTCCACTTTCCCCACGGGAAAGGAGGTTTCCGGGTGAAGGGCCACTCCGAGAAGAGATCCGGCGCACAGGATATGATGCCGGGGGGCGTTTTCGCTGAAATACTTCAGTGAAGCGAGGGCGTCGGGGACTTCCTGGACTTCGTCGAAGACGAGAAGGGTTTCACCGGGAAGAATTCTTTTCCCCGCGTAGAGTTCAAGGCCGATGAGGATACGGTCCACGTCGAAATCCGGGGAGAAAAGCTCCTTCATCTGCCGGTTGCCGTCAAAATTGATATAGACGGTTTCGGCGTACTCTTTCCGTCCGAATTCCTTCATCAGCCAGGTCTTTCCCACCTGCCGGGCTCCGCGGATAAGAAGCGGCTTTTTGTTCTCCCTGGTTTTCCACTGCTTCAGCGATTCCATTGCAGTTCTGTACATTCAGCATCACCTGCCT
>Ga0232082_100365_pt1 | contig 15050 bp, 10 predicted proteins | sample SJ1S4nscriptome_FD_186120 | JGI IMG/M metagenome (GOLD analysis project Ga0232082, IMG submission 186120) | Metatranscriptome of enriched culture of PCE-dechlorinating microbial communities from Ithaca, New York, USA - SJ1.S4 (Metagenome... ... | reverse complement strand
CATTGCTATGCAGCAGCTGACAACAATCTACCGGGATATTCTGGAAAGTATGGCGGAAGGGATCATCTTTGCCGATGCTGATGACCGGCTAACCTTTATTAACCAGACTGCCGAGGAGATCAGAGGGATCAAGGCCGAAAATTTTATCGGCCGAACCATCTTCTCGGTGCATTCTCCCAACTCAGCCAAGCGTATCAAAGAGCTGTTGCAGAAGCTGCGTGATGGCTCCATCAAGCAGGCCCGGCGGGTGATTGAGGTGAAGGGGCGCTATTTTGAGAACAGTTACTATCCCGTGAGCAGTCCTGACGGGGGATATCTGGGAACATTGCTGATCAGCCGCGATGTTACTGAACGGCAGCAGTTGCAGCATGAAAACCAGTCGCTCAAACAGCGGATGGCCTGCGGTAGTTTCGGCGGGTTTGTCAGTATCAGCTCATCCATGCTGCCGGTATTTCAGACCATTGGTGCCGTGGCGGGACTGGAGTCAACGGTGCTGATCACCGGTGAGAGCGGTACCGGTAAAGAGCTGGTGGCTGCGGCCATACACCGTAACAGCGCCCGCAATGAGCGGGCAATGATAACGGTCAACTGTGCGGCGTTACCGGAGCATCTGGTTGAATCCGAACTGTTTGGTTACCAGCGCGGAGCCTTTACCGGTGCCATCAGCAACCATCGCGGTAAATTTGAACAGGCGGACAAAAGCACGATCTTTCTGGATGAGGTCGGAGACCTGCCGGCCAATGCCCAGGCCAAGCTGCTGCGGGTGCTGCAGGAGCGGACCGTCAGCCGGCTGGGATCTGAAAAGGATATCCGGGTGGATGTCAGGATTATTGCTGCAACCAATCGTAACCTGCAGCAGATGGTGGCGGATGGTCTGTTCAGGGAGGACCTTTATTACCGCCTGAATGTGATTTCATTGCCGGTGCCTCCCCTGCGGGAGCGGCGTGAGGATATTCTGCCCATGGCGGAGTTCTTTCTGAAAAGATTCAGTGAGCGGATGGAACGTCCGCAGCTGGGGATTTGTGAGGCGACCCGGTCGGTGCTGCTTTCCTACGACTATCCCGGTAATGTGCGCGAGTTGGAACATGCGATTGAGCGTGCCGTTGCGCTCTGTCCCGGCTCGTGCATATCTCCGGCAGACCTGCCTGAACAGTTTGTGGCAGCCCGCAGCTCCGGGGGGCCGGACTGGCAACAGCCCCTGTCAGTACGGGCCGGAGATCAGTATCGCCCGGATGATGCCGCTCCTGCCACCCTGGCCAATGCCCGCGAAGAGTCGGAGCGTCGTCTGATCCTTGATGCTCTGATCAGGACTGGCGGCCGCAAGGCTGAGGCCGCAAAATTGCTGAATATCTCACGTAAAACCCTCTGGGAAAAATTGAAGCTGATTAACCAAACGTAACGTTTTTTAGTGCCATGTTACCAATAGGTAACATGGCGCCTGCCTCTGTTCTATCACTCCTGTTTTTGTCTCCTTAAAAAAGTTAGCTAAACCAAGTTGTTGGCCCTGTCTGGGGAAGTTGGCACAGCTCCTGTATAGGCAGTCTGTACTGCAGGGGCATGGTGCGCATTTTTTGTGCATGGCCGGCTTGCGGATTTAACGTTCGGTGCTACCCTTGAATCAGCCAGAACTGGCGCATCGATTGAGGGGCCGATAGGGTGAGGTGGGTATGCCTGTTTCAGGTGTAGTACTGAGTTGCAGACCGGGAAAAGAGACCCTGGTTGCAGAACTGGCCAGGCTGGTGCCTGGCGTTGAGGTGCATGCTGCACTGCCTGACGGGCAGGTTATTACGGTGATTGAGGCCGCTTCGGTCCAGGCTGAGGTGGATATCGCCTCACAGCTTGAGCAGCTTGATGCGGTTATCAGTGTACAGGTGGCGTACCATAACTTTGAAGATGTTACCCAAGAAGGAGGCGCAGATGGAACTGACGAGGCGTGATTTCCTGAAGGCCAGTGCGGCAGCCGCCGCCTTTGCAGCAGCCGGGGCACAGGCACTTGCCCCCCGCCTGGCTTCTGCAGCCGATGACAAAGGGATCAAGTGGGGCAAGGCGCCCTGCCGTTACTGCGGCGTTGGCTGCTGTGTGCTGGTGGGGGTCAAGGATGGCAGGATCGTTGCCACCAAGGGTGACCCGGCCGGCCCGGTCAACAAGGGGCTCAACTGTATCAAGGGCTACTTTCTCTCCAAGGCGCTCTACGGCAAGGATCGTCTGACCCATCCGCTGATCCGCAAGGGCAACAAGATGGTCAAGGCCAGCTGGGATGAGGCCTTGAACCTGATTGCGTCCAAGTACAAGGAGGCGATTGCCAGGAGCGGCCCTGACTCGGTGGCGATCTACGGCTCCGGGCAGTGGACCGTGTTTGAAGGCTACACGGCAGTCAAGCTGTTCAAGGGGGGGATCGGCACCAACAATGTGGAGCCCAATGCCCGGCTCTGTATGGCCTCGGCCGTGGTCGGCTTCATGAATACCTTTGGTTCAGACGAGCCGATGGGCTGTTACGATGACCTTGACCTGGGCGATACCTATATCCTCTGGGGCGCCAACATGGCAGAGGCCCACCCGGTACTGTTTTCACGTCTGATTGATAACAAGCTGAAGAACAAGAAGGTTAAAATCATTGATATTGCCACCCGCCGGACCCGTACCACCCAGATGGCGGATGAATATATCCCGATGCATCCCCAGGGGGATCTGGCTGCCCTGAATGCCATTGCCCACGTCATCCTGCGGGACAAGCTGTATGATGAGTCCTTTGTCAAACAGCATGTCACCTTCAAGCGGGGTACCGAGAACCAGCCCTATGGTCTGAAGGATAAGGAAAACCCCAAAGAGGAACCCAAACCGCTGACCTTTGATGAATACAAGCAGCTGATGAAGCAGTTTACCCCGGAGTGGGCTGAAAAACTGTCCGGGATACCGGCCAAAAAGATTGAGCATCTGGCTCAGCTCTATACTGACAAGAGCCGCAAGGTCAATTCGCTCTGGACCATGGGGGTCAATCAGCACGTACGTGGCGTCTGGGTCAATAACCTGATCTATAATCTGCATCTCTTAACCGGCAAGATCTGCAAGCCGGGAGAAAATCCACTCTCCCTGACCGGCCAGCCTTCAGCCTGTGGTACCGCCCGTGAGGTGGGCACCTTTGCCCATCGCCTGCCTGCCGACATGGTGGTGATGAATGAGGCCCATCGCAAGAAGACCGCCGAGATCTGGGGCATTGATCCCAAGAAGATCTCGCCCAAGGTCGGGCTGCATACCATGGAAATGTACCGTGCCATTGACCGTGGTGAGCTGAAGTGTCTCTGGATCCAGTGCACCAACCCGTTTCAGTCGATCCCGAATCTCTCCCGCTACCGCAAGGCTGCCCAAGCCCGCAAGGCCTTCATCGTGGTCTCGGATATCTATCCCACCAGATCAACGGAAGTGGCGGATGTGATCCTCCCTTCTGCCTCCTGGGTTGAGAAGGAAGGGGTCTTCGGCAACACCGAGCGCCGCACCCAGCACTGGTTCAAAATGATCGAACCTCCTGGCGAGGCAAAGGAAGATACCTGGCAGCTGATCGAGTTTGCCAAACGGCTTGGTCATGGCAACCTTTTTCCTTACAGCCAGAAGAACTTCCACAAAGAGATGTGGGAGGAATACCGCAAGTTTACCATCGGCACCGGCAAGGATCTGGCCCCCTACGAGACCTATCACAAGGTGCGCGGGCTGCGTTGGCCGGTCAAGTCCAACGGTCAGGAAACCCGCTGGCGTTATACCGATGCTGATGATCCTTACGTCAAGAAGGGGGAAGGGGTTAAATTCTACAAGGCGCCGGGTAACAAGGCCACAATCTGGTTCCGCCCTTATGAGCCGCCTGCAGAGAGCCCGAATAGCGAGTATCCGTTCTGGTACTGCACCGGCCGGCTGCTGGAACATTGGCACACCGCCACCATGACCGGCCGGGTACCTGAGTTGAAACGGGCCATGCCGGGGGCAACCCTGGAGATGCATCCGGAAGATGCCGCCCGCTTGGGGATCAAGAACCGCGACAAGGTCAAGGTCAGTTCCCGCCGGGGATCGGTGGTGCTGACGGCCGAGATCAATGGCCGCGGCAAACCGGAGAAGGGCAATGTCTTCACCACCTTCTTTGATGAAACCAAGCTGATTAATGACCTCTGTATTGATGCCTTTGATCCGCTGTCAAAAGAGCCTGACTTCAAGAAATGTGCGGTGAAGGTCGAAAAGGCGTAACCCCCTCAGTCCCCCTTGACAGGGGGGACGATAGATCTCCCATCTGAACTCCTCCCCTGAAAAGGGGAGGCCGGGAGGGGTGAAAAGGTGTGTATGGATTCTGACGCAAAAAATACCGGCATCTCGCGCCGTCTGTTTCTGAAGGGCAGTATCCTGACCCCCCTGGCCCTTGCCTTGGGCAGTGCTGCCATCTCCGCGGTCTACCTGCGGCCTGCCCAGGCACGGGGCTTCTACCTGCGGCCACCGGGGGCGATTGAGGAAGCGCGTTTTCTGGCTGCCTGCGTCAAGTGCGGCAAGTGTGCCCAGGCCTGTCCGTACAAATCAATTGTCATGGCTGGTGGCGAGGCCGGTGTCGGGATCGGTACGCCGCACATCGTCCCCCGCGAGAACCCCTGTTACCTCTGTCCGGATCTGCCCTGTGTCAAGGCCTGCCCATCCGGTGCGCTGGATAAACAACTGACCGAGGTGGAAAAGGTGAGGATGGGGACAGCGGTAATCGTTGACCGGGAGGGCTGCCTCTCAATCCGCGGCTTACGCTGCGAGGTCTGTTACCGCCAGTGTCCCCTGATCGACAAGGCGATTACCATCGAGAACCGGCATAATATCCGTACCGGTGAGCATACGATCATGGAACCGGTGATTCATAAGGACAAATGTGTGGGCTGCGGCATCTGCGAAAAGGTCTGTGTCCGGGAAAAACCGGTCATTGCCGTCCAGCAGCGGGTTACGGAACAGAAGGACTTTTATGAATTTTAAGCGCTGGGGCATAGCCCGTTGTGCGGTGCAACTGCTGATGATCGCCTTGCTGGCCTCCCCCTTGGCCGGCCTGGCGATCTTCACGGGTAACCTGGCAGCTGCAGAGCTGCTGGGGCTTCCCCTGGCAGATCCGCTGGCTTTTCTGCAGGCGCTGCTGGGAGGGCGGGTCTTTGTACTCTCTTATCTGCTCAGCGCCCTGCTGGTGGTCGGCTTCTATTTTCTGCTGGGTGGCCGCACCTTCTGTGGCTGGGTCTGCCCGGTGGGGCTGGTCACCGAGCTTGCGGACCGGCTGCGCAGAAAACTGGGAACCGGTACACAAACGCTGCCGCTTACCCTCAACCGCTGGAGTCTCGCACTGGTGTTGCTGGTGGTGATGGCCACCGGGGTTCCGCTGTTTGAGCTGCTCTCACCGATCGGCATTATCAGCCGGGCAATTGTGTTTGCTGCGCTGTTGCCGTTATTGCTGGTGGCAGCCATCCTGCTGATGGAACTGCTGGTGGCCAGACGGGTCTGGTGCCGTTCGCTCTGCCCGCTGGGCGGGTTCTACAGTCTGCTGGCAGCCTTCAGCCCGCTACGGATCGGGTTTGTTGCTGAACAGTGTACCCATTGTAATGACTGCCTCAAGGTCTGTCCGGTGGAAGAGGTGCTGCAGCCCTCTCTGGAACTGAATCATCCCCAGGTGGTTGCCGGAGACTGTACCCGCTGTATGGCCTGTCTGGATGCCTGTCCTGCAAAGGCTCTCAAAATTTCAATCGGTTATCAACCGGTATCACGAGACGTAACAGACCCCCTCAAAGGAGGCCGATGATGAAACGTTCTGTGCAGCTTGTATCCCTGATCAGTTGTCTGCTGCTGCTGGCCCTGGTTCCTGTCCATGCCGACGAGCCGCCTGAGCCCAATCTTGCCGCTGATGCCGTCAAGGCGGAGAAACATCCGCCGGTCATTCCCCATGCGGTGCAGGATGATGCGGATGGCGCCTCGTGCAACGGTTGTCATACCGGCAGTTTCAAGGCCCCCCATCCGGATCGCCTGAACTGTACCCAGTGCCATGTGCCGGGTGAGGTCAAAAAGCCGGTGAAAAAAGGTGGCAAGAAGGCGGTTAAGAAGTGACCATCTCCCGTAAGGAATTTTTCCGGCAGGGGATCTTCTCGCTGGGCGATACCCTGCTGAAGGCCACCGGCATACTGCAGCAACCGGCTGCGGGCGCCGGGGACGATGCCGTTGAGCTGCCCCACGGAGATCAACCGATGGTGGCACTGCCCCGCAATGAACGGTGTCTGGCAAAAAAACTGCGGCTGTTTCAGCTGTGTGGAAAAATGTGAACAGCAGGCAATTGTGGTGGTGATGGGCGAGGGGATCAGAATTGATGCAACCCGCTGCAACGGCTGCGGCAGCTGTCTGTATGTCTGTCCGGTCACCCCCAAGGCGATTACGCTGCGGGTACGTGCTGAATTGAATTGAGTTCAGGTGAATAGTTTCACCAACATCCAGAAGAGAGGAGAATACGGTATGCTGAAACAGAGACTGGCAGTTGCAGCAAGTATTGTCGGGCTTGGAGCCCTGTTGGCGATTCCTTCGCTGGCAGCACCCAAGGCCAAACCGGCAGCAAAACCTGCCAACGACGGACGTGAGCAGTGCTACATGTGTCACACGGAGGTAAAGGCGCTCAAGGAGGCATCCAAACATGCCGCACTGGCCTGTTCGGTCTGCCATGACAAGACCAAAGAGCACCTTGCCAATCCCGGCCCGGATACCAAACCGGTAACCAAGCTGGACCCGGCGGTTTGTGGCTCCTGTCACAAGAATCAGTATCAGAGCTTCTTTACCCCGCACTACCCCGAGGGCGGGTCCCGTAAGGAAAAGGGCGTGCCCACCGGCCGTTCACCAATGCAGGATAAGCTGCTGGCCGGTCACGGCTTTACCTTTGAACATGCCGAGCCCCGCGGCCATGCCTTTATGGTGGTGGACCAGTTTGCAGTAGATCGTTTCCAGGGTGGACGCTACCAGTTTAAAGGTGGCTGGAAGAACTACGATAAGATCGGCAAGACCTGGGATGTCTTGGAAGACAAAGGAGCCAGTGCCAAACTGACCGAGACCGCCATGGCTGGTAACCCGACCTGTATCCAGTGCAAGACCTCCGACCTGATCCTGAAGTGGAAGTATCTTGGGGAAAAGGGGGGCAAGTTTGACCGTACCTCCAACGTGAATGATGTCATGAAGGATGTCCATAATCCGGTCGGCTGTATTGAGTGCCACGACCCCCACGGCACTCAGCCCGCGTGATCCGTGATGCCCTGATTGCAGCCATTGACAAGGATCCGGCCAAGAATATCTTTGCCAAAAACGGCAAGACCGACCTGAAGGTGGTTTCCTTCCGTGATGGCTTCCGCAAGATCGGCGTGATGGAGAAGACCGATTCCCGCATGATGTGTGCCCAGTGCCATGTTGAGTACAATTGTAACCCCGGTACCCAGTGGAGCGACGGCAAGCCGGTGACCTTTGCCTCGGACCGTACCAACCACTTCCCGCTCAAGAATGCCAAAGAGATCCTGGCCCACTACAAGCAGCTTGATTTCTTTGACTTCAAGCATGCCGTAACCGGTGCCCGCCTGATCAAGCTGCAGCACCCCGAGGCAGAGACCTATGCCGGCTCCGTGCATGACAAGGCCGGTGTGCAGTGCCATCAATGCCATATGCCCAAGCTGAAGGGCAAAGACGGCAAGCCGTACTCGACCCATGGTGTGGTCAAGCCGATCAATATGGCCAAAGAGTCCTGCATCAGCTGCCATAAGGACTCCAGTGTTGAGAAGGCCAAGTGGCAGATTGACACCATCCGTAACTACACCAAGGGCAAGATGCGCAAGGCCGAATACTGGCTGGGCCAGCTGATTGACACCTATCTGGTGGCTTCCCGTGCCGGTGTCGCCCCTGCCGTACTGGATCAGGCCCGGGCCAAGCATGAAGAGGCCCATGTGCTGTGGGAATACTGGACCGCTGAGAACTCGGACGGTTTCCATAACCCTGCTCTGGCCCGTGAAACCCTGACCGGCTCCATTGCTGCCTCCAAGGCCGGGGTCAAGATCCTGAATGATGCCATGGCAGTGGCAAACAAGAAGGAAGAACCGAAAAAGTAGCCATATATACACAAACGATGTTCGAAACTTTAGGATGGGTATGAATGGAGGGCTGTCCGGTATTGGGCAGCCTTCCTTTTTTTGCTTGATTTAATACAAAACAAACCGTATTTGTCTTTTTGTTTTTTTACGACGCTATTTTGATGCAATGTGGTAAATTGGCGACCTGTTTTGGGGCATTTGTTATTGATTGAAGTCTCGTGATGAAGTGGGGATGGGCAGACGGTATGTACATCGGCAAAATCAATAAATTTCGCCTGCAATGGGGGATACTGCTGTTTGGCTTGTTGTTGCTGGCCGGTGCTGTTATCCACAATCTCTACCGGAACTATGAGGATATCCTGGAGGCTGAGCAGCAGCGTCTGTTGACCCAGTCCCGCGTGATTGCCGTCAATGTAGCCAACCGCCTGGAGAGTACCGACAGGATTCTGCGTCTGATCCGGCGAGAGCTGGGCGCCTACTCTGAGAAGGAGTGGTCCAGCCAGATACCGCACCAGCGCTTTGAACTGATGGTGGATGCGCTTTCCGGGGTGCACAGCATGCTGGTGCTGGATGCCCGGGGAAAGGTTGTGATCAGCAATCACCGGGAGGCACTGGGAAGCAATCTGGGGGGGCGCCTCTATTTTCAGGCTGCCCTGCGTGACCCAAATCCGGAAAAACTTTATGTGACGCCGCCGTTCAAGACCCTGCCGGGAACCTGGGGCATTGCACTTGTGCGGGTTATCCTGAACAGCCAGGGGCAGTTTAGTGGTGTGGTGGTGGCAACCCTTAACCCTGAATACTTCAAAGTGCTGCTGGGCTCGGTGCAGTATGCGCCGGATATGCGGTCGTGCCTTGCCCATGGGGATGGACTGCAATTCATCATGGAGCCGGACCGTCTCGGGCAACAGGGTATGAATCTGGCCAAACCCGGTTCATTTTTTACCCGTCACATGCAGAGCGGCAAAAAGGAAAATGTGCTGAGCGGCACGGTCTACTCCACCGGCGAACAGCGCTTGATGGCATTAAGCACGGTGCAGCTTGCAGTGCTCGGCATGGACAGACCGCTGGTCATAGCGGTGAGTCGTGACCTGACGCAACTCCATGCCGGTTGGCACAAACATGCGGTTAACCAGGCCATCACCTTCAGTATCATCGTCGTTCTAAGTATTTCAGCCCTGATCGGCTTTCAGGGCTATCAGCGTGAACAGTTGGCAAAGGCCCGTGCCGTTGAACAGGCATTGCTTGATGCTCGTCAGCAACTTAATGATATTATAGACTTTTTCCCTGATGCGGTCTTTGTGATTGATCGGAACAAGCGGGTGACGATCTGGAACCGGGCCATTGAGAAGATGTCCGGGGTACCAAAGGAGGAGATGCTTGGCAAGGGGGATCACGAATACAGCATCCCGTTTTACGGACAGCGCCGAACCCAGCTGCTTGACCTGCTGGATCTGGATGATGCCGAGCTGGCGGCGAAATACAGTAATATCCGGCGTGTCGGAGAAGTACTGGATGCCGAGACCTTTTGCCCGGCCCTGCATGACGGCAAAGGGGCCTATGTCTGGGCCACCGGTGTACCGCTCTATAATGCCGCCGGGGAACGGATCGGAGCCATTGAGGCGATCCGGGACATCTCGGACCGCAAACAGTCCGAACTCTTCCTCAAGAAATTGACCCACGGAATTGAGAATAGCGCCAGCGCTGTTGTGATAACGGATACGCAGGGCGTCATTGAGTATGTGAACAAGAAATTTATCCAGCTGACCGGGTTCAGCCTGGAAGAGGCGGTCGGGAAGAATCCCCGCATCCTGAAGTCGGAAGCGACGCCACCAGAGGTGTTTGTAGACCTCTGGAAGACCATTTTGAGCGGTCGGGAGTGGCGGGGCGAGCTGCTGAACCGCCGAAAAAACGGCGAGGTTTACTGGTCAATTACCTCGATCAGCCCATTGCGTAATGATAGCGGCGAGATTACCCATTTTATTGCCAACGTTGAAGACATTAACGAGCGGAAAAACGCCGAGGCCACCATCGAACACCTGGCCTATTTCGATCCCCTGACCGACCTGCCTAACCGCCGCATGCTGCAGGATCGTCTGGAGCTTGCCCTGCGCCGCAGCCGGCGTCATGGCAGTAATGTTGCGCTTATGTATCTGGATCTGGATAGTTTCAAACATGTCAACGACAGTATGGGGCATCCGGCGGGTGACCTGCTGCTGAAGGAAATGGCGGGGCGTTTCAGCGGGGTGGTGCGCGACGATGACGTGGTCTGCCGGCTGGGGGGAGACGAGTTCGCCCTGATCCTGCATGATATCCATCAGGATCAGGATGTGGTGCCGATTGCCCAGAAGCTGATCGAGGCCGTAGCGCTGCCGGTGTCGCTGGATGGCCGCGAAGTGGTGGTGACGGCCAGTATCGGCATTGCCCTGTTTCCCCGCGACGGCGAGGATGTCAAAAATCTGGAAAAACATGCCGACATCGCCCTGTACCATGCCAAGGAAGAGGGTAAAAATACCTTCCGCTTCTACCTGGAGGAACTGAACAGTACCATCAGTACCCGGATTGCACTGGAACAGGGCTTGCGCTATGCCAAGGAACGGCAGGAGCTGGAACTGCACTACCAGCCCAAGGTCTGTGTGGCGAGTGGCAAGGTGAGCGGGGTGGAGGCGCTGTTGCGGTGGCATAGCCCGGATTTCGGTCTGGTGTCGCCTATCCGCTTTATACCGTTGGCTGAACAGACCCGGCTGATTATTCCGATCGGCGAATGGGTGCTGCGCACCGCCTGTCTGCAGCAGGTGCAGTGGCGTGAACAGGGGTTGTTGCTCAACATGGCGGTCAACCTGTCTGCTATTCAGCTCAAATCCCCCGGTCTGGTTGAGCGGGTCGCGGCCATTATCGATGAAACCGGTATACAGCCGGAACATCTGGAACTTGAGCTGACCGAGAGCGCCCTGGTCAACAATCCCGATGAGGTCGTGCAACTGCTGGAGCGGTTGCGTACCCTGGGGTGCAGCATCTCCATCGACGACTTCGGCACCGGCTATTCCTCGCTCAGCTACCTCAAGTCCTTCCCGGTAACCATCCTCAAGATTGATCGTTCCTTTGTGCGCGATCTGGCCCATAACTCGGGCGATCGGGCCATTGCCCGGTCGGTGGTAGATCTGGCGAATAACCTTGACATGAAGACCGTGGCGGAAGGGGTTGAATCAGAGGAACAGCTGACGATCCTGCAGCAGATCGGCTGTACCTATATTCAAGGCTTTATCTACTCCCGGCCGGTACAGGCCGATCAGGTTTCAGCAGTGGTGCGGAGATTAGGCGGGGCAGCGTAGTAGCCCTGCCGTTTGCAGGAAGTTCTGCAGCAGCCGTCTGGCAGTGTTTTGATACGCACTTTGCGCAGCCTGAAAGTCAGCCACCAGTTCATCTGTCCGGCAGGCAGTGGCCGGATCCCAGGCAGCCCAGGCACGAATGATCTGCTCGGTTACCTCGGGGTGGAACTGTAAACCCCAGGCGTTGCTGCTGACTCGAAAGGCCTGATGGGGACAGGCGGGCGATGACGCCAGCAGTGTGACCCCAGCGGGCAGGTCAAAACTGTCGTGGTGCCACTGGAAGGTGCTGAAGGGGGAGGGGATGCCGTGCAAGAGCGGGTCTGCCTCCCCTTTGTCTGTCTGGATTACCTGCAGGGTACCCAGCTCCTCCCAACGGCAGGAAATCACCGGTGTCCCCAACGCTGCAGCCAACAGCTGCCCTCCCAGGCAGATCCCCAGATAAGGAATCCCGGCGTGGACCACCTCGGCGATCAACGCCTTGAGCGGTGTCAGAAACGGGTAGCGGGCATCATCATTGGCCCCCATCGCCCCGCCCAGCACGATCAAGGCGGTCATCTCAGCCGGGCTGGGCAGCGCCTCACCACGGTAGAGATGATGGAGCCGGAACGCTATTTCCTGGGTCTCCAGGTTTTCGGCAAGGTTGCCGGGGGGGACGTCCGGGTCATTTTGGATGATATGTAGCATAGATCCCTACTTCATCGGGTAGTCCGATAGTTTGACAAACGTGAAACCACGCTTTTTCAGCTCCGGCATGGCAGCGATGATACCTGCACCGGTACCGGCCTCCGGGTGGTTCATGTGGGCAATGATGATGTCACCGGGTTTTGCTGACAGCAGGGCGGTCTTGACCTGGGCCGCACTGTAGCTGGCGCCTGCATCGCCCAGCACAGAAAATCCAATGACCTCATGCCCGAGCAGCTGTGCAATCTGTACGGCAAACTCGTCGTAGTAGGCGGTGCCGGAGCGATAGTACCTGGTCCGCCTGGCGGTAAGCTTCTCAATCTTGCGGGCATTCAGCTCAATCTCCTGCACCAGTTCGGATGCATTCTTTGTGCCGTCAATGCCGTAGATCGAGCGGCCGTTGATTGAGGCCGGTTTATGCCACATCCCGTGGTTGGCTATCTCAAACAGCGGGTTGGCTGCCAGCTGTTTGAACAGCTCCGGGTTGGCATCAATCCAGCGGGCATTGATGAACAGGGTGGCAGGGATCTGCTGCTCTGCCAGAAAATCAATCAGTTTTTGATCAACACCCTTTCCCTTGGGAGAACCGCAGGCATCCAGGGTCAGGGCCAGTACCTTGTCGGTCGTGACAAGCCGGGTGCGTACACCGGGCACATTTTCACCCCATTGGGCCGGCTGGGCGGTCTTGAATCCGGCGCTAACCCGGTCAGTCAACTGTTGCATTGATTCTGCCGGTCCTGCCTGGCTCAGAGTGGAAATCAGAAGCATCAGCGCAATACTGAACAGGGCGAGTTTGGTCATCTCTTTCTCCTATTGAATCCGGTAGAGTGAGCGGTAGACCGCCATGTAGGCCACGATCTTTTTCACGTAGTCACGGGTCTCCTGATAAGGGATGTTTTCCACAAACTCGTCCCTGGGCAGGTCGCCAAAGGATTTACGCCAACGGTTGACCGCCCCTGCTCCGGCGTTGTAGGCGGCCAGGGTATAGACCTGATCCTGATGGTACTGGTTCAACAGTTCCCGCAGATGTTTGGTGCCCAGTCTGATGTTGTATTCCGGCTCGATCAGCCAGAGCGGGTTGTAGTTTTTGCCCTTGTAGCCGGCAGTCATCCGGGCCGTTGCCGGCATCAGCTGCATCAGGCCGATCGCCCCTGCATGGGATTTGACATCAGCCCGAAAGCTGCTTTCTGCCTTGGCCAACGAAAGCACCAGTGAGTCAGGCAAACCGTTTGCCGTGCTGTTGCGGCTGAACAGCTCAGCGTAGGGGCGGGGGAACCCGAGCGCCCAGAACGGCAGGGTGGAACGGTCAATTACAGCCGGGCGATTCTGGTGAAAGGTGACTATCGAACCGTGCAGGTCACCGGCAAGGTACTGCAGACGCGCCATGCCCGGTGCCGTCTCCTTGTCCGGGCCCTTGGCCTTGAAGGCGGCCAGCTCCGTGCGGGCCTCTTCCAGCATCCCCAGGGCTGCCAGTGCCTGAATCCGTTGGCTGCCTTCAGGCAGTGCAGGCTCGGGGATTCCTTCAGGCAACGCCATCCAGCCGGTCGGCTTGTTGGTGCGCAGCCGGTGCCATGCTGCGTAAAAACCGTAGGGGTACTCGCCCAGCAGTTGTTTGTAGGCACGCTCTGCGTCTGCCGGCCTGTTTTGCCGGTCCTGGCTACGGGCATACCAGTACAGGGCCCGCTCACGATAGAGCGTATCCTTGAACAGCAATCTGAAACTTTCTGCAGCAGCCGGCAGGTTGCCTGCCAGATACTGGCCCCAGGCCAGCTCCCAGCCGGCCCGGGGGATCAGGCCGGATGACGGAAAATCTTTGATCAGGCGTTGCAGGATCTGGGATGCATCACTGTGGCGGCCGTTGTGTTTGTTGATCAGGGCTGCCTCCAGCAGGGCATCGTCGGCCAGTGCCCCCTTTTCGGAGGCCAGTGTCAGCAGCCTGGCCAGTGCCTTTTCTGAACCGCCCTGCCGTTCTTCCACCCGTGCCAGCGTCAGCCTGGCCTCATCTCTGGTTGTTGCAGCACGGGCAGCTGCAGCCCGCTTCAGGAATGGTTCAGCAAGGGAGTAACGGCGCTGTTTGATTGCCGCCTGGCCTGATTTCAGCTCAATCTGTGCCAGCAGTTCTTCAGACAGATTGGTGCGGGGGATGCCTGCAAAGACCCAGGCCGCTGCATTGGGCTGGTTGTTGGCCAGCAACAGCTGCCCCCGCCGGAACTGTTCTTCTGCCGTAAAGGAACCGGCATCCTTCTGGCCTTTCTTCTCCAGTGTCTTCAGGCGCTCCATGACCTTTGAGGCGGGTGTTGAGGCAGGATGCTGCAGATAGATGGTGCGATAGAGTTGGGCTGCTGCGCTCAATTCATTCAAACCTTCCTGGCAGAGGGCAGTCTGAAACAGGGCGTCAACATGATCTCTGCCCAGGCTGTGGCGGGTGGTGAACTGGCGATAGGCAGTCAGGGCTGCCTTCAGGTCACCCGCTTCAAACAGTGCGTCGGCTGCCAGCTTTTCCATCCGGCGGCTGACCGCCGGTGTCGGTGAACGCTGCGCTGCAGTAGTGGCTGCGGCAGCAGCTTCACGGTACTGTTTTTTGCCGAACAGGGCATCGGCCTTCTGGGCCGCTGCAATATCAGCCAGCAGCGGATAGCTGCGCTCGGCATCAGCCAGATAGCGGATCGCCTCATCATACCTTTTCAGGCGTAGGGCTGCTTCACCGGCCAGCAGGTTGCGGGGGCCGTCGGCAGGTGCGTTGGCGGCGGCCTGCAGCGCCTCCTGGTTCTGGTTGTTGCGTAGCAAGCCGGCTGCCTTACGGAGTTGTTCGTTGGCGGTTATGGTGGAACCGGCGCAGGTCAATGTTGCCGTGGCGGCCAGCATGGTCAGGGAGCCTGCCAGAAGACGGTGCAGTTTGTAGGTCATAGCGGTACGGTAGTCCTGTGGGGGAAAATCTGGT
>Ga0232082_100325_pt1 | contig 15890 bp, 10 predicted proteins | sample SJ1S4nscriptome_FD_186120 | JGI IMG/M metagenome (GOLD analysis project Ga0232082, IMG submission 186120) | Metatranscriptome of enriched culture of PCE-dechlorinating microbial communities from Ithaca, New York, USA - SJ1.S4 (Metagenome... ... | reverse complement strand
TCGTATTTTATTTTTGTTTCCTAAAAAATATGGAATGGTCAATATTCCATGGCCCTCTTTTAATGACACACAAAATCCCTGCCCTGATAGATTATTACAGGAGTTTCAATCAGCCCTTCTCCTGGATTTCAGTAATGTTCTTGTATTCGAAGATTTTTACCCGAGGTATCTTATCCAGCGCGGTCTCTTTTGAGGGAGACGATTCCACATCAAACAGCTTTAATGAATCCTGAACTGGTCCGGTATACGGGGTAACGGTTGTATTTGATTCGTATACTAGTCTGAAATGGTGTAATTCATCAAGGTCATATGGGGGAGATAGAATTGATTCTGATCCCTGTTCAGCATTTCTTACTGTAAATTTCCCCTGCACATGACTTCCGTTAAAAAGATAGAGATGAATGGCAAGAGTTTCGTAGAATGGCTGGTAAAATTCAGGATAGAATTTCTCCTCACCTGTAATGTCTGTATCTGTAAGAAAACTCAGATATTCATCAATACTTATTATGGGCGGTATCTGACTGCCACGATACAGATACATGGGCAATTCATCATTTAAAAAATCTGCAGTAACAATAAGATATCTCCCCCCGAGTGATTTCATCACCTCATCCGTAAATGACTGATTCCGGGATCCATATAATGATTCAATCAGGGCACCGTTTGTCTCTTTATTCCCGCTTGTACTGACTGGGCGCTTTGCCCAATAATGAGCAGCATATCCATAGATCCATGGAGTAATAAGAGAATATCCATCAGATGGTACTTCATAATGATTTGCTAAATATATCTGGCTCGGATTAATCCCGGTATCCGGGCTGTTATTCTGTAGCCAAATCATTGCATCAATAAAGTCCTGATTGAGAACATCGTTTTTAAAGTCATCTTTTACCCATTCATATGATACGCTGCTGAATTGCAGGATGATACAGAAAAAAATGAAAATTGCCAAAATTCTTCCAAGCCAATCGGATAACGGGATTGAATTTTTTTGAAAAAAGCTTGGTGGTATACTTTTCCCATAAGGTAAATCAGCATTATCCTGAATCAGACTATCAGTATTTTGGCTGGTATATAGTTTGAATGTTCTGATGAATTTACCTCCATGTATCCAGATTTCATTCAGACCAGCACCTGCAAGTATCACAAATGGATAATCCAGATAATATAAATGACGTTGATGCTGAAATGCAGCGAAAAGGAAAAAAGAGAACCAAAATAAGATAAAGATCCATTGTATGTTTTTCAATTTCCATATCTGATGAATGCTATAAATAAGGCCTATTGATATGGGAAAGAGAGCAATACCATACATCTTCAAAAATCCATCAATTGTGAGAGGAGTCCATTCAAGATTTAAAGTATATGGATAAGCAAAAAAATAATTGATGAGTTCCCAGGATTGTGGTAGAAATAAATTCGTTATTGCAATTAATAATCCGGATAGGAAAATAAGAAATAAAATAAAAAATCGTTTTAATGATAGTCTTCGAAAAACCTCTGGAATTGAAAAAATTATCCATAACCAGATGCCTCCGCCCAACAGTGCCAAAGCAAGAAGATTAAACGTGCGAAAGATTACGAATGATTGACTTATAATACTTAATAGAATTAAAATAAACGTCGATGGCAGAAAGATTAAATAATAAATTAAAATGAGTCTCTTTTTGTTGATTATTAATGAATCTACAAATAAGGAAGCTATGGTTAGGACAATCATTACAATAGCAAAAAAGACCATCATTGTGATTACATTGAGTATTCCCAGCGTGAAAAATAATGCTGATAAGATTATTGCAGAAAGTGGTAATCGTATGAAAATTTCGTCATTCGAGATCTTTTCGACGGTTTTTTCTGCAAAAATCTCCGGAATCAACTTTACAAAGTAATAACAAAAACCAGCTGAAAAAAGAATTTCAAAACAATGATGATCCAGATATCCAAGAGTTGTCCTTATAAGAATAGAAGGAATAACACACACAAGAGCTGCTGCAGCTATCCCTGCAAATTTCCCATACATCATCTTTCCGAAATAATACGTTATTGGAATAAGAAGTAAAGAGGAAAATAATGGGATAAATGAAATTATCGAAATATTCGTTACCTCTCCACTTCCACTCGTAAGGAGCAGGATGGTAGCAGCAATCAAAGGAAGGAGAGGATTCATTTCTATAGTCTCTAATCCCTGCGGGAATCCAATAGCAGGATAGAACCACGAATACATTGGATAATTATGTGCCACGAGTTCTGTTTGTGTGAGAAGAAACCATGTATCGCATAGTCCTTCAAGTCGTGGGTGATTACTGATAATAATGTCAAAGGGGATCAGACGAACAGATACGCCGATTAATGCTGAAAAAAGGATAGCAAAATAAATTAAAATAAAATATTTATGCGACTCAAATGATTTTCTCAATTAGATTCTCCTGCCATCTTTCTCATTATTTCCCTTGCCCTGACCCTGACTGCACTATCGGGATCATTCATACATCGGCTTATTACCGGGATAACCTCTTCTCTCTCACCAATTTTTCCTAAAGCCGTAATCGCCCGAATTCTGACACCCGCATCCTGATCTTTTGTCGCCTGGATAATATACGGAACAATCAGAGAGTTGCCAATACGTCCAAGTGTCTTGACTGCTTCACGCCTGACATAGGGCGACTCATCATATAACCGCTCAAGAATAGGATCAAGAGTAGGGATCACTCCGGATGAGACACGGAGAGCAATAAGAGATCCGACCCGGATTCTCCAGTCTTTCTCCTGAACTCCCCTCACCAAATCAGGAATAGCTACCTCACCAAGACGCCCTAACGACTCAGCGGCAGCTTCCCGGACATACCGATCATCATCTGCCAGTGCCCTCATAAGTGGTTGCACTGCTTTCAAAGAACCTGTCTTCCCGAGTGCTTCTACAGCCATTCTTCTGACAAACGGACTTTCATCCGTTAATGTCCTAATCAGGGGGAGTACTATCCTGGGATCAGACAGTTCAGATAAAGCTTCGACAGCATCCTCCCGTTCATGCTCATCTCCGCTCCCCAAGGCCGTGATAATTGCATCAAAATCTCCGCCGAATTTTGATACTTTCTCATCCTTGTTTCTTTCCCCCCGTTCGATAAGATCAGATATTACAGCCTCAACCAATCTGCGATCCTTCACATATAACAAAAGGACCATGATAGTTGCCAGGTCAAGACCCGTATAAAGCATGACAAAGGCAATACTGAACTGATACCCAAAAATATCTGAAAAGATCCAAAAAGCAACAATAGACAGGAGAATAACTCCCAACAACCTCAACCCTGATTTCGGGTACCAGAGGGCCAGGAGAACTATTGGAATCAGATAGAGGTGTGGTATGAAGACATAAATAAACCGAAAGCCGGTCCACGGGCTCTCCCACAAGACATATATCGAGACAAATAATGCAAGAAGAGCCAGAAGAGCAATGAAGAGTATCTTTCCTGTCTCAATATATCCCCGGTGACGATGAATCATTGACAGGATTTTCTCAAGCATAATCCTGACCCCGTCAACAAAAATTACACTTCCCCGAATATCGCCATCCGCGCTTCTTTCTCGTATTCTTCCTGATTCTTGAGCGCCGCAGCCTGATGGGCAGGAGTATCCCAGAAGTAATATTTCTCAATCTGCATGAGCCGTATCCAACGGTTTGTTATCTCCTCTCCCACCTGGTATATCTGATAATACGTCTCCGGACGGGGATGCTCACAAACCGAAGCAACTTTTAGTTCTTTTAAGATATTTACCATGGCATCACCAACAAGTTTGGTCTGGTACCATGGATTTTTCTGCCACCGGTGGGTAAGCATCTCCATGAGATTCAGATTTTTGAACTTCTTCAGTTCAGGAATATTAATCATCGGGTTCAACTTCATCTCGCTCATGACCTCTCCGAGCATCAGGTCTCGGGCAAAGAACATCCCGTTATGCATGACAAAATATCGCCTGGGGATATAATCCTTGAATGAGACCAGATCATGCATGTCACGCATGCTCTCTTTCATGAGGTAGTAGACCTGCGCGTTTCTCATGACCGGACAGAGTTTTGCAACCACCACATTTGAGAGCAGAGTCCACGGAAGTTCGATGATGGATTCATGAAAGAGCATGTACAGGTAAAACATCAGTTTTTTCTTGATCCAGAAGTCCAGGTGGCGTGTCTTTTCATCTTTCAGGACATCAAGGTAGATCTGTTCCATACCGGAGGTAGCAGATTTCGCATCAAAGGAGAGGACTTTATAGCCATTGTTCTTTGCTGCAATACCCCGAAGCAGGAGCTTGATTGCATTCTGCGCGATGACAAAGTCCTTGAGCATACCGATCTGCTGGTTGGAAAATGCGATGACATTCCGTGATCCCTGGTAGGTATATTGATCAAGCAGTATCCCTTTTCGTGGGGCTTCCTGTTTTCGTGAGAGATGAATCGTTGTTCCCAGCTGTTCCTCAATATGGTCGAGAAGTGACTGAAGGGATGATGATATCTCGTACTTATTTTCCATGAACTCATCGAGTTATTTGGTCATCATCGTATTTGACGGCAGCGATATGATGGTCATGATTCATGTGAGTGAAGGCATGAGTCGTGTTTCTTCAAGGGGTGAAGGAATCAGAGGTATGTCGGGTACATCGATCCGTACAGGGCTTCGCATGTGTGATAGTCTCTTTACTTGGGCTGAACATTCGCATCGAAACGGGATAGTTGGTATATCCTTGGAATAGACGAATAAAAAGTTGATACACATAAATCATACGTTCTCAATCCCCAGATATGCCCTCCCACCTGACATTTAAAGAAATTGCCGAAGTTCCCGGGGAGAAATATTGAGGTGCTTATGTGCTGTGAACAGGAAAAACTGTGGAAGCATTCTTGCAGATGAAATCACACCTGGTTCCTCCTCTGAAACTTTCATTGCGTATGTATCTACGGGACCATCTAGATTTTGAGGGGGAGCATGGTATTTTTTATCGGTCTGGGTTGAGGCGAACCCTCCATAAGTTTTTTAAAACATTCTGCAAGTTAAAATATTTACACCTTAAATTTAATTGATAATAACCAATATTTCGCATAGATTTTTCGGCAGTTCTTTCCGGGATCTCCTAAATATTTTATGCCATGATCCCGTGTTTATGGAGAGCATTCTTTACCTCCTGCAATTCATGCTCAATTTTATTGAAACGTTCATTCATTTCGGTTTTTAAGTCATATCGTAATGTTTGTATCTCGTTGTTGGTCAGTTTCTGGGTGTCAATCATCAGATCTTGTTTTCTCAACATTTGGTCCTGTTTTTCCAGCATCTGATCCTGTTTACTAATCATCACATCTTGTTTCTCGAGCATCCGATCCTGTTTCTCCAACATTTTCTCCTGTGATGATTGAATACTTAAAATCGCAGGAATTCCTTTATCCAGTTGTTCAACCTGGACAAGGTGCATATAGTCCATTATCGTGATTACCCGCTTATCGTATGGCTCAATGGAAATTGTATCAACGATAGCATGAACGGGGATATTATCATGCAGATCTGTGGTAAACTCTTCAATGGATTCAGTATCTCCTTCTATGCAGATCTCAATCTGCTGTATATTATCTGGCAAAGTCTGATTAAATGCAGAAAAGCCAATAAGTCCTGATTGGAGTGCACGATTTAAGAGAAAGACCCTATATCCCACATCGTGAACTTTTGGTCCCTGAATGATGATTTTATTTTTTATTGTAGTCATAATATGAATGATTATTTCGTTTCAGGATCGTAAATATTTTCACAAATAACAGAAAGGTAATGAGGCCACTTCATTGTTTATAATTAAAACAAATGAGGTATTTTATAAGCTTTGAACATAGGTTTTAAATCTCATGTTTCTGCAGAATTTTCATCGGGATAACTATCGTTTATATCCGATAATTTATTTAGAATTTATCGTCTATATGCGATAGACCTATCCCCTTGTATATTCAATCTCTTTGCATGGATACCCGGGCAAAACTAAAAACTGCGATTGTTGAATGGCAGGAGAGTGCATTGCCTTTTGTGCACATTAGAAATCGCCCGATTCAGATGGATCTTCCTCATATACATGACATTATTGGTGTGAGACGCTGTGGGAAGACCTATTTTATGTATCAGTTAATTTCAGACCTGCTCATGCACGGTGTTCCAAAGTCATCTGTTCTCTATCTGAACCTTGATGATGACCGATTGCAGCCTATTCAGGGAGATGAGTTATCTCAATTAATAGATACATTTCGGGAACTGTATGCCTCATCGGATGATCATAAACTCTATTTTTTTTTTGGATGAGATACAAAATTTTCCTTTATGGGAAAAATGGTTAAAAGGAATCTACGATAAAAGAAAAAATATAAAATTTGTAATAAGTGGCTCAAATGCCTCACTTTTGTCAGAAGAAATCTCTTCCCGGCTGACTGGAAGGCACATTACCACCAGAATGTTTCCGTTCAGTTTTTTCGAATTCCTGAAATATAAAAACATCTCGTTTGATCTGAAAACAATCGCATATTCTGATAAGAAGATCGAGATAAAAAGGATTTTCAATGAATATCTTCTTCGGGGAGGATTTCCTGAAGTAATTATCTATCCTGCAGGAGATCACATTATATTGCTCCAATCTTATTTTGATGATATCATATACCGGGATATCGTGTCGCGACATGGAGTGCGAAATCCGAAAATATTCAAAGAACTAGCTCTTTTCTGTGTGTCCAATATTGCGAAACCTCATACCTATAATTCTTTGAAAAGGCTCTTTTCTGATTACCAGAGCCTGAGTACTGATGCAATAATTAGATATCTCTCATACCTGGAAGATGCATTTCTGCTTTTTTCTGTCAATCACTACGATACGTCGTTAAAAAGACAAATACAAAAGCCCAAAAAGCTCTATTGCATCGACCATGGGATGATGCAGGCAGTCTCTTTCAGGTTTTCAAATGATATTAGGAGAATATTTGAAAATATTGTATACATAGCCCTGCTTCGTCAGGGTAAAGAGATATACTATTGGCAGGATGAAAAAGGATTTGAGGTCGATTTTGTCATAAAATCCAGGGATGACTCCATTCGGCTTATTCAGGTCTCTGTTGATATTTCAGATCCGATGACTCGTGAAAGAGAAAAAAGAGGGCTGATTTCCGCAATGAATTATTTTGAGATTGGTGAGGGGATTATTATTACTTCTGATATATTAGATGAAGAGATCTTTCAGGACCGGAAAATTACGTATTTTCCCCTCTGGTTCTGGCTCCTCACCGAAGAGTCAGAGTCATATATATAAGAGGCTGTTGCACAACTAAAATGTCGTTTCCTCAAGAGCACAATTTCCATTCGGTTGGAACGTTAATTGGCAATGAAATTTATGGGCTTTGCCTCATTGTACTATCGGTTTAGAGTTATGCAACCGCCTCATAAATTTTCAGTTATTTCTGGAGCGGGTTGATTCTGTTCTCTGGAGATTGGGTTCCTGCTCACATCCACAACCTCGACTACTGCTCCAAATTACCGAAGTTGCCCCATCACTCAGGGCAGAATATCTGAATATCGATGGATCAGATTGAATCAGTGATATGATGGTCTGGGATTTTTTGGGTGAAAGCATAAATACTGTCCCCACCTAATGTGAAAGAATCAGAGATATGGCAGAAAATTCAACCCACAAATTCCTTAGCAAGCGTGATGTTCTCCTCAATAAGGCTGATGCATTTGCATTGGAGGCAGATCAGCTGGCATACCAGGGGAAGTACGAGGAGGCGGTGGATAAGTATGATCAGGCGCTTGCAATATATCCGTCAAATCCGGACCTCTGGGCATTTAAGGCCATCACACTCTCCGGTGGCCTGGGGAGAAATGAGGAGGCGCTCGAATGCTGGGAACGGGCGAAGAAACTGGATCATGTGTTAGCGGATGCAATCACCGATGTACCTTCATCTGAAACGACCATGACTGTGCATGAACGGGACCTTGTGGATTTCAAGGGGAGCACTGCGGATAGGATCCGAAACCTGGTCAAGCAGCAGGCGATGGATAAGAAGAAGAAATAACTATTTTCTTTTATTTTTTCCTGTTGATATATAACATTTGACCCTGTTTTCCCATTTTTGAAAGTATATACCAAAATTTTAAGAACTTTTTAAATACTCTCCCAGTTACTGTTCATAGCAACTTCAATATTTATAATCTGTCTGGGGGTCTTGCCTAATAGGCAGATTAAAAACCACTTTTACAATATAAATCAAATAGCGCTTAACCAGAATTATATATAATAGTTGTGTAATAGGGATCATATTTTTTCGAGGTACCTTTCATGTCCAAGCCAATAGTATTAATAATCATTCTGATATTGCTCATAAGTATCGGTTTAGAGTCGGGAGCGGCAACATCAGATACGATATTACCTGGTTCACAAGCGGTGATGAAACCTCCTGATAGTGGTGTCTCTCCTCCATATTCCCTGCCGTCGATTGTAATCCCGGTTACTCCAAAGTCAACTTTACAAGGAGATGGGCCGGTATCAGGCATTGTACAGTCCCCAGTTCTGTCAGGTATAATGTCCTCCAAGGTGGAACCGGAACAATTACTCCCTTCTACAAATACTACACAAAATAGTTCTGTATGTGCACAAGCATATATTCCTGACCGGGTCATTGTAAAGTTTAAGACAGACCACCTTTCTCCCTTATCTTCTGTAAATCAGATTCAGGCAGAGGCACATGCAGCCATGGGTGCAACGGTTCTTGCAGACATATCCACTCTGGGTGTTGAGGGAATGCAGGTTGTCAGTGTTCCCAACACTACCGGGACCATGAAAGCGATTGAACTATATCGGATGAACCCGCTGGTCGAGTATGCCCAGCCGGATTACCTGTATTCTATAAATTCTACAATTATTGATCCTCCAGTATCTGTAAATCAGCAGACAGTTCCCTATCCTGAAACTATTCAGGTAAAACCGTCTTCAGTTCAGGTCCCGAATGTTCCTCCTCCATCATCACCGCCGTCCTGCCCGACCTGTTTATCATCGGGATCTCAGAGCGGGGTAGTAGGATTTGAAGATCCGTTGAGCGAAGAAGAGCGATATAATGCAGCACAAGCAGAAGTGGATGAGATAAATGCCTATGTGAAAGAACATAATCTCTCCTGGACTGCAGCGGTAAATCCAATCATGCTCATGAGTCCAGAAGAGCGTGAACATCTGAAAGGACTCAGGCATGATCTGAAAAGCAGCACGATAGTGAATGGCGCCGGTATCACACCAATGGAAGGACTTCCCACTTCGTTTGACTGGCGGAACAATGGTGGAGATTATACCACCCCTATTAAGAATCAGGGAAGTTGCGGGAGTTGCTGGGCATTTGCAACAACCGGTGCCTTTGAATCATATAAAGAGATAAAATCCGGAAATCCGGGTATGAACCCTGATTATGCTGAGCAGTACCTGGTGAACTGTGCAGGTGATCAGCGTGGATGTAATGGCGGACTCTTCACGGCAATGGCATACTTTGTGAATAAGGCGGGTTTGAGTGGTGGAGTCGGGACGGTTACCGAGGCGAACTATCCCTATACCGGTTCGGATGGTACGTGTAAGAGTCTGTCCGGGTATACCAGGTATTTGGTAGATACGGCCGCAGGAGAGACCTGGGGGTACGTCGGTGGAGGGGATGAGTGGAGTATCCCATCTGATGATGCGATAAAGACGGCGATTTATCTCTATGGTCCGGTTGCCGCCGGAGTCTATGCAGAGAGCACCTTTGATTCATATCGATCAGGTATACTTGATAGTACGTCCAGTGCATCCTATGCAAATCATGCTATCATTATTGTGGGATGGGGAACGTTAAATGGCCGGACTTACTGGATTTGTAAGAACAGTTGGGGGACATCCTGGGGCGAATCAGGGTGGTTTAGAATTTACTCAGGAAGGCTCCGTATCGGGGAAGGTGCTGCATATTTTAAATATACAGCCTCAAATCCTTCTGGCGGGACGATTGCTTTTAATTCTAATCCATCCGGGGCCCAAATCTGGATTGATGGGGTGAACACCGGTCAGGTTACTCCCTATACTCAAACATCAGTTCCAATCGGAACCTATTCGGTGACCTTGAAACTCAGCGGGTACCAGGAGTATACTCGTTCGGTATCTGTAACTTCAGGACAGACAACTGTCATATCTGCCACCCTTTCACCAATACCTACCGGGAGTATTGCAGTTAGTTCAACTCCTTCCGGTGCACGGATCTGGCTTGACGGGGTTGATACCACAAAGAGCACACCTGCGACGTTATCTTCCGTGCCGATTGGTTCACATACTGTATCACTGGTTCTCTCTGGATATAATTCATATTCGACCGTTGTGATGGTTCATGAGGGTCAGACAAGTATAGTCTCCGGAACTTTAAATCAAATTAACCCTGGCACCCAGGTTCTTCCGAATGATCCTTCATTTAGCAGTCTGTGGGGACTTCATAATACCGGACAGAGTGGAGGAACAGGTGATGCCGATATTGATGCTCCGGAAGCATGGAGCATAACCACCGGTTCACCAGGGGTTATTGTCGCGGTTGTTGATACCGGTGTGGATTACAATCACCCTGATCTGGTCGCAAATATCTGGAGGGATCCGGTAACAAATACTCCCGGGTATGATTTCTATGGTTCTAATGATCCAAATCCCATGGATGAACATGGTCATGGGACTCATTGTGCCGGGACGATTGGAGCAGTCGGAAATAATGGGATTGGTGTGACCGGGGTGAACTGGAATGTAAAAATTATGCCTCTTCGGTTCCTTGGAGCTGACGGGTATGGCTCTACAAGTGATGCGATTGAGGCTTTTGCCTGGGGATATGCAAAGGGAGCGAGAATTTTCTCAAATTCCTGGGGAGCCTATGGTATCGATTATGCTCTTCGTGATTCCATTAATCTCTATCCCGATGCACTCTTTGTATGTGCGGCCGGAAATGGCGATATATATGGAAATCCCTATAATACCGATTCATATCCCCATTCTCCATCATCGCTGGCTAATGTGAATATTCTCTCTGTAACAGCAACAAACCGATATGATCAAAGAGCTTCCTGGGCAAATTATGGTGCGACAACGGTTGATGTTGCTGCACCGGGTGTGTCTATCATGAGTACTACCAAAGGCAACTCCTATGGCACCATGAGCGGGACCTCTATGGCGACCCCGCATGTGGCAGGTGTTGCAGCCCTCATAAAGGCACAGAACCCTTCATATTCAGCATCCCAGATAAAATCCGCCATAATGAATAATGTTGATCTCAAATCCGGACTATCTGGTAGATGTGTTACCGGAGGTCGGATCAATGCGTTCGCCAGTCTGGCCTCCTCCCTTCCACTTAAGGCAAAGTTTTACGGGGTTCCTGATACAACAATCAAACCTCTTCGAATCCGGTTCTATGATGTCTCTGAAGGGATAATCTCCTCAAGACTCTGGAACTTTGGGGATGGAAATACTACTGGTGAAGTTAATCCATCGCACACCTATTATAATCCAGGCATCTATACTGTCACGCTTCAGGTAAATGACGGTGTTGGTACTCATGCCTCTGTGCTGGAGATACAGGGAGGTTGATTTCATTATTCTTCCAAAATTTGTTTTTTTCCGAGCAGAGGTATAGCAGTGAAATCCGGATTAGCTATGTAATTATTTGATAGTATTCTGAAAAAATGGAAGATATTGGTTACCATCCTTCGAATAAAACAGAAGGATATCATTGTGAAATCTGTGACGGTATTTAATCTATTCGTATGGGCGTTGCCTAATAGGATGTCTCTAATCTTTCTTTGCATATAAAACATGAAGCGCATGCACACTATTATATATAATAATTGCGTATTAATTCTTAACTTTCGAGGGTGATCAATCATGATGAAACAACTAACATTCATTTTCATTTCTCTCTTGATTATCAGTATGGGTTTACATACGGTTGCGGCGACTTCAGATCCATTTACTCCCGTTCTATCGACGGTGGTCAAACCTCCAGATGTGGGAGTTCCAACATATCATTCCCCGCCATCGATAGTCGGTCCGGTACCGCAAGTGGCTGGCCCACCGGTTAGTAGACCAGTTATGAGCATTGTCCAGTCCCCAGTGATGAGCAGTACAATGTCAGGTCAGACGCCAACAGAGCAGAGTGGATTGTCCATGAATAATACTCTTAATAATTCGTTGGAGAGCCCTGAATATGCACCTGACCGGGTTATTGTTAAGTTTAAATCTGCTTTAGGCTCTGAAAAGTCATCCTTAAGCCAGGTACAGGTAGAAGCACATGCAGCCATGGGTGCCACGGTGATAGCTGATTCAAAAACTCTTGGCGTGGAGGGTATGCAGGTCGTCAGTGTTCCAAACTCTACCGGGACCATGAAAGCAATCGAGCTGTACCGGATGAACCCGATGGTTGAGTATGCACAGCCGGATTATGTGTATCAGGCATATCCGGTTGAAAAGATCCACATCCCCGTGAATGTAAATCAGAATGCCGTTTCATACCGTGATTCTATTGTTCAGGGTAAGGTGAGTACCCCCTCTGGAGGGCCATCTCCCGCACCCTCTGATCAGAATGACCATCCCTCGGCACCTCCATCCAGTGTATCTGCTGGTGCCATTTCTACGATGAATGAGACGGAAGGATTTGGATACATGCGGTTGTCTCTTGAAGATATTGCACAGATCCAGAGCGATTACAATGCCGCTGTTAAGGTGGAAAATGCTCCTCTCTCTACCACATTGGGGAGTAAAAGCCTTCTTTCCAACATCCAGTACACCCCATCGGAGCGGAACCAGGGGAACTGTGGGAACTGCTGGGTATGGGCTTCGACCGGGGTTATCGAGAATGCCCTGACCGTTCAGAATGGGATAAAGGATCGACTGTCAATACAATATTTTGATTCGAATTATAATAGCGGAAGTGCAATAACCGGTGCATGCAATGGCGGATGGGCCAGCACGTTTGCAAATTTCCACAGCACCTCCGGATTTAAACAGGTTATCCCCTGGTCAAATACCAATGCCTATTACAATGACCGGTATGCCTGCTCATACGGATGCGGGGCACAGACCCCTGCCTCAAGTATTGCAACCTCTCCGAACTACCCGATAACCAGCATTTCCACCAGCTGGATATCGACAAACGGAGTCTCACAAGCACAGGCTATTGCCAATATCAAGGCACAGATCGATGCAAACAAAGCGGTCTGGTGGGCGTTTTTCCTTCCGGACAGTTCATCGTGGTCTGCATTTAATTCATTTTGGGCATATCAGACCGAATCGACTCTCTGGAATCCGGATCCGTATAACAATATCGCCTATGGATCATCCGGAGGTGGTCATGCGGTTGTCATAGTCGGGTATGATGATACCAGCAGTGATCCAAACCAGCGGTACTGGTTAGTCCTGAACAGCTGGGGCAGCAATTCTAAGCGCCCGAATGGTCTTTTCAGACTTAAGATGAACATGGACTACAGCGGAAAGTCGTCCCAGGGGTACCAGAATCATTACTTTTCAATCTTCAGCATCAACTACGGGATAACTGCCCAGACTGGATCAATAAGTGTATCCTCCAGTCCGTCCGGGGCCCAGATCTGGCTTGACGGGGCCAATACGGGGAAGGTAACTCCGAATACCCTCACATCCGTGACTGCAACATCCCATACCGTCACGGTGAAACTGACCGGGTATACAGATTATTCTACCTCGGTTACAGTTCCATCCGGTGGGACTGCGACAGTATCGGCCACTCTTACTGCAGTTCCAAAAGGATCGATATCAATAAGTTCAAATCCGACTGGTGCGGCCGTGTATCTGGATAGTGAGGCAAAGGGAGTTACCACTCCTACCACTTTGAGTGATGTTCCGGCAGGAACTCATACGATCAGGCTGACCAAAACCGGGTATCAGGACTGGTCACAGAGTGTGTCGGTCACTTCAGGTCAAACGACACCCGTCAGTGCAACGATGACTGCTGTCTCACCAGGGGGCCAGGTGATTCCAAATGATCCTTCGTTCTCTTCCCTGTATGGTCTCCATAATACCGGACAGACGGGGGGAACTGCTGATGCAGATATTGATGCCCCTGAAGCCTGGTCCTATGTGACCGGGTCATCTGATGTCATTGTTGCTGTGGTGGATACCGGGGTTGACTATAATCATCCGGATTTAGCAGCAAATATGATTGCCGGGTATGATACCCGGAATAATGATAGTAATCCGATGGATGATCACGGTCATGGGACCCATTGTGCGGGTACAATAGGAGCGGTCGGGAACAATGGTATTGGGGTCGCTGGTGTGAACTGGAATGTGAAGATCATGCCACTCAAGTTCCTTGATTCATCCGGGTCAGGATATACCAGTGATGCGATTGAGGCCTTTGCCTGGGGATACTCCCGAGGAGTGAGAATCTTCTCAAATTCATGGGGTGGAAGCGGAATTGATACCGCTCTTCAGGATTCTATCAGCAGTATGCCGGATGCTCTGTTTATCTGTGCAGCGGGGAACAGTGCACTCAATACTGATACAAATCCACACTCACCCGGTTCACTGCCAAATGCGAATATCCTCACCGTTGCAGCAACCGACTCACGCGATGTACTCGCTTCGTTCTCAAATTATGGAGCAAGCACGGTTGATGTTGCAGCTCCTGGTGTGAGTATTTACAGCACCTATCCGGGGAATCGATATACTACCATGTCCGGGACCTCGATGGCAACTCCCCATGTTGCTGGTGTTGCGGCATTACTTAAGGCAGCAAATCCTGCGCTGACAATGGATCAGATAAAGACAGCAATCATGAATGGCGTGGATGTAAAGAGTGGTTTATCCGGAAAATGTGTGACCGGGGGCCGGGTCAATGCATATACCAGCGTTCGTGCGGTGTCCCAGGTTCTTGCGAAATTCTATGGGGTGCCGGAAACGGTGGTTTATCCTCTGACTATCAGGTTTTATGATGTATCAGAGGGATCAGTGGCATCCCGGACCTGGAACTTTGGTGATGGGAACACCTCCACGGTTCAGAACCCGGTTCATACGTTTTATAATCCGCAGACCTACACCGTCACATTGCAGGTCAGTAATGGAGTTCAAGGAGTAAGCTCAGTTTCGAACGAGGTCGGGGGGCTCTAAGTCCCTTTTATTTCCTGGAGGTTGATATCAGTAATAATTTGATGAATTTTGAATGCCTGGATAAAGCAACCTTTTTGTGGCGAACTCACATCGTATTGGAATGCAGAGGGGATAGAGGTTTGAAGAACGGAGAAAAACAATTAATAGAAGTCAAATATCTTATTCGGAAAAAATCCTTGTATTCAAATCGCGAACCTTTTTTTTATTGTGATGTCTATCGCATCGGTGTTGATGATTCGGGCTTGGAGGATGTGATCCGGACCTATAAGGTTAAATCTGGGGTTTTTGCCAGGTCAGAACATAGATTTTATCCACTCAAAATTGATATTGATAGCATTTTTGGATAGAGTAGACCTCTTTCATAGGCTGTCGCTATGTCCGGATCTCTTTCTCATCGTGGAATTCCAGGTGGCGAATCCTGTAATGATAGCGTGCCTCTATATGCTTATTATTATTCGGATTTTAGGCAAACAGACTGTTAATTGAGGTTAGTTCTGATATTAAATCTAATTCGATCCCTTTGTCGCGTAATTTTCTGAATAGATGGTAATATACCCGTATTTATGTAATGCAAAATTGGGAATCTGAATAATATACTTATATTTATTTAACCTCACCTCAAGTTTAAGTTTAAATTTTAAGATTATCTCTCGAATCACGCCAGAGGTTTGATTGAAGTCGATTTTTTTCGGGCAGGG
>Ga0232082_100239_pt1 | contig 18180 bp, 17 predicted proteins | sample SJ1S4nscriptome_FD_186120 | JGI IMG/M metagenome (GOLD analysis project Ga0232082, IMG submission 186120) | Metatranscriptome of enriched culture of PCE-dechlorinating microbial communities from Ithaca, New York, USA - SJ1.S4 (Metagenome... ... | reverse complement strand
GATTGATCAGATGGCAGAAGCAGCCCGCCACCCGGATGACATGAAAACTCCTGACGAGTTATACCGGTATTTAGTAGACCGGGTTGCAGGAATGGAATCGCAAAACCAGGAATTGAAAGAGCAGATACGGCAACTGGAGTCAGATAAGCGATATATTGAGACCCAGAAGATCCGGTACGAACGGGAGGTCAGGAAGCTGAAAAGCGAGATTGAACACCTGAAAACCCCCCCGCTCATTGTCGGAACCATAACTGATATCATCGATTCCGGCCGCGTTGTTGTGCGTTCTAGTGCGGGGCCCCGGTTTCTCGTCAGGGTGTCACAGGCAGTTAATCCGACCACCCTGAAAGCCGGTGTCAGATGTACCTTAAATCAGCAATCCCTGGCTATAGTGGAAGTGCTCCCAAGCACATATGATTCACAGGTATATGGTATGGAACTGGTTGACGCTCCGACTGAGACCTATGAGGACATAGGCGGCCTTGAAAAGCAGATTATGGAGATTCGTGAAGCGGTCGAACTTCCGATGACAAGACCTGATCTGTTTGAGAAGATAGGTATTAACCCACCCAAAGGAGTCCTGCTTTATGGCCCTCCTGGTACGGGTAAAACCCTTCTTGCAAAGGCCGTTGCACATGAGACCCATGCAATCTTCCTGCACACTGTCGGTTCAGAACTGGTCCAGAAATATATTGGTGAAGGAGCCCGTCTTGTCAGGGAACTATTTGACCTTGCGAAAGAGAAGGCACCATCAATCGTATTCATCGATGAGATTGATGCCATCGGTGCATCACGCACAGAAGCCATGACCTCTGGAGACCGTGAAGTGCAGCGTACACTTATGCAACTCCTCGCAGCCATGGATGGTTTTGAGCCACGTGGTGATGTGAAAATTATCGGTGCAACAAACCGGATTGATATTCTTGATGCAGCTCTCCTGCGTCCGGGACGTTTTGACAGGATTATTGAAATTCCTCTCCCTGATACCGAAGGCAGATACTCCATTCTGAAAGTCCATACCCGGTGTATGAACCTGTCAGAGGATGTTGATCTGATGGAGGTAGCCCGGCTTACTGAAGGAAGAAACGGAGCAGAACTGAATGCAATCTGTATGGAAGCCGGCATGTTTGCTATCAGGAAGGAACACCCGCAAGTTGATCAGGAAGATTTCCTGACTGCTCTAAATAAATTCAGATGTGACTTTGAGAGGGATCACAGGTTGACGACCGCAGGCGTTATGTTTGCCTGATTACTCTTCTTCTCCCTCTTCTGTTTTTTGAAGATTGTCCGGTCTGACAGCTTCAGGTGCACAAAACCGGCAGACGGTGCACTCTTCTTCAGAACAGAGTACTTCGAAAACATCCTCGTCACACGCCTGATCTCTATCACGAGTGCATAATTCTGGAAAGGTATCATATTTTACCAGGTTACCATCTCCTTTGACCCGGTACCAGATCTTCCAGGGCCAGGGATCTGCGTGAGGTTCTCTTTCAAGATACCGTGATCTGGCAACGGACGGGGTACAATACATACCAGGAGTTATCTCAAAAAGATAATCAGACCCAAATTTCCTGATAAAGTACTTCAAATCTGAAGCCAGGGAGAGCGCTGCAGATAGTGAACTGACCTCAACAATTATGCCGACCGGAGTTTCTACAGGACCATAAAACCGAAGCGCATTCCATGCGGTCTCGGATCTCCTGAGTTCCTGATATAACTTTATCCCCGGTCTGCTGAAAATCAGCAGATTCATAAAAAACGATATTAGCGGAACATCCGCTCTTCAGAATCATGCTCTTCGCCGGTAACCTTGTTTATGGCATCAAGCAGATCCTGGTTCGTTACTTCAAATGCACTCTTCCGAACGGCAAACATACCTGCTTCCCTGCAGACTGCCTGAATCTGTGCACCGGTGAGCCCCTCGGTCAGAACAGATATTTCAGCAAGATTTACATCAGGGGAAAGATTCATCTTTCGGGTATGGATCTTTAATATCTCCTCACGGGCGATGATATCAGGTACCGGTATCTCAATGATCCGGTCAAAACGACCTGGACGAAGAAGTGCCGCATCAAGCATATCAACCCGGTTGGTTGCTGCCATAATCCTGACATCACCCCGGTTATCAAACCCATCCATCTCTGCCAGCAGTTGCATCAGGGTACGCTGCACCTCAGCACTCCCGCTTGTCCCGTCATTGGTCCGTGTTGTTCCGATTGCATCAATCTCATCGATAAACACAATAGACGGGGCCCGGTCACGTGCCAGTGAAAAGAGTTCGCGGACCATCTGGGCACCTTCACCTATGTATTTATGAACCAGCTCACTGCCACTCATCCGGATAAAAGTGGCTTTTGCATTATGAGCGACTGCTTTTGCAAGAAGGGTTTTTCCAGTCCCCGGCGGCCCGTGGAGAAGAATTCCTTTGGGAGGTTCGACACCAATCCGCTCAAAAACTTCAGGCATTGTCAGCGGATATTCAACCGCTTCCCTGATCTCTTCTATCTCACCACTAAGACCTCCGACATACTCAAAGGTCACCTCGGGAGATTCATCAAGCTCCATTACCCTGACCCTTGAGTCATAGGTCTCTTCAAGTACCTTCACCACTGAAAGAGCATTGTTTACAGCGACTTTACATCCCGGATAGATGTGGGGGCGCAGTTCATCAGCGAGTACAGTTACATACTCCTGGTTGTTCCCCATCTGACGAAGATAAACCTCGCCATTTTCAAAAACATCCACTACCAGCGCAACAAAGAGGGGCATTCGTTTGAGTTGTGAATTCTCTCTTTTCAGTACAGAATTTTCCTTGATTAATTCCTCTGATCTGATAGACAACTCAAGATTCTGGGCCTCCAGCTCCTGGATCCGGATCTGATAGTGAATCTCATTTTCACAGGAGATACGTGCAAGAGGCTGTTCCATAGTACATAATTATCCAGTCGTTCTACTTATACGTGAGTGTGCATGATAATACAGGGACGCGGAATATCGCGTGGTATTGGAAAAGGGCCCTTGCTCATTGGTCCTGATCCAATCTCATTTCTCTCCGGCGTAGATCCGGAGACTGGAATTGTATTAGAACCCGGTCACCCGCTTGAAGGAAAAGACATCACGGGGTCGGTTCTGGCCTTTGAATATGGGAAAGGATCAACAGTCGGGAGTTATATTCTCTATGCCCTCTCGCGCAATGGACATGCTCCAGCGGCGATCATCAACCAGGAAGCAGAGACCATCATCGTTGTCGGCGCCATAATGGGAAAGATACCCATGATCGACCGGATTAAAACTCCCCTTACCAGCCTTCCATCAGGCACAATCGTGGAGGTAGACGGGACAGCAGGAACTCTGACCATCCCTGATGAAAAAGTGAATCAGGTCTGAAAATCAGGAACTAAAAGAATATTCCCTGACATATTTTTTATCAAGGTATGGAAATCCCCATTCCGAACAATAGCCATCAAGTGTTTTTATTTCGGTAATCACTTTCTTCCCATAATTATCTGCAAGATCCTGGTATCGACGGTAATTTCCAAGAGATGCCGCATCAGTCCCTGCATTCTTCCAGTACACAGCCTGTTTCAGACTTGATGCATAGGATCCAAGAGATCTGATAAAACCCAGGTATTTGTTAAAAATAACTTCCTCTTTTGATGTGAGACCAGGGAAGACATTTTTTTCAGGAAGTGACTGGTCAAGGGAATACTCATCTGTCAGGTCATTAATGGCCGTCTCAAGAGCCAGCGCCTTTTCCTGAATACCAGCTGCATCAAGAGCACGATCAGCAGTCCTGATTGCCATATAAGCTTTCGTTAGTTCTGGAAAGGTGTCCTCAATAAAAACTCTTAGCTGCCCGGAACCGGGTGTATCAGGAGTCATCACCCGTTTCTGAACAGGCTCTGCAGAAGAATGGATCGGTGTCATTGTTACCACCGGCTCTCCGGCGGTCGATACCGGAACAGGACCACTGTCAGAGAGCAAACCTAAGTCCTGATTTATACAACCTGATGACAGAATACCTATGGTCAATATAAATACAAGAATGAGGAGAACCTGATTCTTCATATCATCGGATAGGAGGACTGAATATATATAGTGAACTGGTGACCAGAAGGTACCATCGTGCTCTCCTTTTTAATCTGGATAATATACGTGCTATAATTATCAATCTTCTGCCATGTAAAGATAACAGAATAGATGGCATTCATATATTTTTCGTCTCATACCTTCTTTTGTGGAACTCTTCACAATCATCCTGACCATAATAGGTCTGTGCATGTTCGAGATAATCTGCAGTATTGATAACGCTATCATCAATGCAGAAGTGCTCGGGACCATGCAACCAAAATACCGGAGATGGTTTCTGCTATGGGGAATCCTGTTCGCCGTATTTCTGGTCCGCGGACTGCTTCCTCTCCTCCTTGTCTGGTTTTCAACACCTGAACTGACTTTATGGGAGGCTTTCACTGCGATGTTCAGTGACAATCCTGATATAAAAGAGGCCATAGAAACCTCTTCCCCTATTCTGCTCATTGGTGGGGGAACATTTCTTATCTTTCTCTTTTTTCACTGGCTCTTCCTTGAAGAGAAACACTTCGGGCTGCCTGGAGAACGGTACTTCTTTTCCAAGGGGGTCTGGTTCTATGCAGTAGTATCCATCCTGCTCATGGCAATTGTCTGGTTTGCAATTGAGAAGAATGCCATGATGGCGTTTGGAGCAGTTGTCGGATCCACGGCCTTTTTTATTGTTCATGGTTTCCGCCAGAATGCAGAACTGCAGGAGCAGAAACTTATCAACGGGGATATGTCTGACATAAGTAAAATCCTGTACCTGGAAGTCATTGATGCGACATTCTCTATTGATGGAGTTCTTGGGGCATTTGCTTTTACTATGTCAGTCCCGCTCATTCTGATTGGAAACGCCCTTGGTGCCATTGCTGTCAGACAGATAACCGTCGGCAATATTGACAGGATAAAAAAATACAGGTTTTTGAAGAACGGAGCAATGTATTCAATCCTTTGTCTGGGGATTATCATGCTCATTGACAGTTTCGGATTTCACATCCCTGAATTTGTCTCGCCGGTGATTACATTCACAGTTGTAGGGTTATTTTACATGAAATCAGTGCGCGAAGCAGGGAGTAAGACTGAATCAGCCTGATTGATCCATGCATATTTTTGCAGCTGAATCACCATGTTTTAGTTGTACAAACACCAATAGTATTGGACACATTTTCGCATCACATATTTTTTGGGAGGTTTTTGTCTGTCCAATACATACAATTCTGAGAATATCAAAATTCTACGGGGCCTTGAACCGGTCAGGGAACGGCCGGCCATGTATATCGGGTCTACCGATAGCCGTGGTCTTCACCATCTTGTTTATGAGGTGGTTGACAATTCCATTGACGAAGCCCTTGCAGGATACTGTACCCATATCCAGGTTGTCATCCACCAGGATGGGAGCGTCAGTGTGGAGGACAACGGGCGTGGTATCCCAATTGACCCGATGAAGGACAATGATAACAAAACTGCTCTTGAAACAGTTCTCACGGTCCTTCATGCAGGTGGAAAGTTTGATAAAAATACCTACCAGGTGTCAGGGGGTCTGCACGGGGTAGGTGTCTCAGTTGTCAATGCACTCTCTGTTGAACTGACTGCTACGGTCTGGAAAGACGGGTATGAGTACCGGATGTTCTTTTCACGAGGTCAGCCACAGACAGACCTTGAGAAAAAAGAAGAAGACTTTGAAGAGATCAAGGATCGGTATATAAAGCGGTACGGGAGCCTTCCCGACAACTGCCCGGAAACAAAAGAAGAATTTCTGAATAGATATCTTTCCAAGATCTCCGGAACAATGATCAGGTTCAAACCGGATTCGAAGATCTTTGAAACGATTGAGTTTGACTATGATATTCTTGCTCACCGATTGCGTGAACTCGCATTTCTGAATTCCGGGATCACCATCAGCATTGCTGACGAGCGGTGTGAGGATTTGGAGGAATGCAGCGAAGTCTTCTCTTATGAGGGCGGGATATCAGAATATGTCAGATATCTCAATCACGAAGCTCAGCCAATCCATGAATCGGTCATCTCTTTTAGCCGAAAAGATGAAGAAGCCAGGGTTGAGGTTGACATCGCATTCCAGTATGCAGCCGCATATTCAGAAAAAGTATACACCTACGTAAACAGTGTCAATACCAAGGAAGGCGGGACACACCTTGAGGGTTTCCGATCTGCCCTTACCAAGGCCATCAATAAAATGGGAAAGGAAAACAAGGCGATCAAGGACCAGAACCTCTCCCTCAAGGGTGATGATGTCAGAGAGGGTCTTACTGCCATTATATCAGTCAGGATGGCAAATCCCCAGTTTGAAGGCCAGACCAAGATGAAACTGGGGAACAGTGAAGTCAAAGGAATTGTTGATTCACTGGTCTATGCATCACTTTGTGAATACTTCGAAGAGCATCCAAAAGAACTCGCCGCTATTGTTGACAAGGCTGTATTGGCATATCAGGCCAGGGAAGCAGCACGTAAAGCAAAAGAACTTGCCAGAAGAAAGAGCACACTTGAATCATCAGGACTTCCAGGAAAACTTGCCGACTGCTCAGAACGCTCTGCAGAAAAGAGTGAGATATACATCGTGGAAGGAGACTCTGCAGGTGGCAGTGCCAAACAGGGGCGGGACAGACGGTTCCAGGCGATTCTTCCCCTTCGTGGTAAGATCCTGAACGTTGAAAAGGCAACGGTCCATAAGATATTGAAAAATAATGAAATTCAGGCACTCATTTCAGCAATCGGGACCGGCGTGGGCGAGTCATTCGATATCGAAAAAGCACGGTATCACCACATCATCATCATGACCGATGCGGATGTGGACGGTGCCCATATCAGCACTCTTCTCATGACATTCTTCTTCAGATATCTGCAGCCACTCATTGAAGCAGGATATATCTACCTGGCCCAGCCTCCTCTCTACCGGATTGCGAAGGGAAAACAGGAGAAGTACGCCTACACCGAAGAGGAGATGAAAGAGATTTTACAGGAGATGGGTGAAAAAGGCGTGAACGTTCAGCGGTACAAAGGTCTTGGAGAGATGAATGCATCCCAGCTCTGGGCAACAACCATGGACCCGGAGACAAGAGTGCTCAAACGGGTAGTCATCGAGGATGCAGCATACGCAAATGAGATCTTTGAAAAGCTGATGGGTGATGATGTAACCGCCCGTCGGGATTTTATCAAACGGCATGCAAAAGAGGTGACGAACCTTGACATCTGAAGAATCCCAGCAGCCACTCTTTGTCCCGAAGGTCAATCCTGTCAATATCGAAGAGGAGATGAAATCCTCCTATATCGATTATGCAATGTCTGTCATCATCGGGCGTGCAATTCCTGATGTCAGGGATGGATTAAAACCAGTGCACCGGCGGTCACTCTTTGCCATGTGGGAGATGGGAAACACCCATGACAAGCCATATAAAAAATCCGCCCGTGTAGTCGGAGATGTCATGGGTAAGTATCACCCGCATGGTGATGCATCCATCTATGATACCATCGTCAAGATGGCCCAGCCCTTCTCGTACCGGATGATGCTGGTCGACGGTCAGGGGAACTTCGGTTCTGTTGACGGTGACGCCCCTGCAGCAATGCGTTATACTGAGGTCAGACTGAAACGGGAAGCAGAAGAACTTCTCACCGATCTTGAAAAAGAGACCGTCGAGTTTGTCCCGAACTTTGATGAATCCCTGCAGGAACCATCTGTCCTTCCGGCAAAACTGCCCAACCTTCTCATTAACGGATCTGACGGTATTGCTGTTGGTATCGCAACCAAAATGCCACCCCACAACCTGGGAGAAGTATGTGATGCCGTCTGTCACTACCTGGAACACCCGGATACGACGGTCTATGAACTCATGCAGATTATGCCCGGTCCTGATTTCCCGACCGGAGGTATCATCATGGGGACCGACGGGATTCAGAATGCATACCTCTCCGGACAGGGGAAACTGACCGTCAGGGGGGTTGCAGAGATAGATGAATCAGGAAAACGCAACCAGATCATCATCACCGAGATCCCGTACCAGGTTAATAAAGCCAAACTTATCGAGCATATCGCAGAGTTAGTCAAAGAGAAGAGGATTGAAGGGATTTCGGATCTCAGGGATGAATCTGACAAGGACGGCATGAGGATTGTCATCGATCTTCGGAAAGATGCACGACCTCAGCTGATCCTGAATCACCTCTATAAGCACACTGCTCTTGAAAGCACCTTTGGGATTATTAACTACGCAATCGTTGATCGTCAGCCAAAGATCCTTGGACTTATCCCTCTGATTGAGCAGTTTGTCCGTCATCGAATAACGGTTATTACGAGAAGGAGCGAGTTTGACAAGCGAAAAGCTGAAGAACGGGTTCATATCCTCCGGGGTCTGCTCCATGCAATCGACAATATCGACGCAGTAATCACGACTATCCGAGCCGCACAGACTGCAGATGAGGCAAAGGAAGCACTTATTGCCAAATTCTCCCTTGATGAAGCACAGGCCGGTGCAATCCTTCAGATGCAGCTTCGCCGGCTTGCAGCTCTTGAAAAGCAGAAACTTATCGATGAACGGGAACAACTGGAAGCTGAAATCAGAAAGCTTATCGAACTTCTCTCATCCGAGGATAATATCAGGGCTGAAATTTCCCGGGAACTTCAGGAACTTCGGGAAAAATACGCCGACAAGAGAAGAACCCAGATCACCGGTGATCTACAGGAGATTGTCAGGGAAGATCTTATCCCTAACAAGCAGGTTCTTGTCTGTCTGACTCACCAGAATTATGTCAAGCACATGGATGTGGATGCCTACCGGGTTCAGGGCAGGGGAGGCAGAGGTGTTATGGGAATCTCCATTAAAGATGGAGATTATGTAGAACAGGTCTTTGTTGCAAATACCCATGACCATCTCCTCTGTTTCACCTCAACTGGACGGGCATACTGGCTCAGAGTCTTTGATATACCGGAAGGCTCCAGGCAGAGTAAAGGGAAGGCAATTGTAAATCTTCTTGACCTTCGGAGTGAGGAACGGGTAACCGCAGTCATCCCGGTCCAGGAGTTCTCATCTGATCGGTTCTTCCTCTTCCTGACCGAACGAGGTATGATCATTAAGATCCCACAGGATGAGTTTTCACGCCCGAGATCTACCGGAGTAAACGCTATTTCCCTGCGTGAGGGTGATAACCTGGTACATGTCATGGTCAGTGATGGTAGCCAGGAGATCATCATCACGACAAAATATGGTCAGAGTCTTCGGTTCCATGAGGAACAAATACCTCTTCGACACCGCAATGCTCTTGGTGTAATCGGAATGCGAATGAAAGATGATGATATCGTAACCAGTATGACCGTCATCGAAGAAGGGAAGCATCTCCTCACCATCACCTCTTCAGGGTATGGAAAACGGACGAACTTTGATGAGTACCGTGGTCATGGCCGTGGGACGATGGGTGTCAGAAACATCAAACTCAAACGAAATGATGGTATTGTCACGGCATTCTCCGCAGGGCCTGAAGAAGAGATCATCCTCATGAGTGCTGAAGGAATTGTCATCAGAACCAGCGTTGAAAAGATCACGATACAGGGTCGTTCAACCCAGGGTGTCAGGATAATGAGACTTGCGGCAGGTGACCGGGTGGTTGGTGTCACCTCACTCTCTCCGGAAGAGCAAAAAGATATCAGTGATGATATACCCCAGGCAGAAATAATCGACGAGGGACCGGATGAAAACGGTTCTTCTGACGAATAATTTTTTGTGTAAGCCTTTTATTACTTAAAAAACAGACATTGAAGAAATGTCACTTTCTATTTACTCGGGTTATTCCCTCATGAATCATCCGTTATATCCGGGTTTCATCAGAGAAGTAAAAGAAGATAATGACATTCTTGCAGTGTATCACTATGGAAGTTCAGTAAACAGAAGTGATTTCAGAGACATTGATATATGTATCATTTCATATAATGATGAGCAATCTGCTTTCTTTGATAGATTACTCCATTATTCAGGATCTTATGCAGCAATGGGTACGGTTCCCCTGGATATTACGTTATTCTCTCTTCTCCCTCTTTATATAAAAATACAAGTTATCAGGGAAGGAATACCAGTCTTTATTCGTGATGATGATATTCTTTTTGATAAAATCTTAAAAACGAACAGACAATGGGACGATTATGAACCATCTTACAGGATAATGATAGAGTGACCAATAAAGAAAGAATCCGCAATTCAATCCGTTTGCTTGACCAGTATATCGATGAATTAAACAAAATATTTCCGGAAAATTACGATGAATATAAAAAATCACTCATCATCAGAAGATCATCTGAGCGACAAATACAGATCATAATTGAACAAATAAATGACATTTGTGCTATGCTCTATCGATATGTATGTTCAGGTATAGCGGGAGATGAATTGTCCATATTGGAAAAATTATCAGAACATTGTCTTTCCACAGAACTGTGTGAAAAAATCAGACATATGAAAGGTTTTCGAAATATCCTAGTACATGGATATACATCACTCAATGATGCCCTCGTTTACAACAATATCTTTCATGGGAGGGCAGATATTTATCAATTTATGGAAGAGGTGGAAGATTGTTTGAAAAAATTACACTAACCGGTACAGGTTTCGTGGTATTGATATCTCAAACCTGACACCTTTTCCTTCTTTCCCGGTTTCAGTAATAGAAAGTCCGGTAATTGAGAGGATCTCACGAGACAGGAATAACCCGAAACCGGTGTTTTTTCCAAACCCATGATGGAATATCTTCTTTTTATCCTTTTCAGGAATCCCGACACCATTATCTTCATATATTAAAAGAAGGGCCGAAGGAGTCTCCTCGGTAAAGAACCTGATCTGAGAGACAGTCTCTCCATGCATCAGGGAATTTGAGATAAGATTTGAGAAGACCTTTTCCAAAAGCGGGTCGGCATATATCTCGATAGAGTTGAGATTATCATCCCAGCTCACACACTCCACCCGTCCATACTCACGGGCATTGGCAATGGTAGATCCCAGATTCTGCCACTGAGGCTCTTTGACACCAACATCCTGGTATTCCTTGGTAAACACAATCTGGCTTCTAATTGACTGGGTCGCTTCTACCTGTTTTGCGATAAATGGCTCGAGGTCAGGATCCTTATTCTTCTTTTTCAGAAGATCAAGGTATGCCAGTAAAATAGTAATTTGGTTCAGAACATCATGACGGGTAATAGATGAGAGCAGGTTGAGCTTTCGGTTACTCTGAACAAGGGCATCCTGAGCTATCTTCTGCTTGGTAATATCCATACACAGGAGCAGGATAGCCGGGTTATTCTGCCAGACAATCTCTGCCATACCAACTTCAAGCCACCGAAGTTCTCCGGTATTTGTTAAGGCACGAAGAGATACACCGGCATGTATCTGCTCTCCTTCACGGGCACGTTCCAGAAGGGTGGAGAATTCTTCCAGATCGTCGGGATGGATAATATCTGAAATAGTAGACTGGGTAAGGTTTTGTGAAGTATACCCAAATATTTCAGATGACTTTGGATTTGCAAAAATAATCCTGGTATCACGAAGAACAAAAACACCTTCACCTGCATTATTGACCAACAGTCGGTACTGCTCTTCACGCTGTTTTAATGCTTCTTCAGAGGCTTTGCGGTCAGTGATGTCCCGGGCAATTGTCATCACAAGACTCTGAGTCCTAATCCGGATTGGATAGGTCATAACCTCAGCATAGAGAATCTTCCCGTCTTTCCTGCTGATATGAACCTCATCAGGACCTGTCGGCCGGCCCAGGGCATTTTTCGCAAAGAGAACAGCTGTCTTGGTGATATGCATCGACCCAATCAGACCCATCGTGAAGATATTCCGTCCTTTCAAATCATCAGGTGTATACCCGGTAAGTTCTGTCGCAGCCCGGTTGGATTCGATAAAGGTACCTTTAATATCGGTCAATAGATAAGCTTCAGGCGCATAATCAAAGAGGATCTTGAGACGTTCCTCATTATTTTTTACCTCCTGTTCCGCAGCTTTCCAATCGGAAATATCTGTGAGGACTACGGTCACCGCTCTGATCTCATCAGATTCATCATCCTTTACCGGAGTAAACCGCCGGATATAATCCTTTGAAAGCCAGTGGAACTCATCCTGAACCTGACGCTTTGTAGAAATCACCCTTTGAAGTGCCTGGTCAAACCGCTGGTCTTCACCTGGCGGGAGCATGACCCGCATACGTTTTTCAAGATACTTATCAGCAATATCCCCAAGTTTGTTCCGGTGATATGAGTTCATAAAGAGGTAACAGCCTTCACGATCAACCATGAAGATTGAATCACCGGTTGACTCAACAACGCTCCGGTAGTTGGCCTGAGTAACCTGGAGCGTGGTAAGCGTCTTTCGCTGTTCGGTTACATCCTTAAAGGTCCAGACCCGGCCGATGATTGTCCCGCCAATACGTTGTGGGAGTGTATTGCGTTCAAATACCCGGCCATCACGAAACTCCAGAACATCAAATGCTTCTTTTTCCGGATGAGTCTTGAGATAATTGATCTTTTCAATAAAAGATTCGCGGTCCTCAAGCTGGTCTTCAAGATACGCCAACAGGACTTCTTCGTCCCGTTCCTCAATAACCGACTCAGGAACAAACCACATGTCCAGGAACTTCTGATTATAATTGATGATCTTCCCAACCCGGTCAACAACAAAGATTCCATCAGACGTGGACTCAAATGTTGCTGTAACCAGTGATGCCCCCCTGGCCACCTCATCTTCAAGCCTGACGCGGTCGGTGATGTCTATTGAGACAACCGTTACCGCAAGGGTCTGCTGCGACGTCTGGTATCGGACAGGGATAAACTTTCTATTGTAAAACCTGCCCTCTTTCTCATACTCTTCAGAAAAATAATTGTTATGCGTAATAACCTGGTTTAAGGAATGAACGAAACGCTGGGTCTCCTCTTCAGTATGGAGATCCTTGTACATCTTTGACTCATAATTTTCGCCATAAATACCAAGTCGTTTCTGATGAGGACTGTTGATGAACAGATACCTGAAATGGCGGTCCACCATGTAGATGGAATCGTCAGTTGCTTCTACAATGGTCCTGAAATTGGTGTCTGCATAATGAAGCGCCTCTTCCCCTTGTTTCTGTCTGACGATCTGTCTGATAAATGTATTCAGCCGGAGAGTTTCCAGTTCGGTTTCATCATTCTGCAGAAAAAAATAATCAATTCCTGCTTTGACCGCTTCTTTTACCACTGCCGGCGCCTGATTTCCGGTGAAGATGGTAACCGGACTGTATTGAATTTGTTTTTTTACCTTCGCGATGAAATCCAGCCCATTTTCTTTTCCAAGATCAAAATCCCCAATGACGACATCATAATGAGCAGTCTGTAATTTATTGATGGTGTCCTTCACATCAGAGGCTGCGCTAATGGATATCTTCGCCCCGTTCTCTGTAAATAACTGGGTTATAAAGGAAAACTGCTTTGGATCTCCAATAGTCAGGATTGTGATGACAGCCAGATCAAATCACCTGAAGGTACGATGAACAACATAAGATACTCTGCTAAATGATTAAAACCATCTGCTCCCGAAGGGGTATCCAGATACACGGGATGTAAAGCATTATCTAACCGAATTTATAATCCGTCCGAGGAGATCAAGCGCTTTCTCCTGGTTTTCCCTGACAGTTCTGATGATGGATTCATAGGTGATTTGAGCATCGCACACTCCATTGGCATAATTGTCTACAGTGCAAATAGCTGCAAAAGGAAGTCCCAGTTCCGCGGCAACGGTCAGTTCACTTCCGATGGTCATTCCAACAATGTCTGCGAACCTCTTCATCCATGAGATCTCAGCTTTACTCTCCAGCCTGGGTCCACGGGTTTGAATATAGGTTCCTCTCTGGATTGCCTCAGGAGAGAGTTTCATCAGAAGTGTCCGAAGATCAGCATCAAATTCAGGATTAACATGGTCGATTGAGTGATTCATAATGGTCGGAACCGGAGTCAGGCAGATAAAATCATCAGGAATAACACGGGATCCCGGAGGGATATCTTCCTGTAATGAACCGGTTGATCCAAGCGCTATGATGCGATCTGCGCCGGCAAGTTTGAGCGCAGCGATATGGGAACGATATGGAATAATATGGGGAGCACATCGGTTCTGATGTCTGAGAAGAAGAAGAAATCCTTCACCTTTAAATAATTCACTTGTGCCATAAGGTGTATGTTGTTCAAATTTTGTAAATTCTGAGCCCTGATAGTCCAGTAATGAAGTTCCACCAATAATACCAAGCATGTATGAGGTCAATCTATTGGTTGTCAGGAATCAAAATTCTTTCAGGAAGAATAACAGAGGGAACGAGTACGAAATCCATCTTTTCGAGAGAGATGGATGAGTATATATGTGATAAGTATCAACCTAATAAGGCGGGCCGGTAGATCAGTGGGAGATCGCTACCTTGGCATGGTAGAGGCCGCGGGTTCAATTCCCGCTCGGTCCATCAGTTTTACGTTTTTTTCTGACAAAATAATCTCCGAAGATCTGGAAAATAGTGAAAATAAAGGATGAATGATACAGGGATTACTCATCCCAAGAGATCACATCTTATTTGATGATGCATACCTGCACAGGTCAGCCAGATTACAATTATCACAGGCCGGATGTCGTGCAGTACAGACTCGTCGCCCATGCAGGATGAAGAGCCCATTAATCTCTGCCCAGAATTCCTTTGGGAAAAACCGTACCAGATCCATTTCTATCCGATCCGGGTCGCTCTCGTCGGTAAGTCCAAGGCGCATGGACACCCTTCTTACATGGGTATCAACAGCGATTCCCACCGTTTTGGAAAATGCATGATCAAGAACGATATTTGCAGTCTTCCTCCCTACTCCTGGTAACCGTACCAGATCATCCATCTCATCAGGCACCCGGCCATCAAATTCTTTCATGACCATCTGCGATGCCGCAATGATATTCCTTGCCTTGGTGCGGAAAAATCCGGTCGGGTGGATTAGCTTCTCCACATCCTGAACGGGCGCCTCTGAAAGGGCAGCTACATCCGGATATTTCATAAAAAGTTCCCTGGTGACCATGTTTACGCACCGATCAGTAGTCTGTGCGGAAAGAATGGTAGCAATCAGAGTTTCATACGGATTTCTGAAATGCAGAAATTCATCCCTGCTGTTTAAGAGATCGTATCGTGACCGCAGACGTGAAAGAATCGTATTAGGGTCTAAATCAGTCATAAAAGAAGATGGGGTAACGCAGATTTGAACTGCGGTCAAAGCGTCCCAAACGCTCTAGGATGGACCAGGCTACCCTATTACCCCGTGCGGGACATATGTTGAACCCGGTACCATTTATACCCTTCCTTTTTATTTTTTGAGTGGAAATGGATTTTTTCCATTCCTGGTAACGAGCGTTCCGACAAATCTGCCCGTTTCAAGGGTTGATTCCAGAAGAGCAGGATCACGTCCGTCCATCACCAGGAGGGGTATACCGCACCGCTCAACCATCTTCACGGCCACAATATCCATGACCGTATTGACTCCTGCCACAGCCTGCTGACCGATGACAACATCTAAGAGTTCTGCAGGATTCATCGTCTCAAAGCGTTTTGCTGCAGGATCTTTGCGTGGATCAGCTGAATAAATCCCATCAACCGCAGTCAGATTTATGAAAATATCTGCGCCAGTCCGCTCTGCGAGCACTGCAGCCACCGCATCTGTAGTCTGCCCGGGTGTGATACCCCCCATCACAACAATCTTCCCGGTTTCAGCAGCGCAGAGTGCTTCGGTATGACTGGTAACGACACAGGGGTAGGCAGCCTGCCCGAGTGCGCCGACGAGCAATGTCGCATTAAGCCTGGTAACCATGATTCCAAGTTCATCTGAAAACGCTTCATCCGCCTCGAAGGATCGTGCCAGAGAGATATACTGGCGGGCAGTTCCACCCCCGCCAACAACAACAAAAAGACGATTTTTCGCAGAAATTCTGGTCAAAACAGAGATATAGGGTTTGATATTCGGACGATCTATATCAGGAAGAAGAATAGATCCGCCCAGTGAGAGCACGATAGTAGGCATTCAACCTCATACGTTACCTGATCGAAAGCATATAGGTTATTCAGCACAATTACATCATTTATAAACCAGCCACTATCTTTCTCATACAAAACAGGGTAATCATGGAAGCGCGACACTATTCCCGTGATGATGCGGGTATCATGCATTGCAATCTGTGTAATCATCATTGCAGGATTGCTGATACAAAAACTGGTATATGCGGTGTCAGGAGATCCATACGTGGCCAGCTAATCGCAGAGACTTATGGCAGGGTTTCATCTGAAGCCGTTGATCCCATCGAGAAAAAACCACTATACCATTTTCTCCCCGGAACACTCTCATATTCCCTGGGCGGAGTCGGGTGTAACTTCTCCTGCAGCCATTGCCAGAACTGGCATATCTCACACGCCAGTTTTGACAGCATCCGGCAAAAGACTCTCTCTCCTGAAGAGGGAGTAAAAAGGGCGATTGCATCAGGATCATCATCGATATCATGGACATATAATGAGCCGACCATCTGGTTTGAGTATACCCAGGATATGGCCAGACTTGCCCACCAGCAGGGGCTGAAAACCGTATACGTGACGAATGGATACATGACCGAAGATGCTCTGACAGACCTTGCCCCTGACCTTGATGCCTGGCGGGTAGATATCAAGGCCTTTACCGAGGAGTTCTACCATAAGGTCTGCAGGGCGCGTCTACAACCCGTTCTTGACACAGCCATACGTGCAAAAGAACTTGGGCTTCACATAGAGGTAGTCCATCTTATGATCCCTGGCCTGAACGATTCACCGGAAGAGACCGGCCGACTAATCTCATGGGTGATTGACAATCTTGGGCAAGACACTCCCGTTCACTTTACCAGGTTTCATCCTGATTTCCAAATGCAGGAAACACCAGCAACCCCTATCAGAACCCTCGAACGTGCTTTCCACCTCGCCAAGGAGAAAGGACTCCGGTATCCCTATCTTGGGAATGTCCCCGGACATGAATATGAACAGACATGGTGCCCCCATTGCAATAACCTCCTGATTGGCCGGTCAGGATATACAGTCGGACCAATTCATCTGCATCATGGCAAATGCGCCCATTGTGGAAAAGAGACCGGCATCATCACATACATATGACTGGCGACCAGGAATACTCCTTTTTCTGTGATCGGATGGCAGGATCATTATGTAAATACCTCCGTTTTATGGGATATGACTGCAGAAGCGCAAATGATCTACCACCAGGAAATCCCCGTGAAGATACTGATATCCTAAAGATCGCAGGGGAGGAGAAGAGGATTATTCTGACACAGGATGCAGAACTTGCACGACGGGGAGAAGGAAATGCTATCAGGCTTGTTTCATCAGATCTTGCTGCACAGATCAGACAACTTGTTCAGGCAGGCCTTATTCATCCGGAGATAAGACTGACAAGGTGTTCACGATGTAATGCGCTGTTACAGGAGGGAACCGCTCCCGAAAAACCCAATACACCAATTCCAGAAGATATTCCCCTTGTATATTGTCCAGTCTGTAACCGGCAGTACTGGGAAGGAACACATACAAAAAATATGAGAGACAACCTGCTTCAGATGGTGAATAAAAAATAAAAAATAGTAGCAGGATTTATTTTTGTACCATAATTCCGGATTTCATTCTGATTACAAGCGACTTCTCTTCAGATTTCCCGCTGATTCCTATAATTCCGTCAATTTCATCTGCTACCGATTCCAGTTCATCAAATATCCGGTTTGCATCCCGGCGAATCTCCCGTATTGAATCACGAAGGCTCCTACCCCGCAGATGGATAAGACGACGGTCCCGGTAGATCATCCCTGAACGTGACAGATTTCTTAAATGATGATTTACTCTTCCCTGCGATATCTCCAGCAGAGATCCGAGATCCTCTGAGGATATCCCGTCATTACCAGATAAATTCTCCAGTATTTTCAGAATAATCTGCGTTGACAGGTTATCGATATCCCGACCGGATGACAGACCCAGGGTGTCGCATAACCAGTAGGTCTCTTCAATCAGGTCTTTTTTATGTGGACGGGGGAGGTTTTGGAGGATAAGCCGCTG
>Ga0232082_100173_pt1 | contig 21193 bp, 30 predicted proteins | sample SJ1S4nscriptome_FD_186120 | JGI IMG/M metagenome (GOLD analysis project Ga0232082, IMG submission 186120) | Metatranscriptome of enriched culture of PCE-dechlorinating microbial communities from Ithaca, New York, USA - SJ1.S4 (Metagenome... ... | reverse complement strand
TGGTACGATACATCGTACCAGGAGTAAAACTATGCCAGGATTTGATGGTACCGGCCCCATTGGACGGGGCCCTATGACAGGAAGAGGATTTGGATACTGCCGCACCGCATACCAGCCAGCACAGCAGCCAGTCGCACCTTCCGGAGAAAACCAGACAGGAGCTACCATTGAAAATATCCCCGTATCCCGGCCACCAGTTCAGGGTCAGGCACCAGTATACGGACGCGGCCGTGGAGGTATTCCCTATGGCGGGGGAAGAGGCTGTGCATATGGAGGTTTTCGAGGAAGAAGAGGACGCTGTTTCTGGTAAATCAATCCTACCAGAGAGATCTCTTGCTATCTCCGTGAAGAAATCTGATCAGAACCCTCTTTTTGGGAAAAATATTCTTTCAGTACATCCATTATGATAATACATTCAAAAGACAATGAAGGATAAAAAGAAAGATGTTTGAATAAAAAGATTTTCCATAGATGTAGATATGACAACTGAGATCATAAAAGCAAAATATTCCCAGGATGTATTTATTCCGGAAAAAAAGCCCATTGTTCAAGAAGGGCAAATTGTTGAATTAAAAATAACGAGTGATGTTAGTGTTGTTCAAAATTTTTATGGATGCCTGGCATTGGAAGATCAGGACCTTATTGAAGAGATAATTTCATCTGATGACATCTATTAATACCAATCGTTTTCCAAGTAATGGCCGTATTCTTGTTGATTCAAACATTTTTCTTTATTCAGCGTTAGCACATAAAAAATTTGGAAAAACATGCACAGAATTTCTTTCTCGAGTAGAGAATGAGGATATAATTGGATTCGTCCCCACCATTGTAATTCAGGAAGTTCTTCACCGCCTTATGATTACAGAGGTACAGAAAAAAACAGGTATTACTAATTTAATAGATATCAGAAAGCGAATTCAAACAGAGCCTGAAATAATTCAATCGCTCACACAGTGTTTCAAAGCGACACAGAATATTCAACAGATGGGATTTCATCTGATTGGGGATTCTCCTGAAATAATAACTCATTCTATAGAAATCTCTAAAAAATATTCATTATTTGCAAAGGATGCATTGATTGTAGCGAGTGCATGGACATATGGAATTTTTGATATTGCATCCCATGACAAAGATTTCGAAAGAGTTCCCAGACTTAATGTTTATAGCCCTATCACCGAAATTTGAAGAACCCAGTGAATACGATTATTCAGGTATCCCATTATAACTATGACTCACCACATTTTCGGGCCGGTCATCTCAAGACGGCTTGGACGATCTCTTGGGATTGACCTCATCCCATTCAAGACATGTTCATATAACTGTGCATATTGTGAATGCGGGGCAACAACTGATCTCACATCACAAAGAAAAGAATTTTTTCCGGTCCATGAGATTATAACCCAGTTGGATACTGTTCTCTCCTCCTCTCCAAAACTTGATTATATCACGTTTGCAGGTTCAGGTGAACCCACCCTTTCTCTCTCCCTCGGTCCCGTGTTGGCACACCTGAAAAAAAACTACGAAGAATACAAGATAGCAGTTCTTACAAATGGAAGTCTCTGCACAGATCCAGCTGTTAGGAGGGATCTTCTGTCTGCTGATCTCGTGAGCCCGACGATAACCACAACCACTCAGGAGATCTTCGAGAGAATTCACCGGCCGGTTCCGGGTTTATCGGTTGACGGGATCATCCGGGGGTTACAAAGTCTCAGGGATGAGTATACAGGTCAGATCTGGCTTGAGGTTTTTCTGGTCCCCGGTCTTAACACCTCAGATAATGAACTCGAAATGCTCCGGTCAGCGGTATATCGCATCAGGCCGGACCGGATCCAGCTCAATTATCTTGACCGGCCGGGAACCGAGGCATGGGTATCTGCACCTGACCCGTTGCAATTACAGAGGATCCAGGAGTTCTTTACTGAGGGAGGAATACCGGTTGACATCACAGGTTTCGATGAACCAGGTACCCTTCTTACCCAGGATGACAGTATTGCCCTGATAGACGAAACACTCCGGCGTCGTCCCTGTACTGCTGAAGATATTGCACACATGACCGGACTTTCTGCACCGGAAGTCAGAAAAAAACTGGCCCTGATGGTTCAGCAGGGTATCATTCAGGCAAAAAGTGGGGAACGAGGAATTTTTTATTGGATCTCCTCGAAGGACTGAAAAGGTACCTGATCATCAGATCTGTTCACTCCTGACCTTGTTATACTCCAATCAGGATAAAACGCATGATACCACCCACGAAAAAAGCGGTCGTTGCCATTACGATTACCGATTTTATCATTCCGGAGAAGCCAAGTTCACGGTATAGTACTGCAAAAGCCCCGGCACAGGGGAAGTACATCGTCAGTGTGGTAACCGCTACAACCATCTGTTGCGGTGTCATATCCAGGGGAAGGAGCATACCAATAGCCAGATCTTTTCGTAAAAATCCGGTCAGGAGAGCCCCGGATGCTTCCTTTGGCAGACCAAGCCAGCTAACGATGAGGGGGGCGAGTACTGTCCCGAGCCAGGCAAGGAATCCGGTTGCATATAATATATTGACCAGCAGGACTCCCAGGAACAGATAGGGCACCGCTTCCGCAATGAACGCAACAAGCCGCATCCATGTCTTTTTCAGGACCATGTTTAGCCGGGGGGTCCGATATGGAGGGATTTCAAGAAATATCTCCGGACACTCGCCATGTATCACTCTGCTGAGGATCATCCCGATGGTGATGTACACAACCGCGAGTACTGCGATTACCAAAAGGATATACAAAAAGCCGAATTGACCGATGGTCCCGAAAATCATGGCAGTTTTTGCCATACAGGGTATTGAAATAGCGATCAATGTTGCCGCAATGAACCGCTGTTTTCGTGTTTCCAGAACCCTGGTCGCAAGAATACCCGGGACATTACACCCAAGACCTAAAAATACCGGGACAATGCCATAGCCATGCATGCCCAGACGGTGAAAGAAGGTATCAGTCAGGGTTGCGAGCCGGGGAAGGTAACCGGAGTCCTCAAGCAGTGCGGCGAGAATGTAAAAAACAATGACATAGGGGAGGACAATCCCGAACGGAACATAAAGGCCCGTTGTCAGAATTCCCATTGATTGTTCAAAATCAATCCCTCCGTTGACCATTTGCCCGATCAGTACCTGCTGAACAAATCCCGGTCCGATAAAGTCCGACAGCTGGGTTATTATCGGAAGATAAAGTTCAAAGAGAGGATCGGTGAGATACGTAATACAGGTCTCGCCAATAAAAATTACCGTCCATAAGGAGACCAGAATTACCAGTACAGCAACAGGTAATCCGGTTATCGGTTTGATGGTGATATCCGATATCAGATCACGAAGAGTATGGTGGCGATGAGTAATAGTTTGGACTTCTCTCGTGATCTGTCCGATCATAACCCATTTTTCTTGATCACTATAGTTCTTCTGCTCTGGGACTGGAACATCTTGTGAAAAATAGGAAGCAAGCTCGGCAATACCTTCGCCGGTGACCGCAACAGTCGGAATGACCGGTACACCAAGCAGTTCCTGGAGCCGGGACACGTCAATTTCAATGCCCGTATGTGCGGCTTCATCCCACAGATTCAGGACAACAAGCAGGGGAACATTCCGCGAGAGGAGCTCCAGAGTAAGGATGAGATTTCGCTCAAGGTTTGTGGCATCAATGACATTTACCACAATATCTGCTTCATTCAGAATGCGTAATGAGACCTCCTCGGCAGGATTGGTAGGATCAAGAGAATATGTTCCGGGTGCATCGATGATAAACACCCGTTCCCTGCCAAGACATGTCGCTCCCTGTGAATAATCAACCGTAGTTCCGGGAAAATTGGATGTGATCACATGCGTTCCGGTCAGTCGGGAAAATACTACACTCTTCCCGACATTCGGATTCCCCATCAGAACAATCTTTTTCAACTGGTCATCTCCACCATGATCCGACTAGCCAGTCCTCTCCCAAGGCTGATCATCTTCCTGTCAATCTTCACAACGACCGGGCCTTTAAAGGGATGGTGTGTCACCACAACAATATCTTTTCCTTCGAGAATGCCAATTGAACGTAGTTGATTCTGCATCCCGTGGCCACCCTGTATCCCGATAATTTTTGCGGTTTTTCCTTCCTCAAGTTCCAGTACTGATATTGCCATGTATACCAGATTCCATCATGAATATTGAATTTAGATTATACAAATATTTTTCATTTATACAAATAATAGTCCCATTAGAATCAAGCAAGGTAAAAATAACAGATGGTAGAAACAGAACCGGAAAAGGTCGGAGATCCGACCTGATGAACATATTTTCCGGTTATTCCACAGGGGATTGTTCGTGGGAGAGTATGCCGAAACTGGCATTTCTGATATAGGGAACAGATACTACAATCAATGTATAACGATCAGGCGAACGAATTAATGTCCGGAACACTCGTGATCATGGTGATTACAAATACTGCCGGTTGATTTTAATTTCCCTGCAATATAATCCTGGGCTGCAACATCTACCGGACCGCTCACACCAAGAATTACTTCAATATTATTATCATTGAAGAGCTGAACTGCCCGTGCACCCATTCCACCGGCAATAATCAGGTTTACCCCGTGTTCAGCCAGGAAGACCGGGAGCCGGCCGGGTTCATGCCCAGGGCTTTGCAGGGTTTCGGAATATGCGATGACCGAATCTGTCGCATTATAGATTGCATACCCTTCACAATGTCCGAAATGTGCCGATACATCTTTTCCATCACATGCGATTGCAATTTTCATGAATTATGACCTGATTGAATTATTCCATCTTCTACCCATTCTCCGTGAACATCCACGGAAAAGTCCGCCCCGACCCCTACCATAAACCGGCCCTGCTTCAGGAATATTTTGCTGAGCTGATGCTCCGGAAGAATCTGGCAGATTACGTTTAGTGTCTTCGAAGTACCACCTGCCCCTTCGGGAAAATTTTCTATTTCCAAGCCATCTGGGACCGGTGCCATCCATATCAGGTATCTTCGTCACCTCCTGGTGCACAGCACCATTATTACTCATATGAGTTAAAATATAAATAATTGCCCTTTGTGATCAGGGTTCCCATATACGGGGATCATCAAGGCTTTTTCGGGGGCAGATATGGGCATCACGGGGGCAGAGGAAATCATGATTTTTCGGACATTCATCCCCACCCTGTCGGACACATCCGGCCACTTCAATCATCTTGCCATGAACAAGGGCGTCAGCAACCTTCCGTCTGGCATCATGAAGATCTTTCCAGACAGTCCTTCTGGACACACCAAGATATGAAGCTGCCTCTTCCTGTTCCATCCCTACAAGATCAATAAGTCTGATCACCTCGATCTCTTCCGGAAGCAGAACAACCGTTTCTACTACTGTCGGGACCTCGCATCTTGGCCCATAACACCGGAGCATTCCACTATCGGAGAGTCTTCTCCTGATTCTCGGTCTTCCCCGCCTTCTTTGTGGCCCCTCTTCACCATTCATCGGCATCATAACAGGTCAAGTTCTTGAGACAGGTTATGTGCGATATGACGTATCGCTTCCGATGCAGCCCCTGACATCCGGGTAACCGGAACACCCTGCCTGGTTGCATTCAGAACGGTGCGGTCAAACGGAATCAGGCCAAGGACCGGGATTTCATTTTCAGCAGCGACCCGGAGGATATCTGCGGTAATGTTCAGATTAACATCAGACCGGTTGATGACGAGAAACATCCGGACATGGAATGACCGACAGAGGGTAATGAGCCTTTGGAGATCTGACTGAGCTGATGTACTGGGTTCGGTGACAAGTATCGCAATCTGAATACCAGTTATCGTAGATATAAGGGGGCAGCCGATACCCGGTGGTCCATCAATCAGGACAAGCGGCACATCCGGATGCAATAATCCTGCTTCCTGTCTCAGCCGGTGAACCAGTAATCCGGAATTTCCCGAACCAGGAGTAAGTGACCCATACAGAAGTGGTCCTGCAGACGTATCCGCATAATAAATCATCCCGGTGATGCGGGATTTCATGCTGACTGCATCTTCAGGGCAGACAATCGTACAGGTTCCACATCCCTCACACCGGTATGGAACAACCTCATAGATTTCACCGACCTTTTGGATAGCATCATACACACATACCTCTGCACAGATACCACAACCGATACATGATTTTGTATCGATAACCGCACCGTCCATCCCCCTGAACTCCTGGGTTTTGAGGTCTGTTGGACTGAACAGCAGGGAAAGGTTTGCAGCATCGACATCAGCATCAATGAGGACTTTATCCTGAGAGAGAAGGGTTGCAAGAGAGGCAGTCAATATTGTCTTCCCGGTCCCTCCTTTTCCACTGACAACGGCGATCTGAATCATAAAGCCTCTCCAGCATATACAAGAATTTTCTCGCCAAGTTCCTTGAACCGTTCAAACCAGGCGGGATCCATACGAGATATAAGATCGCCATTATTCTGGGCTTTCAGCAGAGGAAAATCCAGGGGAATTTTCATCAGGACAGGAAGACCACGGCCTGAACAATACTCTTCAATAAGTTCATCACTCCCTTCACTCCGGTTGATAATAACTACAGCCGGGATATTTAGAACGTCAAGCACATTGACCGCAACAGAAAGATCATGAAGCCCAAACGGAGTCGGTTCAGTCACAAGAACACAGAGAGAGACGTCGTCTACCGTTTCAATAAAGGGACAGGCAGTTCCCGGAGGGGAATCCAGCAAAACCAGTGGATCCTTTGCGGTAATCTCACGGACCCTGCGAATAACAGCAGTAGTCCGTACATCACCCTCTTTCAACTTTCCACTGACGAGGGTGAGTGAATCAGAAAGATGACAGGTTTGTATTTCACCAACATATGCAGGATTTTCCTCCAGTGCATCATGCGGACAAACACGGAAACATCCCCCACAGGAATGACAGAGCTGGGGGAAGAATAACACCCGATCTTTTAGCACCGTCAATGCCCCGAACCTGCAGAATTCACCACATGCACCACAATGCATACACCGACTTTCATTTACATGCGGAATGATCACATGAACAGGGTGAATCTCCGGATCACAAGGGAAAAAAATCCCCAGATTGGGTTCTTCAACATCACAGTCAGCAAGAGTAATGGATCGCGACTGGGACATAACATATCCAAGATTAGATGAAACCGTTGTTTTTCCGGTTCCACCTTTTCCACTGGCTATAACAATCTGCATGATATGCCCGGCAGATTATACCTGCTTAAGACTTGTTCTCTGGGTTCGCTTTCCATGCATTATATGCTGCCTGGACGGTCACATCCGGGTTTTGCATGATGACTTTGATACCTGATGCTTTCAGAGCTTCATCTGCATTTCCACCAAGCCTTGGTGCAATGAGAATCTGTACATTATTTTTTACCAGAAACTGTACAGCCATCGGGCCAACCCCGCCTGATCCTCCTGCATGGGGATTCTGTTCAACTCGTACAGAATTCGTTTCAGTGTCAAAAAAGGCAAAATATGGTGCACGTCCAAATCGATCATCCATTTGGGAGTCTGCTGTTGAACCCCGTGAGGGAATACATACTATCATACCAGATAATTATTGCTCATATGTGCAATAAATCTTCCCTGATAGTAATACTGAAATTTGAACCTTATGATATAAAAACGGTATTCAAAACTGCCATACAGATGGAATACCGGGCACCATATTAAAAAAATGGATGTTCATTTAGATTCTATCCGAGCGAGCAGAGAGTCAATAATACGATCTATTGATCTCCAGGCAGGGCTCTCTTTTACTTTCCCGACGAATGCCCATCCCTCATCACCAGATCGACGGATATCTATATCCAACGGGATTGCCCCCAGATACGGAACACCCATCTCCCGGGCAATATCTTCTCCCCCGCCTTTTCCAAAGATGTCCACCGCTTCTCCACAGGAAGGACAGATATACCCGCTCATGTTTTCAATAAGACCAAGAACTTCCATACCTAAATCCCTGCTAAATGTAATGGCTTTTGATGAATCAAGCGTTGATACTGCTTGAGGGGAGGTGACAATAATTGTTCCGGTGATATTTGGTGCAATCTGGGCGATTGTAAGAGCTTCATCGCCGGTTCCTGGAGGGAGATCCACAATAAGATAATCAAGAGGTTCCCAGGCAGTGTCTTCTAAAAACTGGCGTATGGCGGTAGACTTCATGGGTCCCCGCCAGATAACAGGAGAGTTCCTGTGAGGAAGGAGAAATGCCATGGATACAACCTGAAGTTTTTCAGATACCCGAACCGGCACAATTTTATTATTTTCGGAAAGTAACTGATGATCTTCTAATCCCAGCATCTTTGGAACATTCGGACCATGAATATCCAGGTCCAAAAGGCCTACCTGTTTACCCCTTATCGCAAGGGCATGTGCAATATTTACTGAAACGGTGGATTTCCCAACTCCACCCTTTCCTGAGAGAACGAGAATTACATGACTGGCGTCAATATGTGCACGCTCTGGCAGATTTTTTTCTGGTGCAGATTGCATTGGAGTTACCTGAAAAAATATGAGAAAGATTCGCTTATTCAGAGATCACATCTACAGAAATATCAGCGTCTATAAGAATATCAAAGTGCATCTTATCAAGCCAGCTAGCCTTTTCAAACATGTGCATAAAGCAGACCCCAATTGTTCCTGCTCCTTTCCATCTGCTCATCACCGATGCAACATCATCTGCAGTGACCGGCATATTTGGCATGGCCAGCCCTCCCATGATGACAAGGACGGAAGGATTTTTCGGTGGATATGCCTCTGATGCCTGAAAACCGACATCCGGTTTCATTGTCAGCTTCTGGGCTTTTCCCTCTTCGGTGTAAGGCACAAAGATACAGGTCAGAGAAAGTGACCGGATAGCAAAACAGAGTAATTCAACAAATGGTGTGCAGGTACCGGGCACCCCGTAGAACACAATCTCTGAACCTGCAGGAAGTGACCTTTTTTCAATATAGTCTTTAAAGGGTCTCAGAATACCGGGGACCCCCTGATACGTAGTCTGTCCCATAACGCTACCTCATCTCTGCCGGTGTCAGCAGAGTTCCTGTATGTATATAGGATCAGAGTGATTCTAATATATTTCCCAGCATATGAGAAATAATATCTCCATTCTTTCTGAGAGAACAGAGAGGATGTCGCTGATATTTAAAAGCAAAAAATAAACCAAGGTACAATCATGAGAAACCGGATATCGAATGTGATGGTCGGTGCTCCCGGACTGTATACCTATGGAGCGATGCGGATAGGAGGAATAATTCGAGATGCCGGATTTCACCCACAGATTACCCGCAATATTTCACAATTACACGGCGATCAGGTTTTTCTCAGTCTGTTTAGTACTCTTCATCTGCTGGATCCAGCGGTGAAAGAGGTCGTCAAACGAATACAACAGAAAGGAGGGGAGTGCATCATCGGTGGTCCGGTCTCTTCGGGGCCGGAGATGATACTCGGAGAACTACATCCTGACCTCGTTGTCTGCGGTGAAGGGGAAGAGGCTGTCAGGTGCATTATCAATGGGGCAGACCCTGCTGATTGTCCAAATTGTGCATACCGGGCAGATGACAAAATCATAAAAACCGAACAGAAACGAACTCAGGATCTCTCCTTCCCGCTCCCCCTCATTCCGGATGATATCGGAGCCCAGGATATCAGGGGTGCCCAGACCTATATTGAAACCCATCGGGGATGTTTTGGCCGGTGCGGGTTCTGTCAGGTACCGCGGGTGTTTGGCAGACGGATACGAAGCAGAGAACTCAATGAGATCCTTTCAGAGGTCAGGGCATTTCAGAAGAAAGGAGTCAGAAAACTTGCCCTTATCGGAGGTACCGGATCACTCTACCGGTCAAAGGAGGGTGAAGTCAATTCCGATGCATTTATCTCTCTTCTCGAGGGCATATCCTCAATCATGGGCCCGAAAAATGTTTCATGTCCGGATATCAGGGCCGACTGCCTTACCGATGAAGTACTGGAAGCAGTCAGGGCACACACCATCGGATGGATATTTTTTGGCATAGAATCGGGGAGTGAAAAGATGCTTGGCCTGATGCAAAAGGGCATACCCATTGAGAAGGTCCGGGATGCCGTTGAACAATGCAGACAGTACGGAGTAAAACCTGCCGGGAGTTTCATCACCGGATACCCGGGAGAGGAAGAAGAGGACTTCCAGGCAACAAAGGATCTGATGGAAGAACTCACTCTTGATGATGTGTTCATCTCAATCGCCGAACCAATACCCAGTACTCCCCTGGCTGAAGTGGTTTGCTCTCAAAATCCGGACATGGATCTGGTATCCGTCCCGCACACCGGCGAATATGCCGGACTTCACCTCTCAGAAGCAGAGGCACGGGCATTTGATCTGATGCTGCATGCTGACATGTGCCGGCCCGTTCCCCGGATAACTCAGGATGTGCACTATAATGCCTACCTTGAAGAGGCTAGAAAACAGGGAGCGGATATCCGGAACGTGAGCGGACTGATTCGGAGATATTATTCTGCTTAATGCCTGTAAATCAGGAACAAAGACATCATCGGACCATTCGGGATGAAATCGACGATAAACGAACGTCACGCGCATAATCATCGATTCACGCGTTTTTTTCATCCGAATCGTATATATAGATCAAGACCGTGAACTGTAGAACAAATACTTTCTCTCTCTGATATGATCAGGATCCGTTGATCTGAGAACAAAATTTTTTGATTTAGATAAGAATCCCCTGAGAAAAAACCTTCAATTTGCCCTCTTTTTCTCAGGAAGATGTGTATAACCATATAAATCGACGTTATTTCGAAACCTTTAATTCAATACTGACCGAACAAATCAATTACCACAACGGGTCTGATATGCCATGTGTGTGGTATTGCAACGCGAGCACTCTTGTGTCTGATCTTGAGCTACGCAGGAGATAGGTTTACATGGAAGAGATTGTATTAGGCATTGGTATTACTGCATTAGCGGGAGCTTTTGCCACAGTTGCCGGTGCTGCGGAAGATACTGAATCTGATATTGGATCACAGGGTGACCCGAACTCACAGGTTCAGCTCGCTCCGCAGATGGGTTACATTCACCGCATCTTTAACAAGGCAATCTCCGGAGAGCCACCAGCATATGGAGCATGGTGTGCCATCGGAGCAGGTGTTGCCTGGGCATTGATGCAGATTAACTACAACCCGGCACTTGCTATTATTCTCGGTTCAGTTATCGCCGTATTTGTACAGGGAATCTACTGTACTTCCGGTTATCTTGGCCGTATAGCAAGTCTTGCAAAGTTCCAGCAGCCGGTATACATTGACATCATCAAGTCATTGTTATCGGTCACTATGGCACATGCGTTCGTCGCGATCTTTTGTACGGTCGCGATGTGTTACCTGATGGCATCAGCACTCCATCATCCGTTCGCACTCCCCCTGCTCGGACTGGTGTGGGGTATTGCGCTTGGTGCCGCAGGATCTGCAACCGGAAATCCATTCTACGGAAAAGAACGTCAGTACCAGAATCAGAAGTATGGTGCAGGTGTTCCGATCTCCGCATCTGGAAACATCGTCCGGTATGCAGAAGCAGGACAGCGTTCATCCCTTGACAACGGCTGGTTCACCACCAAGTTTGCCGGTCCGGCATCTGGTATCTGTTTCGGTCTGATTGTGTTCCTCGAACTCTGGCGTACCGTCCTCTTTGAGAAGATGATGGGCGGATGGGGAGCAATCATCATGGGAGTTGTTCTGATTCTTGTCTTCACATTCATCGACCGCTGGGTTGAAGTGTGGGGCCGCAAGACCTACGGACCATACACCACCGAGGAGGCCTCGTCATGAGTGCACTCGGAGGTAAGGCAGCCGGCGGTGAAGGTATAAACCCAACCGGATCTGTCGTTGGTATAGTTATTCTCCTCGTCTCGATCGCTGCAACATACGCACTTGGTTTCTCTATCGTTCCTCTTATCGGAATAATAATCGGTGGAGCACTCATTGGATTTGGCGTTCACTTTGTGCCAGTCGGTGGTGCTCCGGCAGCAATGGGACAGGCACCCGGTATCGCTACCGGTGTCGCTATGCTTGCCGCTGGTGCCGGTCTTGCAGGTCTCTTCGGTGGGGCCTGGGCATATGAGGCAACCGGGGACTTTGCTGTAGCGGTCGCTGGTGGAGCCGTCGGTGGAGGTCTTATGATGGCCATCACCTGTCTGATGGTCAACGCCACCTATGTCTTCGCAATGGGTATCCCTGCAGCATCTGGTAAGATTGCCAAGGATCCAATCACCGGAGACACCTTCCCTGAATATAAATCACAGGGAACTGAAGGACATGGTCTGCCATTCATCTCATTCTTCGGAGGAGTTGTTGGTGGATTTATCGCCGGTCTTGGCGGAACCCTGATTTACATCGAACTTCTCGATGTCTACCATACAGGACTGCCAGCAATTATGCAGGCCAATCCGGAAGCAATCGAACCTCTGGCAGTATCACTCGCCGGAATCTTTGCTATCGGATTCTTCCTGGTAAACGCAGTACTGGCAGCATATAACATCACCGGAACTATCGAAGGACCGCATGACCCCAAATTCAAGCGTGTTCCACGGGCAATTATCGGTTGTGCAGTCGCATCAGCCTTTTGTGGCCTGATTTCGATGCTGATTGTATTAAACACGGGGATGTGAGGGATACAACATGACAGCAAAAATGGAAGCTTCAGCAGGGGCGATATCTGAAAACACCCTGATGATCTACGGAATTGTCGTCGCCTTAGTCGGCACATACCTCACATATCTCAATGTTGTAACTGGCATGGCCGTTTTCTCCTTCTTTGGTGGGATCGGTGCCATTGCAGCAATCTGGTGGGGTTCTGACACAATCAAGCACCTGTGCAGTTATGGTCTTGGTACTGGTGTTCCGTCTGCCGGAATGGTAGCATTCGGAGCTGGTGCAATAGCCATGATTGCAGGGACAAAATTTGGAATAGCATCACCGATTGTAACACTGATCCTTGCAGCCATTATTGGAGCAGTGATCGGGTACATCGCAAACAACGTCATTAACATGAACATTCCGGTTATGATCTTTTCACTCATGAAATTATCAATCGTCGGAGCGCTGACCATGCTCGGATTTGCCGCTATGTGCACCGGCACCTTCATGTTCAATGGTCTTGTTATCGGTGGGATGACTCTCTCCATGGAACCAGCAGGAGAAGCTGCAGCCGGAGGAGCCCAGACATTCATGGTAACCGTATTACCTGAATTTGCAGGGTCACTCATCGGTGGATCAGCTCTTGCAGTGATCTTCTTCCTTGGTGCAATGGCTCTGCAGCACCCGTTCAATGCCTGTCTTGGCCCGAACGAGTCACAGGACAGAACCCTCATGCTCGCCATCGAAGTCGGATTCCTTTCCATGTTCGTTGTAGCCGTTATATCCTATGCATTCCTTGACATGATGGCCGCAACTGTTGGATTGATAATCTCACTGATTGGGTGGATATACACCTACAAGCAGTACATTGCACTGTCCAAGCGTGATGCATATGCATGGCTTGATGCAAAGCCAATCATTGAAGTCGGAGGTCATGAGTAATGACGTGGATTCCGGTTCTTCCTGACTTCGGTCTTGGATGTGATGTATTTGCAGGATTCGTCACCCAGCAGGGTGAGTCTCTGGCACCAATCGTAGAACAGGTGAACAAGCTGGAGAAAGTCACTGACGATATTGTTGGTATGCTCTCCGGAGAGGGTAGTTTCCTTGAGAGCTTCCCGAACCGTGAGAAGTCACTGGTATTCGCTGGTGGAATCACGGCCATGTTCTATGGACTTGCTGTAGGACTCCTGGTGGCCGGAATCATCGTTCTGGCTTTGATGTGAGGGGATAAAAATGGCAAACAAGAAATCACCAGCCAGTGGATGGCCAATTGTTCAGGGTGACTTCCATACGGGTGACCCAAACAGCCCGGTGGCAGTTGTTACCATGGGATCCCACCTCGATGAAGGTGCAATCTGCAATGCAGGAGCAGCCATCGCCGGATCCTGTAAAACCGAAAACCTCGGTCTGGAGAAAGTCATTGCAAACGTCATCTCCAACCCGAATATCCGGTTTGTAATTACCTGTGGAACAGAAGTCAAGGGTCACCTCTCCGGTCAGAGTCTTATCGCACTTCACCAGAACGGTGTAGACGGCGGAAAAATCGTTGGATCAAAGGGAGCAATTCCGTTCATCGAGAACCTTTCCGCTGACAACATCAAACGGTTCCAGGAACAGGTCGAATTAGTCGACATCATGGAATCCGAAGATCTCGGAGCAATTTCAGCAAAGATCAAGGAACTGACTGCCCGCGATCCAGGTGCATTCGACGCTGAAGCCATGATCGTTGAGATCAAGGAAGAAGGTGGCGGAGCAGCAGAAGAGGGTGGCGAAGTCAGACCAATGTCTGCCGAAGTCGCTCTGATTCATGCACGGATGAAAACAATCCAGCGGACGATTACCGATATTGGTTTCTACGACAAGTACGCTGCCGGTGTATACGGTGGTAAAGTCGAAGGACTTATGATCGGTCTTATCGTCTCGTTTGTGATTATAGGACTCCTGCTTGTAGGACACGGGGTGAGTTAAGTGTCAGATGAGAAGAAGTCAGGGCCAATACGTATGGCTGCAATTGATGCCATGATGGCCGACATGAAATACAAGGGACAGATCCTTGCACGTACCAACAAGCTTGAATCCGGTATCATGGGTGCAGGAATTATCGGATTTGCAATCGGTCTTGCATTTGCCCTTATCCTGGTTGTGCCCGTAATTCTGATGGGAGGAGTCTGATGGCAGACAAGGGAGAGGCCGCCTCCGGATGGCCAATTGTCCAGGGTGACTTCCACACCGGTGACTCAAAGAGCCCGGTCGCAGTTGTTACCATGGGTTCCCACCTTGACGAAGGTGCAATCTGCAGTGCAGGAGCAGCTATTGCTGGATCCTGTAAGACTGAAAACCTCGGTCTGGAGAAGGTCATTGCAAACGTCATCTCCAACCCGAATATCCGGTTTGTAATTACCTGTGGAACAGAAGTCAAGGGTCACCTTTCCGGACAGAGCTTAATCGCCCTTCACCAGAATGGTGTAGACGGCGGTAAAATCGTCGGATCAAAAGGAGCAATTCCGTTCATCGAGAACCTCACCGGAGATCACATTAAGAGGTTCCAGGAACAGGTCGAGATCGTTGACATCATGGAGTCTGAGGATATCGGAGCAATTTCAGCAAAGATCAATGAGCTGAAAGCACGGGATCCCGGAGTCTTCCCTGGTGGACCAATGGTTGTCGAGATCAAGGAGGAGGGTGGAGGCGGTGGAGCAGCCGCATCTGCAACTGCAAACCCGCAGTTCCTTGAGATCGAGGCTAAGCTGGACGCAATCGAAAGCAAACTCGAATTTGTCGAGGGTGAGATTGCCCAGCGTGTCGGCCGGAAAGTCGGACGCGATATTGGTATACTCTACGGTGTCGTAGCCGGACTTATGTCATACATCATAATAACGGAATTACTTCCGAAACTGCTCGAGATACTCGCAAAATAAGAGGTGATAAGCCATGTTCATGTTTGAAAAGGAACAGACGGTCCTTGATTTCAATGGATACAAGATCGGAGGACAGCCGGGAGAATATCCACGTGTCCTCGGTGCATCGATATTCTACAACAAACACGAGACCGTGCTCGATGAGCACACTGGAAAGATTGACAAAGCAAAAGCAGAGGCACTCTGGAACCGTTGTCTTGAACTCTACGACGCAACCGGTCACTGGTACTTCTGTCAGATCATCGCTGAATTCGGAGAAGCCTTCGAGAGCTACATCGACTGGTTCTGTACCATCGATGACCAGTTCCCATTCCTGATGGACTCCTCTGCACCGGCAGCACTGGCACATGCCTGTAAATATGTGACTGAAGCAGGCTGTGCAGACCGTGCAGTCTACAACTCCATCAACGGTTCCATCGGACCTGAGAACATCGAGGCAATCAAGAAAAGTGATGTGGATGCAGCAATTGTGCTCGCATTCAACCCAGGTGACCCAAGTGTCCGTGGGCGTGAGAAAGTGCTCGCAGAAGGTGGCGTTGCTGGTCAGGAGAAGTCCATGATGGCAATTGCAGAGGAATGTGGAATCAAGCGTCCAATCCTCGACACTGCAGCAACCCCGCTCGGCCTTGGTTCCGGTGGTTCATTCCGTGAGATCCTTGCCTGTAAGGCAATCCACGGTCTCCCAACCGGTGGCGCATACCACAACATGACCGTATCCTGGACCTGGCTCAAGCGCTGGAGAAAGAGCGGTATACTTGAAAGATACAAAGACGCAGGAACCCTTCTTGAACAGATGGGACACCACCACTTTGGCGGTGTTGAAGGTATCCGTCAGGCTGCCTGGTCCTCTGCTGACATCGGTTGTAACATTATGGCAGCAACCCTTGGTGCTGACCTTATCATGTTCGGTCCAATCGAGAACTGTGAGGCAACCGCAACTGCAATGGCATTCAGTGACATTGTTCTTGCAGAGACCCTCCGTGAACTCGGTGGCGATGTAAAGATAGATAAGCACCCAATCAACATGCTGGTTTAAACCAGCTTTATTTTTCTTGATTTAGATCTATTTTGCATCTGGAGACGTATCAATGGATAATGATCCTCATATCGTCTTGCAGTGAAGTGAATCAACCCAATAATCAGAAAAAAATTTCCAGGAAATTTTGCTCTATCCTATCGTGTGCCTGATTCATGAATAATCCCCATCATTCTTATTGCCAAATGTAGTCGTTTTATATACTTTTACGTCGACCTATATTAACGCAGGTGAGATATCCTGTGGTGATTGCCAAGATGGCGGAGCGGCCACGCGGCTGACTGCAGATCAGCTACACTCCGGTTCAAATCCGGATCTTGGCTCTATTTTATCCCTATATTTTTACCCAGACACTCAATCTATGGATGACAAAAAAGAATCCTGGTACAGATTCACAATGGATAAAAATACGTATTAATATAATACAAATAAAACCTCCAAAGAGAATTGAGGAGTGACTAAATAAGAAATTCCGAAGCTTCTGAGAAAAAAGAAGATTGAAAGAAGAATTTGACCTACCATTTCTCCTATACTATGATTACCGCCTGATCTGATTCGGCAGTTATGTAGATGCTCTGACGGGTGTCAACGAAACTCAATCGTTCCTTAAGCATTGCATTGGCTTAACCGTCGGATTACATACAAGACAGTTCTTGGCAATAGTCAATCACCAGCGAAGAAACATTTGAGATGGCAGGGCGACTTGTAAAAGAGGAGAATATTCTTGCTAATCTATCTTCAGGAACTGCCCTCGCAACTTCCCTGAAAGTAGCAGCAAGACCTGAAAATGAGGGAAAAATGATTGTAACGATTCTTCCGGATACCGGTGAACGGCACCTCTCACCGAGTTATTTCCCTATTCCGGATAATATTTTCACCACGACGACATCCCAGCGGGAAATGATATCTACCCATTGAAGAGGCAAAAAAAGGATCTCCAGCCAAATAAGGAACTGAATATTCGATGCATATTTCGGACATAAATAAAAAAATACAGGATTTTAAAAGTATAATCAGAGAGCATGCACCAATCCTCATCGCATACTCCGGAGGAGTCGACAGTACCCTGCTTGCGGTTCTTACCAGGGAGACCATAGGAGCAGAGCATATGCATTGTGTGCTGGTAGACGGACCGGAAGTCCCCCGAAGAGCCGTGAAAGCGGCAATAAACCAGTTAGAATACATGAAAGTCCCCCTCACGGTCCGGGAAGGAGTGCCGTTCTCCAGGGATTTACAAAAGACTAATCCGCATGACCGTTGCAGGTATTGTAAACTGGGAACCTATCCTATCCTCAGGCAAATTGCTGACGAGACCGGCTGTAAATACATAGCTGATGGTGCGAACGCATCCGACTTAGGAGAACATCGTCCAGGAATTGAAGCATTCAGTTCATGTGGCGTTATCCACCCGTTTATCATAGCGGGGATTACCAAGCAGGATATCAGGGAGATTGCCAAAAGCATGGATCTTCCATTCTGGGATAAACCATCCTCTGCCTGCCTGTATTCCCGGATCCCATACGGTGAAGAGATAACCGAAGAAAAACTGCGGATGATTGAGAAAGGAGAAGATATGCTCCAGGATATGGGACTCAGACAGACCAGGGTCAGACATCATGGAGCTATTGCCCGAATTGAAGTGCTCCCTGAAGAGATGGAGAAAATCATCTCACACAGAGAACAGATTCATTCGTTCTTTAAAAACATGGGGTTTTTATATGTCACCCTTGATCTAAAAGGATACCGTTCAGGGAGCATGGATGAAATTCTCGAGCTCTCATCCTGAACAGTCAAAGTGTTCTACTCTGAACTTTTCTGTCGATTATAGGTAGTCAGAAGGATTTCAATGAATTCTTCGGCTGATTTTAAATCAGAACTCTGGAAGGAGGCATATAAGATAGTATCGTCAGATATACCTTTCAAAGTAAACCAATCTTCTTTCCGGAAAGTAAAGATCAAAAGCTCTCCTAATTCTCTTTTCTCAATTTTTCCAAACGTTTCCAGGATAGCAATGAAAGGCTTGTCTACCGGATCACTCAAGGTATATTCATAGATACTTGATCCATCAGTACATTTTGATGTTCGTTTCTTTTTTACCACGTACATGTATGGCACCTGGCATTGTATGGCATAGAATCAGGTGTTATCATATGAATCCATCTTCATCACTCCTTTGGCTTTCGTTCTTTGTACACAGAAAGAAGGGCATCAGCATATTTCTCAGTCATCTTCGTCGGGATGTAATTGAGCACTTTTGCCCGTTTCACCAATTCATTTTTGATATCACTGTCACTTCCCAGATGAAGAGCTGCGACCTCATCGATAATGAAATCAAGCTGGTTTATTCCCGTCGGCTTTCCATCCACCAGAATGGAACCGATATTCGTATCCTGAGGGACAATACCTCCACAGACTTTACAATACACGCCATCCTTCTCGTCACTCATGATTCTTTCTCCCGGATCATCGTCAGGGACATCTTGAACCTGGTTACAGCGCTCAGGGCGTGGGGAACATCGGCCGGAAAGATTATCGTATCTCCTTCCTTCATCTGGTACGTCACACCCTGAACCCATACCTCACATTCACCGTCAAGAATGGTGACAACTGCATCAAACGGTGCGGTGTGTTCAGATAACCCTTCGTCCTCGTCAAATGAAAAGAGGGTAATGGATCCTGCCTTCGTATTTACGATCATCCGGCTGGCTACCGTTCCATCCTGGTAATCGACAAGATCTTTGAGGGTCAATACTTTTCCACGAAGCTCGTCACGCTTCTTACCGCTTTTATCCACTTTTTCCAAGGTATCTGCATTAAATTCCATGATCTTCACCAGGGGAGAATGATGAAGGTACTGACGTTCGGCCACTTATTCGTTTCAGCCAGGAGGAATCGAAGCATGATAATTATCCGCATTCCTTCGATGAACGATATTGACTGTAGCCGTTATTGATATTAGGCCAGAACCATCCGCTTCATGTCCTCTTCGACAGTGCTGTTCTTTCTGATATTGAAGTTTTCAACCAGGACATTGAGCACTCCCGGAGATACAAAACCGGGTAGTTTCGGACCGAGGGTGATATTCTTTACCCCGAGTGAGAGCAGAGCAAGGAGGACCAGGACTGCCTTTTGTTCATACCAGGCAATATTGAAGACCACTGGCAGTTCGTTAATACCAACCCCGAATGCCTCTGCCAGGGCCTTGGCAATGACCACCAGTGAGTAGCAGTCATTACACTGACCGGCGTCAATCACCCGGGGGATACCACCGATGTCACCCAAATCCAAGTAATTATACCGGTACTTGGCACATCCAGCGGTCAGGATGACGGTATCCTTAGGAAGGGCCTGTGCAAAGTTCGTATAATACTGGCGCTCAGATTGACGCCCGTCACACCCGGCCATTACCACGAACTTCTTGATATCTCCCTTCTTTACGGCGTCAATTACGGTTCCGGCAAGGGCAAGAACGGCTTCATGAGCACAGCCGGTGATGAGATCGCGACCGTTGGTTTTGGCTGGCTCTGGGGGCTGGCATTTCTTAGCATGGTCGATGATGACAGAGAAGTCCTTGGTTCCGTCTGCCTTCTTCGGGATGTATGTAATACCCGGATACCCTGCCGGACCGGTGGTGTACACCCGGTCTATGTATGAATCCCTGGGAGGAACGATACAGTTCGTTGTAACCAGGATCGGACCATGAAAGGTATCAAACTCTTCCTTCTGGTGCCACCAGGATGATCCATAGTTTCCGATCAAATGCGTGTACTTCTTAAATGCCGGGTATGCATGTGCAGGCAGCATCTCGCCATGCGTGTAGATATCAACCCCGCTGTCCCTGGACTGCTCGAGGAGCTGCTCCATGTCACGAAGGTCGTGTCCTGTGATAAGAATACCAGGATTTGTTCCAACCGTGGTCTTCACCGATGTGATCTCCGGATTTCCATAGGTCTTCGTGTTCGCTGTATCAAGCAGAGCAAGTGTCTGAAGACCTACCTCCCCGCATTCGAGTACCATGGTAATCATTGCATCAGCAGGAAGATCCTGCAGGGTTGATGCCAGGCCTTTCTGCATGTAGCCGGTTATTGCCTCGTCGGTAAATCCGAGCATCTCTGCATGGTGATAATATGCAGCAACTCCCTTCAGACCAAAGACAACCATAGCCCGGAGTGAATGCACATCATCATTTACATTGGCTAGTTCTGCAATTTCTTTCGCCTTTGCAGCAATGTCAGCATCACTCTTCGGCGTCCAGATGCAGGCATCAGGCTCGTTCTCTCCGGCTTTCGGGAGGGCATCACGGATGGCGATGGCCTTTGTGATAAGCGCTTTAAGCCGTTCATCATCAAAATTCGTATTGGTCAGGGTTGCAAAGAGTGATTCGGTAATGAATGCCCCTGCGTCTTTGTTTTCTGCTCCCTTCGCCCTGGCGGCTATGTTGCGAACTGAAATCCCCTTACAAAGGTAGATGAGCACATCCTGCAATCCTGCAGTATGATCTTCCTTTCCACAGATCCCTTTCACCGTACACCCGGTCCCCCGGGCAGTCTCTTCACACTGGTAACAAAACATGGGTATCGTTCTCCTGTA
>Ga0232082_100153_pt1 | contig 22390 bp, 20 predicted proteins | sample SJ1S4nscriptome_FD_186120 | JGI IMG/M metagenome (GOLD analysis project Ga0232082, IMG submission 186120) | Metatranscriptome of enriched culture of PCE-dechlorinating microbial communities from Ithaca, New York, USA - SJ1.S4 (Metagenome... ... | reverse complement strand
GAATTATTTAAAAAAGAAAAATATAGAAATGAATTTAAAGATGCTGAAGATTATGATTTAATCGTAAGACTTTCAAAATATGGTAAAATTGCCAATATCCCTAAATATTTACTTTATTATCGAATACATAATAAATCTATTTCAATAGCACAAAAAGAATCCCAAATAATTAATAGCAACCAGATTAGACTAAATTTAATAAATGAAATTGGCATTAAACCAACAGAACAAGAAAGAGATATTCACCTCAATATGCTATGCGATTTGCATAAACCGTTTAAAAACAGTCCTGTCCAATTAATGAAATGGATTAATAAGATCATCAACGCTAATAAGAAATATAATAAATATCCAAGCATTTATTTGAGAATCATTCTATACTTAAGGTTTTTCGAAATTATTAGAGAATTATTTAGAGCTAGGTTAGGGAAACTCATATGTTCTAAATAGAATGCAAACGTATTATTTATTGAAATTTAGTGAAAAACTATGTATATTTCAATTATTCTCCCAACATATAATCGTGCTCATATAATTGAGGAATGCATTCAGAGCGTATTAGATCAATCATATAAAGAATGGGAATTACTAATTCTTGATGACAATTCATCAGACAACACATATGAAATAGGAATTCGATATCAAAATTTAGACACTAGAATCCAATATCATAAAAATTTAATAAGGTTAAATTTACTAGGAAATAAAAATAAAGGAATTAAATTAGCGCAATATCCATATATATTTATCATTGAAGATGATTTAATTCTGGATAAAGATTGTCTCTTAAATTTAGTGAAATCATACACTGAACTTAGCAAAAATTTCTCTGTGGGTGCAATTGCACCTCGACTAAACTCTCCATACCCAAGAGAAAATATCCCAGATAAGGAGCCTTTCGTGTTAAGAAAAATAAGTGGAGAGATTTGGAATAATTATGATGTTGATGGTAACATTCCAATAGAGACATTCACACTCCATGCATGTTCATTAATTCCAAAAAATATAATTTATATAGTAGATGGATATTCATCTGCAGAATATATTGGTAATTGCTTTAGAGAAGAGACGGATTTCTATTTTCGTATAAGAGCGAAAGGCTACAAATTATTCTTTGAACCTCGTGCAGAAGCTTTGCATAAAAATGAAGTAAAAGGCGGATGTAAACTAAATAACGAGATAAAAACCCATTTTTATTGTATTCGTAATCAATGGGTTTTTTCTAGGAAATTTTTCCATAAAACTGCTTACATCATGTTTCCTTTTTTTATTATTCAATATATTTATCATAAAATTATTCAAGATAGAATTAAGAAAAGGAAACAAATTGTAAGCAAAAAAAACTCATTATTGGTGTGATAATTTTTAGAGCAGTTCTTGAAAAATATTACTGAATTATTTAATCCACAATTAAGAATTTATGAAAATCGGCATTACTACATCTGGACATCAAAAAAGCAGCACAGGTATTGGAAATTATATCTACAATCTAATAGAAAACCTACCAATACAACCAAATGATTTGTATATTATCAGACACCCATTAGGATATGATTATAATATCCCAAACCAAATTGTGCCATGGGCTCCAAAATTTAGTAATGCGATGCTCTGGTCTTGGTTTACCTATATTCAAAAAAATATGTTTAAAGATCTCGATATTATCCATACTCCAACATTATGCCTTTTTCCAAAAAAACCGCATGAGAATTATATTTTAACAGTAAATGACGTAATATTCAAATTGTTTCCAGAGCATTGTACTCATGAAGTAATTCAATATACCAATCTTTTTTTTAAAAGGAATATTGCATTTGCAGATAAAATCATTGCAATATCAAATACAACTAAACAGGATTTAATTGACATCTATAAAATTCCTGAATCGAAAATTGAAGTAATATATTTAGCAGCTTCTGAAAAATTCAAACCACTTAAAGAGAAAGAAATCTTTCAGATTAAAGAAAAATATAATCTTTTTAAACCATTCGTTCTATATGTCGGAACTATCGAGCCAAGAAAAAACATTCCAACATTATTACATGCTTTTTCTAAATGTTTAAAAAAAGTGAGAGATGTAGAGTTGATTCTGGCTGGCGGTCTTGGATGGAACTATGATGAAGTATTCAATACAGTGAAAATTTTAAATATATCAGATAAGGTTCGGTTTCTTGGATATATTCCTGATGAAGATCTTCCAGCCATATATAATGCGGCGAAAGTATTTGTCTTCCCTTCTTATTATGAAGGGTTTGGCCTTCCACCTCTTGAAGCAATGCAATGTGGAACACCAGTGATTACCAGTAACGTTTCTTCTCTTCCAGAAGTGGTTGGCAAAGACGGAATGATGATAGATCCTTCAGATGAGAATGGATTTTGTCGGATGCTTATAAAAATTTTGACTGATGATGAATACTATCAATATCAGAAAGAATATGGAAAAGAAAGATCAAAACTGTTTTCTTGGAAAAAAACTGCGGAAAAAACATATACTACCTATAAGGATGTTATAGAAAAGAGTAGAACCTAAATTATCTAAAGTTATGAAAGTTGGTATCTTCACTGGTAATCACACACAAACGGAAACAGGAATTGGAAATTACATTTTTAATTTAATACATGAAATTAAAACCTTTTCGGGGGAATTATCAGTTATCAGACATCCGAATGGGTACGATTACAATATACAAAACCAGATAATTCCTTATACAATATCCTCCGCTGGAATGATGGTCTGGTCATGTGCTGTTTCAGCTCAAAAACATTTATTTTCAGATCTAGATATCGTTCACAGCCCAACCCTTGCCTTGTTCCCAATTAAACCACATGAAAAATATGTCCTGACAGTACACGATATCATTTTTAAAAAATTCCCACAATATATTCCAAAAGGAACCGTCAGACACACAAAATTATTCTTTTCTCATAATCTCGCTATTGCAGATAAAATATTAGCAGATTCAGAATCAACAATGAAAGATCTCATTAAGATATATCATGTGCAAAAAGATAAAATAGTAATAATCCCTGCCGCAGCAGATCAAATATATAGACAATTATCAGAAAATGACATCCAAAAAATCACATCGAAATACTCCTTATTCAGCCCATTTATTCTCTACGTAGGAACTATTGAACCAAGAAAAAATATTTCAATGATCCTTGAATCTTTCTCATTTTGTCTGAAACAGTTTCCTGAATATGAACTCGTAATTGCAGGTAAAAAAGGGTGGTATTACGAAGAGATATTTCAGCGTTTAGAAAAACTCCACATTCAGAAAAAAGTACGATTTCTCGGATATGTCCCCCTATCTGATCTTCCGGGCCTGTATAATGCTGCAGATCTCTTTATTTATCCCTCACAGTATGAGGGATTCGGAATTCCCCCACTCGAAGCAATGCAATGCGGAACGCCTGTAATTACCTCAAATACCTCATCACTTCCAGAAGTTGTGGGAGATGGGGGCATTATGATAAATCCAAATGATCCTATCGCGTTAGCAATTGAAATAAAAAAAATGTTAAACGATTCCAATCTACGTGAAAAGCAAATACAATACGGTCTAGAACGATCCAAATTGTTTTCATGGAAAAAAACTGCAGAAATGACCTGGGAAGTATATGAAAATATAATAAATAAATAAGATCAATGACATCTCTTGGAGTAATTACCGGAAACCTGAAACAAAACCAGACGGGTATGGCAACCTATGCATTCCATATAATAAAAGGTCTTTTAAACAAATACCAAATTACCCAGATTGTTGATCAATCGGGAGATGTTATTAGTGGATGTCAGAGCGTTTATCCAAAGAACCTCCCTATTCCATTTAATTATCTAACTTGGAGCTTACAAACTTCAATTCAGAAACATATTTTTACAGAATATGATCTTATCCACAATATTTGCCAATACCCAATTATACCCTCTCAAAACCGAAAATCCGTTATTACCATATATGACCTCATTCCAATCCTCTACCCAAATTTAGTCACACCAACCTATGCTTGGCAATCAAGAAACCTCCTCCCAAGAGTATTGAAAAAAACAGATAAAATAATTGCAATTTCCGAACATACAAAAAGGGATCTCATACACAGATATCATATATCATCGGACAGGATTGATGTAACATATTTAGGTGTGTCGGATCATTTTAGACCTTGTGATCATGAACAACTCTACCAGTTTAAAGAAAGAAATGATATCCTCAGCCCCTATATTTTGTTTGTTGGGGCCTTAGAACCGAAAAAAAATATTCCAGCTCTTATCAAAGCATTTTCCTTATGCCTCAAAGAAAACCAAGAACTTACTCTGGTTCTCGCTGGAAAACCATCCTGGAAATACAGAGAAATTTTCTCCCTAATACAAACCTTAAATCTTGGAAAAAAAATTCGGTTCCTTAATTTTGTTCCATATAAGGATCTACCTCTTCTCTATAGCGGGGCAGAGGTATTTGTTTTTCCTTCTCGATATGAAGGATTTGGTCTTCCACCGCTTGAAGCTATGAAATGTGGGACGCCAGTTATTGTATCAAATACATCCTCACTTCCGGAAATTGTAGGCGAAAAGGGGATTATGGTTAATCCAGATGATTATTATGGATTATCGAAGCAGATCATCAGAATCATAAAGGACCTAGATTATCAACAGACCATGAAAGAATACTATCGTAACCGTGCAGCATTCTTCACTTGGGATAATTGTGTTCAGAAGACGATCCAGACCTACGAAAGAACATTATCAGAATAGAGATAATTTTATCAGTATAGAGGATAGCTTAAACCCCTCTCTAGTGATCGCTAGTCCACAAAGTATTTATAACCCACAATTTGTTGTAAGGGGGTTTTTAGCTATTCTTTATAATAATTAACATCAGGAGATAATGTGGTGTCATATTTAAAAGGGAAAAAAATACTCGTTACAGGGGGGGCAGGATTTCTGGGGAGACAGGTAGTCCATAGCCTCATAGAGCAAGGTGCTATTAGAGAAAATATCATCATTCCACGGAGTAAGGACTGTGATTTGCGGGTATGGGAGAACTGTGTAAAATCAGTAATGGGAATTGATATTGTCATCCACTTAGCTGCAAAAGTGGGAGGTATTGGATACAACAGGGAACACCCAGGAGAACTTTTCTTTGACAATGCTATCATGGGTATCCAGCTTATGGAAGCTGCAAGATTAGCCAATGTTAAAAAATTCGTTGCAGTTGGGACGGTCTGTGCCTATCCAAAATACACTCCGGTGCCATTCAGAGAGGATGAACTCTGGAATGGATACCCTGAAGAAACAAACGCTCCATATGGACTGGCAAAAAAGATGATGCTGGTTCAGGCACAATCATACCGGGCTCAGTATGGATTTAATGCGATATTTCTCCTTCCGGTTAACCTCTATGGCCCTGGAGACAACTTCGATCCAAAAAGTTCACATGTAATACCCGCACTGATCAAGAAATTTATTGAAGCCAAAGAAAACGATGAAAAGCAGGTTGTTGTCTGGGGAACCGGTTCAGCTTCACGTGAATTTCTCTATGTGAAGGATGCAGGAAAAGCAATAGCACTTGCTGCAGAGAGATATAATGGCAATGAACCAGTAAATATTGGTGCAGGAAAGGAGATCGCAATTAAAGATTTGGTTGGTATTATTCGTGATATCACAAAATATCAAGGGGAAATAATCTGGGACACAGATAAACCAGATGGACAACCTCGAAGATGTCTTGATACCTCCAGAGCACAAAAGGAATTTGGATTTGTTGCGGTCACTCCATTTGAAAAAGGTTTGAGAGAGACAATCGATTGGTATAAAATAAACAGAAGAATTTAAAATGATTAAAATTGCTTTTGAGCGATATAAATCATATTCCGAGCCATTATACCATATTTGCCTGGCAATTTAAATTTAATATCATATAAACTATCCACAAGCTTTTCAAACCTCCATAGAGGTTTAACCAGAGAATCAAAAAATGGTATGAAAAAGTTATTGCCCATTATCTCAATGATTTTATAATTATGTAATTCAAACATTTTTTTCATTTTGGATACAGACATAAGAGAGATATGCTGCTCAAATTGATCTGGAAATAATCCATTCGGGGTTGTGACAACCATATACCCACCTGGTTTAAGCAACCTATCCCAGGCAATAAATGCCTCATTCGGAGAAGGGAGATGCTCAATAACTTCTCCAGCATATACAATATCCCATTTGCCAGTTAATGCTGGCTTTTGTGCATTATCCACAATAAATGTGATTGGATGCGTATTGGATATCGCCGGATCAATATCAAAGGCAGTGATTTCAGGACATTCTTCAGGTGAGAGAAATTCACGAAAAATACATGAACCACACCCAATATCCAATATTTTTGTATCCTTTTCTATCTCTCACCGTTCGCTGATCTTAAATTCAGATTCCTGAATTGATCCCAATTGAGTATAAACACTAATATCAACATTCATCAGATTTAAAATCTCTCGATGCTTTTGATTTATCCCAGTAATTGTGTAAAAAACCTGTTCACCATAAAATGAAACTAACAAATAAATCTCTTTGAAAAACTCAATAATTCTTTCAGTTTTAGGATTATTTACTATTTTCGTTGGATTATATTCGAAAAGACCACTCAAACCCTGACCTCTACTTTTCAGCGAATCCCTGACTTTTTTCTCAATAATAACAAGTGGTCTCATTACAATAGTCAAAAACTTCACTAAACCATCAATTCTGTCATCTCGTTGAATAAACATTGGGGCAAGTGAAAGTGCCTTTCCCTTCAGCCGATGAAATTGATGCTCTATGATATACTGATCACGGTAAGTCAGAACAACATCTTGCATCGATAATTCATTTTCTGGTTTATTTGTTACATATACCCTCCATCCTGATAATTCCTGCGCTTGTTGAAGGGCTTGCAAGTTAATAGTTGGTTTAACCTCAATTCTCGTCGATTGTTCAATTCTGGCGGGATTGTTTCCGTATTTTCGTTTTGGAGTATTACTAATATGCTCGATATACTCAACTTCGAATACCGCTGTTAATCCCTTATCTCCAAGAATAGCATGTACTTTTTCTTTTGCTTCCTCGATTGTTCGGTAAATTTTCTTTCCCTTTCCTCTTTTATTCATTGAATTTATCTCAAAGAAAGCTTTTTTTACTTGCTCTTCAAGTGATAATCTGAATTTATTTGCATGAGCAAATGATTTTGCGTAGATTAGCCGTTCCTCCCAGGTTATGATTTTCCCCTCATATTCCATTGAATGAGATATTTTTTTCTCAAATCCTTCGGCTATAATCGCATCGCTTCCATCATAGTACGATCGTGAAACTTGTGTGAAGGAAAGATTAGACTCCTGATGTGCTATGATTGCAGAATAAATTTCCTGAGTAGGATGAGAGACTTCTGATAACGGGCATAAATAAAAGTCATTATTGATAGTCGTATACAAACGAGTTGCTATGGCACCCATTTTGCAATCTCCCACAAAAAGTAATCCAGATTGTCCCGTAGATTTTTTCACCTTTTCCATTGCAGGGATATAGAGAGGATCATCAGCACAATTTCCAGGGACTACACTAACGGTGAGGGGCAAACCCAGCACATCAAGCACTGAAAGTACGATTTTTATTTGAGGGAGGGAGGCGTCATCTTTTGAGTTGCCAAATTGTATTAATCCGTTTTTATCGATAATTCCATTGCTGTTTACTGTTGTCATATCAAGACGGACGATGTTTTCATCCGTTAAACCATATATACGCAGTGTAGAACGATTTAATTCAGATTCAAATCGGTTCCAAAGTTCATTATTGTGCAATAGAGATAATATACGAGCCAAATGGTCATCAGTAAAGCATTTTGGACTAAATTGAAAACCAATCAATTTTTCCAGTAAATTTTTTTTGGTAGTAACCCACTTCTCCAAGGGACACATACGATGATCATTTTCGGTCAGGCAGTAGCAGATCCAAATGGCAATCGTTTCACCAATCGGCAAACCCACCCAGTTTCTGTGAGGCGAATATACCTCATTCAAAATTCGTATGATTTGAAGTTCTTTTAATGTTTCAAAGATATATGGGATTCCGCCGATGTGTTCAATTTGATGTGTCGGAGCGATCATCCCATATATATGTACACTTCTCAGATATAAAGTTAAGCTTTATAATTTAACATTTACCTTATAAGATCAGCGAAAGGTAAGTATCTGTAATTTATTTATAAAAATATCACGTAGAACATTAAGCCGAAATTTATGGTAGTTTTTTGCCCAGACCGAATATGTATCGCAGATAGTGCCAACTCCTTCCCACATTGTTTGTTTACATAAATATTAATATTGGTGATTTTTCAACATCAGACTTAAGTATTTACACCATTTCACTTCTCCATGCTAACCTTACCTTTTTCCCATCTACCATCAAATAATAATTAATCAATGACAAAAACCGCATTCATCACCGGTATCACCGGGCAGGATGGTTCCTATCTCGCCGAATTACTCCTTTCAAAAGGCTACGAGGTCCACGGGCTTGTCCGCCGGGCCTCAACCTTCAACACCCACCGAATTGACCACATATACGTCGATGCCCATGATCCTGATGCACGAATTTTCTTCCATTATGGTGATCTCTCCGACTCAGAGATGATCTCACATGTCCTCTATAATATCAAACCAGATGAGATCTACCACCTCGGTGCACAAAGCCACGTCAGAGTCAGCTTTGAAACTCCAGAGTACACCGGGAATGTAACTGCCCTCGGAACAACAAGGATTCTTGAAGCCATCAGGAGAAGTAACCAGGCTATCCGTTTCTACCAGGCATCATCCAGCGAGATGTTTGGACATATTGCTCCACCACAGAACGAAGAGAGTTGTTTCTGGCCCAGAAGTCCCTATGCTTGCGCCAAACTCTATGCATACTGGATGACCAGGAATTATCGGGACGGCTATAACATGTTCACCTGCAATGGCATCCTCTTTAACCACGAATCACCCCGAAGAGGTGAAATATTTGTCACCAGGAAGATTACCCGAGGTATTGCAGCAATCCTTGCAAGAAAAGAGAAATATCTTTACCTTGGAAACCTTGAGGCGAAACGTGACTGGGGATTCACTCCAGAATATGTAGAATGTATGTGGCAGATTCTCCAGCAGGATACTCCGGATGACTATGTCATCGGAACCGGTGAGACCCATACAGTACAGGAGTTTGTAGATGCAGCCTTTGCCTATGCAGGTCTGGACCCCGAGAAGCATGTAAAAATTGATCAGAAATATTTCAGACCGACAGAAGTTGAAGCACTCCTTGCTGACCCGTCACGAGCAGAGAAGAAACTCGGGTGGAAGGCAAAGATCAAATTCTCTGAACTGGTGAAGATCATGGTTGATGCAGATATGAAAGCAGCAGGATTATCACCAGTAGGAGAAGGGTATGAGATACTTGATAAGAAATTCCCAGGCAGATGGTGGGGCAGGGATTGATCCTCTTCTCTATTTATACAACCATTCTTACCAACACAATTTACAAATAAGCCCGTGATGAAAACAGGATTTATCAAAATTACAGAAAACTCATTAATAACTGCACCAGTAGCAATGAGGGTCGGTTCTGAATGATTTCGATTCATTTTTATTCATTGCCGTAAATACCAAGAAGTATATATTTATAGGAATTATGACAAACCACTTTAATAGACATAAAATTAACATAGGAAACATTTCCACCTATAACAAAATCTTCTTCAAAAAGAAGGAAAATGTTTTCGATTTCTTGAAAAAAATTGATTTTGCAGATTTATTTTTATACACAGGCACTACACTTTTAAATTTCTTTGCTCTTCTTTTCATTTTTACACAAATATTTTTTTACTGTAATATCACAGTTAATTATTTTACCATAATTATTTCATTTATCTGTTCATTCTTGGTACCATTCCTATCCATATTTTATCGATCTACTCATATTATTTCCAAAACTGAAAGAATAAAACTATCATTGCTTTATGCAGCAAAAATAATCTGTATTTGTGCAATATTAATTATTATTTCTATAATGCTTGGATCTGCCTTCATTGATGATGGATATGATTCGAATGCATATCATAAACCATACTCATTATTTTTCATTCATGGATGGAACCCGATAACTGGCTCAACACCAGACGTTTTTGGTGGAAAGATCATCGTCGGTGATCATAAAGGAAATACCTATCCAAAAGCAGTTGAGTTAATTGCGTCATACATTTATTTATGCACAAAATCATTAGAATCAGTTAAAGCAGTAAATTTTATAATTTTTTTTGCTAGCTTGACTATAACATATTCAGCTTTTTCTCTCTTTTTTTTGAAAAGAAAATATATTGCTTTAATTATTTCTATACTAGCAGTTTCAAATCCAATTTGGTTAATGCAATCCACACAATTTTACAATGATGGATTCGTTTCAGAACTCTTTTTAATATTAATCTCATTAATTTTGCTTTTCATCAAAGGAAATGCTCAAAAATACACACTATTATCTCTGCTACTCGGATTAACATTATTATTGAGTAGTAAGGGTTCAGCTCTTCTTTTTGTTCCAATTCTCATAACTCTTTTAGGCACACTCACGTATTTATATAAAAAAGAAAGTTTCAGATATTTTCCGGCAATATTATTAATTCTCGGATTTTTATTTTGTATTACTGCATATTCTCCATACATTTCGAATTATATCACTACAAAATCACCGCTAGGATCAGAGTTTTCGAAAACTACTCCAGAATCCTATACAAAAGAATATACAGGGTTTTCGAATGACAATTTACCTGGCTGGATGGTTCCAAGAGCATTATTTTTATTATCTCTGTTTTCTTCTCCCTCACAATCATATACAGGATTAAATAATCCATTTGAAGTCTCATTAGCTGATACCTTTAGCATGACCGGAGAAGATAAAATTAATGGTTTTGGTCCTCTGATAGGCCTTATCACCCTTATAACAGTAATCGGACTATTATTCATAATAAGGACAATCCAATCAGAGGATGAAAGAATATTACTGATTTCGATATTTTTTATCTTTTTATCAGTTATTCTTCATACTGCATGTTGGTGGGCAAGGATGGTACCTCAATTTTATTTAATACCTGTTTTTGTCCTCGCAATTACATTATTGAAAAAAAGTAGCGTAATAAAAGTCATATCTGCGTTATTGGTTATTCTTTTGCTCATAAATATGATCCTTATTAGTTATCATTCATATACGCGTGCTTCTTATATTACTGATCATTACGAAGATGCTTTTTCACACATAAAAAGCAATGCTGCATTACCAGTGGGTCTGAAAAATACTTTTCCAGATAATTCATTTAATCTTGTCAGTCCGGTTAGTGCAGTTTTACTTGATGAAAAAGGCATCCCATGGGAATTATGTGATCCGAAAAATGGATGTCCAGAGGGGGGTTACAGAAATTCTCTATTATTTTTTACGGACGTTTATTATTATCCAAAATCAAATTGAGTTTCAAATACTGATTTTATAATCATTTCAGAGGCTGATGCATAAATCAATTTTGGCAATACAGAGGGTGTTGCACAACTCAGATCCCCCCATAATTTTTTAACTAAGGTCAATCAAAAGTACTTTACCTTAGTACGTCCAACATATACTCAATGTATAATACGATAGGTCGGGATTTTGAACAACTTTACCTTCTCCCTGAGGATATTAGAGACTGGGTTCCGAGTGATGATTTCTGTCATATATTAATTGATTTAATCTCAATTCTCGACCTATCCCCATTATATAAGGATTACCGGGAAGACGGCCAAGGTGCGGCATTTTATCATCCAGAAATAATGACTGGTTTGATCATTTACTCATATTTTAATGGAGTTCGTTCAAGCCGTCAAATAGAGAATAAATGCAGATAAGATATAGGATTTAGAATACGTAACCCGCAATTCTCTCCCAGACCATTCCACAATCTCGCGATTTATCAAGAAAAACAGTTCTTTTATTGGACAACTTTTCATTCCAGTATTGACTCTCCTTAATGAAGCAGGATTAATCAATAACGTCCTTCTCGCCTTGGATGGAACAAAACTAAAGGCGAATGCTTCACTTGGATCGAACATGCCATATGAAAAGATTGAGGGAGAAATTCAAAAATATCTAAAGGAAGTCCAAGAAAAAGATGATGTCGAGGATCGTCTTTATGGCCCGGATAAATCAGGTAACGAGGTTCCCGATGATTTTAAGACTCACTCAAAAAGGATAAAACGATTCATTCAAGCAAAAGAACGACTTGAGGCTGAACATAAGGAGAAATCCCAAAAAAAGGAAGAGAAGATTGCCCAAAGGGAGGAAGAGGAGAGAGAGTCTGGAAAAAGGAAACGAGGTAGAAAACCTAAAAAGCCTGCAAAAAACCCTGATGAACAAAGTCTTGCAAACACTACAGATCCTGATAGTTCAATAATGAAAAGTGGGCCTAGTTGTATTCAAGGATATAATGGCCAGATAATTGTAAACCAGGATGGCTATATTCTGGTTCCGTTTTTAAGTAATTCACCCGTTGATTACAGATTACTTCAACCATGTTATGAAAGATTAGAGGAAATTGCTCAATTAACCGGCTTATCGCTTGAATATCTTAATTTACTTACTGATGCTGGTTATTGGAGCTATGAAAACTATCTGTATATGAAACAGCAGGATATTGGATTTCTCTGTTCTACATGCCATGAACCAGATATTTTCAGTATTAGAGGCCTCGAGAGAAGTTTACTTGAACTTGAACGAATTTCCGATCAACTTTTTGATGGCATTTGCAGTATTCCAACGTTAGCATCTATTGGTGATTGGTGTACGAGAAATCTCATTCAAGATGATAATATTCCAACACCCGCTTCTATTGCTAAAGGGATTATGGAAGTGACAATGACTCCGTATGGTGCCAAAAAGACATATTCACAACGAAAAACGATTGTTGAACCCGCATTTGGATGGATTAAAGAAAATCGCAATTTAAGAAAATTGCAGAGATGGGGAATATCACATTGTCAGGATGAATGGAGTTTGATTTGTTTAACACAGAATCTTCGGAAGGTCTGTTCAAGAGGGGAGTTGAAGAAATTCAGAGAACTGATCCTGCAAAAGAAGCGGCATATTATCTGTAATAAGGGAGTGGGTATTAGAATACCTTATTCAATATTGTCCGATGCATTATCATCTTTGGGCAGAATGATCGGAGACAATTTTCTAAAGATGTTGATAAGAAAAAGTACTTACCAAAAATTTTCCAAATTTTAGTCATGCAACACCCTCGGTATTGATGAGGATTACTATCGCCAGTACTCCGTGGATGACAACAGCAGTCCTGTCATGCCATGCAGGCTTATCCAAAATGATATGGATACGGGTTTTTATCGAATTGACACTCACAATACCCCCGGAGCACTCCTGAATTATATCGGCTCTCCCCACATTCCTTCATCAAAGGTGGAGGTCCCGATCCAACGGGATGTATTAGCGACGAGGTCCACGGCATTTTCCATATGTGTCAGGTTCTCCGGTGAGGTAAAATCTCCATGGTAATGGTACACCTGCTTCACGTCGGTGCCATTTCTGACAGTCAGTGTGGCTGTTGGCATGTCAGTGATGTTCAGATAGGCATATGTATCATTCAAATCCAGAAAACCACCTTCGATAAGCCGATCATACAGATCACCGACCAGGGCAGGATCAAGAGAGTCGGTCCGGTTTCCGGCAGCCTCCACATACATCTCACCCATCCAGGCGATCGTCCCATTCCCAAAGAGCGAGACCGAATACACCGGACAGGTTCCAAAACACATGCCTCGCTCAAGAGTAATTTCAATATCACGGACCACCCCCGGTGAGAGGTCAGCCAGCCCGGAAGGGAATTGGCAGCACACGAACAATACACAGAAAAGCACCACAAATCGTCTGTTCATACTGGTATTAGGTCATACCTGGTAAAAAAGGTGGGGAACGGGTTATACAGAATGTGCAGTGGGGGGGATGTAGGCTGAAGGGATGACATCCGGGACAGGTTCGGGATATCCTGAGATCTCTTTTAACAGGCGATATATCTCCTCAAGTTCATCAGGATGGGAGACTCCTGCCTTCTCGTACTGGGCAATGGCCGTCTCAAGTGCTTTTTTTGCCTCACCGAACCGATTCAGAGAGTACAGCACCCGCCCCTTCCCTGCATAGGATGCCCAGTTCGAACCTGCGCCTTTTGCAAAGGATATCGCCTGTCCATATGCATCAAGAGCCGAAAGGTATCTCTTCTGACTCTCAAGGGAAAGACCAGTCCCATACCAGGCATCAGATGAAGATGGCTGGAGCTCTATGGCTTTTTGAAAGGCATTATATGCCGCACGGTAGTTCCCCCCTTCAAGAGCTGCATACCCCTCAGCTACATAATCCTCAAAACCCTTCGGGACTTCAGTCGGGATCGGAGTATACCCATAATCGAGAACAGTACTCATCAGGTCCGGGTCAATCTGTGCCAGCAGCCAGTTCGGGGCGGAAAAAAGATTCCCATGCGACCATCCGTCGGCACCACCGATCATACCGGACGGGACAAACCCATCAGCATAGGGAGAACTGGAGAATACCGGTGCTGCTGTGGTAAGTACCAGGCATCCGGAGAGAACAAGTACTGACAGAACCAGTACCACGGGTGAAGCAGCAGATCTCATACATGGATGATCTCATAGAAAAATAAATACATTCTCAGGAAAAATGGGAGATCTCAAGATCATCCTGCTTTTTTGAGTGCTTCCTGTGCGGCATCAGTCTCGCCAAGCATCTCAAGTGCCTGGGCAAGGTCACGGTACATAGATGCCAGCTCATCTGCCATATCTTCTCCGGACTGTTCATACTGGCTGATGGCAACAGTCAATGCATCCTTTGCATTCTCAAACTGGTTCAGGGCAAGATAGGATCTTCCCTTTCCAGCGTTCGGACCCCAGCTTGATGCCGGCTTTTTCGAGTATGATACCGCCTTCGTATAGGCATCTATTGCAGAGAGATACCGCTTCTGATTTTCAAGAGCAAGACCCCGGCCGTACCATGCCTCGGTGGATGTTCCATTTATATCAAGTGCTTTCTCAAAAGACTTGAGAGCATCCTTATAATTTCCCCCTTCCAGGTATGCCCATCCTTCCTTTACGAGATCCATCGCAGTCGGAGGTTTCGGGGTAGGCTCTACCAGCTTGGTCCCGAAATAATCCATCTTGCTCATTTCCCGAGATTCATCGTCAAACTGTTCCAAAAGCCAGTTTGGTGCGGAGAAGAGACTGCCATGTGACCATCCGTCATCAGCTGCCAGTACCCCTGCCGGGATAAGAAGCCCGACAAGAATGAGGGAGATATACAACACCTTCCGAATCATTCCTCAAAGGTTATGAAAAAAAGAATAAAAACATGTCAGGTGGTTCAGGTACTCATATCCTATGAATGATCACCGCGACCGTTCTTCTGTTCTTCTTCAAACCGTTTCATCTCCATCTCTCTGAGATCCTTTCGCTTGATCTTTCCTGAAATGGTTTTTGGAAGCTCTTTTACAAATTCAATCTTTCGTGGATATTTATAGGGAGCCGTGGTGACTTTGACATATTCCTGAATCTCCCGTGCAAGTTTGTCTGATGGTTCAAAACCGGTTTTCAGAACGACGAACGCTTTGACGACAAACCCTCGGATGATATCTGGTGACCCGACGACCGCAGCCTCCTGGACAGCCTGGTGCTCTATGATTGCACTTTCAACTTCAAATGGCCCGATACGGTACCCTGAAGCCTTAATGACGTCATCATCACGGCCAACAAACCAGAAGTACCCGTCATTATCCTTCACTGCCCGGTCGCCGGTATAGTAAAACCCGTTTCTGAAGGCATTGGCGTTTGCTTCTTCATTTCCCCAGTACTCCATGAAGAACCCGACCGGCCGGGGGTCGGTTTTAATAGCGATGGACCCTTCTTCACCTGGCTTGACCGGTTTTCCATCCTCATCATGAAGCTCGATCACCCAGCCAGGAGAGGGTTTTCCCATCGACCCGTACTTCGGTTCCATGCAGGGGAATGTCCCGACACACAAAACCGTCTCGGTCTGGCCATATCCTTCGTATATTTCAAGGCCGGTCGCATCTTTCCATGCTTTTATGACTTCAGGGTTGATCAGCTCCCCGGCACTCACGCAATGTCTGAGCTCAGAAAAGTCATACTTACGCAGGTCAGCCATGATCAGCATCCGGTAGATGGTCGGCGGTGCACAAAAGGTGGTTATCCCGTACTTCTCAATAAGCGGAAGAAGTTCGGTTGCATTAAACTTATTCCGGTAATCATAGACGAAGATTGCAGCACCCTCAATCCACTGTCCGAACAGTTTCCCCCATGCGGACTTCGCCCACCCGGTATCTGAAACGGTAAAGTGCAGATCATTATTGCGCACATCATGCCAGAACCGGGCGGTGACGATATGACCGAGCGGATATGCCTGTGAATGAAGCACCATCTTCGGTTCACCGGTTGTCCCGGATGAAAAGAAGATCACCATCGGATCCGTTGCCTTAGTCTTTCTCATCCCCTTCAGGTTGATAATCCGTGATGAGACCGGTGCAGGATAGGTCAGTTCACGCGGGTATGATAGCCAGCCGTCAAGTGCACCATCCACCACCATCTTTGTCTCGAGTGTCGGGCAGATACCGGCAATCTCGTCAACCTTATGGGCGTTCTCCATATCGGTGATGACCATCTTTGCTTCGGAGGTATTGATCCGGTATGCCAGATCCTTCGGGGTCAGCATGGTCGGAGCCGGAATGTATACTGCCCCGATCTTGATGAGAGCGACCACCATGAACCACCACTCAGGCACCCGATGGAGCATGATGAGGACCCGGTCTCCCTTCCCGATCTTGTACTTGATCATCATGTTGACGATCTCGTTAGACCTGCGGGAGATGTCGCGGAATGTAAAGAACTTCTCTTCTCCCTCCTGGTTGGTCCAGACCATTGCTATCTTGTTCCGGTCCTTTTTTGCCCAGGCATCGACGACATCAAACCCGAAGTTAAAATACTCCGGAACCTCAATCCGGAAATTCCGGTAGGTTTCGTCATAGTTCTGCATATTATGCCGGTGCGGTGCCGGGGAGTCATCAATCACCGGGCTTGAATTCCCACACGGATATATGCCATACCCGGAGAGCTTTCGAAGCTGTCGGGTACATGCCTCATTAATCCAGTCAGAACGGGAAACCTGCCTGACAACACATTCCTGATCAACCCGCCGGGTCAGATCATCATCCATGGTAATAGAGAACCGAACCATCTGTACTAATCTGGTGCACCAGATTGTAAAAGAGTTGTGAATGGGTGAACCAGTATTTATAGGAACTTCTGCAGGTACCTGAGCTCCCGGATATCAGGTGCCGGTTGTATTCCCTTCACGCACCATGGTGATGGCTTTCTTCGGGCATTCAGCTGCACAGATACCGCAGCCCTTACAGAATACCAGATCTATCTCATAATCGTCGTTAATGACCCCGTCAGGACAGTACATGGCACACATCCCGCATGCATTACATTTCTCCCTGTCGACAACCGGCCTGAAGACCCTCCAGGTTCCGGTATTGCCACAAGCACCCTCACGAGGCCGGGATATAGCAAGTCGCTCCCTCTTCTCCATGTTAGACCAGCTCCTCATACGCCATCAGGGCAGCTTTCAGGTTCCGTTCATCCGAGAACATCTCTTTGATTGCAGCAGCAGCAGACTCCCTGGAAAACAGACCCATCTTCGCAAGGGCACCGATAACCGGTGTGTTCAGGATGGGACTTCCCGCAACAACCAGGTTTGTCTTCAGAGCAATTCCAGTCAGATCCACATGCTGAACCTGATACCCTTCTGCCTTCTTTGGAATGTCAGGTGCATTTATCAGGACTTTTCCATCAGGTTTCAGACCTTCAAACACATTGACCAGGTCGAGAATGGAAGGATCAAGAACCACGATTAAGTCAGGATTATGGATCTGCGAATACACCTTGATTGGCTTGTCATCTATCCTGATAAATGAGATAATCGGAGCCCCACGCCGCTCTGCACCATAAAAAGGGGCTGCGGTCGCATACTTCCCGTCCCTGAACGAAGCAAGTGCTATCAGCTTTGCAGCGGTGACACCACCCTGACCACCACGGGAATGAAGCCGTATCTCATACATCAGGCATCAACTCCAAACCAGAACTCTTCCCCGATACGCCGGTCTCTGACAAAGCCTGCAATATCATGATAGGTTACTTCCTGCCCGCCAAGACCCGCGATAACATTATAGCACTCCTTTCCGGTCTTTGCACGGATAGAGGTCGCCAGAATTCCTCCAAACCCGAATGAATAGTTCCGGTCAATAACAACCAGTTCGCGGTTACCAAGGTTCAGTTCAGGGAAGGGACGGATCCACCTGACCCGCATGGACCCTGCCTTTACCCCTTCATTCCGAAGAATATCCACAGCTACTTCTGCTTCCTTCCCCAGCGTCCCCATTGCCAGGATGAGAACATCTGCATCCTCGCACCGGTACTCCTCGGTCCAGGAGTACTTCCGCCCGAAGGTCTGTGCGAATGCCTCTTCGGTCTCTTTGATCACCTGAACAGAATCCCGCATGGAGCGTTCGATATCATACCTGATCCTGAAGTAATCTGCAGACGAGGTCATACATCCGTATCCTGCAGGCGCATCAGTCTGTATTGCATGATCAAGAACCAGTGGCGGTATGAAATCCCCGGCCGGACTCTCCTCAAGCTGCTGTGAGATGTGAGAAAGGGCGAATCCGTCAAGATTGATCATAACCGGCAGGTAGACTCTTCGATCCTCGGCGATGCGGAATGCCATAAGGGTTGCATCATACGCCTCCTGAACCGTTGAGACATATACCTGCAACCATCCGGTATCCCGTGCCTGGAGAGCATCCGTATGTTCAGCCCAGACATTCCAGCCAGGCCCGAGTGCCCGGTTCACATTTGCCATGACGATCGGAAGCCTGGCACCTGCTGCCCAGTTGACCATCTCATGCATGTATAAAAGCCCGTGAGAACTAGTGGCAGTAAATGTCCGGACCCCGGTGATGCTTGCACCAATACAGGCTGCCATCGCCGAGTGTTCGCTCTCAACCGGAATATATTTAGATTTGAGACTTCCGTTTGTCACATAGTTGGCAATCTGCTCAACAATCTCAGTCTGGGGAGTAATCGGGTATGCTGCCACAACTGCAGGATTTGCCTGCCTGACTGCTGCAGCGACCGCATTGTTCCCGGTGGATACCGTCAGCATGTTCCCTCCGCCTCTGCCTTCAAATGACGCAGGTTGCGTTCAATCTCTCCGCGAATCACCCTGATAGTATCTTCAGTAATACTGGAGAAACGCCCCTGCATCTTCAGATAGTCCTCCAGTGGTGCCGGCTTTATCATGGCAGCCTTTGTAGGCCCGCTCAGGGTCAGAGAATCATACTCCCGTTCATACATAGCCCATATACCGGTTTTTACTGCCATCTTTCCGACTTCAATCGTCTGTGATGCATCATACCGCCAGCCTGGAGGACAGGGGGCAAGAATATGCATGAACTTAGGGCCCTTGATCGACAGCGCCTTCTCCACTTTTTTCACCAGATCCTGGGGGTAGGCACTGCATGCAGTTGCCATATAGGGCAGATGATGTGCGGCAATAATCCGGTCAAGATCCTTTTTCACATGAGTTTTACCACCCGGAGTCGTAGTTGTCCGTGCCCCGAGGGGAGTGGATCCTGACCGCTGCATGCCGGTGTTTCCGTATGCCTCGTTGTCATAGCAGATATAGAGGAAGTTGGTACCACGCTCAAGTGCTCCGGATAAGGCCTGAATACCGATATCTACCGTACCTCCATCACCGGCATAGGCGATGACATTCGTGTTTTTCCCCATGGATTCGAATGCTGCAGCCATTCCTGATGCAACCGCCGCAGCCGCAGCAAACGCCACATTATACACCGGAATATTAAACGATGTATTCGGCCAGACCCCCTGCAGAACACTGGTGCAACAGGCAGGAACTACCAGAACAGTATCTGGTCCGGCCGCCTTGAGCACGTGTCTGAGAATGAGGGACGAGCTGCACCCTGCACAGGCAGAAGTACATTTCCATATATATTCGCTCGCAGAAGTCCCTGACATGACAATCTGTACCCGTTTGTATGCAATGATAAATAATGATAGTTTTATTGACAGGGTCATTCCCTGACGTGAAAAACCACCGGTTATGCACAAAAAAATCTGCGACAGTGCTCAGGCCGGTATGAATAAATGGTGCAGCAGAACCCCTCGTTCTCCAGGGGTCTCAGGAAAGGGCATGAATCAGGATACCGGCTCATCGACTCACAATCACGAAACCTCACCAGATCATCTCCCCCGATTCGTGCAAAAAACCGCTCCTTTGTCAGGGTGAAATAGCAGAAATGTTGTGACTCGCCGATACTCCGCTCGATGACCATATACCGTCTCATATGCAGGCAGCATCTTCCACACTGATTACAGGGCTCAGCCATTTGCCACCTCATGCTCAGAATAGGCGTTAATAGCCTCAAGGAAAGGCTGCCCGTACTGCATGAGCCGCCGTTCCCCGACCCCGTATATCGTCCTTAAATCCTCCGGACACCTCGGCCTTGCTTTTGCCATCTCACGCAATGTCCGGTTTGGAAAGATCCGGAAAGGGGGCATGTCCAGTTCATCGGCAATGGTCTTTCTCACATCCCGCAAAATCTCATACAGGTTGTTCTCTGCCGGTGATCCCTGACCTTCATATGACTCACCGGGTAATGCAGACTGAAATTCCGGCTCTCCAATCCTGACCGGTATCTTTCCGGCAAGGGCGTCCTTTGTACGGGGGTTCTTTCTCACCACCGGATACCGTGACCCGTACCTGGAGAGGTACCCGCAGGAGATAAGCTCCCTGATCCAGTAGACCCACAACCCTCTCCGGTGGGGGTGCCCGGACCCGAAACAGGCAAGGGTATCATGGCCCCGGGCGATGATCTTCTCGTCTGCGGTTCCGGAGATGATATCTGCGATATAGGAGACCCCATAATCATCTTTGAGTTCATCAATACAGGCTGCAATGACCGCGAGGACATCTCTTCCGTCCATGGTCTTCCGCCCTGACTGGCATGAATCACAGTTACCGCATGATGGCCGATCCCATGATTCACCAAAATATGTCAGGAGAACGGCACGCCTGCAGGCACGTGACTCACAATACCCGACCATCTCATGCAGCTTCCGGAGACTGACCTGTCGTTCGGTTCCTTCTGCCATCTGTTCAATCAGGTACTCAATCTTGCGAAAATCCCCTCGTGAATAGAGGAGCAGACATTCTGCAGGATCGCCATCCCTCCCGGCCCGTCCTGTCTCCTGGTAATAATGCTCAAGATTTTTCGGGAGGTCATAATGCACCACGAACCTGACATCAGGCTTGTTAATCCCCATCCCAAATGCAACCGTCGCAACAATAATCCGAACCTCATCCCTGAGAAACCGGTCCTGGGTCTCATGTCTGACCGACTTTGGCAGATCGGCATGGTAGGGAAGGGCGGAGAACCCGTTTTTCTGCAGTACTCTGGCAAGATCAGTAACCTGCCGTTTTGAAAAGCAGTATACAATCCCGGATTCATTCTGATGACTCTTCAGGAACTGAACCAGTTGCTGCTCACCGTCTTCCTTCTTTACAATCCGGTAGATGAGGTTTTCACGATTGAATGAACCGACAAAAACCGCAGGGTTATGAAGGCTGAGCTCACTGATGATATCACTCCTGACCGATGGTGTAGCGGTTGCCGTCAGTGCAATAATCGGAACATCGGCAAAGGTTCTTCTGATAATTGAGAGCTTCCGGTATTCAGGCCTGAACTCATGCCCCCACTGGGAGATGCAGTGGGCTTCGTCAATGGCAAAAAGGCTGATCCTGGTGGATTTTAAAAACTCAATAAATGACGGCTGTACCAGACGTTCCGGAGAGATATACAGAAGCTTGAGTGAGCCATCAAGGATAGATCCTTCAATGCTCCGTTTATCCTTCACATCCTGGGTACTGTTCAGAAATGCGGCTGGAATCCCCGACTCTGCCAGACAGTCCACCTGATCTTTCATAAGAGCAATCAGGGGTGATATGACAATCCCGACCCCGTCCCTGATAAGAGCCGGTATCTGGTAACAGAGTGACTTTCCCCCGCCGGTTGCGATCACCGCAAGCACATCCCTCCCTTCAAGCACATGGGTGATGATCTCCTTCTGTCCTGGCCGATATGTTCGGTACCCAAACCACCTGTGCAGGACATCTTCCGGAAGAGGACCTTTC
>Ga0232082_100117_pt1 | contig 25795 bp, 13 predicted proteins | sample SJ1S4nscriptome_FD_186120 | JGI IMG/M metagenome (GOLD analysis project Ga0232082, IMG submission 186120) | Metatranscriptome of enriched culture of PCE-dechlorinating microbial communities from Ithaca, New York, USA - SJ1.S4 (Metagenome... ... | reverse complement strand
GTAATAACAAAATTCAAATGATTTTTTCAGATAATCAATTCGTTGAGAGAACCCGGGTGAGATCGGATAATCTCTGAATCATCCAAAACAGGCACTAATGGAGCTGCCGGAAAGAAGGGATCTCTGCTTTGGTTTATTCAGGTGCGGAGATTACACGATCCTGATTGTCTGTAATTCCTTCATGACCGCAGATGATAACCGATTGTTACCAGGTAATTCAGACAATAGTGACAATTTGCATGACCATTATAATTGATTATCTGTGATATCATTCGCTTGAACAGTACCAATCGGCTGGGCATTTTCTTCTGGAACATCCATATATTTCCAAAGAAATTCCGGAATTAGATCCAGTGCCAATACCCCTCTGATAGATGCATGACTTCCCATGTGACCTCCGTGTGTGAACTGGTATTATCCGCCAAAACAAAGACGATGTATCTTTGTTTGAGTATTCATCCAACAGACCGATCCACTTAGAATGGTTCGGAATTTATGGTAGATTGCGAGGTTTCATCCATCAGGTGATGGAGATGCTCGTCAAGGTTTTTTATGTGACTGATGAGAGCTTCCAGGTCCCGCTGAACATGTTCGATATCCCCATGAACGTGGATGAGCTCATCCTTCATATGAGAGATTAGATCTGATTTTTCACTCATTCAATTCTCCTGTATCGGGATTTTCACTCCCGCATATCAATTTCTGTTTTTTGGTAGTGATGAGGGGTGACCGAAAAATTTTTGAAAGAAAAAAGTGACAGGTTATGAACAGAGGGGAGAGAGTCATGTAACTCGGCAAAAAACTTCATGATTTTTCCATCTGCATCCCGATATGAAGTTGCGTACAAGAAGATCTCCTGTTCTCTGTCTCTGCAGGTAATGGTGAACGGATTCCCTGTCACATACCCGGTTCAGGGCATCATATCATTACAGATCCTCCGGATTTGTTCAGGAAGAGGAAACCAGATGTTTAGGATTATATATACTCTATAAGTTTAAATATCTGCATATCAAATAGTTTGATGTTCAAACATTATGATGTTCGAAGTGAAATGATCATGACAGAAAAAGATCAGCTCAGAGAAGAGTTAAACGAAAAACTCGTTGAGTTCTTTGACCGTTTCACATCATGGGAATCATCGGTCATTGAATCTGGAAATATGAAGATATCTGATGCCCATGCCATTGAGATTCTTGGTCATCACGGCCGGATGAATATGAAAGAACTGGCAGGCAGACTAGGTATCACCACCGGGACCACCACCATTGCTGTTGATCGCCTGGAGAGGGGAGGATTTGCCAGACGGGTGAGAGCAGAACATGACCGGCGATCCTATATTATTGAACTAACCGAGGATGGTGCACTGGCATATGAAGAGCATCACCGCCATCACCTGAACCTGGCAGGAGAAATTGCCTCGATCCTCGGGGAAGATGAGACCAGGGCTTTCATTGAAATTTTGCACAAAATAAATGAGCATATTTAAAGCAGGTGGCTCACCCATGACTTCTGGAACGAGTACCTGTGATAGGAAGACCTGCTGCTCTCATGATTGTGGGTGTACCCATGACCATGCGGAAGAGGACCTGAAAAAGACTATCATACGGCTGCTGGTATCCGGCTTTTTTTGTCTTCATCGCCGTTCTGACTGAATATACTATCATCTCAGTTGCAGACGTCCAGATCCCGGCAGCTCTTGCAGCCCTTGCCCTCACTGCCTACCCAATCATTAAGGAAGCAATCCTGGGAATTAGCAGAAGAGAATGGAATGTCTGTGAACTTGCTGCCCTTGCTCTTGTTGCAGCGGTGCTGATTGGAGAATTTACTGCTGCTGCTGAAATTGCACTCATTCTCACAATAGGAGAACTGGTGGAAGATTACCTCTTTACCAGGACGAAAAAAGACCTGAATATGATGCTGCAGGCAGCCCCCACGACAGCCAGTCTCATTTTGAATGAAAAGATTCACGAAATACCAGTTGAGGATATCAGAGCCGGTGATCAGCTCATGATCCATCCGGGTGAGAGAATTCCTGTGGATGGGTATATCGTCACCGGGCATTCGGACGTGGACGAGTCCTTCCGCACCGGAGAAAGTCTCCCAATCAGCAAAAAACCCGGAGAAGCTGTCTACTCGGGAAGTATGAATCTTGACGGGGCACTGGTCATTTCCGCATCAAACCCTGCCACTCAGTCATCCTATGCAAAAGTTGTGGAACTGGTAAGAGAGGCAGGACTTCGAAGGCCTCCGTCCCACCCGATGATAGATCGGTTTGCGGGTTATTACACTCCGGTCATTCTCATCATTGCCGGTATGATTACCCTTGCAACCGGTGACATAACCAGGGGGATCACCGTGCTCATTGTCTCCTGTCCCTGTGCACTCCTCCTTGCCACCCCGTCTGCTGTCCTTGCCGCAATCGGCCCTGCAGCGAAGCGGGGGATTCTTATAAAAAGCGGAAAATTCCTGGAGGTATGCAAGCAGATTACCATATTTGTTTTTGATAAAACCGGAACCCTGACATCAGGTGAGATGAAAGTAACCTCAGTCATCCCTGAAAAGAGACATACAGAAGAGGAACTTCTTACCATAGCCGCCTCTGCTGAGCGGTCTTCCCCCCACCCTATTGCGAAATCCATCAGAGAAGAAGCCCGAAAACGGGGTATTCAGATCACTCAGGTGGGCACAGCACGGCACATTCCCGGAAAAGGAATAGAAGATTCCTGGAATGGGATACCCATTCTCGTCGGAAGCAGAGAATTTTTAGAGGAACACTCTGTACTTCTTCCCTTGGAGGCCCAGTCAAATCTAGAACCAATGCATGGCAATGAGACCGAGGTTCTGGTTTCTAAAAACGGCGATTATATCGGCAAAATATCCATATCCGACACCCTCCACATCGATACCAGGGAGGCCTTTACATCCCTGAACCAAATCGGAGAATATAAATATGCAATGTTTACCGGAGACAATACAAACGTAGCCCGATCCATCGCAGCAGAACTCCATATCCCTGATTCCATGACTTTGTCCGGCCTTCTTCCACAGGATAAAGAGACATATATCGCAAGACTTCAGGAACAGGGGGAGGTTGTATGTTTTATTGGAGATGGAACAAATGACGGCCCTGCATTAGTCAGGGCTGACCTTGGGGTTGGAATCGGAAGTCGTGCAAATACCCTTGCCCTGGAGAGCTCAGGAGTCATTCTCATGGAAAAGGGTCTTTCAGCCCTTCCGTTATTTATCCGGTTAGGCAGAAAAACCAGCCAGACGATAGCACAAAATATCGGTCTTGCCCTGTTCCTGAATCTCTTCCTTATTGGTATCGCTGCCGGCGGGGCTATAACCCCGGTCATGGGGGCAATCGGTCATCAGCTGGCGACCATAGTGGTACTTATAAACTCAATCAGACTCTCCTGTTCCCTCCCGGCATAACCTTTTTCTGCATCGCATATATTCCCATATACACGAATTGTACGAATACTATCGGAACAAGCTATCAGTACAGAGGCGAAGTGTTTTATAGTGATAAATGGTTAATCAGTATTATCCGTAATGGTTTTCCGGTTATCTGCATCATTAGATGCAAAAATCAAACCATATAAAAAATACGCTGACAGAATTCATCCCCCCAAAAAACCATGATCCATATCCTCTATGTAGATGATGAAGAACTCCTTTTGGACCTTGCAAAACTATTTCTTGAGAGGAACGGAGAATTTGTCGTTGACACCTCAATAACTGCTGTGGGTCTTGCAGAATCACCATCAATCAGATCCTATGACGCTATCATATCAGATTACCTGATGCCTGATATGGATGGTATCGAATTTTTAAAAAAAATCAGGGAGAAATATCCGGAAATGCCCTTCATCCTCTTCACCGGCCGGGGAAGAGAAGAGGTGGTCATTGAAGCCATTAATAACGGGGCTGATTTTTATCTGCAGAAGGGAGGAGACCCAAAGGCACAGTTTGCCGAACTGAGCCATAAGGTTATGCAGGCTGTTAAGCGAAGACAGGCCGAAAAAGAACTCCTTGAATCAGAGCAGCGGTTTTCAAAGGCGTTCCATGCAAATCCTGCAATTGCAGGGCTGTCTGATCTTACAACCGGCAGATATATTGATGTGAATGATGCATTTCTCGAGCGGCTATCGTATACACGGAATGAGGTCATTGGAAAAACGTCTCTGGAACTCAATGTCCTGACACCAGAGAAACGAAAAGAACTTATCCATGAACTGGAGACCAAGGGGCATCTTCACAATTACGAGACCGAAATCAGGACCCGTACAGGAGAAATTCTCCATGTCCTCATATCAGGCGATATCATACTCTCTGGTGAGGATAAACTCCTGCTTGTCCAGGCGGTAGATATTACCGATCGGATAACCAGTGAAGAAGCGCTCCGTGAGAGTGAATACCGGCTTCGTTCCTTTATTGAAAATACAGCAGATGCAGTCATTCTGATCGATGAGGAAGGAGAGATTATCGAATGGAATCCTGCTGCTGAAAGAATTTCAGGCATTTTAAAAGATGAAGCACGGGGGATGAAGGCATGGGACATTATGTCCCGGATGATGCTCCCAGAAAGAAAAACCAGGCACCATCTGGAAGAGATGGAGGCACGGATAAAAGAATCCCTGAAAACCGGAATACCGGCATCACAGCAACCGGTCATTTCGGAGATCATCGGCCCGGACGGTTTAACCAGATATATTCGACAGGTCACCTTTCCTATCCCGACCAGTAAGGGGTACAGGTGTGGAATCATCATAGAGGATATAACCAGACAAAAAATCACTGAGGAACAGGCCGAAAGAAATCTCTTAAATCTGCAGAGAAGCCAGAGCATAGCCCATGTGGGCACCTGGACGCTTGATATTGCCACCCAACGGTTCTCTGCATCTGAAGAAGCCCTGGCCTTGTTTGGATATCCACCCGATGCCACCCCTTCATTTGATGAAATTGTCCACATGATCCATCCCGAAGACCGGACACGGATACGGGATGTATTTGCCAATTCTCTCTCAACCGGCCAGCCCTACAACACCGAGATGAGGATCATTCTCCCGAAAACTGGAGAGCAACGCTATCTCTACTCATTTGGAGAGGTTGAAACCGATGAAGAGGGCAGGCCGGTCAGGGTATTTGGTGTCAATCAGGATATTACCAAACTGAAAAAGACATCATTCGCTCTTAAAGAGCAGGAGAACCAGTTCAGACATATTATTGACAACCTTCCCATATCCATAAGCATAGTCACTCCTGATGGCACCATCCGGTATGCAAACCACCAGGCAATGGCTCTTTTTGAATTTTCCAGCATGGATGAACTGTACAATACCAAGGCTCCTGATTTCTGGGCTGACCCGGGCCGACGTCAGATCTGGCTTGAAACCCTTCAGAAGAATGGCATTGTCACAAACTTTGAGATGGATCTGAAGACCCCGTCAGGAAAGAAGTTCTGGGCGATTGGATTTGGGATTTTTATCACCTATGAAGGTGAGATGTGCATATTGTCAGCTCACCACGATATCACTGACCGGAAACGTGCAGAGGATGAACTCAAAAAGCGTGAAGAACAGTATCGATTTATAACCGAGAATTCCATCGATGTCATCTGGACCATGGACCTTTCAGGCCGGTTCACCTATATCAGCCCCTCTGTCTGGCATCTCCGGGGATATACACCACAGGAAGTGATGGAAAGTACTCTGGAAGAGACCATAAGCCCATCATCCATTGACATGGTAAAGAAAATACTAGAGGATGCACAGATGCTGATAAAACAGGGAATGGCTGTACCCCAACAAACCTTTGAGGTTGAACAGCCCTGTAAAGACGGATCCAGCGTGTGGACCGAGGTAATTGCAAGACCACTCTATGACAAATGGGGCGATCCCATCGGGTTTATCGGAGTCAGCAGGGATATCACGAAACGAAGAGAGGCAGAAGAGACGTTACGGGACAATGAGATAAAGTTCATCTCAATATTTAACCAGACTCCTGACCCCATCCTTATCATAGACAGTTCCGGGAAAATTCTTGAAGTAAATCATGGATTTCATGACATGTTCGGCCTTTCTGATGCCGATGTTCTGGGAAAACAGGTGGACGCGATACCGGCGGTATCTGCAGTGGCGGGAAGCGATATTCTTAAAGAACGGACCGGGAGAGGCGATGAGGTATACCGAAAGGAGATGATACTCACAAACCGGATGAATACACAGATCATTGCCGAGGTTGCATGGTCACAATTACTTATTCATGGTCAACCCTGTCTGCTTATTCAGATTCATGACATCAGTGAGATCAGAAAAGCCCATGATGCTGCCCAGAAGGCAAATAATAAACTCAACATCTTATCGAGCATCACCCGTCATGATATCCTCAACCGGGTCATGATTGCATCGCTTTATAGTGATGAGATCAAAGAATCAGTATCAGATCCCACCATTCTGAAGTATCTGAACGCCATCTCTCAGGCGTCAGCGGATATTGAACACCTGATCAGGTTTACCAAAGAATACCAGGACCTGGGAACGGCAGCTCCTGCATGGCAACAGATCCAGTCGGTATTCAGTCAGCCGGGAATCATCAATCTCACAAAAGGCATCAGAATTGACTCATATCTCGGAAAGCTAGAGATATATGCAGATCTCATGCTCGAGAGAGTGCTTTATAATCTGGTTGAGAACTCAGTCAGGCATGGACAGAATCTCACTCATATCACAGTAGCATACGAAGTTCGGGACACCGACTGCATCCTCACCTATGAAGATGATGGCGGTGGTGTTCCGGTAGAAGAGAAGGAAAAAATATTTGAAAGGGGGTTTGGGAAAAACACAGGAATGGGATTGTTTTTAATCAGGGAGATTCTCTCAATCACCGGGATAGAGATCCATGAGACCGGCATCTATGGTTCAGGTGTACGATTTGAGATCCGGGTTCCATCTGGAAAATGGCGCCAGGAATAGAGATGATACTACAACATCAAAATCCAGGAGTCCCCGTATATGATCACAGGAATACATCCCTTGACAGGATAATGCCAGAATCAGACGAAAGTGGATATCACAGGAGCATCTGATCGTCATGGAGAAGGATGAACCTGATCTCCTGGCCCGGAGTTGTGTGATATCACACCTTCGTAATATCAGGATTCCAGATAAATTACCCCTCATTCTGCTTATTGTTACCAGTGTATCTGCAATTATTATTAGTATTATCTCTCTCCAGTCAGGTTGGACAACAATATTCCAGAACCTGTACTATTTTCCGATAATTATCGCCTGTGCATTTTATTTCCTGCGTGGCTTTCTCTTCTCCTTCGTGCTCATAGTTTTTTACATCACTCTTATCTTCCTGTATACCCGGGATCCCTCCATCATGGCCGGGGCAGGAATACGAGCTGTTATATTCACCCTTGTTGCCGGAACAGTGACCTATCTTTCAGTTCAGAAAGAGAAAGCAACCACAGATCTGGCAGAGCGGAATATCGAACTTCAATCGGCATATGAACAGATACAGAGTTCAGAAGAAGAACTCAAGCAGCAACTTGAGGAGATATACACTGCACAGCAGGAGATAGATGACCGGGAACATACCTACCGTCAGCTCTTTACCTACAATAGTGTCGGCATTGCCCTTCATGAGATCATCTGTGATACTGATGGAAATCCTGTAAACTATCGGTTTATCGAAGTAAATCCGGCGTTTACTGAGTTAACCGGTCTCAGGGAAGAAGAGATCATTGGCAAAACCGTCCTTGAAGTATTACCAGGAACTGAACAGTACTGGATTGATCTCTATGGCAGAGTAGCCCTGACCGGCCAGTCCGCCCATATTGAAAATTATAGCCGGGAACTTGATAAATATTTTGAAGTTACCGCCTATTCCCCAAGAAAAGGACAATTTGCTACTCTGATTCAGGACATCACCGAAAGGAGCAGACATGAGGCTCTCCTCAAAGAGACAAATGCATACCTTGAAAACCTGATCAACAATGCAAATGTTCCCATTCTTGTCTGGGACAAAAACCTTCTGATCACCAGGGCCAATCACTCATTTGAACTCCTGAGTGGATGGAATGCTAATGATCTGAAAGGAAAACCTCTTGAAATACTCTTTCCACCGGAGAATGCAGCAGAATCAATGCGGCTTATCAGGACCACTCATGACGGGGTCAGGTGGGATACGGTCAGACTTGCTATTCAGCACCGGAACGGCGAGATAAAAACCATCGTGTGGAATTCCTCCACCATTTATGATCCTGATGGACAGGTAATTGCAACCATTGCCCAGGGAAGAGATATCACCCAGGAGATCCACCTTGAAGAAGAGAAGGAGAAACTGACTACCCAGATTCAGGAGAATATTGCAAAACTTGCTATCCTGAACGACGGAATAAGAAATCCACTCACGATCATAACTTCTCTTATCGACATGCGAGATATGATCGATTCGGGAGAGCTGGAAAGACAGATCAGGGAGCAGGTATCACGAATAGATGATATGATCCAGTCTCTGGACCAGGAATGGGTAAATTCTGTAAAGATACTGGACTATCTCAGAAAACATCATCACATTCACAAATACGCCTGGAATGGGGAGAGAATCAAGCGGAAGAGTAGCAGCCTGAAACATGAAGACCCCCAAGGGCAGTTCGTACCTGACAGCAAAACACTCTTAATTGAAGAGGTACAAGCCCAGCTCTATACGATACTGGACAGCATTGATGCTATCATCTACGTTGCTGACATGGAAACCTATGAGCTGCTCTACATTAATAAAAAGGCACGGGCAGTCTTTGGTGATGATACCGGGAGGAAATGTTATCAGTGGCTGAATGAGGGCCGAAATGCCCCGTGTGAATTCTGCACAAATATGCGGCTGGTTGTGAATGCAGAGCCTGCCGGCGTATACCGGTGGGAATGTCACAACCCATCAAATAACCGGTGGTATGACTGCCGGGACCGGGCTATCAGGTGGACAGACGGAAGACTGGTCAGGCTGGAGATAGCCACAGACGTCACCGATGAGAAACGTATAGATGATACACGAAATTACCTGCTTCAGTCAGATTACCTCCAGTTCGGAGAAGACTTCTTTCAGTCTGTCGTCCGGTACCTCAAAGAGATCCTCGCAGCATCCTATGTCTCAATCGATATTCTAACCGGAAATAATAAGGCACAAACCCTTGCATCCTGTCCCGGTTTTGATGATCCTGAATCAGGGTCATTTCCGATTCATCATACCATATTCCCTCATGTTATTGGGAAAAAGATCTGCTCATATGACCACAATGTGCACCTCGCTTTTCAGGATGATCCCCTCCTTTTGAACCTACAGGCCAATTGTTATGTCGGGGCAACAATCTGGAGTTATTCAGGAATTCCTATCGGAGTCATCTCGGTCATTTGGAAAAAGGAACCTGAAACCCTGCACCTTGCAGAACCTCTTCTCAAGATGGTGTCTGTCAGAGCATCAGGAGAGATAGAGCGTTTGCAGGCAGAAAAGCGACTAAAAGAGAATGAAACTAGAATCAGGGAGAAACTCTCCTCTCTCCTTGAACCTGAAGGAGATATCAGCAGCCTGGACCTGGCACAGATCATTGATACCGACGAATTACAGCTTCTGATGAATGATTTTTACGCAGTCTCCGGGATTGGAGTTGCCATTATTGATCTGAAGGGAAATGTCCTGGTTGCGACCGGTTGGCAGGATATATGTGTGCAATATCACAGGATTCATCCGGAGACCTGTAAAAACTGCATTGAAAGTGATACGATCTTATCACAGGGTGTATATCCGGGTACATTCCGGTTGTACCGGTGTAAAAACAATATGTGGGATATCGCAACGCCCATTACCATAGGAAACACCCATATTGGAAATCTGTTTCTGGGGCAGTTTTTCTTCGATGATGAAGAGATTGACAAAGAACTATTCAAAAAGCAGGCACAAACGTATGGATTTGACGAAGATGCATACATACGGGCTCTTGAGAAGGTTCCCCGGTGGAGTCATCAGACGGTTGATCATGTCATGCACTTTTACACCCGGCTTATACACCTGATATCACAGGAATGCTGGAGTACAATTACCCTTGCACGGACAGTGAATGAGCGGGATACCCTCCTTGAGGAGGCATGGGAGAAGGATGAGGAATTACACCACCAACTTGAAGAGTTGCGGGTCGCTCATACAGACCTTATCAAAACAGAGGAGGCACTCAAAGAGAACCTGCAAAAATTAAGAGATCTGATAGAAACATCACCAGATATCATCTGGGATATAGATGCAAAGGGAAATTTCACCTATATCAGCCGGCAGGTGTTTGATCTTCTTGGATATACCCCTGATGAACTGCTCAATTCATCAATTCTCAAACTTGTACAGAAAGAATCCCACGAGATGGTCCTTGCCGAACTTGCACAACACCTGCAATTACCTGGGAAAATTCATTCCCTTATCGTCTCTGCACAACATAAAGACGGCACAGAACGAATCATGGAGATTCGGGCAAACCCGGTTGTGAATGATGATGGAATTGTAATCGGGATGCGGGGAATTACCCATGATATCACCGAGCTCAAATCTGCAGAACAGGAGTTACTAAGAAGTGAGGAAAAATACCGGCATATCTTTGAAGATGCTACAATAGGGATATTCCAGACGACACCATCCGGGCAGATTATCATGATCAATGATGCAATGGCACGGATGTTTGGGTATGAAAACCAGGCCGAAGTATTCAGGCTGAACCGGAGAGTAGACCAGGATCTGTATTCCATATCAAAGGACAGAAAGGCCCTTTTAGAAGATCTGAAATCAGGCCAGCCGGTATTTCTCAGAGAGATAGAATTTAAGAAAAAAGACGGAACTATTTTCACAGGTTCGGTCAATGTCCGGACTATTTCTGATGAAAAGGGGAACCCCATCCTCTACGAAGGGACAATTATTGATATTACCGAACATAAACAGATCGAAAAGGCGATTGCTCAAAGCGAAGAACGGTTCCACAAAATACTCGATCTTGTTCCTGATATGATCTCAATCCATGACCCGGAGATGAATATCATCTATAGCAACTGGAATGGATTCGGATCAGTTCCTCCAGAATGCCGGATAACTGGTTCAAAATGTTATACAACCTACCGTGGCCTGGATACTATATGTCCTGACTGCCTGGCAGGTAATGCATTAAAAACCAAACAGGCAATTGAGACCGAAGTGAAACTACCGGAAGGAATATGGATTGATCTCCGGGTCATTCCCCTGCTGAACGATGAAGGGGAAGTTATTCTTTTCATGGAATGCGTCAGGGATATTACCGAGAAAAAACTTGCCGACGAAGAACTCTGGGAAGAGCGGCAGCGTCTCGCTAGTATAATCGCCGGAACCAGGGCAGGAACATGGGAATGGAATGTCCAGACAGGAGATGTCACCATCAATTCCATATGGGCAGAGATGCTGGGGTATTCCAGAGATGAACTTATGCCGGTGAATATCCATACCTGGGAAAATCTCACTCACCCTGAGGATCTTCCTATCGTGATGGATATCCTGGAAAAACATTTCAACAAAGAAAATAGTCATTATGATGCAGAATTCCGGATGCGACATAAAAACGGGAATTGGGTATATATTCATGATCGCGGACAGGTAATGTCCTGGACTGACGACGGGTCACCCCTCATGATGTATGGAACCCATACCGATATTACAGAGAAAAAAGAAGCGGAAAAAGCACTTTTTGAGGCAAATAGGAAATTAAATCTTCTCTCTGATATTACCAGGCATGATATCAGGAACTCACTAACCAGCCTTCTTATCTTCCTTGATAAAACCAGACTTACACCAATTTCAGAGGAAACAAAGGAGAATATTGATAAAATTGAAAAGATTGCCCTTATTATACAGAAAGCCATAGAATTTACTCATGAATATCAGAATATCGGTGTGAAACAGGCAGTATGGCATGATATTGCAGCAATGGTTCAATCGGTATCAGAGCAGCTGCAAAAGGAACCCGTCAGATTCAGAATAGATCTGAACGGTCTTGAGGTCTTTGCCGATCCGCTTATGGAACGGGCAATATTTAATATAATTGAAAATGCTTTCCGGTATGGAGGTCCCGATCTCTCAGAGATACGGATTTACTATGAAGATGAATGTCAGGATGACCATCTCTCATGGATAATTGAAGATAACGGAGCCGGAATCCGTGATGACGAAAAGCCACACCTCTTTGAGCATGGATATGGGAAAAATACCGGTTTTGGGTTATTTTTCACCAGAGAGATCCTGGCTATTACCGGCATTACCATTGAAGAGAACGGGAGTTATGGACATGGAGCAAGGTTTGAGATTCGAATTCCACGGGGAAAGTGGAGGATGGAGAGTTAAATTAAAATCACATGTACAGAGGATATAAGAACTCATGAAGAGATTTATAGAAATTACACATTCTTTTTCATAGCCAGAGGATGATGACTTTGAAAAAACTTCCCATAGGTATCCAGTCCTTTTCCACCATCATTACCGACGGGTATGCCTATGTGGATAAAACTAAATATATTTCAAAACTCGCTCTACAGGGTAAATATTATTTTCTCTCACGGCCCCGAAGATTTGGTAAAAGCCTTCTTATTGATACCATCGATTGTGCATTTTCTGGAAAACGGGATCTCTTTTCAGGATTATATCTTGACACAGCAGAATCAGGATGGGATTTTTCTTTCCAATACCCGGTTCTCAGAATAGACTGGTCAGTTGCACCGGTCCGGACACCAGAGGAGCTCGAGCGGAGAATTCATGAAATTCTGGACACTTGGGCTCTTCATTATGAATGCACCCCGGTTCCCTCTACGAGTGGGGGAAAATTAGATTTTATAGTCAGAACTATTCAGCAGAAGACCGGGATGCAGGTAGTAATACTCATCGACGAATATGATAAACCGATCCTGGATACCCTGAAAACACCGGGTATCGCTGCAGAGATGAGGGATATGTTGAGGGACTTTTACGGAGTCCTTAAATCCCTCGATTCCAGCCTGAAGTTTGTGATGCTTACCGGCGTCTCAAAATTTGTAAAGACAGGGATATTTTCCGGCCTGAATAACCTGAATGATATCACGCTTGACAGATCATACTCTGCTATCTGTGGATATACTGAATATGATTTAGACCAGGTGTTTAAAGCATATATTCATGAATTTGATAAAGATAAGGTCAGGGAATGGTATAATGGCTATTCCTGGACCGGAGAACGAGTATACAATCCCTTTGACATTCTTCTTCTCTTTTCCAAAGGAATATTCAGACCATACTGGTTTGAGACCGGGACACCGGGTTTTCTCATCGAGCTGTGGAAAAATGCTCCACGTTTACCGGCAGAATTTGACGGGATGGTTGTCGGAGAAGAAATTTTAGGATCTTTTGATCCTGAGCAGATTCGAGTTGAAACGCTCCTTTTTCAGGCAGGGTACCTGACGATCCATTCCTGGGAGAGTAATCCGGATATCGGGACATGGTATACCCTGGGATTTCCAAACCGTGAAGTAAGAGAATCCTTTAACCGAATGATTCTATCTATTCTCGGTCCGGATACACCGAATATATCTGTCCCGGCTTATCGGACAATTTTGGAGAGTGGTGATACCGAGGGATTGCGTACCCGTATCCAGGCATTGTTTGCATCAATTCCTCATGACTGGTACAGGAAAAACCCGATTTCTCAATATGAAGGCTATTATGCCAGTGTTTTCTATGCATGGTTATCCAGTCTTGGTTTTACCGTAATCCCTGAGGATGTCACAAATAAAGGGAGGATTGATCTTTCAGTTCAGACCGGCCTCATTACATGGATATTTGAATTTAAGGTGCTCGGAATTGATCGCAGTGGAGAGAGAAACCCTCTTGACCAGATTAAGAAAAGGGGATATGCTGAGAAGTACCTGGCTAAATCAAAACAGGTGATTCTGGTCGGTATCGTATGGAATCCGAAAACCCGGAATATTGAGCAATGGGATGTGGCAACCGAATAGTACAATGAGAAAATTTCAGGCGAATGATTCAGATACTTGCAGTAGGTTTATCCCACTCTTATTCCAGAACCTGGAGTTTTTTATACCTATTGATGAAATGTCTAATCGCGATTAGTACTAATCATGATTAGAGAATTTGTTATAAAAATCCACCGGTCATACTTTGTGATCGAACATTAAAAACCGAATCAGAGTATCCAGAATATGCATATCCTGACCATCCGGAAATTGTGCAATAGAAAAACTGTAATGCACATTTTTCGGTAAAATTGTGTAATATGATACTTTAATTATGACCATGTATGACATATTGATTACCAGATCATGTGAATAATTTATTCTTTAAACCAAGCATATCTAAAAGGGAGACCATTCATCCGCTCGTTCCGCTCACCCATGGAAACATCGAATCACGATTAAACAATCATCAGTTTAATTGAAGACCGGAGTGTCCAATGCCGGAATGGTATCCTGTACTCCTCCTCCTGATACAAGACGGGCAGCATAATAAACCGGAGAGGGTACGTGAGTTGATTGAGGGAGAGGGAACGAAGATTGGGTACGATCAGGATCAGAGAGACATCCGGAGCATCCCACAAGAATGATCACCATGAGGAAGAATCCCGATACTTTCTGACCCATTATGCCTCCATCTCATGAATGGAGATCCCCCGTTCTCCTCCACTTCCCGGATGGAACCCATATCTCAAACCTGGCCCCTTCTCCCGGTATTCCGGTTTCACGTATTTCAAGTCCGGTAATCGAAAGGATCTCCCGTGATAAAAAGAGCCCAATACCCGTATGTGCTCCATATCCCCGCTGGAAGATGCGGGCCTTCTCCTCCTCAGGTATCCCGACCCCGTCATCCTCACAGATAAGTATCATGGATCCACTCTCTTCCCGGGCAGAAAACCGAATCCTGGTAATTGTTCTCCCATGGCGGATGGCATTATCAAGAAGCGTTGTGAATACCTTTCGGATGATGGGATCTGCATAGATGGTCAGATCAGAAGGAACCAGATTTTCAATAATGACCTCACCAGGAGAGAGTTCTGTTTTTGCAGATTCGATCGCCAAAAATATCTGCTGCCATCCTGACCCGGCTATCCCGAATGCCTCATATTCACGGGTAAACCCAATCGTTGCTTCAATTCGTTTTCCAATAGCAGAGGCCCGGTCCACAAAGGTCATGCACTCCTCTACATTCTCACTTTCACGTGCCAGATCATGACAAAGCTGCATTGAGGTCAGCTGATTGAGAATATCATGCCTGGTAAGACCGGTCAAAAGACGAATCTTCTGATAAGACTCTCTCAACGCTTCATCCATCTGTTTCCGGTCGGTAATATCTGAAATGAACCCTTCAAGGAAGAGAATCGTCCCGTCATTTCCAAAAATTCCCCTTCCCCGCTCCCACACCCACCTGGTCTCTCCATTCCGGGTAATAATCGGATATTCACCCTCGAAATAATCGTTCATCTGCAATTTTTTCTGCCAGATGTCCCAGATATCGTCGCGATAATCAGGGTGGATGATATCATTGTAAGAAAGAGTATTATTTCCGATGAAATCTTCCGGCTCATACCCCGTCAATTGCCTGCAGCCGCCACTGATAAACATCATCGTCCAGTTCCTGTCATTTGCACACCGGTACACAAACCCTGGGAGATTACTGATCAGAGTTTTCATCATACGCTCCTGTTCCTGTCCCTGCATCAAGGCTCTTGTAAGTTCCTGTTTCGTGTACCAGACATTCACAAGAAGAGAAGCAAGAATCGCGATTCCACCCAGAATAGCAAGAATTGTAAGCCAGAAATGCCTGACTACCTCTTCAATGGTAGGTTTCCCATAATCCTCATAGGGAGGCAGATGTAAAGCTCTGAGAAGTTCATGAACAGACGAATGATCCTGGGGAATCGCCCATCCTGCACTCCTGGCAGCCAGTGCAGCCGGATCATCTGCATCCATCATCAGAAGGGCGACAGATACCGCCTTGCTCAATGTTAGATTCGTCCCTGAAACCGCAGCAAAAGGCCATTCCGGATACATGCGGGTGGATATCCGGTATGGATACCATCGATATTCCATGCTTTGATCATTGATAACCCGGATTTGGCTTAGATCGACTCGTCCCTCCTTTGCCATCCGCTCCAGCTGTGTACTCCGGGCAGTTCCTGCATCTGCGTATCCATTGATAACTGCAAGGACTGCAGCATCATGTGTCCCGGTAAAGTTCAGTTCAGCAAAATCCCGTTCAGGGACAAGACCCTTCTCCTGTATCTCCATGAATGCAGCATGCCAGCCGCCAAGTGACGTCGGATCAACCGCTGCAACCCGTTTTCCTTTCAGATCCTCAATGGTCCGGATATCAGAATTGTCAGACCGGGTAAATATCACCCCGCCGAAGACCGGGATCGGGTCAGGATCACCGGGAACCTGCAATGTTGCAATCCGCTGGGCAAGGCCATAGTACTCAAGAGCGGTATATACAGACGGATTTACAACGATAAATGACACACTCCTGTTCTGAACGGCTGGCATTACCTCCTGAAAATTGAGAGGGATGATGGTGAAATGATAGGGGGCAAGTTTCCCGGAGAGATAGTCAGCAGTCGGGTCCCACTCCATGTGAGCAATCTCCTCCCCCCGGCTTGCGAGCACTCCAATCCTGATTTCTCCAGAGACTGGAGAGAGAAAAGGCAGATGAGTATCCGGACCGATACCATTGTCCTGCACCGGCTGAATACTACTAACCGGGAGAGCGGGAAGCGGGGCGATGAGGAGAAGGACAAGCAGAAGAACTAGAAAAAATATGAACCCCCCTGAAAAATATCGCCTCTGGCTCCCGGTCATCACCACACCATCTTCCCCTGCCCCAATTCACCTGAGTATACCTGAACCATCATATTCGGATAGATGGATATTCACTTCTGACATGATAAAACAGGATCCCGGATATCTTCCTTGAGTAGGATACCATCAGGCACCCGATGCCAGCCTTATGACGTCCCCTCTTTCACCATCCATTTCCCTGCAGGGACACGGATCTCAAACCGTGCTCCAGATCCCCAAGCACCGGTCTCTGATATGGTCATGGCATTGATTGCCAGAATCTCCCTGATGAGAAATAACCCAAGGCCGGTGTGCTTCCCATACCCCTGCCTGAAGATCTTCTCCTTCTCATCATCCGGAATACCAGATCCGTCATCTTCATACACAAAGATACAGTCTCCATCATCAATCCGGTAGGAAAAAGCAATCCTGGTGACGTTCTCCCCATGCCTTATGGAATTTTCAATCAGCGTGAAGATTACCTTTTCCAGAATCGGATCTGCATACAGATACAGCCCTTTCAGATCAACCTGACAGGTTATCTGACCGATTGAATACCCCTCGAGCACATGAGTAATCATCCGTTCCGCATACTGCCACATGAGCGATTTATTCCTGATATCATCAACCAGTTTTGTAAATGCGATCTGGCTCCGGATAGTGGTGGTACAGGAGAGGCATTTTTTAATATACTGTTGAATATCCGGATCAAGATCATGATCCGCTACTAACTCAAGATATCCAAGAAGAGCCGTCACCTGGTTTAAGATATCATGCCTCGTGATCGAAGAGAGGATGGTAAGTTTCCGGTTAGCCTGTAACAGGGCATCCTTGTCCTCTTTCCGGTCGGTGATATCACGAATGGAGACCAGGTCTGCATCCTCTCCGTTCCATTGAATAAGATGTCCTGCAGCCTCCACAGTCCGTACCTTCCCTGACTGCGTGATGATAGTGTACTCATTGATAACCGGATTTCCGGTCCTCTTGATCTCTGCAAGGTCAGCCAAACTCATTTCAAGGGATTCTGGTGAAAGGATGTCCCTGATATTAAGTGGTGATGACAGAGAACCAGGGGTTAATTCGCATATGGAAAAGGCTGCCGGGTTTCCATAGAGGACATTCCCGTCAAAGTCAACGATGACAACAGGATCATGAACATTTTCTATGATGAGACGCTGCTGCCCCTCTATCTCCCTTAGAAGCCGTTCAGCCGCCTTTTTTTCGCTCATGTCAAGGATAATGGAGCATAAATAGTCGATACTCCCATCCTGTTTTCTGACAATCCCGGTGGAGATGAGAACATCAATGATGGAACCATCTTTTCTGATATAGCGTTTTTCAAGGTTTCCAGGATCTTTTCCGGCAAGAACCGATTCAAATATCTTCATCTCTTCCACGAGATCTTCAGCAGGAGTTATATCAGTCCATCTTATCTGATTGAGCTCTTCGGCAGTGTACCCGAGCATAGAGCAGAGGGCATCGTTAAAATAAAGCCATCTGCCATCTGGCGTGGTAATCGCAATTCCTACCAGAGTGGAGTTAAACACTGCACGAAAACGTTCCTCACTCTCCCTGATATCCTCCATTTTCTCTGATATCAGATTATACTGTGACCTGAGCTCTTCTTCAGTGGCAGAGATCTCCTCGTATGCTGCACCCAGTTCTTCATTACTTCGGAGGAGTGCTTCTTCTGATTGTTTTCTCTGGATGATATTCCAGACTCCGTTCATAAGAAGAGTCAGCTGGCGGATGTCCTCATCCCCGTATGGTTCAGTTTTATTGGCAACACCGATCAGCATTACAATCCGGTTCCCGTCAACAATAGGGACACCCAGATGACGGGTCAGACTCACATGACCGGGGGGAAGTCCTCTTTTCAAGGGATCCGGTGCAGCATAATCATTGGTAATTACCGGTCTACGCTGCCTGACCGGCTCACCCCAGAGTCCGGTTTCTGCAACCGGGTAGAGCTTTTTCTGGTCTCTTATCTGACACTCCTCCATTGCCACATTGGACCAGGCATGCATATTCAGGACGGTTTCATCATCGCTTAAAAATGCCACATATCCAATTTCACTGAGCGTCAGACGAACAGCCTCTTCAAGAGCGTAATGTGTGATATCGCTCATTGACTTCTCTGTCATTTGCGTCAGGTTCAGGAGGGCTTCAAGCCTGGACTCATCAAGACGAAGTTTTTCTTCAACCTGCTTTAACGCAGTGATGTCAGCATGGGTCCCGACCATCCGGACCGGCGATCCATCCTCATCCCATTCGATGACCCTGCCCCGTGCCTGTATCCATTTCCATCCCCCCTGTTTTGTCCGCATCCGAAACTCGATGGTATATCCTTCCTGCTTATTTGAGATGTGTTCCTGGATTCTGTTTTTTGTAATTTCGATGTCGTCAGGATGGAGGAGTATCTCCCAGGTTTTATATGTGGATGGATATTCATCCGGTTCATATCCCAGCATGGTAAACCAGTGCGGACTGAAAAAAGCGTCCCCCGTTTTGACATTCCAGTCCCATATCCCTTCGTTTGACGCATCAAGAGTTATCCGGTACCGCGACTCGGTATCTTCCAGTAACGCACGGGCCTCTTTCAGCGGAGTGATATCCCGAAGTGACTCAATCGCCCCGATAACGTTCCCTTTCATATCATAGAGGGGGCAGGCAGTAATCCAGAAGTAGCGTTCTTTTCCGTTATGGACCCAGGGGCGGGTAATTTCAGCAGTGAGGGTGTGATTTTGCCTGATGAGGGATGGATACTTCTCCATCATCTCCGGATCATTGTCAAGAACGAAATCGATGAGCATCGGCCGCTTCTTCTGGTAAAAAGGTATTGCATAGGCATAATCACCTTTTCCAATGATCTCCGATGCAGATATACCGGAAAGACGCTCCATGGCCCGGTTCCAGGCGATGACGACGTGGCTGGTGTCTATGGCAAAGGTGGCATCAGGCAGGAAATTGATTATTTCAGATTCCCGTTGTTGCAGGTCCAGAACCTGCTTTTCCGCCCGCCGGTGAGATACCGCATAACGGACCTTATTGGCAAGTTCTGCAAACTGTGCCCTTGGATCCCCTCCTTTCTGCAGATAGAAATCAGCTCCGTTATTGAGTGCCTCTATTGCGACCTCTTCCCTGCCCCGTCCGGTGAACAGAATAAACGGGATCTTATTACCATGTGAACGCAGGTGTTTTAAAAACCCAATCCCATCCATTCCCGGCATCTGGTAATCGGAGATGATAGTCTCAAACTCACTGCCCTCCATGGCTGAAAGGGCCTCGTTTACGCCGGTTGCGATAGTAACACGAAAATCCCCGGTCCGTTCCAGGAAAATCTTCCCAAGATCCAGGAGATCAGGTTCATCATCGACATACAAAACAGAGATCTGATCAGTCATGTATCTTCTCCATAGCGCCATTTCCCGGCAGGAACGGTGATCTCAAACCGTACACCATGCTGGTATGTTCCACACTCACGAATGGAAAGACCGGTGATGGAAAGGATTTCACGAGCAAGAAAGAGACCGATACCGGTATGCTTCCCATATCCATGCTCAAAGATCATCTCCTTATCTTCCCCGACAATGCCAATCCCGTCATCTTCATACACAATAATGCAATCTCCATCGCTTCGGTCTGCCCTGACACGAATTTGTGTGACCCGCTCTCCATGACGAATTGAATTTTCAAGCAGCGTGGTAAAGACCTTCCGAATGATGGGATCTGTTAATATCTCAAGGGTTTGTGGTATCTCATTATAAAATGTAATACCCGGACATTCTACCTCTTCACAAGCCGATTCCACAATCGGTTGTATCGCCAGCCATCCTGTCCCATATATTCCGAAGTTTTCATATTCACGGGTAAAACTGATTATCTTTTCTATTTGTTCACCAGCGATCCGGGCATTCTCCACATACTCATGGATCTTTTCAGGATCAGAAGACTGGAGTGCCAGGTTGTGAAACATATCGACAGCTGATATTTTATTATAGATATCATGCCTGGTGAGACTGGTTAAAAGACGGAGTTTCACGTTTGACTGACGAAGAGCCTCCTCATTGTACCGTTCTTCTGTAATATCGCGGATAATTGCCAGGACCTCACGGGGTGCTGATCTGATAATCCTCGCCTCAAACCAGAGCTTTTTATTCTGAATATCAAGGAAATATTCAAAGAATTGCATCTTTCCGGTCCTGAGCGTTTTCTGAATGGCTGAAAGACCCCTGGTTGCAACGGGTTCGGGGAGAAGATCATGCAGTGATTTTCCGATCAGTTCCTCTTCAGGAGAGATTAAAAGAGCAGGATCATTCACATGACAGGTCAGATATACCCCGTTCTCATCTAATGTAAACAGGATATCCGGAATCGCATTCACAATGGCACGGAATCGTTCTTCATTCTGTTTGAGTACTACTTCAGCCTCTTTTTGCCTGGTGACATCCCGTGCAGACCCTACCGTTCCAATCATTTCGCCCTTTGTATTTAAGAACGGGGCTTTGTGCACATCCAGGTAGAGGAACTTCCCCTTGACATTGCCGTACTCATCAAACTGCCTGGGTTCTCCTGCATCCATGGTAATCTGATCCGTATCACGGCAGATATCTCCAAAGGTGTGCCATTCAGGGTTTTCAGGATGTTCTCTCTTTTCACGTTCAGCAAAGAAAAGATCAGTCTTCCCAATCGGTTCAGAGGGATCACGGGCATTCAAAAGGTCTTCGCAGAGGGCCTTGTTTGCAAATAAATACTTCTTCTCCAGGTCTTTTGCCCATATCATATCAGGAACCGTATCACACATCATCCGTATCATGGATGAGAAGGAATGATACCGCTCTTCCCGCTCTGTTAAGGCTTTTTGAACCTGCCAGGTCTGTGTGATATCATCGCACCCCCCATACAGCCTGATTACTCCGGCCGGACTCTCACTCTGTTCACATCTGGTCTTGCAGGATATCCGGATCCGGTCACCATTTTTATGCCTGATCCAGAGTTCACAGGTTGCCGACTGACCAGGAACAAGACCCGTTACATACTGATCAAATACGGGGAGATCCTCATCTATAACAATTGCCCTCCAGCATTGCTTTTCTTTGAGTTCATCGATGGTGTACCCGGTTATTGGTTCTACTGCCCCGGCCATCCAGTCAATGTGAAACATCCCGTCAGGATACCGGACACAGGAGAATGCAAAGTCTGAGGTAAGTGATGAGATCTGCCGGTATCTCTCCTCATTATGAAGTAATATCTCTTCAGCATGCTTCCTTCCTGATATGTCAACTGCCATCTCCAGTCTGACCAGTCGTCCATTGATCCAGGGGATTGCTCGTGCATGGCATTCATACCACCGACCATCTATGGGATTTTTCCGTTCCCATACATGTGTCCCGAGCGGGCCTTTTGAATCGGTGAGTTGCCGGTTTGTACAGAATGGACAGGGAGAAGTCTCACCTTTTTGTAATACCTGATAGCAGGGCTTGCCTACCATATCTCCATACAGTTCTCTGGCTTTCTGGTTCCCATATATCAGTTCATGGCTCTCTAAATCGATTATGTATATAAGAATGTCAAGGGTATCTAATACCAGAATCAGTTCTTCAATGCCTTTGTCATGGAGACCAGGTACAGCAGAGACAAAGGGTGCTTTCTCAGGGGATGTGATAGCAGGACAACTCTCATCCATATGGATATTATGATGTTTCTGAAGGTACTGGAGAATGGAATCAGATTCATTCCACCGCCGGTCCAGCTGGGTGACCATGGAATCTATCTGGCTGACCTGCTGCACTATCATCTCCCTGATCTGTTTCTCCGGAATGAGTTCTGCATACCCGGTAATAACAGCAAGGGGGTTTCTGATCCCGTCGTTGAGTACCGCCTGCTGGGCAAAATTGACCTTTATCTGTTTTATTGCAGCATCCTTCTCCTCTTCAAGACGGAGTTTTTCTGTGATATCAAGACCCTGGGCAATGGTTGCAACCAATGGTCCCCCGGCGGTCGAGTATATGGGTGATGAGTTCCAGAGTATATATTTTACACTTCCATCACGGTGCCGGACAGGGATATCAACCGTCTCCCATCGCTCTCCATTAAAAGCACTCTTCATAAGGCAGGCCCATCGTTCCTGATCCTGTTGATGGAAGATAACAGAGAGGTCCTTTCCGATCAGATCATGAGCAGGGCATCCGGTGAGAATCTCACATGCACGATTCACCCTGGTTATATGTAATTCAGGGTCCCAGACGATAATCGGCCCGCTTGCATTGGTTATCAGGTTTTCAAGATACTCATTTGTCTTTCTCAGGTCATCCTCAACCGATGCACGGGCTATTGCAGTCCCGATGGCATTGGCAAGGGTGAGCAGCGTCTCTTTCTCTCCCTTATTCCATTCATATTCTGTTCTGCAGTTATCAAATCCGATAAATCCCCAGAATTTCCGGTCCACAATAATGGGTACAAGGAGGATGGAGATGATCCCCTGGGCTGCCAGTATCTCCCGTTCACTCTCCGGATGATTTTTTACCAGGCCTGATACCATCTTTCCTCTATGCAGTAGATCATATGAGTAGGGGGCAACGATCTGAAATGGCATGTTCTGCAGATCCGGGTTATCAAGCTGCGAATCAACCCCCTTGTTCGTCCATTCAAACCGCTGACTTACCAGGAGTTCATGGGTTTTTGGATCGGTATGAGCCTGGAAGATATAGATCCGGTCCTGATTTGTGGCTGGACCGATGATGCCAAGCACCTGCTGAATTGCCTGGTTTACCTCTTTCTCCATGAGAAGAATTCTGGTGCATTCCGCAATGGCAACGAGTAACCGATCCTTTCGGACATGTACATTCTCCGATTTTCTCCTGGCAACTGCCCCTGCGATTCGATCCCGCAATGCTTCAAATTGTGTCTTTGGATCTTCTCCTTTCTGCAGGTAATAGTCGGCACCGCCTTCAAGAGCCTGAATAACTACCTCTTCCCGTCCCCGTCCGGTAAAGACAATAAACGGGGTGAAGGGATCACATCTGCGAAATATGGAGAGAAACTGCAGGGCATTCATATCAGGCATCTCATAATCTGCTATAATCGCATCGTATGATTTTTGCTGCAGTCTGATCAATGCCTCTGTGGCTGAAAGGGATGTATCGACAGCATATTCTCCCGTATCCTCAAGATAGAGCCTACAGGCCTCCAGCAGGGCCGGGTCATCATCGACAAGGAGTATTGAGATCATAGTCTGCCGGATTTATGAGAGAGTGGGGTATCTGCATACACAGACGTATATATATGGACGTTTTTTGTCTCTGCAGGGGATGTCCCTTAAAACTCCAATGTATCCTATGAATAAAAATATTGTTATTTATTCCTTGTCCTAAACCATGACCGAACAGGAGTAGAAAAGTCAATGATAGGAGGGAAATGGGCATTTTCTTACCATGTGAGGCAGCACGAAGGAGAGGGATTTGTCAAATCATTCTTCATAGGGTAATTGTGACACAGACAGATATCTATCCAGATTCACTCTTTTTGAATCGTTTGGCATATATCTCCTCGATGAAATCCGGGAGTGGTTCTTTCCAGGGTTCCTGTTTATTGGGTGCATATGAACCAAATTTCTTCGGGTTCAGACCAAGTTCTTTTGCCATCCGGATATGCTCATCGGTGAGTTTATACCGCTTTTTTGCGTCAGTCCACGCTTCATCCTTTGAGGAGGGGGTTTTATTTTTTGTCATGCTTTCACCATACCGGGATATATGAATTCAGTCAGTTCCAGATACATCATCTTTTATCAGGAATGAATTGAGCGATAATATCTAATCATATATCATGCATTCCAGGAATCAGATCCGGAATTCTTATAGCTCCGGAAAAAATGAATGCAGGTTTTGGTTTTTTACGTCTTCAACCGTTTCATGGATTCATCTATTTGGGTCGCAATTTGCGATAGTTCGGTCATGATGGATGATATCTGGTTTAATGCAACCGATGACTCCTCTGATGCAACTGCAGAGGCTGATGCTTCATCTGACGTATCGTCTGCCAGGGTTTTCATTCCTGAAATGCGTGATTCTATCATCTGAACGGCATTTCTTTCTTCTTCCGAAAGAGCTGCAACTTCAGCGATATTATCTGATATCTCCTGTATCTGTTCGGCTATGGTATGGAAGAACCGGATTGTCTCGTTGATCGCCTCAGACCCCCTGGTCACTTCATCGGTTGCTTTCTGCATCGCTGCTCCGGCTTTTTCTGACTGGGTCTGCAGTTCCTCAATGATCCGGGAGATATTATCTGCTGACCGTTGTGAGTCCTGTGCCAGGGTCTTTACTTCGTTCGCAACCACGGCAAACCCAAGTCCGGCATCTCCGGCCCGGGCAGCCTCGATTGATGCATTTAGGGCAAGAAGGTTGGTCTGGTCTGCAATGGAACTGATGATCTCAATGATCTTTCCAATCTCCTCTGCCTGAGTCTTGAACTCTTCAATGATGACGCCGGCGTCGTGCACCGCTCCGTTAATCGCCTGAATGCCATCTTCTGCAATATTTGCCTGGACCAGTCCTTTCCCTGATATGTCATTGACATCCTGGCTTAACCGGCTGACATCATCTACCTTGGAGGCAACCATGGTTACCGATGAGGTGAATTCGACTCCCGAATTCTTTCGGAATCTAAAAATTTTCACGATTTTTATTGGCCTGTTTATGGAGAACCACATTCCAGGTCATAATGGGATAAATTCATCAAATTTTTTTCCATGAATGAGTTTATCAGTTTCTCTGATGAGTTTTTCCTCCTCAATTGAGATCGTTTTATCTTCAAGGATTTCTATGATATGATCTAGTTTATGTTCAACTCTGACGAGAATGTCCTTGTCAGAAAAATTATTAGGGTAAACATCGGCAGACATGATTTTCATC
>Ga0232082_100062_pt1 | contig 33094 bp, 26 predicted proteins | sample SJ1S4nscriptome_FD_186120 | JGI IMG/M metagenome (GOLD analysis project Ga0232082, IMG submission 186120) | Metatranscriptome of enriched culture of PCE-dechlorinating microbial communities from Ithaca, New York, USA - SJ1.S4 (Metagenome... ... | reverse complement strand
TTTTAAGGGGAGGTTGGGGATGAAAACAGCCAAATCTTTTTCCCTTCTTATTTTGCTGGCCTTGCTTATGTTTATTCCGGGATGCGAGTCTGAACCGAAAAATACGGCTCCAGTGGAGGCGCCCGGGCAGCCGAAAACTATTGCCCTGGTCATGAAAACCCTTACCAATCCCTTTTTTATAGAGATGGAACAGGGGGCCAGGAAGGCGGAGAGCGAACTGGGGGTCAATTTAATTGTAAAAACCGGCGCCCAGGAGACTTCAATTGAACAACAGATAGCCATCGTGGATGAAATGATCCATAAAAAAGTAGACGCCATAGTTATTGCCCCGGGAGATTCCGTGGCTTTAATACCGGTTTTGAAAAAGGCCAAAGAGGCGGGTATACCTATCATCAATATCGACAACCGCCTGGACCCGGCGGTTTGCGCCCAGCTGGGGCTGATCGACGTGCCCTTTATCAGCGTTAATAATGAAGAGGGAGCCTATCTCTCCGCCAAGTATATCAGCGACCAAATAAAAACTCCGACCAAAGTGGTGATTTTGGAAGGCATCAGGTCGGCTAAAAACGCTGAGGACCGAAAAAACGGGGCTCTTCGCGCTTTCAAAGAAAATCCCCAAATTACGATGGTTGCCCAGGAGACGGCCAACTGGAAGATTGACGAAGCCTATACGGTCAGCAAGAAGCTGTTCAGCAGTCAGCCCGACATCGGGGCGGTATTCTGCGCCAATGATATGATGGCTCTGGGAACCATTGAGTATTTAAAAGAAAGCGGCCGGAAAAGCGTCCTGGTGGCCGGATATGATGCGCTTGATGAAGCTAAAAGGAGATTCGAGCGGGGATGCTTCAGGTAACCATTAATCAACAGGCGGATATTCAGGGCTATCTGGGAGTGAAAATGGCCGTGCAGGCTATCGGTGGAGAAAAGCTTCCCCCGGAAACCCTGGTTGATGTAAAGGTTGTGAGCAAAGAAAATCTCTAGTACAACGTTCGGTATATTGTGTTCATAAGTTGGAGCAGATTTTTTTGAAGTACAAGGAGGAGGGCGGCTCCATGCCGTCCTGGCATCGCCGCATTAGCCCGTCAGTGGGCGTCAAATGAATAATACTGGACGTATTGCGATTGACGACAACGCAGTAATTCGGAAAAATCTGCCCAAATTATGGGCACGAATATACCGAATGTTGTACTAATCTATCTTAAGGATGACTGACGTGGGAAGAGAACGCCGGTTTAACATCACTCGAAAGTTCATAGCCTATTTGCTGGTGATCGCTATCATCCCCCTGCTGGTAGTGACCGTGACTTCCTATGTAATTTCCAAAAACGTCATCCAAAGACGGGTTAGTAGTTATGCCCTGGAGCTTACCAACAAACAAAAGGATTACCTTGAACTGACCCTGGCCGAAGTGGAATCTCTGATAGCCAACATTTCGAGTGTCGATGAAATCAAGAATGTGCTGGCCAGCCAACCGGCCAATGATGATGATTATATAAAACTGGCCACCCAGGCCCGGATCGGTTATATACTCAGCGGGTACACCAACCTGCATGGACTGGTATCCATTGATATATTTGCCCTGGACGGGACCCATTATCATGTGGGAGACACCCTGAACGTCAAAGACATTCGCAACGATGTCAAGGACCGGATATACAGTGAAGCGATTCATTCCGACCGGGTGGTTTGGACCGGGGTGGAGGATAATGTTAATGCCAATTCCAAAAACGCCAAGGTTATAACCGCTGCCCGGGTATTACGGGAATTCGACAAGCAAACCCTGCGCGAGCAACCGGTTGGCCTGTTGCTGGTCAATTACAGTATTAACAGCCTCTACGAGCATTTTCAGCAGAACTATCTCGGTCAGGACGCTTATATGATGGTTTTGGATGATAAGCAGCGCATAGTATTCCATCCTGACCGCACCTTGATTGGAAGCGTTTTAAATCCCTCAAACCCTGCGGGCCTTGCAGCAGGCTCCCCTTCTTACACGGTTGATGTTCAGGGTACGCAAATGTTTGTCACCTATGCCCGTTCCGAATTGAGCAAATGGACGGTATTCAGTTTTGTGCCGGTGGATTCATTGACCGTTGATTCTATCTATATTCGCCGCAGCAGCTTTCTCATATTTTTGGCCTGTGCCCTGTTTATCACCTGGTTTTCCCTGAACTTTTCCCGGAGCGTGGTGGCTCCCATCAAGCAGGTGACTGATCATTTCAAGGAACTGCAGGATGGAGACAGCGATTCCATCAGCCGGCTGGAGGAAAAGTACAATGATGAAGTTGGGGACCTTATACGATGGTTCAACACCTATCTGGACAGCCTGGGCCAAAAGAGGCAGGCCGAGGAAGCTCTCCGGCAGAGTCGGGAACAGTACCGTTCTTTAGTGGAAAACATGAAGGAAGGGGTGTTCCAGACTGATCTTAACGGAATAATACTGTTTCTCAATCCGGCCTGGACCACCATTACCGGTCATTCAGTCGAGGGAAGCATCGGCACTTCAATCTTTAATTATATACACCCGCAAGACTGCACGGAGTGTAAAAACGCCTTATCAGACCTCTTGAACCAGAAGCTGCCTTTCTGCCACCACCAAACCAGGTTCCTTACCCGGGACCAGGATTGGCGCGTGGTGGAAATTGTCTCCAGTTTAAACCTGGATGCCTCCGGCCGCCCTTCAGGAATGGTTGGAACCATGAATGACATAACTGAACAAGCTCAATTTCTCGACCGCCTGCGGGAAGCCAAGGAACTCGCCGAAGCGGCCTTCATGGAAAAGAGCGAGGAGCTCAGGGCTGAGCACCAACAGCTCATGGATATCATTGAATTCCTGCCCGATGCCACCTTTGTGGTGGACAGCGAGAGAAAAGTAATCGCCTGGAACCGGGCCATTGAGAAAATGACCGGGGTTTCCAAAGACCAGGTGCTGGGCCGGGGAGAATACATCTACGCCCTTCCCTTTTACGCTCAGCGGACTCCTATTCTAATCGACGCCCTGTTTAACGATGCTTATAAGGATGCATGTCAGTTAATAGAGCAAAAAGGCAATACCATCTATGCCGAAGTTTTCGCCCCATCCCTTAATCAGGGGAGAGGAGCCCATCTCTCGGTCACGGCTTCCCTTTTAAACAATCCCAGTGGTGCGGTTATGGGAGCTATTCAATCAATAAGGGACATTACCGATCACAAACAGGCGGCCGGAGCTCTGGCGGCTGAAAAAGAGAGACTGGCGGTCACTTTACGAAGCATTGGGGACGGCGTAATAACGACGGATACCGAGCACCGGATTTTGTTGATGAACCAAGCCGCCGAAGAGATTACCGGATGGACCCAGGAAGCGGCTGAAGGCCGTGAACTGGGTGAGGTGGTTAATATCGAAGGGCCCAAAGATAATGACCGGGTAAATGCCAGCCGGGCTGACGAAGTGAATTCCCCCGACCTTCAGGGGTTCAGCAAGCGAAAAGTGCTGCTCACCCGTGACGGGATCAGTAAAATAATTACGGACAACAATTCGCCGGTAATGGATCAGAACGGCAGGTGGCTGGGAGATGTACTGGTTTTTCGGGATATTACCGAACAGAACGAGATGGAGGCCCAACTGGCCCTCTCCCAAAAAATGGAGTCGATCGGCCATTTGGCGGCCGGAATTGCGCACGAGATTAACACCCCCTTGCAGTATGTGGGAGACAACACGGTGTTTCTGCAGAATGCTTTCGCCCGTTTATGCCAGGCCCTGGAGGAGTACCGGATTCTACTTGAAAATACCTCCGCGGCGACGGGACGAGCCGGTTTGGTCGAGGAAGGAAGGGAATTGGAGAATCGCTCCCAAATACCCTACCTGGTGCAGGAGATTCCCGAAGCGCTGGCCCAGTCCCGGGAAGGTCTAAACCGGGTCAGCCAGATAGTCCTGGCGATGAAGGATTTTTCGCACCCGGGCTTCAAAGAAAAGATGTATGCCGATTTAAACAAGGCGATAGAAAGTACGCTAGTGATTTCACGCAATGAGTGGAAGTACGTGGCGGATATTGAGACTTGCCTGGATCCCGGGTTGCCTATGGTCAACTGCGTAGTCGATGAAATAAACCAGGTTTTGCTGAATATGATTATCAACGCGGTGCATGCGATCAGCGCAAAGACCGGGCGCGCTTCCGGCGAGAAGGGCAATATTACCGTGAGAACCAGCCATGAGCAGGGTTGGGTTCATATCGCCATAAGCGATACCGGTATCGGCATGCAGCCCTCGGTTATGAACCATATCTTTGATCCTTTTTTCACCACCAAGGATGTCGGGGTGGGAACCGGTCAGGGTCTGGCCCTGGCTCATAATATTATTCACAACCAGCACAAAGGCCGTATTACGGTAGAGTCAACCGTGGATTGGGGCTCAACTTTTATGATATCTCTTCCGGTAAATGGAGCAGATGAAGGGTTAAGCATATGAGAGCAATACTCCTGGTGGATGATGAACCGAACGTTATCAAGGGTATGATGAGGATGCTGAACAGCGCCCCCGGCAACTATCAATACCTTTTTGCCCAAAGCGGCAGCGAGGCCTTGGATATTTTAAACAGCCGGGAAGTTCACATGATCGTCTCTGATATCCGCATGCCTGAGATGGACGGAGCCCAGCTTCTGGAGCAGGTGATGAAAGTGCACCCCAATATTATCAGAATCATCCTGTCCGGTCATTCCGAGAAAGCCATGAACCTGAAAGCGGCCGGAGTGGCCCATCAGTTTTTGATCAAGCCGTGCAGTCCGGAGCTGTTGCTAAATACCATCGAAAAGGCCTTCCGCGTAAGGGAGCATGTGCATAATGAAGAAGTGGCCGGTTTTGTCACCGGACTCAACCGGCTGCCGGCCACCTCGACGTCGTTTAATCGTCTGCTGAAAGAACTGAATTCTACGGACCCTTCGTTGAAACGGGTGGGGGAAATTATAGCGGAAGATCTGACTATGACCGCCAAGGTGCTCCAGCTGGTGAATTCGGCGTTTTTTGGCATACCCCGCAAGGTGAGCAGCGCTCAGCAGGCGGTTACTTTGCTGGGGATTAATACCATAAAGGCGCTGGCGCTGCAGGTGGAGTTGTTTTCCGCCCATCAAAACCGGGATGACGCCGTTATGAAAGATTTATTAAACCACAGCCTCAAGGTCGGCAACCTGGCCAAGGCCATCAGCCTGAGCGAAAAAAGGGAGGCCAGGCAGGCTGATGCGGACCTGGTAGGGGGCATATTGCACGATATCGGCAAGGTGCTGTTGTACATGCTGCCCGAATACCGGAACCAACTGGCGGTTGCTCCGGTTCATGATCATTCAGGCTGGCTGGACATGGAATATCGTCTATGGGGGACTTCCCATGCTGAAATCGGCGCCTATCTTTTAGGGTTATGGGGCTTTGCCGACGATGTGGTCGAAACGGTAGCATTTCATCACCGCCCCGGGATATCCATGGATAGGGATTTTTCAGCCCTGACCGCGGTCCATATTGCCAACGCCCTGGTAAGGGGACCAGAGGCAGGAGACGAGTATATCGCTTGGCTCGATATCGAATACCTGGAATCTCTAAATGTACTGGGACATTTAAACGACTGGGCGGACATCTGCTCCCGGTTCGAGCAGGCAGAAAACCCTAAAGAATAGCATTGCCTAAAAATAATAGAAATGAGGGGCTTGGGTTATGAAAGTATTGATGGTGGACGACGAGATCAACTTGCTGTCATCTTACCGCCGGCTGTTGAATGAAAGTTTCGACCTGGCTACCGCGGAGAGCGGGGAAAAGGCTCTGGAGCTGATTGAAAGCGCCGGCCCTTTCGCGGTTATAGTATCGGACTACAAAATGCCTAAAATGAACGGTGTGGAACTGCTCAAACAGGTCCGCGTCATGGCCCCCGACACAGTGCGGATAATGCTTACCGGCCAGGGAGATTTGAACATAGCGATGGAGGCCGTAAACCAGGGCAACGTATTTCGCTTCTTGGTGAAGCCCTGCCCCCATGAAGAACTGGTGCAAAGCATAAGCGAGGGCTTAAGCCAATACGAAGCGGCCAGCCGGCAGCAGGAGGTATTGCGGCAAGAGGTTTTTGAAGCCTTCTATCAAAAGAACCTGCAGGGTACTTTTAAGATGATATCCACCCTTCTGGAACGGAAGGACCCTTACACAGCCGGTCATCAATTGAGGGTGTCGCGGCTGGCCGGAGCCATTGCCGTTGAAATGGGGCTGGAAGATCAAACTGTAGAATGCGTCAAAGTTTCGGCCAGTCTTCATGATATAGGAAAGATTTATACACCTTCGGAGATATTGAGCAAACCCGGCCGGCTGTCAGAATTAGAGTTCAACCTTATAAAGGATCATGCCCGGGCCGGATACGAGCTGTTGCAAGAGATAGAACTGCCCTGGCCGGTAGCCGATATTGTGCTGCAGCACCATGAACGCTGTGACGGATCGGGCTATCCCAAGGGGCTGCAGGGGCCGGAAATTTTATTGGAAGCCCGGATAATTGGCGTTGCTGATGTGGTTGAAGCGATCACCGCTCACCGTCCCTACCGGTCAGCCCTGGGGTTAGACGCCGCAATAAGTGAAATCCAAAAGTTTAAAGGCCGCCATTTCGATCCCGGGGTAGTCGATGCCTGTATGCGGGTTTTGCAGGAAAAGTCATTTGCCTGGGAGTAGGGTTGTACTAGTCTGCTGCCGCTTGCTCCTGCCTGAATTTCAGGAAGGTGGTCAGCCATTTGACCAGGATGCCAATGGCCAGATAGATGGGGAAGGAGTAGTAGTGCTGCCAGCCGTGCAGTTCATAAACGCCGATCCACATCAGGAAAGACTCGCCGCCGAATGAATACAGGGCTGAAGTGATGGTCATGGCGGTAATAAAAACCTTCCAGCGGGAGCCGTATTTCTGATAAATAAACATATAGGTCAGCGGTAGCACGCTCCAATCGGCGGCAATCAAGCGCGGCCACAGGGGAATAATCCAGTAGTGATATACCCATAAATCCAGTTCGCTGAGCACTGCGTCAAGATAAGACGAAATGATGAATACCATCAGACCCAGCAGGGTGATTTCCAGCAGCCGGGTCCTGTCAACCTTTTTCCACCAATAAAACCAGGGGATAATGAGGACCGCCAGCATCAGCCACCACTGCCAGGCAAAAAGGTCGTGATATAGCCATTCTTCAATGCGGGTATGAGTTAGCTGGTGCTCAGCTGCAGCGATGATTTCATGGGCAGTTGCTTCAATCGCGGCCTGCTGCAAAATACTATCCTCCCGTATGTATGCTCGACACTCCCAGAGCCTTGTGACCCCAGAGAACCTTTTTTACTATTTCCGCCTGGTCATTGCGGCATTCAATTAGAAAAACCAGTGAACCGGATGGGTCCTGGCTGCGCTTCCGGGAGTGCCGCCTGGAACCGGGCCAATAATCAAAAAGGCATCCGACCATAAAGCCCCCGAACAGTCCTATTAATCCCCAGATAATCGGCCCCCAATATAAATGAAAACCGTAAATAACCCCCAGGGTCATGCAGGCGGTGCCAAAAAGGAAGCCGCCGTCTATCGTACTCACCCCGTCGGAGTGGTGGATGCTGTCCAGCAATTCCCGGGTTTCGCCCCTGGCCTCCAGGGGAACGGCCAGTATGTGCTCTTTGCCAATGCCCTGTTCAGCGAGTTCAGTGATGGCCAATTCGGTGTGAAAGCAGTATTCAAATGACGCGACGACCAGCATGGTTCAGCCTCCTCTGACCGGAAAGGGCATTCTTAGAGAATAACCTTGATAAGTGCTTTTGAAATACTGGGCCTGCTCAATGTTGAACAATTTGTTGGATTCAACCGTTTTAACGTAGGCGTCCCAGGCCGCGAAGCCGTAAAAGGAAGGCAGGTTCATAAACCACTGCCAGTCGAGTATGGCTTTGGCCTGACTGAAATCGCCCCAGAGCGTGTACATAATAGCTTCAAGACCGTGCGAAGCAATAAGCATGCCGGAGCCAAAAACAAAGATCATAGTAGAGAGCACGGTTAAACAGTTGTACATATGACCCAAACCGGGCAAGAGCATGGACCAGGCCACACTCACCCAGGGATTGCGCTTATCAAGAGAATTCAAGCCGATTCCGCTCAGCCGGGTGGGGGTTATTACGGCATGTTCCCGGTCGGCCAGAATGGATAATTTGTTGCATTCCACGGTAATCCGGTAGCTGTCCCAGACGGCGAAGAGCAAAACCGAGCAGTAGATGATAAGCCAGTGAATGTTCAGAACCTGTTTGGCCGCCTGGAAGGCGCCGTTGAAGCTGTAAAGGATAGCCAGGTTGAGGTGTGATTTATAATTGATCAGCATCTCTCCGGTGAAAAGTATAAAGCCTTTGATTATACTGCCATTGTTGATTTGGCCAAAGCCCGGATAAAGCAGGGACCAGAAAGCCAGCATCCAGGGGTTGCGCCGGTGGATAATGTTGGTGTTGAATGGTGTTACACTGGCTTTGGGCCGGCGGATCGTATTATGGGCCGATGAATTCAATTTGCCTTATTCCCACCTCTTCAGCTTTGGAAACCGTATTTATTACATTATTAGCTCCCGGCGCATAACTTATCCAGAAATAGTATGATAATACTGTTCAGACGGGCAGTCCTGGCCATGATAAAAAGACCCGCTCCTGGTCAATGCCAGAACCGGGTCTTTGAGCTGGAACGGCTTTATCATCCAGGCGCTGGCAGCATCATTCGGCCAGGTCGAGAGCGAAGATACGGGTGCAGATGCGCTCGGCCAGGCTTCGGCTGTGGGTGACCAGCATTAAACCGATCTCCCGGTCCCGGATTATCTCCAGCAACAGATTCCAGATCTGGGCCTGGGTTATAACGTCCAGCATGGTGCTCATTTCATCGGCGATGAGAAATCGGGTCCGGGGGCCCAGAGCGCGCGCTATCGCGAACCGCTGTAATTCACCGCCGGACAGTTCGTTGGGCCAGCGTTCCAGCCAATCGGGTTCTATGCCCATGGCCTTCAAGAGATCTTCACCGGGAGTCCAGGCTTCATTCAGGGTGTCTTTCATTTTCCAGCGCGGATTGACCGCCTTTTCGGGATGCTGGTAAATGAGCTGCACCGGACAGTATCCTTTTTTGGGGAGAGGCCGCCCGTCCAAAAGCACTTCGCCCGCTAGCGGCTGCTCGTATCCGGCCAGAAGCCTGGACAGGGTGCTCTTGCCGCAGCCGCTGGGGCCCAGCAGGCCGACCCGCTCGCGGTCTTCCATGGCGAAGCTGAAGTCTTTTAATAGGCAGGGGCCTTTTCCATAGCGGAAGCTGACCTTTCTGGCTTCAAGAAGCATGGCAGCACCTCACCATCCCGCCCTTCAGCTCGCGCATCGCCACGTAGTCCAAACACTCCCCGGTTTTTTGCGGGCAGCGGGGAGCGAACAGGCAGCCCGGCGGGAGCTGCCCGGCATAAGGCTGAAAGCCGGGTAGCGGCTGGAAGCCATTTTCAGGCAGGGCCGCCCATAAAGCCCTGCTGTAGGGATGACGAAGGGCATGAGGGCCCTGGCGAAAATCTTCCACACTGGCCAGCTCTACCGTGGTGCCCCCGTAGAAGACGGCTATCTGATCGGCTATCCGGAAGGCCAGGTCCAGTTCATGGGTGATGAGCATTACCGCCCGGCCCTGATCGGCCAGCTCGCGCAGATGGCGCACCATCTCTTGCGCGATCGACGGGTGCAGGCCCGGGGTAGGCTCGTCGGCTATGATCAACCGGGCCTCGCTGATGACCGCCGTGGCTACCAGCACCCGGCGGGCCATGCCCCCGGACAGATGGAAGGGGTACATGTCAGCCGCTTCCGGCTGCAGAGCGTATTTTTGAAAGACCCGGCGCCGGGCTTCTTCCGATCCGAACAGGCCTTTGACCTGCTCCCCGACCTTCATCAAGGGGTCCAGATAGCTTACCGATTGGGGAACCAGGGCGATTTCCCGGCCGCGCAGCTCCATCTTCCTTGGCTGGGTCAATTCCTCGCCGCGGTAGATCATCTGCCCGCTGCTTATAGCGTTGGAGGGAAGTATCCCCAGAATGGCATGAGCCAGGAGGCTTTTGCCGGAGCCGCTGGAGCCGATCACCGCCAGGACCTGGCCGGCTTTCACCCTGACGCTCAGATTGGAGATGACCTCCAGTTCCTGCTGGCTCAAGCCCTGGCCATAGCGGCTGAACTTCACGGACAGGTCTTTGATTTCCAGAAGGGGTGGGTTTTCATTCGGCATATTGTTTATCCTCCTTTATTCATGGGCCCGGTGGGGGTCGATCAGGAGCTTCAGATTGTCGCCCAGGGCCTCGAACAGCAAGACCAGCAACAAAAGCAGCAGGCCGGGGAAGAAAGCCAGCCACCACATGCCCATGGACAGGTATTTCATGGATTCGGCCAGGATCACCCCGATAGCCGGCATTTGCAGGGGAAGCCCGAAGCCCAGGAAGGTGATGGCCGCTTCATGCAGGATGGCATGGGGGAAAAGCAGAATCAGACCCACCAAAAACTGGGACATCAGATGGGGGACCATGTGCCGGCGGGCTATCCACCAGCGGTTTTTCCCCATTTTAACGGCTTGCTGCACGTATTGGGCGGAGCGCAGCTGCATGACCTCGGCCCGGATGATGCGGGTGAGATTGGGCCAGTGGGTCAGGGCCACGGCGATGATGACTCCCTTTACCCCCCGCCCGCATACGAAGGAGATCAGCATGAGGAGGATAATATGGGGAACCCCGGTCATCAGGTTGACGGCCATGGAAACCAGATTGTCGGCTTTCCGGCCCAGGGTGGCGGCGGCTATGCCCAGGATAACGGCCATCACCGCGCTCACTGTAGCGGCCAAGAGGCCGACCAATACGCTGGTAGAAAGCCCCGCCAGGGTTCTGGCCAGCATGTCCCGGCCCATATAGTCGGTACCAAAGGGGTGCGGCCAGGAGGGGCTCTGGTATTTTACGGCAAAGTCGGCCTGGTAAGATGTTTCCGGGGTCAGGGCGCCTATGGCGGTTATCGCCACCAATAGGGAAGCACTGGCCGCCAGCATGACCAGGGTACGGGTTCTCCGGTTCAGGGCTAATAATCGTTTTTTCTGTACGGGCACGGTCATTACGTTGTCCATTGCACTTTACCCTCCCTGATTTCCGGGGATATGAACCCATAGATGAGGTCGGCTATGAAGTTGCCGGTGAATACGAACAGGGCGCTGAACAGGGTGATGCCCAGCAGCAGCGGGACATCGCTGCGCAGACCGGCCATGGTGGCGGCCTGGCCCAGACCGGGATAGGAAAAGACCTGTTCCGCCAGCACCGAGCCGCCGAACAGCTCGTTAATGGAAGCGAACTGCAGGGTAATGGCCGGTAGCATGATGTTTCGCAGGCCATGGCGCTTGATCAAAGCCAGACCTGATTCACCCCGGGCCCGGGCAAAAGTTACGTAGTCGGTTTCCAGGACGTCGGCCAGCTTTTGCCGGGTGTGCAGGGCAATACCCGATATGCCGATGATGCTTAAGGTCAGGGCGGGCAGGATTAAATGATGGATGCGCTCCCCGACCGTAATTTCATCGGCCATCTTGCCGGCCGGGCCGGCCAGGCCGAGCGGGAACCATTCCAGCCAAACCCCGAAAAACATAATCATCAACAGGGCCACCCAGAAGGTGGGAGCGGAGACCATGACCAGGCAGACGGTCTTGATGATCTTGTCCGGCCAGCGCCCCTTATAGGCCCCGGCCACCACCCCCAGGATAAATCCTATGATGCCTGACAGCACCCAGGCGGTGCCCATCAACAGCAGGGAGGTTTTAAATTTGAGGCCGATGACTTCGCTGACCGGCTTGCGGTAAATCAGAGAGGTTCCCATATCCCCCCTGATGATATTGGCAAACCAATCGCCAAATCTCTCTCCGGCCGGTTTATCCAGGCCCCAGTGGGCCACGATGTTGTTGTATTGTTCGGCGCTCAGCTGGGCGTCCGCTCCAATATAAGCATCCACCGGGTTGATCCCGGAATTGGCCATCAGGGTGAAGGTGCCCACGCAGACCAGGATCATGAGGATGGCTATTTTGAGCAGATTGGCGCCCAGGTATTTAACGATATTGGCCAGGCGGCCGAGTTTCTTTGGCGCAATGGGGTTGGCCATCATAGCTGGCTTTTCCAGGTCCATTCATTGACGTTTTGCACGATAGACCACCCGTGGCCGTGGGGATGGACGCGCTGCGCTCCAATATCCAGGTGTTCATTGATAAAGTAGATGTGCTGGATATTCACCAGCCACAGCCAGGGGGCGTCTCCATTGGCTCCAAAGCCGGTTTGGCCGTCCCATTGGGCCAGGCGCCAGTATTTCATGGATTCTTCCAGGTTGGTGGTGTACAGGGCTTTATTGATGTATTCATCGACGGTAAGATTACGATAGGAAGCCTGGTTATTGGTGGAAATACCTATATTGTCGCTGTGGAAGGTATAGTAGATCTGAATCGGGCTGTAGCTTCCGTACCCAAATACGGTGGGGGTGGAACGGGCCAGGGCCTTGGCCTCCGACCAGTTCTTGGCCTCGGCTTTGATGTTGATGCCCAGGGGTTTGGCCTGGTTGCTCAAGGAAACCGCCAGGGTATATCTTTGCAGGTCGTCAGTCCGGCCATAGACGATGAATTCGGCTTTTTGGCCGTTCTTTTCCCGAACGCCGTCACCGTCGGTATCCTTCCAGCCGGCGTTCTCCAGCATGGCGCAGGCGTCCTGAACCCGTCCGTCCTTTATGGCGGTTTCCGGATTCCACCAGGGCTGGGTGTCGCAAACGCTGTAGGCCGGGGTTCCGTAGCCGTTTAAGGCCTCGTTTATGATCTGCTGGCGGCTGATCCCGATGTTCAAGGCCTTTCTGATGACCGGATCACTGGTGACGTTGTTGCCGATAAGCTTGCCGTCGGCATCCTTCGATTCCGGGATGCAGGGCAGGTTGACGCCCCGGTTATCGACGGTTTGCAGGGTTACCAGCTTCATGCCGGCCGCGCTCTGGTTGGTAAACTGGGGATTGATCATGGCGATATCCAGCTTTCCGGCCTGGGCTGCGGCCAGGACGGCGTCTTCTTCCATGAACAGGATGGTGACCTTTTTGAAGTAGGGCTTGGTGCCGTAGTAATAGGGGTTGGGAGTCAGGATCATCTGCTGCCCCTTGTCCCACTGGGCCAGCACAAAAGGCCCGGTGCCGGTCGGCTTATCGCTGAATTGCGGTCCATAGGCATGCTGGGGAACGATGCCGATGCCGGCCACTATGTGGGCGAACACCGAGTAGGGCTTTTTGAGGGAAAAGACTACGGTCTTGTCGTCCAGGGCTTTTAGCGAATCGATGACGTTGAGGTCGACGATGGAGCCGCTCTGCTGGGCGGTATGGTAGGTAAACACCACATCCTCCGCCTTAACCGGGGTTCCGTCGCTGAACTTTACATCGTCGCGCAGGGTGAAGGTGTAGGTCATGCCGTCGGGGCTGACCTCGTATTTACCGGCCAGGTCGTTGATAAGATTGCATTGTTTGTCAAAGCCCAACAGGCCGTTGAAAAAGAGATAGGTGGAGGCGCCGGTGCAGGGGTCGTAGCCGGTAGTGCTTTCCGCCCCGACCGAGATGACGATTTCGTCTTTAGCCTGGGTGGCTGCCGTATCTTTGGCTTTGCTGGAACAGCCGCCCATGCCAAGCAGCAGCAGGGCCGCAATGAGGCCCAAGGCCAGTGAGTTTTTGAGTTTGCCGTTCATAAAATAATTCCCTCCGGTCTAAAAATGATAATTACTGTTTAAAAAATATACAGAAAACAGAAAAACCACGAAAACTATCATCCTTCTGGATGACCCTTCCCTTCGTGGTTTAGTCCGTATATTCAGTTAAACAGACCCAGGTCAATCGGCAAGCGACAACAGGAAAAGCCTTCAAGACTTCATTGCTGCTAGATTAACATGGAATTTTGGCGTCGTCAATAAATACCTCCAAAGGGATATATTACAACAAAACCTGCGTTTTCTTATACGGGATGGGAACGGAGCAAAAGCCCATTTGGTTTTGACGGCCAAATGGGCTTCGTACCGGTTTTCCTATTGACTTCCGGTCAGTTAGTTCGATTTGCTTATATCCGCATGGTATTCCTGCAGGGACTTCAAATTGGCCTCGGGCCGCTCGTTTTCCAAGTAGGCGGCAATACCCCGGGCGCTGGCCAGGGCGGCGGCCATGGTGGTCAGGTAAGGCACCTTGTACTTTATAGCGGTCTTGCGGATGTAGGAGTCGTCGTACTGGCTGCGTTTGCTGGACGGGGTGTTGATAACCAGCTGAATCTCGCCGTTGGTTATCCCGTCCATTATATTGGGGCGTCCCTCGAACAGCTTCTTGATATATTCGCAGGGGATGCCGTTTTTCTGCAGGAATTTGTAGGTCCCGCCGGTGGCTTTGATTTTGAAGCCTATTTTATCGAACAGCTGGGCGGTCTCCAGGGCGGCGAATTTGTCCTGGTCGTTTACGCTGATCAGCACTGTGCCGGACAAGGGCAGCCGCGACTGGGTGGCCTCCTGGGCTTTGTAGTAGGCCAGGCCGAAGGAGCCGGCGATGCCCAGGACCTCGCCAGTGGAGCGCATTTCCGGACCCAGGACGGGGTCCACTTCCGGGAACATATTGAAGGGGAAGACCGCTTCTTTAACCCCGTAATGGGGGATGTTTTTGGCGGTCAGGTCCTTGACCGCAACCTTTCGGCCGGTGTATTCGGACATCATGATTTCTGTGGCGATGCGGGCCATGGAAACATTGCAGACCTTGGACACCAGGGGAACGGTTCGGGAAGCGCGGGGATTGGCTTCCAGCACGTAGACCTTATCGTCGGCAATGGCGTACTGCATATTCATAAGACCTACCACGTTTAATTCCTGGGCGATCTTTCTGGTGTATTCTTCAATAGTGGCAATGTGCTGCGCCGGTATGCTTATGGGCGGAATAACGCAGGCCGAGTCTCCAGAGTGGATTCCGGCCAGCTCGATGTGCTCCATAACCGTGGGCACAAAGGCGTCAGTGCCGTCGGCAATGGCGTCTGATTCGGCTTCAATGGCGTTGCTCAGGAAACGGTCTATCAAAATGGGCCTTTCCGGAGTAACCCCGACCGCTGCGGTTACATATTGGCGCAGCATTTCCTCGTCATGCACCACTTCCATGCCCCGTCCGCCCAGGACGTAAGAGGGACGGACCATCAAAGGATAGCCGATGCGGTTGGCGATGGCCAGGGCTTCTTCCATATTTACCGCCATGCCCGATTCCGGCATGGGTATGTCGAGCTTATCCATGATCTGCCGGAACCGGTCGCGGTCCTCGGCCAGGTCGATGGTTTCCGGGGTGGTCCCCAGGATCCTGACCCCGTTTTTAGCCAGTTCGGCGGCGATGTTGAGCGGAGTCTGCCCGCCGAATTGGACGATGACTCCCAGCGGCTTCTCCTTTTGATAGATGGAGAGGACGTCTTCCACGGTCAGTGGCTCGAAATAGAGCTTGTCGGAAGTATCGTAGTCGGTGGATACCGTTTCCGGGTTGCAGTTGACGATAACCGTCTCAAAGCCCAGATCCCGCAGGGCGAAGGCGGTATGCACGCAGCAGTAGTCGAATTCGATGCCTTGGCCGATACGGTTGGGGCCGCCCCCCAGGATCATGACCTTGGGCCGGTCGCTGGCCGTGGTCTTATCGGGCTGGTTGTAGGTGGAGAAATAGTATGAAGCGTTTTCCACCCCGCTGACCGGAACCGCTTCCCAGCCTTCCACCACGCCCCGGGCGGTGCGCTGCCGGCGGATTTCGGCTTCCGGCACACCGAGCAGCCGGGCCAGGTAGAGATCCGCAAAGCCGTCTTTTTTGGCCTGAATGAGCAGTGGGTCGGGCAGCTTTTGCCCCTTATATTTGAGGAGCTGTTCTTCGAGTTCAACCAGTTCCTTCATCTGTTGTATAAAGTAAGGTTTGATATGAGTCAGGTTGTAGAGGTGATCGACGGCAGCCCCCTTGCGCAGGGCCTCGTACATAATGAACTGGCGCTCGCTGCTGGGTTCGGCCAGCATGGACAGGAGATCTTCCAGGCTGCGCTGGTTGAAGTCTTTGGCAAAGCCCAGTCCGTAGCGGTTTATTTCCAGGGAACGAATCGATTTTTGAAAGGCTTCCTTATAGGTCTTGCCGATGCTCATCACTTCGCCCACGGCGCGCATCTGGGTGCCCAGTTTATCGATGGAGCCGGGAAACTTTTCAAAGGCCCAGCGGGCAAATTTAATCACCACATACTCCCCGGAAGGGGTGTATTTATCCAGGGTTCCGTCTCTCCAGTAGGGGATTTCGTCCAGGGTCAAACCGGCCGCCAGCATGGTGGAAACCAGGGCGATGGGGAAGCCGGTGGCCTTGGAGGCCAGGGCTGAAGAGCGGGAGGTGCGCGGGTTTATCTCAATAATAACCACCCGGCCGGTTTGGGGATCATGGGCGAATTGAATGTTGGTTCCGCCTACAACTTCAATGGCGTCCACCACGTCATAGGAGTATTTTTGCAGCCGTTCCTGCAGCTCCGGGCTGATAGTCAGCATGGGCGCCGAGCAGAAGGAGTCCCCGGTATGAACGCCCATGGCGTCGATATTTTCTATAAAACAAACTGTAATCTTCTGGTTTTTGGCGTCGCGAACCACTTCCAGCTCAAGTTCCTCCCAGCCCAGGACCGATTCCTCAATCAAAACCTGGCCTACCAGGCTGGCGGCGATGCCGCGGTTGGCGATGACCTTCAGTTCTTCAACGTTGTATACCAGGCCACCGCCAGTGCCGCCCATAGTGTAGGCGGGGCGGATAACCACCGGGTAGCCCAGCTCGGCAGCGATGGCCTCCGCCTCTTCAACGCTGTAAGCCGGTTTGCTGCGGGGCATTTCAATGCCCAGCCGGTTCATGGTTTCTTTGAAGGCGATGCGGTCCTCGCCGCGTTCGATGGCGTCGGTCTGGACTCCGATCACCTTCACCCCGTATTGATCCAGGACCCCGGTTTTATGCAGTTCAGAACTCAAATTCAGGCCGGACTGCCCGCCCAGGTTGGGCAGGAGGGCGTCGGGCCGCTCTTTGGCTATGATGTCAGTCAGGCTCTTGACATTCAAGGGTTCAATGTAGGTTACATCAGCGATCCCCGGATCAGTCATAATAGTCGCCGGATTGGAATTGACCAGTACGATTTGATAGCCAAGATTTCTCAAGGCCTTGCAGGCCTGGGTCCCCGAATAGTCAAATTCACACGCCTGCCCAATCACAATGGGTCCTGATCCGATAATGAGAATCTTATTGATGTCGGTACGTTTCGGCATATTGTTCCTCCCGTCTTTGAAAGTCAACTCAACCCCGGTGAAAGTAAGCTCAAAATGTTCTTGCTCAAAAACCTTAAAATGAAAAATTATAAGGCCAAAAACCTTTTATCTGCAATTACTCGGTATAATGATACCTTTTTATCAATTCCCGGTCAATTCGGCAGTTATTTGGGATATTGTATACATTTAAATCCGGTTTTTAAGCCGTTGGGAAGCCTTTGCCCGGGCGGGAGCGCACTTCGATTCGCTGCCCGCAGGGAGGGCGCCGGAAAAATTTTTCTCTCCCGGTGCATTGCACCATGACTACAGGTCTCTTCAACGACCTTTTGAAAGGTGAACCCAGGATCTTTCATGACAGGTTTGCTTGTGATTTAATAGGGAATGAAGAGTAGACTCGGGTCAAAGACGAGATGAGGTATGGATTAGAAACAGAGCGAAATGGCAAGGGCCGCAGCGAAAATTATCAGGCCGGTGGTCACGCTCATCCGATAATGGCAGAAGGGAATGACGAAGGAGGCCATTCAAATGTTCAACATTCGGCGGGCTGATGTAAATGACGCGCCAGCTATCGCCAGGGTCACGGTTGACACCTGGAAGACCGCCTACCGCGGCGTCATTGCTGATGAATATCTTAAACAGCTCAACTACCAGGAGCGTGAAAAGGGATGGAGGCAATTTCCCTTTCAGGATTCGTGGGTTTATGTTGCCGAAAATGATGAAGAGCGCATTATAGGTTTTGCCGCCGGTGGTCTGCACCGGGAGGCGGGCAGCGTATACCAGGGAGAAGTATATGCCATGTATATCGACGAGGCCTACCAGCACCAGGGAATCGGAACCCTGCTTTTGCGCGCGGTGGTGCGCAAGATGCTGGCCGCGGGATTAAACTCCCTTATCATATGGGTCCTTTCCGACAACCCCTATCGAAGATTCTACGAACGCCACGGCGGGATCCCCCTGGAATCCAAACTGCTGACCATGGACGGATTTGAAAATGAAATTACCGCCTATGGATGGCTGGACGCCAGAATAATACAATGAGTTGAAGAACCGTCCCCAAACGCACTATGGCTCCCTATGGCCCTCCCCCAGTCCCCCTGGTGGGGCTATCATAAACCTTCGAATCCCATGGAGACATCGGCTGCCGTGCTCAGACCCAGCAGTTCCTGAAGGGCGCATAATTTGTCCACGGCGCATACCAATAAGGATTCTTTACATGAAGGCGGCCGCCAGGTCAAGGGGAACATATGCTTCAATATAATATCCTTTTCTTTGGGGTTCAGAGTAAATTCACCCGCCGCATTGTCATAGGCGATCCGGGGATGAACAAAACCGTGTTTGCCTTCCGCAAGGTCAGTGGTTCTCCAGTCATAAAGGAACAGATCGTGCAAGAGACCGCCCCGGGCAGCCGATTTACAGTCCCAGCCCAGCTTTTTGCAGAGCAGATAGCTGGCGAAGGATACATTCAGGCTGTGCTCGAAGCAGGATGCATTTTGATGATGCCTGAACTGCTTCATCATCTGAACTTTGGGATGAAACACCAGTTCATCCACGCAGGCGGCATATTCCATGTACAGTCGGTACTGCTCCTCATCCGTGAGTCTTCTAAAGAACTTCCAGTTCGGATTCATTTTTTTCCTCCAGTTCAGACCAGGGTTGCCCCGGTTTGCTTTTGCGTGGTAAATACAACGATGGACGAGGTCCAAAACCAGGTAAGCCATAAGCAAAGCTAGGGCGGTGATTTTAACATGCATGGGAATCGAATAAAGCACTGTTTCCAGACGGGGTTGAATAATGTTCAGCGCGATAAGACTCAAACCTCCCCACAGCATGGAGTATTTCAATGATACCAGGCCCAGCAGGTTGAAGCGTTCGTCGCTGTAATCCCACCAGCGCTTGTGAAAAAGGGCTTCCAGCAAAACACCGGTGCCGAATTCCAGCAGACTGGCTAGAACAATGGTTGCGCCCAGTTCAATGACTATTTCCCAGGCCGGGTTTAAACTGCTTACCAGCGGATCAAGTATATTGAGCAACTGGATGACACCTATGGCTCCGAAGCCGTAAATAGGTACAAAAGGCCCGGAAAGAAAGCCGCTGTTTACCGGACGGCGGTCTCTCGCGGTCTTGTAACCCGATTCCAGGAGCCATCCCAACCAGGAATAGAAGGTAAAACACAGTATCAAGTCTACCAGAGGGTTGTTCATTATGCCCACCCCAAAATTAATTATTATTTTGATAATCCACAAAATCCCCAAAAATATAACACATTTATGCCTGACTGTTTGCTTCTTTACCTGAATAATGATTAGGAATAGCGGCGTTCCAAAGGAGATTATGGCTTCAAATATACATCCCCAATTTGCCCAAGAATATAAGAAAAAAATTAACCGGTTTTGGCCAGAGCGTCGCCCAAAAAGTCCATCAACTGCAGCTGCTGGGAACGGTTGAGGAGAGCCAGGTTTTTCTGAAAACCGGGTATGTAGTTCAATAGCTGAGACAGCGGATTAACCCGGGATGCTATTTTGGGCACACTGGCAACAACCGCTCCAGTGAACATGGCCAGACCCGATTCCGGATTGACGGATTCTTTGGCAAGGTTTTTGATTAAGCGTACACTGCTGTCGCTCAAAGTATGCAGCTGTGCGACCAGGATAGTCAGGACATAGGCGCTGAAAAACATGGGATTGCCTATACCGGGCAGCTCCGTCAGGAGCTGCTTGACCAGCTCTTTGGCGTTGTCTTTTTTCAGACCCTCGCACCTGGTCAAGAGGTGTTCTTTGATCTGCCGCCACTCCCGGGCCGGCTCTTCCAGAATTTTGCTTGACAGAATCTTGTCCAGCAGGTGGGTGGGAGCAAAAAGAACCATAGCCCGTCCGGGATACTTTTCCCCCTGGTTTACTTCGTACTGGCTGAATACCAGACCGTCCTTTTCAAGCTTTTTCAGCATTTCATAGGCGCTCCATTTGCTTATTCCCAGGAATTGAGCCACTTGCACATAATGCACCGGCAGCCTGGTAGACTCATAGAGCTGCTTGATGGTTTTCAAAAAATCAATTTTGCGCCTGGTTAATGCCATAATTGCCTTCCTCTACAAAACCACAATTTCCCCAAAAGGATCTGATACCAATATACATGGAGCGGAAATTGTTGTCAAGCTGGGCGGACCAGAGGAGACCAAAAGGACCGTCAGACTAGTCTCTTTGTCAAGCCGGAGAAGGAGAGCTTAGAGAGCAGGAGACAGGGGAACGGAGGCCAGAGGGCTTTCTCTGGTCTCCCTGGTCCTCCCTGCTACGCTCTGGTCTTATGGTCCAGGTCTGCGGCTTAGCCGGTGGGATCCTGGATGAGGGTGGATCCCTGGAAGCGGTGGCGGTGGCCGTCTTTGAAACTGGTAAAAGATTTGACATAGTGAATATGGCGGCCGTTTTTGAGATAGATACTGCGGCCGGTCACCACTGTAGCCTGGTGGTAGTGATTTTCGTAGAAATCGGTATTGCCCTTAAAACGATGGATATGGCCCCCGCGGGCCAGGGGGATGGCTTCCCTGGTGACTCCGGCTATTCGGTGATTATGCCCGTCATTGAGAGTGGTGCTAAACAAGAATTCGTGAACATGCCTGTGCGTATTGGACCTGTACATTGTCATCGCCCTCCTTGTTGTTGCTTATTGGTAATCTATTCGCAATATGGTAAAAATGCGGCATGGTTAACATTACCAGTTAAGCCATCATATGGTGATGTATGGTTGCTTATGGGCCGGAAACGGGTTGACAGGAGGAATGAATTATGGAAATCAAACAGGTGGCGTCACCCAATTTTAGATCAGGCCGCAATGGAAAAAAGATAATAGCCATAGTTGATCACATAACCGCCGGGGCTTTCCCGGGCTGTTTGAACTGGCTGGTCAACCCCGGGTCGCAGGCCAGTGCTCATTACCTGGTAAATCGGGCCGGGGAGATTTACCAGTTGGTTCAAGATGAAGATACCGCCTGGCATGCGGGGATTGTGGCAAAGCCCAGCTGGGCGCTTTATGATGGCAGCAACCCCAATCGCTACACTCTGGGCATAGAACATGAAGGCTTTGACGGCACTCTTTCCGAAGCGCAGTACCAGGCCACCCTGTGGCTGCACCGGCAGTTGATGGCCCGATGGGGAATTCCCGCCGACCGAGATCATATCATAGGCCATTATCGCATCGATTCGGTAAACCGCCCCAATTGCCCGGGGCCCAATTTCCCTTGGGAGAGGCTGCTGGCCGATCTGAAGCAGTCCCCATACCCTTCTGTTACCATTATTGCCGGAGGCACAAGCCTGCCGGGAGTTATTATCGACGGCTATTCACAGGCGCCGGTGGCCGAGTTTTGCCGGGCCCTGGGTAAAACCGTAAGCTGGGACGCAGTCACCAACACGGTTCTGGTCCAGGATTACCTGGGCCCGTTTTATGCCTACACCAGTTATGTCAAAATTGCGGTTGGAAGCCAGCTAATTCCGGCTACCATAATCAACGGCCGTTCATATGCCCCGGTAAGAGGGCTGGCCCTTGCCCTGGGGCGTCAAATCAGCTGGAATGATGAGACCAGGACCGTGACCGTATTTTAATATTTTGGAGCATCGGCGGCAATCAGCTAACAGCCGATCAATTAAGCTATACCAGAGGGACTTTCCCTCGGGTCGTCTCCCTGGAACGTTCAATTTTGGAGGTGTTTTCCGCAAAATTCCAATTCTTGTCTTTGAATGTTGGCATGGTATTTGCAATAATAACAATATAGAAACAATATATAGAGAGAGAAGCAGTTGCCGGAAGCCGCCTGGCTTTCAGGTGATGTGAGAGAAGGCGCTTATAAGTGGGGTTTGGGGAGCAAGAGTTTCTACACATTAAGGTGATCCATGAAAATAATATAGCCATCATTCAGTTTAATCGCTCGGATTCAATGAACGCCGCTAACCGGCAGATGGTTGAAGAATACCATCAGGCGGTTGAGTGGGCTAATAAGGATTCCCGGGTTCAGGCTTTGATCATTACCGGGAATGACAAAGTCTACTGCGTGGGCGGCGATTTCAATTTCGGTGAAGGGATGACCGGAATCGGGATGAATAAATACGAACTGTATTCATACCGGGGCTTTCATAGCAAGCCTAAAATCGCCATGATCTCCGGTTATTGCCTGGGTGGGGCAGTGCAGCAGGCAATGGCCTGCGATATGAGGGTGGCCTCAAACAGTGCCTGCTTTGAGATGTCTGAAGAATGGGCAGCCTGCCGCCAGACCCGGGTGGCTGGTTGCGGAGCCTCATTGGCCTCCCGAAGCAGGATTATAAATGCCCGGGAAGCTTTGAGAATTGGGCTGGTCAATATGGTGGTTGAACAGGAATCCTTGAAGGAAACCACCATGGGTTTGGCCTGTCTTATCAGCAAGCGCTCAACTGGCAAAGGTTTAAATAGCTGATATCGTTTATCTTTGCTTACGTTATTATTAGTGCCAGGGGAAAGCCAGGGGGACGGTTCTTCGGTTAAAAAATCCGAAGGATCGTCCCCCCTGGCTTTTCCTGACACGAGATTAAGCGGGCCTTTTTGGTCAGCAGGAAGAATAAGGGACTTAATTAAAAATTTCTCAAGCTACCAAAAAACTCAATATTTTATATCATTAGTACGATAAATCTATGGAGGGGGGGGAATGGGCCCGCCACGGACGGCAAATAATTTAGGTAAAGGGTGGAGCGGAATCCCTGAGCGGAAAACAGGTCTTTTGAACGGCGAATTGAGTTTTATCTCCCGGTGGGCCCGAATCATGATGGCGGAATGTGTTCAAGTTATCGGCATTGATGAAAAGTACTGCGTGAATTGCCATCAGTGCATAGCGGTATGCCCGGTTAAAGTTTGCAGTGACGGCAGCGGTGAGGTCGTGAAGTTCGACAACAGCTTGTGCATAGGCTGCGGAAGATGCATTGAAGCCTGTATCAGGAGCCATGGTGGGGATGCTGCCAAGAGCGCCCGCTATCCCATTGACGATGCCAACAGCTTTGGTGAGGCCCTGGGCGGCAAGGAGATCGTTGCCTTGATTGCGCCTTCGGCCCAGAGCAATTATAAAGTCGACCGGCTGATAAGCTCCCTGAAGCGCCTGGGGGTTAAAGCGGTTTATGATGTTTCCCTGGGTGCGGAAATTACGGTTGCCGCGTATCGGAAAGCCATAGCCGAGGGAAGGCTTAAAACCCCGGTAATAGCCCAACCCTGTCCCGCGATTGTAACCTACATAGAATTGCACCACCCGGAGCTTATCGATTATTTGGCTACCATAGGCAGCCCGGTTCACAATCTGGCCGTCTATGTAAGAACCCTGCACCCGGATGCCGAGCTGGCTTTTATTTCTCCTTGTCTGGCCAAGCGCCGGGAGTTCCAAAAAAGCGGGGCGGTAGAATACAATGTCACTTTCCAGTCGCTGAGCCGCTTGCTGGCTGAACGCGGCATCGATCCAGAGGCGCTGGAAGGCAGTTCTTTTGACGGCGTAGTGGCAGCCGGCATCGCTTCCAATTTCTCCACTCCGGGGGGCTTAAAAGAATCCTACCTGCACCAGGCCCCGGAGGCCAGCCCCAGTTCCATAAGCAAGATTGAAGGCCCCCTAGTATATCAGAGATATATGGACGATCTGGCCCGGGCCATTAAAGAAGGTCGGTCGGATCTGCCTTTGCTGGTAGACGTGTTGAGCTGTGAAAAGGGCTGCAACATGGGGGCGGGCTGCATAAACCATGAAAAAACCATTGACGAGATTGAACATGCGGTAGCTTTGCGCTCGGAGCGTGGTGTGGCTGATGCCGGAAATGAGGAGCGGCTGCTGGCGTTTTTGGCCGATGTTTTGCAAAACTGTGATTTTTCTTATACCTATTATCAGGACCTTTCCCATAAGAACCATATGAAGATGCCCAGTGAACGGGAGCTGCAAAAAATATATGAAGACATGTACAAGCTTGAAGAAAAAGACTTTCGCAACTGCGCCGCCTGCGGGTATAATTCCTGCCACAGCATGGCGGTGGCCATATTCAACGGCTTGAACAAGGTTGAAAACTGCCATCTTTACCAGGAAAAGGAGCTGCGCAAAGAACAGCAGATCTTAAGTGAACTGGTTGAAGAGTCGATCGAGCTTAACCTGCAGCTGGAACAGGAAATAGCCGAACGCAAACAGCAGGAACAGCTCTTGGTGCAAAACTCCAAGCTGGCGGCCATGGGCGAGATGATCGGTATGATTGCCCACCAGTGGCGGCAGCCTCTCTCATCCATCAGCACTATCTCCGGCAACCTCAAGGTTCTGCTGGATTTAGAAATGTATGAAAAAGAAGATTTCGTAAAACAACTTCAGGAAATAAACAATCATGCCCAGTACCTTTCCAAAACCATCAATGACTTCCGTCATTTCTTCAAGCCTGACAATCCCAAAGAAATGGTGATGATGGATCACATCATCGACAGCACCCTGGGCATCATCGGAAGATCGATGGAGTATAAAAACATCACTATTATTAAAGAATGTGAGTTTGAACAGTCCATTTCGACCTACCCCCGCGAATTGATGCAGGTGTTCTTGAATCTCTTGAAGAACGCCACCGATATCCTGATTGATAAAAGCATTGAACGTCCCCGGGTGGTGATCAGGGGTTATGAAAAGGACGGTTATCAGGTTGTTGAAGTAATTGACAACGCCGGGGGTATTCCCGAGGACATCATCGATAGAATATATGATCCCTATTTTTCAACCAAAGGTTCCGCCAAAGGCACCGGTTTGGGCCTTTACATGTCAAAAACCATTATCGAAGAACATTGCCGGGGGCGTATCAGGGCCACTAATCTGGAGCAGGGCGCCTGTTTTATCGTGGAATTACCGCTGCAATAGATAGGAGCGTCGGGCCATGATCGATGTCAAGTATTTGAAAGAAATCGCCAAGGATATCAGCGTATTGTATGTTGAAGACGAAAAGGAGCTCATGGAGAACATGGTAAGGCTCTTGAGCAATTTTTTCGCCCGTATCGATACTGCTGAAAATGGTATTGAGGGGCTTAGCAAATACCAGGACTATAATTATGATCTGGTTATAACCGACATTAATATGCCCATTATGAATGGCGTAAAGATGGCCCGGGAGATCAAGGCCATCAACCGTAAACAGTTGATCATTGTGATTTCCGCTCATGATGAAGCCACTTATCTCCTGGAGCTCATAAATCTGGGAGTGGATTCATTCGTTCTCAAACCGGTGGATGTGGAGCTTCTGCTGGATATGCTGGATAAATCCATCAAGTTGATCAAATATGCCCGCCGGGAAGAAGAATACACCCGGACCCTGGAAGCCACGGTGGAGAAGCGCACCGAGCAGTTGTCCCAGGCCCTGGTTATCGTAGAGGAGCTTTCCACTGAGCTGGTACAGCGATTGACGAATGCGGCGGAGCTCAGGGATTCCGATACCGGCCTGCACAATCGCCGGCTGGGCTTCTATGCCCCGGCTCTGGCCAAGGAAATCGGCATGCCCCAGGATTTCATCGAAGCTATCGCTTTTGCCGCGCCTCTTCACGATATAGGAAAGATCGGCATAGTCGATAGTATTTTACTTAAACCGGGGCCCTTGACCAGGGAAGAAGAAGAGATCATGAAGTCCCACACCATGATCGGAGCCAATATATTGGCCGGATCCCACCACGCCCGAATCCAAATGACCGAGACGATTGCCCTCACCCACCACGAGAAATGGGATGGAAGCGGCTATCCAAGGGGTTTGAAAGGTGAGGAAATTCCCATCGAAGGAAGAATTGTCAGTGTTTGCGATCACTATGACGCTTTGAGAATGCGAAGGCCGTATAAAAGGGCTTTAAGCCACCACCAGGCGGTGGATATCCTCCTCAATGGCGATGAGCGAACGACGCCCAGCGCTTTTGATCCCAAGCTGTTGGAAGCCTTCCTGCGCATCGCGTCCCAGTTTGAAGAGATATTTCGCAAGAATCAAGACAAGGCCAAATGGTTCATATAGCTCCTTAAGAGATGCAACTCACTCTGCGTAGCCATAAGGCGGCATATGTGGTTAAATTAAGCGTAAAAGAGGGAGCAAATATACACGAGCCAGGACGACGGGAAAGGATGTAGCAATATGCCTGCAGCAAGACTTATCGACGAACGGACCATGAAAATATATGACCGGGGTCAATTTCGAACGGTCTCCGATGCCCTGGTAATCGAGGTTTCCATCAAACTTATACTGAATGGCAGCGAGCTGGCGGTGTTGGCCTGTTCTCCCGAAGCTTTTGAGGAATTAACGGTCGGATACCTTCTATCCGAGGGGATAATAACTGATTATGAAGACCTGGCCGAAATCCGGGTTGAAGGAGAAAATGTCTATATTGAGCTGCGCAACCGTGATGAGTCCAGGCCCAACCGCGGCTATATAAGCTCATGCAGCGGAAAAAGACTCCCCGGTGATTATAACAGGCCCGATCTGATTCAAGCCGGAGCCGGGCAGCGCTTTTCAGCCGGCGATTTGCTGCGCTTAATAGGCCAACTGGACGAGAAATCCACGACTTTCAAACGAACCGGTGGGGTCCATAGCGCCGCGCTGGGACAGGGGAACACCCTGCTGTTTCGTTACGAAGACATAGGACGCCATAATGCGGTGGACAAGGTGCTGGGCAATACCTTTAGCAAACGGATACCGCCGGCCGACAAATGCCTGGTTTTAAGCGGGCGGATTGCCTGGGAGATAGTATGGAAAGCCGCCCAGAGCCATATTCCTTTGATTTTATCCCGCTCGGCTCCCACCTTCAAAGCGGTGGAATGGGCGGAATACCTGGGCCTTACCATTGTGGGATTTGCCCGCGGGGAAAGGTTTAACCTGTACTCGCACTGGGAGAGAGTCGAAGCATAACGGTTCTTATTCTGCATACTGGCCCGGACGGGATTAACGGTGCGTCTGGTACCAGCCTTGTCCTAAAAGGTTGATTTGATTATTTAATAGGAAATAAGTTTGACAGCGTGGCATGTTTGGAAAGTTCTGTTGGGTTTAGTTGGATTTGTGAAAGCTATGTTTGGTTTGTGAAAAGAATCTCCAGGCCTGTATACAAGATTAGCAGGATTTTTCTTAAAAAAGTCGAATACGTAGATATATAAAGAGGACCGTCTGTTTTGTAAACAAATTTGGGAAAACTTAACATACTTTCAAAAGCTTAGCTCCGAGCTATACCGCCTAAAGCTTCAGGCCATGGAGGATAGCCGTTAGGGTGAACCGGGAAACGGGTTTGCCTCCCTTTTGGAAAGGAGCGGTATTGTATTTACGTATATTATCGCGCTTTTCCGTACCCTGTTAATGAAAGCGCGATTTTTTGTCTTGTCATATACCTTGGAAAGGGGTTCAGCTGCGAAAGATTCATGCGCTACCAGTTTTCGGAAAGGAATCTGGTAGGGTCTGATATTTTGCACGCAAAAATGGGGCCCTGAATCCAGGAGATTGCCTGAAGGTTCGTAAGCCAAATTTTAATTTGGAAGGCAACCCCCCTGTTTTAGCGTGGGGGGTTTTTTTGTTGCCTAATGTTGAAAAATAATGGAAGGAGTGATGGTGGTGGATTTGGTAAAACTCATCATTAACGGAAAGGAGGTAGAGGCTCCGGCAGGAAGCACCATTCTTCAAGCAGCAGAACTGGCTGGTATTGAAATACCCAGATTGTGCTACGATAAGGAACTAAGTCCTCTGGGCGCATGCCGCTTGTGCGTAGTGGAAGTAAAAGGCAACCGCCTGTTGCCGGCATCTTGCGTAACCCCGGTGTTCCAGGGAATGGAAGTGGAGACTGAATCGGCAGCAGTAGTGGAAGCGCGCAAGACGATCCTGGAGTTATTGATTGCCAACCATCCCCTGGATTGCTTGACCTGTGAAAAGGCAGGCGACTGCAAGCTGGCTGATTATTGCTATCGCTACGGGGTCAAGGATAGTCCCTTTGCTGGCGAAAAGCATGCTTATGCGATCGATGACAGTAATCCCTTCATAGTAAGAGACTTGAACAAGTGCATTTTGTGCGGCGCTTGTGTCAGGGCTTGTGAAGAGTTGACTGGTGCGGATAACCTGTCATATTTGAACCGGGGCTTCCACCGCAAGGCAACCACTGCCGGGGATGTCGCTTATATCGATTCCGACTGCGTATTCTGCGGACAGTGTGTAGCCGTATGCCCGACCGGGGCGTTGACGGAAAAGACCATGGCCGGTCAGGGCCGCCGCTGGGAAATTGAACGGGTCAGGACCACCTGCCCATTCTGCGGCACCGGATGTAATTTCGATCTGGCTGTCAAAGACGAGAAAGTGATAGGCGTACTGTCAAACCCGGATGCGCCTGTTAATCAACGCAGCCTGTGCGTCAAAGGACGTTTTGGCTGGGATTTCATCTATAACGAAAACCGGCTTACCACACCGTTGATCAAGAAGAATGGCAAGTTTGAATCTGCCTCCTGGGATGAGGCTATAAGCTTAATTGCCACGCGTTTTAAAGAAATAAAAGAGAAATATGGCCCTGATTCCTTTGCGGCCTTAAGTTCAGCCCGCTGCACCAACGAGGAAAATTTCCTGGTTGGAAAGTTTTCCCGCGCGGTAATGGGGACCAATAACGTGGACCATTGCGCTCGTACCTGACACGCGCCAACCGTGGCCGGTCTGGCCACTACTTTTGGAAGCGGCGCTATGACAAACCCGATCAGTGATATTACCAACGAGGTCGAGCTCATGTTCCTGATTGGAACCAATCCTACCGAAGCTCATCCGGTTATTGGTTACAAGATGAGACAGGCGGCCCGTAAGGGCGCTAAACTGGTAGTGTGTGATCCACGTCATATCGACCTGGTGGATGAAGCCGATTATTGGCTGCGTGTGAAACCGGGTACTGATATACCTCTTCTCAATGGCTTGATGCACATCATTATCAAGGAAGGCCTTGAAGACAAGCAATTTATAGCAGAACGCACCGAAAACTATGAAGAACTCAAGGCTATTGTGGAGTCCTACACTCCGGAACGGGTTTCCGAGCTTACCGGCATTTCAGCGGATGACCTGTACGCCGTGGCCCGCCTCTACGCTACCACCGATAAGGCCATGATATTCTACACCCTGGGCATTACCGAGCATATCTGCGGAACCCGCAACGTTATGAGCTGCGCCAACCTGGCGATGTTGACCGGACACCTGGGCCGCCCCGGAACCGGAGTCTGCCCGCAGCGCGGCCAGAACAACGTTCAGGGCGCCTGCGACATGGGCGCTCTGCCCAACGTATATTCGGGCTACCAGGCGGTAGGTGTAGATGCTGTGCGGGAAAAACATGAACAGGCCTGGGGAGTCAGCCTGTCTCCCAAAGTTGGGTTGAAGATTCCGGAAATGTTTGGAGCGGCTCATGAAGGCAAAGTGAAAGCCATGTATATTCTGGGTGAAAATCCGGTCTTGACCGATCCGGATGCCAACCACATCAGAGCTGCCCTGGAACATCTGGATTTCCTGGTGGTGCAGGAATTGTTCCTCTCTGAGACTGCTGCTTATGCGGATGTAATTCTGCCGGCGGCCAGTTTTGCCGAGTGCGACGGTACCTTCACCAATACCGAGCGGCGCGTCCAAAGGGTTCGCAAGGCTATTAAACCTATCCCGGGTCAGGCCAACTGGCAGACCATCTGTCAGTTGTTTGATGCCATGGGATATCCCGTGAATTATGACAGCCCCAAGGAGATATGGGATGAAATGGCTTCCCTGTCGCCTTCCATGGCTGGTATCAATTATGAGAGAATAGACCAGATGAACAGCCTGCAGTGGCCCTGCCCGACCTTAGAGCATCCCGGCACCCCGGTTCTGCATGTTGGTAAATTTACCCGCGGCCTCGGTTTGTTCCAGCCTTCCGAGCATATTCCGCCGGGTGAAATGCCCGATGCAGACTACCCGTTCCTCCTGTCCACCGGCAGAATACTACAACATTACAATGTAACTACCCCGTATTCTAAAGGTATCAGCAGTATATGGGACAAGGAAATGTCGGAACTCAACCCGGTTGACGCTGAAAAATTAGGCGTCAAGACCGGCGACCAGCTTAAAGTTACCTCCCGTCGTGGAGAAGCGGTCACCAACATCAAGGTGACTGACAGAGTATTGCCGGGGGTTATATGGATGTCCTTCCATTACACCGCTACCCCGACCAATGCCCTCACCAGTCATTACCTGGATCCGATTACCGGAACCGGTGAGTATAAAGTGTGCGCTGTAAAGCTCGAAAAGGTATAGGAGGCCAGTTATGCGCAAAGTGCCAGTAGATGAAGCGGTAGGTATGGAGTTGGGTTATGACATAACCAAGATCGTTCCGGGAAAAGAAAAGTACCGGGCTTACCGCCGCGGGCATGTAATAAGGCCGGAGGATGTGCCCCGCCTCAAGGATATGGGAAAAGAACATGTCTATGTGTGGGTGCCTGGCGACAATATGGTTCATGAAGACGAAGCCGCCCTGCGATTGGCCAAAGCGGCCGCCGGGCCGGGAATCGTCTATGCGGAGCCCAGCCAGGGACGGGTAAACCTCAAGGCCTGCCATGACGGTCTGCTCAAGGTACAGACAGCGCAGTTAAACTGGGTGAACAACCTTGAAAACGTGGTCTTTGCCACTCTGCATACCGATCGGGTGGTGGTCAAAGACCAGAGAGTGGCCGGAACCCGGGTGGTTCCCGTCGCCATCGAGTCGCCGGTCCTGGAGGAAGCGGAAAAACTTTGCCGGGAGCCCGGGCCCTTGTTGACGATAAAGCCATTCAAACCCCTGTGGGTGGGTGCTGTTATAACCGGAAGCGAGGTAAACAGCGGCCGCATTCGGGACGGTTTTGCCAAAACCATTCGCAAAAAGATCAACCCCTACGGGGGGCGCTGGATGGGACAGACCATTGTGCCGGATGATCCCGAATTAATTGCCAACGAGATTCAGAATTTTATTGCTGAAGGAGTCGAACTGATCCTGGTTACCGGAGGGATGTCGGTCGATCCTGATGATGCAACCCCGCTGGGAATTCGCTCCTCGGGAGCAGAGGTCGTGTTCTACGGAGCTCCGGTCCTGCCTGGTTCCCAGTTTATGCTGGCCTACCAGGGGCATGTGCCGATCATCGGAGTGCCGGGTGGAGCCCTGTTCAGCCGGGTGACTACCCTGGATCTTCTGTTGCCGCGCATTTTTGCCGGGGATAGAATCAACCGGTCGGATATTGTGAATTTTGGGCATGGCGGTATGTGCGAAGAATGCGCTCTTTGCCATTATCCTCTCTGCCCGTTTGGCAAAGGGAACCCGATTTAGACAGACTGGAGGCTTAAGGATTGCTTAAAGATATAAGCTTTGAAGAAGCGCGACAGCAAATTAAAACCCTGGTAGGTTCTCTGGCGGCAGAGGAGCTTCCATTGGACCAGCTGATTGAGAGGGTATTGGCCAAGGACTTGATTGCTCCCCGGCCCCTGCCCGATTGTGGCCAATCGGCGGTGGATGGTTTTGCTCTGGGCAGTGAGGCGGAGCCTGCCTCAAGCCGCTTTGTAGTCAAGGGCCGCCTGGAACTGGGTGAGAGCCCCGACCAGCTTATCGGTCCGGGGGAGGCCCTGGGGGTTATGACCGGAGGACTTCTTCCTTCGGGCTGTGTGGGCGTGGTTCCCCATGAACGAACCGTCTTTCAAGGCGAGCATTTAAGCGTTCTGGAGCAGGTGAAAGCCAATCAAAATATCAAACAGGCCGGGGAGGACTTTGCCGAGGGCGAACTGCTGCTCAAGTCGGGCAGCCGTATTGACCCGGGAAGCATCGCTCTCATGGCGGCCTATGGCATAAAAAGTACCGAGGTATTCAGGAAACCCCGGGTGGCAGTCCTGGCCATGGGACGGAACGTGGTCGACTACCGGGAAAACCCGCAGACAGGTCAGATCCGGAATGCCAACAGCCCCTTGCTGGAGGCTTTGATCCGGCAGGATGGCGGTGTACCAGGCAGCTCCCGGCTGGCTTCGGGGAAGAATGCAGCGGAAATGGGCGAGAGCCTGGAAGCGCTTCTGAATGATGCCGATGTACTGATAAGCAGCGGTGGAACCTACACCCGGGGTGAAGACGATCTGATCCGGGTGGTGGAACAAATCGGCGCCCAAATGGTTTTTTGGGGGGTAAATATCATGCCCGGCAGCCACTTGGGAATAGCCCGAAGGGGCGATCAATTTATCGTGCTGTTATCCGGAAATCCCACCGCCTGTTTTGTAGGATACCACTTATTTACCGCCCCGATCCTGTATATGATGCAGGGCTTGCCAGGCGACTTTTCAGTCAAGGAGGCTGTCTGTATAAACAGCTTTGCTAAAAAGTCGGGCAGCCGGCGCTTTGTCCGGGGTCGTGCCAGAGCTGCTTCCCGGGGCTGGGAAGTGGAAATTCTGCCCGGGCAAAAGCCCAGTATGATTCGTTCCATGCTGGGCTGCAACGCGCTTATTGATGTTCCGGCCGGGAACCGGGGCCTCATTGCGGGGGAGACGGTTTCGATCATCCCCCTGAATGCTTATAGAGGTTTATAAGTGGTGCTGGTTTATTAAGCTGTTAGTGTTTTTATTAATCCAAAAAGGTTGGAGGTGAATGAACAATGGCAGACTACAGAGAAATTATCAGCGCGTATAAGGATGTGCCGGGAGGCATTATAGAAGCCTACCACGCGGTCCAGCGCGAATACAGCTACATTCCTGAGGACGCGGTGGTATTTGCGGCCCAGGTGTTTGATATGCCCAAGGCTAAAGCCTACGGAGTCGCTACCTTCTATTCCTAC
>Ga0232082_100047_pt1 | contig 35598 bp, 38 predicted proteins | sample SJ1S4nscriptome_FD_186120 | JGI IMG/M metagenome (GOLD analysis project Ga0232082, IMG submission 186120) | Metatranscriptome of enriched culture of PCE-dechlorinating microbial communities from Ithaca, New York, USA - SJ1.S4 (Metagenome... ... | reverse complement strand
TAAGTATTAACTAAAATGTAATAAAAATTCATTTCCTGAAGCCTAAAATTGACTTTACCTTTTTACGTTCTTAATCTTATGGAGGAATAAGCAATGACTCAACTACTTTCTAACATTGTTTTAATCCTGGGTGGAATGAATAATATAAGCTGCGAAAACCAGCTTATAAATGAATTGTTGCAAATTGATGGCATTCAAATGGTTGAGCCCAACTTTATAATGTCCCTAATCATAATTACCTATTTGGCAGCCAAAATACATCCCTCTAGAATTATAGATGTAATAGAATCACTGGGCTATACTGTTAGATCATGCTTAGATGAGTCTAAATCGCGTTCGAAATATACTCATTGTTCATAGCCTGGTCTCATTCGGAGAATCAATTGCCCTTCGTTATTATTAATGATTGGGGACCGGACTCATCCCTTGCCTCCCAGAATAATACAAAACTGCGTTTAATCATTTGAGTAAAATAATTACCATCCCTAAGCATCATTCAAATTGCCCGCTATTTACCGTTTAAGCCCAATCTCATTTTTTTATGAATCTCACCAACGAATCATTAAATTGATGAAAATCAGTTTGACATTGACGTTACGTCAAGGTGTATAGTTTGATTGTCAGGAGGCCAGAGCGTGGAGTATTCAATCCAAAAACTGAGTCAAATGGCGGGCGTCAGCAGCCGCACCCTGCGTTATTATGACGAAATAGGCCTCCTTAAGCCGGCCGGGATCAATTCGTCAGGATACCGGGTGTACGGAAAATACGAATTGGACCGGCTGCAGCAAATCCTGTTTTACCGGGAGTTGGGGTTAAGCCTTGATGGCATTCGGGAAATCGTTGCCGCCCCTGATTTTGACGGGAATAAGGCTCTAAAAGAACACCAGGCCAGGCTTCTTGAAAAAAGACAGCGCCTCGACCTCCTGATCGCCAATGTTGAAAAGACCATCGCCGCCAGTGAAGGGAGAATTGCCATGCAGGACAATGAAAAGTTTGAAGGCTTTAAGCAGAAGATGATTGACGATAACGAAAAGAAATACGGCCAAGAAGCCAGGGCCAAATACGGGGATGAAAAGGTGGATCTGGCCAACCGGAAGATTAAAGGAATGAGCAAGGAGCAGTATGCTGAACTGGAAAGCTTAAGCAACAGCTTGAACGATACCCTCAAAGCGGCTCTGGCCGAAGGTGATCCGGGCGGGGAGCTCGGTCAAAAAGCGGCACGACTGCACCGGCAATGGCTGAGCTATTTCTGGGACGACTACAGCCCCGAGGCCCATGCCGGGCTGGCCCGGATGTATGTGGCCGATGAACGCTTTTCCGAGTACTATGACCAAATTCAGGCTGGAGTAGCCGAATTTTTAAGGGATGCCATATTGTTCTACACGGGTATGAAGAAGTAGACCTAGGGGCAAGGGGACGGACAATGACAAGAACGTCCCCTGTCACCTGTAAAAGTTTTAAGGCTAAACTGCTGGCCCGTGCTTTTAGTTCATTTATCACCGTCTTTAAGTCGGGCCACATAATTGTAGGGGTATTTATTTTCAAGGGCAATGAATAGCGCCAGGCATACAACATGTACCAGCATCAGGTAGTAGATATTCCATCCGCCGTTAAAGAAGAGAATTTCTTTATTCCAAAGAATGGCATCGCCAGAAAAATAGATGATGAAGGGAAACAGCTTCCAATACCATTTTTTCAATATGCAAATGAAAAAAACGCTTACGAGAGACAAGGCCATGTTATAAAAAACCGAAAAAACTCCGGCGTCCCTATAAAGGTTTTCAAACCAGCCGACGATTGCATATTGCATGCCGGAAAGCAGGAGAAAGCTTTCCGGAAGCTTTAATATAACCAATAAACCGAACCAGAACGTAATATATCTCAGGATACCGCCCCGCTTGCTTTTTAACTGGCCGAACCATAGCTTCACCAAAAAGCAATAAAGGATAATTACAACGCTGGTCATCCAGGTTTCCCACCAATTATGCCGATAGATTCCAAGATTTATAAAGAAAATATCCACAAGCGTAAAGATGGCGCTTATTAATACTATCCAGCGCCCACGCAGCGAGTAAGCGGCTACGAGCAGAGCGGTCGCCGGCCATAAGGTAGTATTGGTTATGATATGCCCCAAAATGTTTTCCGCATAATAATCCATATAAATTCCGGGCATATAAGAATAGCTGTTTAGAAAGAGCATTACAATCATTTCACCGATGAAAGTACTCATGATAGCAAACAAAAAAAATAATATGAATTCATAATAATTCTTTTTCTTATATAGAACGAAAACCGCCAGTCCAAGGCCGATAACCGCCAGTGCGCCATACCAATAGATACTTGCCATATCCTTCACCTCAATTGCTGCGTTATAAAAGCTATTGATACTATTCTTGCCCTTTGCACGTACCTTCATAAAAATATTTACCCGTAAAGCCACGCTAAAAGTATTGAGGCGTCTGCCATGGCAAACGCCTCAATAACCCTTAACATCGGTGAGCTTCTTTTCCCCGCAGGGCTGTTAACGCCCGGCTAACAGCTCCCCTTATAGGGGCTGTTTTTTCTGGCCGGAAAAGGAACTATAGTATCTATGGTAATTCCTTTTTCTTCGATAAGCCGGCTTATTATCCCCCGGTCCTTATCCAATACTATTAGCGAAATTCCGCAGCAGGTGCTTACCGAGCGAGGGGTTGGAGAGATGGTATATTTAATGCCCAACTCCTTTAATTCCTTGCTCAGCCGCAGGCCTTCGTTGTGATTGGGGAAAGTGATATAGATTTTTTCATCCGGTCTTCCCAAGCCAACGCCTACTTTCCAAGCATTTCTAAAAAGGCTTCCACCCTGGTTCTCAACTGTTCATAGTCGCTTTCGCTATAATCGGTTTCGATGTGCAGGAAGGGTATCCCGCTGTTTTTCATCTCCTGTTTAACCAGATAGCTCTCACTGGAATAGAGGTTGCAGAACTGCAGACTGACATCAATAACTCCGTCTATCTTATATTCCTGGGCCAGCCGCTTTATGTCTTCAATCCGGCCGGGATTGGGCGTGAAGCAGGCGCAGTTGGTCTTCATATAGCGGATGGCCATGGCTCTGACCATCTCTTCCAGGGTCTCTCCTCCCTCATCAACCAGGTTTTCGAAGTAGCGGGTTCCGGTGCAGGATTCTTCAACCACTACGGCCGCTCCGCTTGATTCAATAATATGGTGCAGCTTCCAGTTGGGTATGGCCATAGGAGTTCCCGAAATCATTATGCGCAGAGCGCCCTTGGGAAACACCCCCTCTTGATTCTTGATGCGCTCCTCCAACTCGTCGCTCAATTGATCGGTCATCGTAGCATTGCGGGCCGGATCATCATAGAACGCTATCTGAGTAACCAGCAGGGCATCCTTGCCGCTTATGGGAACCGGATCCGCTTTGCGGGTGGCATAAAGCCGCTGCAGAGCCTTTCTCTTGTTATTGATCAGCTTGATGCTGTCTTTCAAATCCTGGGGGCTTATTTGGTTTCCCGTACAATCCTCGACCACTTTAATGAAGCTCATGATCTCTTCGTAAAAAGCGTCAACATCCTTTTCCCGTTTCATCTGGGGCACGTCGATTACATGCACCGGCACCTCGCCGGATAGGATCTCCCAGGCTTTTTTCTTTCCGTCGCAGGTGGTCTCTCCCACATACATGTCCGGGATACGGAAAAAAGGACAGGTCCTGTCCAGGCGGGCGCCCACCGAAGCCTTGATCAAGGGACAGGTATTGGCGGGCAGCACCTTTTCCCCTCCAGCCACCCAGAACTGAGAACCGCCACACAAGCCCGCGGCAATGCCTCCGGCCGCGAATATAATTTCATCGGGAACATACACGCAAAAGGTTCCAAATACCTTTCCCCCGTTCTTTTGGTGCTCGATCAGCTCAGCCGGTCTGACTCCGTGTATTTCAGCTACGACAAAATTAAAGAAGTCCATACCTTGCGGGCGGCCTTCCTGTGAAAGGTAAACCTCCCCAAAGGCTTCCGGCAGCGCCTCACACAACAGGTCATGCTTTTCCAAATCCATTCCCAGACTTTCCCACATCTCGCGATAATCGGCCATTATTCTTCCTCCCTTACCGGTGCAATTATGATAAATAGCACCATTAACCAACAACCTTAGTGCCTGCCTCGGTTAGTTCCATAAATATATAACTATTTATTATATATTCGCTAACTTATTGGCATATCTATAATTCGCCCGGATGTGCATCAATTCCTACCGGACAGAGCAGAAAATTCTTTCCACTTCAATCTATTTTCCGGACAAAATTCGCACTGACCTTTCCCTTTTCCGGTAACATATAGTAAATTGATTCAAGAACGAGAACTTGGTTTCCGATGAGTTATAATGCAATTAGCTAGTACGAGGAAGGAGAGATGAAGCTATGGAACACAAATGCCCCACATGCGGACACAAAATGGCCAAACGCACTACCAACACCGACTTTTTCTCTTCCGTGGCCATCTTTTTCCCCAAAGAGGTGCACCTGGATCAGACCGTAACCTGGGAATGCCAAAATCCAGAGTGTGAGGACTATAAAATCGAGAAAAGCGTACACGAACTGGTTTCGAAAGAAAAGAAGCATTAGTTTATTGACGAGCATCCCCCTGTCTGGTATATAATGGTTAAAGAACATATGTTCTATATAATTATATATGGAGGGATGCCGGTGTGTTAAGTGCTTGCGGTTTGGTTTGTGATGAATGTGAGTTTTTTGGCGAATCATGCGGAGGGTGCCCCGAGGTGAAAGGAAAGCCCTTTTGGGTTAAGGAAATGGAGCTAGAAAGCTGCTCCCTGTACGACTGCTGTGTGCAGCAAAAGGAGTTCGCCCATTGCGGGCATTGTTCCGCTCTTCCCTGTTCAATGTTTCTGGAGTACAAAGATCCCAACGCCACCGATGAAGAACATGCCCGCAGCCTGGAAATCAGAATAGCCCGCTTGCGGGCCGGAGTATGAACTGCCAATGGGGAACCTTGTGAATTCAAGGCTCCCCATGATTATGCGGGGGATTATTTCCTCTACTTTGAACCACTTTTTTCACACCCTGCCAGTTGGAGATTTATCTAAAACGCAAAATTTCCTGGACAAAAACCATGCCGGACCCGGCCCTTTGGTGTTTTTTGATCACGGGTTCATTATTATATACTTTTATTAACCTGAGTGAGAACGGATGTGAAATTGTGCAGTTGGCTGAAGTCGTTGAAGTTTTTTACCGGAATCGCGATCCGGAGAGGGCCGCCGCCATGGCCGCCTATATGAAAGACCGGTTTCCCTACCTGGGCATCGGCAAACCGGTGCGGGCCAAACTCCAGAGCAGTTTTATCAAGGAATCCCGGCGCTCCCCAACGATTGATTGGGACCTGATCAGCCGTCTCTGGGCCCTCCCGGAACGCGAGTTTCAATACCTGGCGCTCGACTATCTGCTGTCCCTGAAGCAGCACCTGGGAATTGACGACCTGGATAAGCTTAAAACGCTGGTGCTCCGCAAGTCCTGGTGGGATACGGTTGACCTGCTGGCCAGTCATGCAGTCGGCAGCCTCTGCCTGAGGCACCCCTCGCTAATCCGCACCCACATATTGGAGTGGGCCGGCAGTGACAACATCTGGCTGGCCAGGACAGCAATTCTCTTTCAATTGAAATACAAGGAAATAACTGATACCCAGGTGTTGGAGCAGGCTATTGACCTGAACTTGAACAGCCGGGAATTCTTTATCAACAAAGCCATCGGCTGGGCCCTGCGGGAGTACTCCAAAAGCAACCCGGAATGGGTTCGCAATTACCTGGCCGGTCACCGGCTTCAACCCCTCAGCGTGAGGGAAGCGAGTAAATACCTGTAAATATCCGGCCATATTAGTCCAGATCCCTTAATGAACTCTACAGGTTATAGTTAAATTAGCAGGAAAAAAATACACCCCCGTCGAATTAAAGAGGCTACTCGGAGCACTGCTTTCACCTGTTATTTGAAGCCGTTTGCAGGCTTCAAACCGGGAGGCGATGGCGTCGCCGTTCCCAATCAGGTCTTGTGACCAATCATACAAGGAGGTAATGAAACATGACTTTAAAGAAAGCGTGGATTCCCCGTGTTAGTCTGGCGGTAGTAATGCTGGTTTTGCTGAGCGCCCTTCCGGCCCAGGCCACCATAATCGACATGTACATCGGCCAGCGCGAGATGTACATAGACACCTATGACACTGTAGCCCTGGATGCCGCTCCTTATATAAAGGGCAGCCGCACCATGGTTCCTTTGAGCGCCATCGCCCTGGCGTTTGGAGCCGAGGTTTCCGCCTACCAAACCGAAAGCGGCCTGCAGGCCCGTATCGGATACCGCAACTGTGATCTTTTCCTGCTCGTAGGTGACCGAGGCGCCCATTTCGTCAACGAATTTGGCAATGATGTCGTGGAGACCATGGATGTAGCCCCTGAGATTCGGAACAACCGGATGATGGTTCCTATCGGAGTAATTGCCATGGGATTCGGAGCCAATGTATCTTGGGATCCCTACCTCCAGCTTATTTCTATCGAAAATTAAGCGGAAAATAAAATTCTAAGGCAGACCCAAGGAGGCAGGCTATGGACATTGAATACCAGTTAGGCGGCCCCGAATTACTGGATAGAACTGCGCTCTTATGGGAGAAATTGCGCGAATTCCACGCCGAGCTAGACCTGCGCTGGGCAGCCCTGACCCGCAGGCGCGTCTGGGAAGAGCGCCGGGCTGATTTGCTGGCCAAGGCCCAGTCCGGACAAATGCTGGTTGAACTGGCCGTATATCAAGACATACCCATAGCCTACTGCATCGCCACCATTGACGGCAAACAAAGGGGCGAGATAGACTCCCTGTATGTAAGCGAAGACTGGCGGGGCCGGGGTATAGGCAGATGCCTGCTGATGAAGTCCCTGGACTGGCTGAAAAGCGAGGGCACTAGCATCCAACAGCTGGCAGTACGGGAAGGTAATGAAAAAGCGCTGACTTTTTATCAGCGCTGTGGATTTGCACCCTTGATGCGTATCCTGGTACACCGTCCCGAGTAAAGTTTTTTATCAGTCATATACCTTTCGATAATTGCCGCTGTTCTTAAACATACTGCCATGCACCCATTACAATCACGTATTATCCACTCGCTTTGCATTAAATTATGACTTGGAATATTGCTGCTGATTGTTAGAGGCAGGTTTAGTTCCTTCGCCATCAAGGAGTATTTGGAGAAAGATAATGACAGAAAGTGCCCTTTGTCAGGGAATGAAATATTGCAGGCTGGGCTCCATGTCGGGGCCTTCAATATGCAGCATTATATAGCTGGCCATTTTCCCTCGGCGGGGCCGGGAGGCGCTGCCCGGGTTTAGCATCCACATGCCGGCCACCTGCTCACAGCAGGCAACGTGGGTATGACCAAATATAACGGCATCCACGCCCAGTTCCTGACCGCGGTAAAAAAGGGGGTTGAGGCTGCCCTTGACCCCGAACTGGTGGCCGTGAACTATGTAAAAACGCTTGCCGGCCAGTTCAATTACCTTTTCCCCGTCCCCGGCGGTCCGGCCGTCGCAATTCCCCAGGACGGCGTCGCTTTTTATGCCCAGATGGTGAGCCAGACGCCGGGAATCGTTCAAGAAATCGCCGGCAAAAAACAAGTGCTCCGGTTTATCTTTGATTAGCTGCTTTTTAAGGGCCTCGATGCGTCCGTGCGTGTCGGCCGCAACTGCTATTTTCATCTGCTACGCCTCCGTTTGACTGCTGAAAGCTCATTAAACAAAACCCCTTATCAGGGGCAAAGCCTTTTTCAGAGCCTGGCCGCGGTGGCTGATCCGGTTCTTTTCTTCCGCGCCGAGCTCGGCAAAAGTCTGTTGGCAGCCGTCGGGTATAAACAGCGGGTCGTATCCAAAACCGGCCGACCCCTTAGCATCAAGGGTTATTGAACCGGGGCATTCCCCTTCCACTACCTGAACCTTCCCCTGGGGATCGGCAAGGGCTATTACGCAGACAAACCGGGCCGCCCTCTGGTCCGGGGCAATTTCTCTAAGCATAGCCACCAGTTTTTCATTGTTCATCCGGTCATCGGCCCGGGGTCCGGCGAAACGGGCCGAATAGACCCCAGGCTGGCCGTTCAACGCGTTGACCTCCAACCCCGAGTCATCGGCCAGACAAATATAACCGCTGGCCCGGGCTGTGGATAGCGCCTTCTTTCTGGCGTTTTCGCTAAAGGTGGCTCCGTCTTCGACCACTTCCGGCAACTCCGGAACATCGTCCAGGGTCAGCACTTCAATGTCCAGCCCCTCCAGCATGGCGGCCAGTTCCTGTTTCTTATGCTGGTTGCGGGTGGCCAGAAGCAGCTTTTTAGCCATGGCCCAAAACCCCTTTAACGGCTTCTTTCTGGAGCTGCACCAGTTCCATAATTCCCTGGCGGGCCATCCTGATAAGAATGGCGTGTTCCTCATCAGTAAAGGGCCGCCCTTCAGCCGTACCCTGGATTTCTACAAAGCTGCCCCGTCCGGTCATTACCACGTTCATATCCACTTCCGCCCGGGAGTCTTCCACGTATTCCAGGTCGAGCAGGGGAACATCGCCGACTATGCCGACGCTGATGGCCGCTACATGGTCTAAAATAGGGAGTTCGGCTATAGCCCCCCGTTCCCTCAGCTTTTCCAGGGCCAGGTACAGGGCCACAAAGCTTCCGGTAATAGAGGCGGTGCGGGTGCCCCCGTCGGCCTGGATGACGTCGCAGTCGATCCATATAGTACGCTCTCCCAGGGCCTTGAAGTCCACCACCGCCCGCAGCGACCTTCCTATAAGACGTTGGATTTCGGAGGTGCGCCCGCTGATGCGTCCCCGGGCGGCTTCCCGGGAGGTTCTGGTGTTGGTGGATCCGGGCAGCAGTGAATATTCGGCGGTAACCCAGCCGGTGCCGCTCCCTTTGAGAAAAGGAGGAACCTTTTCTTCCACCATAGCGGTGCAGATAACCCTGGTATCCCCTGCCTCGATCAAAACAGAGCCGTCCGGGTGTTTAATAAAGCCGGGTATAATCTTAACCGGCCTCATCTGATCGTTTTGCCTGTCATTGGGTCGCGTCATAAAGCGCCTCCTTTATATATTTACTACTTTTAATAAAGATTGTTCCCATTAGTCTGCAACATCTAAAAGCCCATGCTTATCTGGCTGTCCCGCTCATTTCCCGCCCTAGTACACAGCAGCCGATAGCTCCGTTGAACTCCGGGTCCTCCAGGGCAATCACCGGGGTTTGCAGATCCCGGGCCGCTATTTGCCGCAGGGCCGGGCTTTGGGCCCCGCCTCCGGCCATGATATAAACCGGGCTGGGCAGTTTCTTGAGCAGCGGCGCGATGCGCCGGTACAGGGCGTAATTCACCCCGGCTCCCAGTTGGGCGGTGCTGTATCCCTCTATGACCCGGGCAATAATTTCGGTCTCAGCGAATATGGCACAGGTTGCATTCAACTCGATAGACACATCTGCGTAAGAAGCCAGTTCCTCCAGGCTGATGCCGAGCACCGTGGCCATGTTTTCCAGATACCGTCCCGAGCCGGCCGCACAGCGATCGTTGGTCAGGAAATCGACCGGTTTTCCGCCCCGCACCTGGATTACCTTGGTATCCTGGCCGCCGATGTCCAGCAGGGTAAAATCCCGCTCTGAACTTTGATAGACCGCACCGGCCGCATGGGCCTGGATCTCCGGAATATTACGAGCGCCCTCCACCCTTACGCTGGTTTTGCCGTATCCGGTCGCGATAAGCAAGGTTTCGGGCAGGCCCAGGCCGGGCATATTGATGTGCAGGCCGCCCTCCACCATTTTCCCGTATTCGCGGTAAAAACTTATGGTATCAAAAGACTGGCGCTGCAAAACACCCGTCTCGGCCATTTCAACGATTTTAACCCGGCGGGAGCCCAAATCTATTCCCAGCATGTCCAACGCCTCCCTTTAAGACTGCGGCCGGCGCAGCAGTTCGACGAAAGCCTCCAGGCGCATCCGGCTGCGGGCGTCCAGTTTGCCCGGCTTGTCGCCCTCCAGGGTGAGAAACGGGTAGGGCAGTTTTTCCCGGTAAATCATGTCCTCAATCTGCCGGTAGCAAAAGGTCTGGGTATAGTGGATAATCCCGTCCACCTGACGCTGCTTAAGCTCTCCCTCTATATCCTGCAGCCGGGCGAAGGCGCCATAGGGATAGGTGTATTTTAGATACTGCTCCACTATGTCGTCGCATAAATAAGGCATGGAGAACTGCCTCTGCACTTCATTGTACACCACCCGGGCGCCCATTTTCTCCAATTCCTGATAGAAGTCGGTGAATATGGGCGGCACTCCAATATAGGCCAGTCGCACCGCAGCGGGATCCGGTTTGCGCTCGCGCACTTCGGATAAAAGGGAGCTCAGCTGCTTTTTATATTGAAGCGGATCACTCATAAAATCACTGGATGATACCAGGTAGAGGTGGTTTTCATAACCGCTGGCCTGGTTTTCCCGCCAGGTGAGCAGGTCCAGCTCCCGGCACATTACCCGAATCCCATCCAGTTCCCTCTTTACCTGGTTTACCTGCTCCAGACTTACCTGAAAATGGTCCATCAATTTGCAGATCTGGGCTTTTAACGCATCGGGATCCCGGTCAAAGGGATAGGCAAAAGGAATTACGGCGGTGTTTTTCATCTGCAGGGTCTCCATCAAAGCCTGGGTGTTGCTACAGTCACCTTCCATTACGGCGATAACCGCTTCCATAGGATGGGCCAGGGCCGTGGAGTAGAGGCCTTTGATCCAGCCGCAGGTATTGCGCGGATAACCGGCCTCCTCCGCTTTCTCCACCAAAGCTGCCGCCTGCTCCGAAGCGATAAATATGTTGTTTAAATCCACCGGTATTTTCCCCGCGGCAAAAATGATTTCCACTGGAATGCTGGTGGTAAAGCCGATTTTGCTCATAGTCTGTTCCTAAACCAAGTCTATCCTGGACACTTCTTTTATGATATCGCCAATAAGCTGCTTGCCGACTTTGAAAAAGGATTCGTTCTGGCCGCTGACATAAAATTCGTGGCATCCATCCCGCCTGGTGCTGGTACTTAACAAGTCCCGGCCGGCCAGCAGGCTCTGGACTTCGTCGATGGTTTCGTCCGACGGGTCTACCAGGTTGACAGCCGGTCCCACAAAATCACGAATGGCTTCAGACAGAAATGGATAGTGGGTACAGCCTAAAATCAAGGTGTCGATGCCTTCTTCCATCAGCGGGCCTACATATTCGTTAACGGCTTCCCTGACTGCCGGCCCGTTCAACTGCCCGCTCTCTACCAGGGGGACCAATTGGGGGCAGGCCTGTTCGAAAACCTGAAGCCCGGAACCTATAGATTGCACAGCCCTGGTATAGGCCCGGCTGTTTACGGTAGGCTGGGTGGCTATTACCCCAATGCGGCCGTTCCGGCTGGTTTTGGACGCTGCCCGGGCTCCCGCTTTTACCACTCCCAGCAGGGGAAGGGTGCAAACCTTTTCCAAACTGGGCAGGGTCACCGATGAGTGGGTGCCGCAGGCAACAATAACCGCTTTAACATTGCGGCTCAACAGATAAGCCAGGATTTGCCGGGCATAGCCAAAAAGCTGCGCTTCGCTTTTATTTCCGTAAGGAACGTGCGCCGTGTCGCCAAAGTAAATAAAGCTTTCCCCGGGCAGTTTATCCAAAAGCGATCTGACTACTGTCAAACCTCCAACTCCGGAATCAAAAATGCCGATCGGGTTCTTTTTATCCAAACTTAACACCTCGATACAATAAAAAAATAAGCCGCCCGCCCCCTTTTATACGGGGCCGGACCGCCTGCCGGGTTGCTGCATTCCTTGTAAATCGCTGCTCAGGCATATCCCTTTAGGCATAATCAGACGATCATTAAATAATTTATCACTTTTCTCTTCTTTATTCTATATTATGATCCGGAAATGTATGTTTTGTTATCATCTTCTCAAAAAAAGTGCGCCGCCTAAAAGCCTTTTAAAACCTTATACCTTGTAATCCGGTTTTACCGGTTTGGATAAATCCATTTGTCCCAGGGTCTGAACCTTTTGTCCTTCCACCATAAACGCCACTCCCTTGATGCTGGGGAATTGACCCAGCGTGTTGGCTATGGCATAGACCAGCATTTTTTCTTCCTGCGCGGATAGACTCTTTATATCTGAACTGAAGTCAACCAGGCAGATCTGCTGATCGGCTTTGAGATTCACGTCCAAAAGCCTGGTACCGGCGGGAAAAACCGCCCCGTGCTTCTCAGCTTGCGGGCCTTTGAGCAGTTCTTCCAGAACTTTGCGGGCCATAGCCTGGGTTTTTTCAACCTGCCTTTCTTCAGCCACCAGCTTTTTAGTGCCGGTGTCTACAAAATATAATTGCACCTTAACGGTTTCCGCCACTGTATTCTGCTGTTGCGGGGCAGCCTGGGCATTACCCTGCCCGGCTTCCTGCACTTTAGTTTGAGAGCCCGGTTTCAGCAAATCCTGCCAGGACTTAAGGTTCTGGTTGTCTGACGAGGAGCAGCCGCTGATCAAACAGACGGCCAGCAAAACGACAGCAAGGACGCACATGAACGTTCTGGTCACTATCCACCCCTCCCTTCTTTTGTAGTAATCTACGATCGGGCTGGGACAAATATGCCTCCCGCAGAAAAAAAAGCAGGCACCGTATTTCAGGCGCCCTTATGAAGGAGGAGTTATTAAAAAACAAACCTGCAAATCCGGTTCGTTCTTCGTCCTATACTAAAGACTATCAAAACAATGGCCTTGTGTCAAATTTCACATCAATTTGTCAATGATTTTAGGCCATTTGTCTCCTTTCTTCAACAATTGACTTCTTTTCTGTGCGGACTATATTAATTAAGTTGTCTCTGTTCAGATCATCCACCGAATATAGGACCCCGCCTGCCTTTTCCGCAATCTTTTCCAGGTATTGCTTGTTGGATTCAACCCCGATGCATATAAAGCGGATTTTGCTGTCGCGAAGCTTGGAAGCGGCCTCCAGGCCGTCCGCCTTGGCATCAAAGGTCCACAAGGGGGTATTGGGTATACCATCGGTTATCAATACCATCAGAGGATTGCGCACCCGGTTGTTCTTGATCAGGTTGAAAGCGGTCATCAGACCGTCCGCCAGCGGAGTCAGGCCGGCCGGGCTGATCTTGGCCAAGCCCTTGTGCAGGATGTGCTGGTTGTGGGTGAAGGGTACCACCACTTCACTGCTTCTCTCCTGAAAGGTAACCACCGCTACTTTCTCTTTACCGGTCAGCAAAAGGTGCTCGGCCAGGTAGCAGGCCGCCTGCCTTTTATCGCCGGCCATACTGCCGCTGGCATCAATGACCAGGCAGATGTCTATGGGGACATAGGTTTTCTTATCATAGTAGTGCAAATCATCTTTAGTGATGGTGAAATGGTTGTCACCGCGTAAAAAACTGTTCTTTTTAGCCTGTATAATCGTCTCCGGCACAGCCAGATCACCCGACCAGTTTTTATCCGGGTTGTTTATCGTCTTATTGCGGTTGGTGAATTCGACGGTGGAGGCCTTCTGTTCCAGACGCCCAATGCGCTTGAAGCGGCCCGCCCCCCCAGTGGGGGTCTTGCGCATATTGCGGCGGATCTCGGTTTCCAGTTCCACCTGGTGGTTGATGATATATTCTTTGAACTGCAGGCCCTTTTTGGTCAAAACCCGGCCCATCAATCCGTCTTTCATCAAGCCCAGTTCTTCCAACTGTTCGACGTAATGCTCAACTTCGCCCCATTTCTTTTTCTGTTGATCTACGCCGCGGCGTTTAAAAATATTCGTCGAGTAGTTTTCCATGAACTCCTGTATCTCTTCAACCCCGCCGAATTTTTCGGCCAGCTTCATGATCAACTGGTTTACATTCTCCTGATCCGGGAGCTGCCTGGCATTCTGTCCTTTTAACTTCATCCAGGGCAGCTTGATATAGCCCCCGAAGCTCTCTTCTTCCTGCTTCTGGTTGCCATGGTTGATGTTTCTGACCTTGGCCAGCTTGACTTCGCTGGCCCGTATTACCATCTCAACCGTCTCGGCGATAACGTAAACCAGGTAATATTCTTCTCGTTTCAGGCGAGCCAGGATGTGCACGTGATCAACGCCTTCGTCCTCACCGGTAAAAGGCTTAACCACGTTTTGGTAGAGATCATAGAGCAGTCCTTTGCCCAGGTTGGTGGTTATGGTTATCTTGTTGGCATACTCGATGACCATTTTGAAGCGTTCATCTTCCGCATACTGGAGTTGGGGATCCTTTTCCAGAAAATACTGATCCATCCCCCAGAATATAGCTCTTGCAACATCTCGGGGATCGATTTCTCCCGGCTTATGATATACGTCAATATGGACCACCTGGTCCAGGTCTACATAATCGAGGTACGTCTTTCCGGCATCCCGGTTGGTATACACCTTAATTTGGCCTTTAACTCGCTTTTCCGGCATACGGGCGTGCACGCGCCGGCTTACAACCGTGCTCTCCCCCAACCTGACGCCTTGGTTCTGGCCAAAATACAGATTTAAATAATTCCCTACCGAACTGGCCTTATCGACATTGGTGCTTTCGGTGTACATAAGACCACCCCCAGTGGTTAGAAATTAAACCTCTTTGGGCGTCAAACTCTTTTCCGTATTGATCAATTCTCCCCGAGCCATGTCCTTAAGCGGACGGGCGGTTTGCTGGAAATAATCCGGTTCTGCTTCGTCTTTCTTGTTGGTTTTACGCCCTTTGAAATTAAGTATACCATCTTTTTGTCCGCGCGACTCTACATCATTGATCATTCGGATCAAAGTATCTCCATCGACACGATGCTTCAATACCAGCGGCATCATACTGGTTACATCATTGACCATTACTTTGTCGCGGTTTTTGATAACACTGAAAAGGACCGCCCCCTGCTGCATGGCCTCGATAGCGCGAATACTTTCCAGGTTGTTCTTGATATAAAGGCGGGCAATAAAGTTTCGCAAGAAATCCGGCAGTTCAGTCTTTTCATAAACTGCGCTCCAATCGATAATTCTCTTGCGGTACTGGTCGTTGTTCAAGTCGTCGGCTTCGCTGGTTTTATCTCTGCCTCTTAATTTATTGGTATGCGAATTCTCCCTCAGGATGTGCGAAAGTATATCCACCGAGTCGGGCCGGCCCATATAGCAGACCATGTCAAAACGGTCCGAGAGCTGACGCCTGATTTCTTCCAGCGGACCAGGGTCTTCGTCCGGATTGGAGGCCGCCCATACCGATACGCTTACGGTTATATCGACAGTGGGCAGACCGGCTTCTTCGATCTGGATATGTCCGGGTTTATTTCCCATCACATCCAGCAGGATATCCGTAATTTCAGGTGAAGTGTCCGCCAAACGGTTTATCTCATCGATAAATATGATGCCCCGATGGGCCTGGGGTATCAGACCGGGCAGGAGCCTGGCTTCCGGGTGATTGGGATCGGTCAATCGGCTGAGGTCGATGCTTCCGGCAACAGTTCCGACCTTGGCGCTGTGCGATATCTCCAAAAAAGGCATAGGGATCTCTTCGGTGCCAAGAACTGCGATTTCTTCGTCGCTCAAATGCCTGTGATGGGGACAATGGGGATCATTGGGATCACAATTGTAAATACAGTTCTTGATTCTGGTTATTCTGGGCAAGATTCCGCGCGATGCCCTCATAATGGTAGTTTTGCCGGTTCCTCTTAAGCCCTCCGCATGAACGTGTAAAGGTTCACCGACATAGGATGATACGATGGACATAAGAACTAAATCAAACAGGGCCTGATTACCCTCATAACGTTCGAGCTTGCTAAACGGTATCATGAAAACCACTCCATTCTACCAAGCCAGAAACTTCGAAGAAGTTTCCACTACGGTCCGTCCATAAACGGTATGAACATTTACTCTTCGCTCCTTCGAATTTTTTTCCATAAATCCGCACGAATTGAATCCGATGAGAAACCGCCAACCCCCTCTCAAAATCTAAATGTCGCCACGATACTCTTCTTTAACTATAAATCATTTTGTGATTTTTTTCTCTATACTTGTTGCGATTGGTTGTTTAAGGAGGTTAGTTTGCACGAGCTTGTTATTAATGTAACGTATTAATACTCCGCTTTCGAAACAAACGGAGTTTTGGGCTTCATAGCTTATAAAAGGGGCTTTATTTCACTAAAAAACCATGGTTAACACAACATAATAGCATGCTGTTACAATATCAATAAAAAGAATGTACTGCACTTTTTGGCGTCTGCACTGCACTAATACATTCCTGAATAGCACTAGTACCAGGTTCCGTATATTGTTTATGTAAGCTGGAGCAGATTTTTTTGAGGTACAAGGCGAAGAAGCGAGTAATACACAGAATTAGACTTAACAGAGCACTAGGTTATACCCATCTTCTCCCGCAGCAGTTTGGCCCGGGAACGGCTCAAAATAATATTCTTGTCACTGTTGGCCAGGTGCAAAAGATAAGAACCCTCGCCGAAATTGATTATTTCCCTGATAAAGTTCAAATTTACAATAAAAGCCTGGTGCGCCCTGAAAAAGATGCTGTTGTCAAGCCGGGCTTCCAGCTCGTTTAAGGTATAGTTGCTTAAAAAACCCTGCTGGGGGGTGGATATATATACTTTCTTGGCCTGGCTTTCGCAGTAGATGATTTCATCCTGGTTCAAAAGGGTTATCTTGCCCTTTTCCCGAACCGGCAGCCTGGTTGAGTAGACTTCCTGCCCGCGGTACTTTTCCAGGAGAAAATCGATTCTTTCCTTGACCTTTTCCCTGATGCTCTCTTCCAGGATGTCTTTGTGGCCGATTTGCTTTTTGGCTCTCTCAATGGTTTTTTCAATGCGGTTTTGCTCAATGGGCTTTACTATGTAGTCGAGGGCGCCTAGTTCGAAGGCCTCCACGGCCATGTCCTTCTTGACCGTGACAAAGGCGAAAAGGGGTGGGTCTTTTAGGTTTTTGAGCTTGGAGGCCGTTTCCATGCCTCCCATTTCCGGCATGGTAATATCCAGGAACATGAGATCCACCTTCTTCTCCTGGCAGAGAAGCAGGGCCTCCAGCCCATGGACCGCCTCGCCAACAATATGCATATCCTTTATCTGCTCAAGAACATAACGAAGAACTATGCGTTCCCGTTCATCATCGTCAACGATTAGCACCCTGAGTGACACGATGAATCATTCCTCTTCTATATCATCCCTGTAATACCCATCCTGTTTTCTACTATATCGGTTTTTGAGCCTTAAAACAACTCGAAAATGCCCAATTTCCCGATAAAAACGGAATAATCCGCAGAAAAAAGGGGCGCTCGCTTCCCGGAGTTAGCCCTGACCTTTGTACGATTAAAGCTTATAAATGTGAGGCTTTTATCTTATAAAATCCGTGACTCATTGGGCAGGACATACGTATGATTAAACAACAGGCTTTTAAACTGGCAGCCGGTTTGCTAAGCTATTGCACAAAGGAGGATGCGTATGCGTTACGAAGGAATGGTTTACCGCCCCCCCAGCGAGGCCAACAGCCTGCTCATTCAGGCAACCATAGGCTGCCCCCACAACCGCTGTACCTTTTGCAGCATGTACAAAGGCACCCGGTTCCGCATTAGAAGCGTGGAGGATATCAAGGAAGACTTGAGGACGGCCCGGAAATACTATGGAGAATACATCGATACCATCTTTTTTCCTGACGGGAATACGATATACATGAAGACCGGGCAGCTTGTGGAGATATTCAACTACGCTCATGAAGTTTTTTCCCATTTAGAAAGAATAACGGTTTATGGTTCGGCCCGCTTTGTAAATCTCAAAAGCCTGGAAGACCTCAAACTATTAAAATCCGCGGGTTTGAAACGGATCCACATGGGGATGGAAAGCGGGGACGACCTGGTCCTGGAGAGGATCAAGAAAGGCGTGTCTTCAGAAGCCATTATTGAGGCGGGACGTAAATTAAAAGAAGCCGGCATCGAGACCAGCGAGTACTACCTGGTAGGGGCCGGGGGCAAAGAACTGAGCCGCCAGCACGCTCTGGAAAGTGCCCGGGTGCTAAGCGCCTTCAGCCCGGATTTTATACGTCTGCGTACCCTTATCCCTCAGCCCGGAACGCCGTTATACGAAGAATATAAGTCGGGCGCTTTTCAACTGCTCTCTCCCCACGAAGCCCTGCAGGAGATACGATTGCTGGTCGAAAATCTTAATTGTGAAGGCTCCAGGGTCTTAAGCGATCACGTATCCAATTACTGCAACGTCACCGGCAAGCTGCCCGATGATAAGGACTTGATGCTCAAGGCTATAGATCAGTGTTTGCAGATAGACGAGTCCAAGTTCAGACCGCCGAGCATAGGAAGATTGTAAGATGTAATCCCTTTGGCAAAAAAGCGGGCGCCGGCCCGCTTTTTAATAACCCTTTAGATTATATTCCCGGGGGGACGATATAGATTTCTTCCCCTTTAAACTCAAAATACTCGCTGAGCTTCCAGTATACGCCCCGGCTCAACCTGGTATCGGCGTCCCAGCGGAAGTCGATATAGGGTACATCACCTTTGAGGGTGAGCTTTTTGGCACAATCCAGGGGCATCTCCTGCAGATCGTGGAACACCAGTTTAACCTTGCCGTCTTCTTCGACAATACCGGAAGCATAAAACGGTACGTCTTCGACAACGACCGGATTCACATCGGTGCCCAATCTAATTAAATAAGAGCCGTCGGCTTCTTTGTGCAAATTGGATGCCAGAACATTCACTATATTGCGCCGGAACATTTCGGCCGGGCCAAAATACCATTTACCGTTCTTTTTGATCCTGATTTCCTGTCCTTCGCTCACTGGCGTTCCCCTCCGAACCCGTTTTTTAAGAGACTGTTTTTATTATACACATTTCATAGCTTAAAAGAATCGGGGGAACCAGTCAAGCTGAGCCCGGTCGAAAACGATCTGCGTCCAGTACCCCTCTGATTCGACCTGGCGTTCTCACTAATACGTTCTATTTCCCGGTCCTGAAGTTCCCGGTTGCCCATTTTTAAACCGGCCAGCGAAAAGCCGTGCTTGAAGGCCAGGCTGCGCATGTACTCCATGGCTTCCAGAGAAAGTTGAGAGCCTATGCTATAATCCTGCCAGTCGGCCTCCATAGCCAGCATTATGGTTTCAGACAGACAGGCCAGGGCCATACCCTCCCGGTAGCCCAGATTTTGCCCGAATGACACCGGGTCGGGAAGCTTCACCAGGCCTCCCTCCAAAATCAGTACATCCTTCCTCTGTTCAAGGACCTCCGGTGACACATCAGCCGGTCTGGCCACATCGCAGACCACCGCCCCGGCTTTTAAATGCTCGGGATAGATCAAATAGTCGGCTGAATTGCTGGCTGATACTATCAAGTCGCAGAGATGCAATATATCCCCGGTGCCCATGGCCATGGAAAGAGGCGTTTCCAGGTTCAAGCCCCGGCATATCTGTTCCATGACTTCCCACGATACTCTCTCCCCTTGCTCCAGGGCGCCCGCAAGATCCTGCGCCCAGTCTTTGTCAAGGTTCTTCAGGTTGAGCAAGGCCCTGATTAGCCAGCCGCTCATACCCCGCCGGTTGCCTTCTTTTCTTCTGCGATTGGCCCGGCTTAAGATATCTTCTCCCAGCTGCTTCAAACGCCGCTGGCTGGTCAAAGGCGCCCGGGGGTTGCCCAGGAGGGTAATCCGGCTTACTTCTTCGGCCAGCAACATGGAACAGGCCCGGCCGATGGAACCGGTGGCTCCAACCACCGCCGCCCGGGCCTGGTCAAGGTCTATATTCATTTTTTGCGCGCTCTGGTAAAGGGCTTCCAGGGCCATAACCGTGGTGAGGCTGTTTCCGCTGGTAACCGCTATCCCCCGGCCCAGCACGTCGCGGCCTCCCCTGGTTACCACCGAGGTAAGAGCCCCCAGCCCGACCACCTGAGCGCCCAGGTCCCGGGCCATATCAACCGCCTGTAGGATGGTGTCAACCACCTCGGTCCGAGGTTTGGACATGATCTCCCTGCCGCCGTAGGGCACGCCGATAAGCCACCCTTCCACCGCGTGCCCCTGCCGGGAACGGATGGCCGGCATGTGGCAGCAGACCGCCGGTTCGGGCATGGACGCCTGCCACTCTAAGAGCCGGTAAAGCTCATCCCTTTCAAAGCGGCTGAAGGAAGGATTGTTGGCGATAATGTCTTCCGGACCGGGATAGTGAATGATAAAGGCAAAGCGCCCTTTTATCTCTTCGCCAGGAGCCAGGGTTGACGATCGGTTGGCCCGCCTTTGGGGACGGTAATCGGTAAAACGGTCAGGGCGGGCCTCATCTCCTATGACAAACCGGTACAGCAGGCTGTAGTCGCGGTAATTCAGGATTTTACACAGGTCGTCCAGGGCCTGGAGCAGGTAATCTATCTCTTCGTATTCAATCAAAAGGGAGGGCTCAAAACGCAGGGTCATTGAATTATTGAGAAAGGGCGCCAGCCGGATATGGTAGACGTTGAGCAGAAAGCCGCACAACAGCGCGGTAAAGCCCCCGGCTTCGCACATATAGGCCATGTCATAGGAATCACTGTCCTGGGGGGAATGAAACTCCACCCCCACAATGAGCCCGCGCCCCCGCACCTCTTTGATGACTTCGGGATAAAGACCCGCCAATTCACTGAGCCTTTTAATCAGGTAGGCTCCTTTTTCATTGACCTGTTTTATGAGGGCCTGATCATCGGCCAGCAGATAGTCAATCACCGCGCAGCCCACCGCGCAGGTCAGATTATTGTTGGCAAAGGTTGAGCTGTGCAGGTGGCCGAAGTCGTCGTTCCAAACCCCGGGAGTGCTGATGCATACCCCCAGGGGAACCAGCCCTCCCCCCAGGGCTTTGGCCAGAACCATGATGTCAGGCTCGATCCGCTCAACCTGGCTGGCAAACAACTGCCCGCTTCGACCCAAACCGGTTTGAATTTCATCGAGAATTAACAGGACGTTGTAACGGTAGCAGATCTCCCGGACTGCGGTTAAATAACCGGGGCGGGCTGAAATAATTCCCCCTTCACCCTGGATGGGCTCCACGATAAAGGCGGCTACCTGGCCTTGATTTTGTGAAAGAAAAGCCTCCAGAGCCGCCGGGTCGTTGTAAGGTACTTTGCAGAAACCGGGGGCCGGGGCCCTGAACGGCTCCTGGTACGAGGACTTGCCGGTTGCGGAAAGAGCGCCCAGGGTTTTGCCGTGGAAGCTGTTATGGGTGGAAAGAATAATTTCCTTACCGGTAGCGGAACGGGCCAGTTTAATGGCTGCTTCAACCGCCTCCGTCCCGCTCTGGCAAAAGGTGCAATAGCAGAGTTCTCCAGGCGTGATGTCAGCCAGTTTAGATGCCAGCCGCAAAGCCTCGGCGGGCAGCGAAGGCTGCACCAGGCTGGGCAGAGCGAGATCCCGCACTCTTTCCAGAGCCTGCCAGACAAATTCCGGATTGTAGCCAAACGGAATGGCTCCATACTGAGAAATAAAATCCAAATAGGACTTGCCGTTTTTATCGGTAAGACAGCTTCCCTGACCCCGGGCATATATTTTATCCAAGTGAAAAGCGGTTAGTATTTTCTCTAGAGTAGGGTTAAGAAGATCCCTGCGTAGCTCGGCCAAAAAGATTCCTCCTTTGTGCACTATTTTGTGCAATTCCCCTCAACAAATTCATTGTAGTGAAATTTTCCCAACTGTCAAATGTTTGCCCACGATACGATTACATACAATCGCCTGATCTGGGAAATAGTAACTAAAGAGCGGCTGACGGGAAAGGAGGTTAGGCAATGGATAACGAAGAAGTAAAACAGGAGACCAATTATGAACTGGGTTCTTTTCATTTTCTCAGATCAGGATGGTGGGTGCTGCACGTCATCGCGATAGCAGCCGTTTTCTACCTGGGCTACCTGTTTGGAGGCATGCTGTTCAGATAATTTACTCCATACGCCAAGTGTACTAATACCCCGGTATATATTGCGCTTATGCATATGCCGGGGTATGCTTTTTGCACGAGCCTCTAACAATGCCACACTTTTTATATATTTTTCTTATAAAAGTGCAACAGCAATTTACTAAAATATATATTGAATACATACGGTCTGGAGTGATGTATGCTTATGTCGGATTCAAACACCACGGATAAAGATTTGCCGGAAAAGCCGTCCGGCGAAATAAACGGCGATAAACTGGACGACAGCCACATCCAGGAGGTGTTGCTCAGCAAGCAGATAAAGGCCCGGAGCAAACGTAGAAAGTACATAACCCTGGGCGTTATTATTCTGGTGGCAGCCTCGGCCGGCTTTGGTTGGTATAAATATTTCGGCGCTAAAAAAGACACCGGCTTTCTCACTATGACGGTCAGCAAAGGAACCGTGACGGATGACATTCAGTGTACCGGAACCCTGGAACCGGTCAGGAAGTCCCAGATGGGGTTTAAAAGCGATGAGGCCATTACCGCTATTAATGTTAAACCCGGTGATCATGTAACAGCAGGCCAAATTCTGGCCCAGCAGGACGCCACAACCCTGGAAGCCGCCATGCGCCAGGCCCAGAGCCAATTGACTCAGGACGAAATAAGCGTAGAAAACCTGACCCTTACCTATGAAGCCGCCGCCCGGACCCTGGCCCAGCAGCAGGAGCTGTTCAATGCGGGCGCGGTTTCCCGTTCGGACTACGATAAAGCCAGCGACGCCTATAAAAAAGCCGGGTTGGATTTGAATTCCGCCCGGGCGCGTTTAATAAACGATCAGGCCAAAGTCGACCAGGCCCGCTCCGACCTGGAGGGAGCCACCCTGGTAGCCCCGTTCGACGGTATTATCGGGGCGGTAAACGCCCAGGTCGGGCAGATCATAGGCTTAAACTCCAGCAGCAATAATTTGCTCACAGTCATGAGCGAGGACCTGCAGATGAGCGCCCTGGTCAATGAAGCCGACATCGGCCGCATCCAGATCGGCCAAAACGTGGAATTTACCACCAGCGCCAATGGCGATAAATTATTCACCGGCAAAGTGGATACGATTACCCCGGAAGCCAAAACGGTCAGCAACGTGCAGTACTATCCGGTGGTAGTTACCTGTGACGACCCCCAACGGCAGCTCAAGCCCGGCATGTCAGTTTCCGCCAAGATCGTCCTGGCCCGCAAGAGCGACGTGCTGACGGTCCCCATGATGGCGGTGAGCTATGCCCAAACCTACAGCAAAAGCCAAGCCGGCGCTTCTAATACCTCAACCGGGCCAAGCAGCCCGGCTTCTGCCACCCGGAACGCGGTTCGTTCATCGAACAGCCCGGCAGCGGCCGGCGCGGCCGGAAATGACTCTACAGCGTCTAGAAAAGCCATTGTACTGGTGCTCCAAAACAATCAAGTCGTGCCCCGGGATGTGGTCCTGGGGCTCAATGACGGTCAAAATTACGAGGTCATCAGCGGCCTCAATGAAGGAGAGCAGATCATTATCGGCTCATCTTCCTCCAGCGGCAGTAGCGGCAGCCAGGCCACCGGGTCCGCTTCCGGCAGTTCGCAAAACCGCAATGGCCCGGGAAGCGGAGGAATGGGCAATGTGCGGGTAATGCGCTAGTAGCCAGGCAGGACCTCGTTCAAAGGGGGAGCGATCGTGAAAAGAACCCTTATCGAATTGAACAATATCAGCAAGACCTATCTTTCGACATCAACGCCGGTCCACGCTTTACGTTCGATATCCTTAAGCATAGCCAAAGGGGAAATGATAGCCGTTATGGGTCCTTCCGGCTCGGGTAAATCAACCCTGATGAATATCCTGGGCTGCCTGGACGTACCCGACCAGGGCCAGTACCGTTTTGCCGGGCAGGATGTAATGGCCCTGGATAAAGACCAGCTGGCCCACCTGCGCAACAAGCTGGTAGGTTTCGTATTTCAGAATTTCAACCTGTTGGGCCGGGCTACGGCTCTGGAAAACGTATGCCTGCCCATGATCTACGCCGGGGTGTCCGCCCCGGAGCGAGAGAGGACGGGGCGAGAAGCCCTGGCCATGGTCGGTTTGGCCGGACGGGAACACCATTTCCCTACGCAATTGTCGGGCGGACAGCAACAGCGCGTGGCTATTGCCCGGGCCCTGGTAAATAAACCGGGTCTCTTGCTGGCCGACGAGCCGACCGGAGCCCTGGATACCAAGACCAGTGCCGAGATCATGAGTCTCCTCCAGGAGCTGCATGGCGGCAACGGTTTATCGGTAGTCATAGTCACCCACGAACCGGAAGTGGCCAATTACTGTCAGCGCATCATCCGTTTAATTGACGGAGTGATCGTAAGCGACGAACTCATACCGGAAGCCTCCCAATTAAAAGGGATGGGGATACACTAATCGCAAGGCGGGATAAATATGGAATTGAGATCCACCCTGCAGATGGCCTGGCGCAGTCTGCTGGTCAACAAGATGCGCTCTCTGCTCACCATGCTGGGGGTAATCATCGGAGTCGCTTCGGTAATCGCCATGGTTGCTTTGAGCCAGGGGGCCACAACCGGTATTACCGAAAGGATCTCCAGCATGGGGTCCAACCTTTTGACTATCAGCGGCGGAGGCGGGTTTGGACCGGTAAGGGGGGCTAATCCGGCGCAGCTTACTATGGAAGACGTCGAAGCTATAAAGAGCCTGCCCCTGGTAAAATACGTCGCTCCCGAGGCCAGTCTCAACAACGCCACGATTGCCGTGGGCAGCAGCACCTGGACAGCCAATGTGGACGGGACTACCCCGGAGTTGATGGCTATAAAAAACTGGCCCACCGAGCAGGGCGATTTTTTCGATGATTATGACCTGGAACTGCGCGCCCCGGTCGCCGTGCTGGGTCAGACGGTGGTAAGTAATCTGTTTCCCGGGATGACGTCTCCGGTAGGTCAGGTTATTCGCATCAACGGGCTGGACTTTAACGTAATAGGGGTTCTTTCTACCCGGGGGGCGGCCGGTATGGGGCAGGACCAGGATAATATGATTTACATACCTTTGACCACCGCTCAACAGCGCCTTTTAGGAAGCACCAGCGTGCGCATGATCAATGTGCAGGCCACCAGCCAGGAAGCCCTCACCACTTTAAAGGACTATATTACCACCCTGCTCCGGCAGCGCCACCGCCTGGCGGCAACCGCCGAAGACGACTTCCGCATCCAGGACATGGCCGAGGTATTATCGACGGTTGAAGACACCACCCGGATGTTGACCTTTTTGCTGGGGGGTATAGCGGCGGTTTCCCTTTTGGTGGGGGGCATAGGCATTATGAACATTATGCTGGTTTCGGTTACCGAGCGCACCAGGGAAATCGGGGTCCGTATGGCTATTGGAGCAACCACCGGCGACATTTTAACCCAGTTCCTGATCGAAGCTCTGCTCCTCAGCTTGATGGGCGGGGCGATAGGAGTGCTGTTAGGCTGGGGAATCGCCGCTTCACTGAGTGTTGCAGCCGGATTCACGGTAAAATTATCGCCCTGGCTGGTGGCTCTGGCCCTGGGCTTTTCCATGGCGGTCGGCTTGTTTTTTGGGTATTATCCGGCTCGAAAAGCGGCCAATTCCAATCCCATAGACGCCCTGCGTTTTGAATAGAATCTACCATTTACGGACAGGCAGGAGGTTTGAAAGAAATGCGAAGCATCTTTGTCGTGGACGACGAGGAAAACATCAGGTATATAATAAAAGAATACCTGGCCCGGGAGGGTTTCCATATTGAAACCTTCGCTTCTGCCGAAGAGGTCAGCGAAAGGCTGCAATCCGGTTTTCCGGATATGTTTATCCTGGATATCATGCTGCCCGGCAAAGACGGCCTGGAATTTTGCAAGGACATCAGGACCCGCAGCGGCCTGCCGGTAATATTTATTTCCGCCCGGGGAGACGAAATAGATCGCATTTTAGGGCTGGAACTGGGAGGCGACGACTATCTTACCAAGCCCTTCAGCCCGCGGGAATTGGTGGCCCGGGTGCGCTCTATCTTCCGCCGTTCCGCCCAACCCATGCTCCCGGAGGAGACCCTGGAATTAGGCAATCTCAGGATCAATCCCAACGACCGCCATATCAGCGTGCAGGGGCGCGAGGTAATGCTGACCCCCAAAGAGTATGAACTGCTGCTTTTACTGGCATCCCAGCCGCAGCGCACCTTTACCCGCCAGGAACTGCTGGACCGGGTATGGGGATGCGACTACGTGGGGGGCGCCCGGGCCGTTGATGACCTGGTAAAAAGGCTGCGCAAAAAAATGAGGGAAAGCGGGTCGGACAGGAATGTCAGAACCATCTGGGGATACGGGTACCGCTTTGAAGATTAACTATAAAGGCATTACCGGTAAAATATTGTTGAGCTACCTGCTGGTGGTCATATGCAGCACCGCTATCACCACCCTGTCTTTTCATTCCATACTGTACGACGACCTGGAAAGAAGGACCCGGGAAGCCCTCTCCCGGCAGGGCTTTGCTATCGCCTTTGCCCTGTCGCACGAAAAAAGTCCCGCCAAATCGTACAGCCTGACCGCTAAACCCTATGTCTTTTTCTCCTACCATTCCATTGAAAGCCAGTACGTGATCCTGGACAGTGAAGAAAACGTGCTGTACAGCAGCCTGCCGGAATTATTCCCGGCAGGAAAAAAGCTGCCCGAGCTGCCAGCCAGTCAATACCTCAAATTTGTCGGCCGGGACGGTAAAGCCGACCACCCCGGAGCTGACCTCCTGGCCGTTCGAGTGCCTATCGGAGCTCCGGAAGAAAATTTGGGTTCGGTAATCACTTTCGCGGAAGTTACCGCCTTGGAGTCTCTGAACCGGGCTATTTTGCTGCTCCTGTTAAAAAGCACCCTGATCGCTCTGATTATCGCTCTGCCGCTCGCTTTATTGCTGGGCCGCTATCTGGTCAAGCCCTTGCAGTCCCTGCAGGACTATGCCCGTTCCATTGCCCGGCGCCGTTTTGACGTGCGCCTGGATCTTAAGTCAGATGACGAACTGGCGGATCTGGCCGATACCTTCAATGATATGGCCTATCAACTGGAGCGTTATGACACCAGCATGCGCCGCTTTTTCCAGAGCACCTCGCATGAGATAAAGACCCCCCTGATGAGCATCCAGGGATTTGCCGAAGGCATCCGGGACGGGGTGTTTTCAGGTCAGCAGGCCGATCATGCCCTTGAAACCATATCCCGTGAATGCCAGCGTTTAAAAGGCCTCCTGGACGAAATGATCAATCTCACCCGCCAGGAGAGAGCGGGAGAAAGCCGCTATCTGGAACCATGCGATATCGGGCAGATAGCTCAGGAAGCGGTTGAAACCATGCAGGGCTACGCCGTGGAAAAAAAGGTGCAGGTAACGACAGACATTCCCGCCGAACTTAAAGTAGTCGGCGACCCGGAAAAGTTGCGCCGCTTATTCGGCAACCTGCTGAACAACGCCATCCGCCATGCCAGCAGCCGGGTTTCCATCCAGGGCCGATCCGCTCCCGACAGCCGGAGCGCCATATTGATCAGCATTCAGGATGATGGAAAAGGCTTTAGCGAGCAGGACCTGGAGCACGCCTTTGATTACTTGTATAAGGGAGCCGACGGAAGCACCGGACTGGGTTTATCCATTGCCCGCCTCATTGTCGACGAGCTAAACGGCGCGATCAGCCTCCGCAACGCCGAAGACGGCGGCGGGCTGGTGGAGATCGTATTTACCTATTGAACAAGCAGAAGGCGGGTCAGCGGGGACGGTTCGAAAGCACTGTCCTCTATAGTTCAGGCAAATAACAGCAACAGGAACATGACACAGGCGAAAATGGCCACGATCTCGTTTTTGGAAATTCGGAGTGTGTACTGGCAGTCATTGCCCCCACTTGATTCAAGCTGTTCTTGTATCTCATCCGTGCGCTGCAGGGAGTTGGCTATATAGTTTACCAGAATATCGGACAGCTCTTTCAGTTTGCTCTTAATCCCCAGCTGCTTGTTTTTAAAAATTTGACCGGCCTGTTCAAAAATGTCGCCTTTAAACTGACCTACCGTCCTGCTCAGTTCATTCACAATAAACATGACCATATTCAGGTATCTTGAAACCGGAATACCCACCCTGTTTAAGGGCCCGAAGACTTTATCAAACATATCCATGATCGCTTCCAGGGAGCTGGTGAAAAAATACAGGTTGCCGATGTACCAGATAAAGAATAGCTTGGTCATTTTTAAAAGAGCCGCATTGAAATTAAGATCATAGGCCGGTCCGGAAAAGAGTCTGCTCAAAGCCAGGGACAGCAATATTCCAAAAAGATAAGGAATCAATATGATGATCCCAAAGGAAAGCAGGTTTTTTAATATAAAGCGAAGATCGCTTTTTAAAAAAAACGTTACGGCCAGCAGGTATATTGAGAAATAAACCAGATCCAGCCCGTTTTGGCAGAAGGCTGCGGCGACCGCCAGAAGTATGGCCAGAATCAGCTTTATTCCCGCATCAATTTCCGTATTCCGGTTATTTAATTCGGCGGAATATGCCTGCACCAAATCCACATCCCTATTCGAGTACAACATTCGGTATATTCGCGCCCATAATTTGGGCAGCTTTTTCCGAATTCTGCGTTGTCGTCAATCGCAATACGTATTACTCATTTGACGCCCACTGACGGGCTAATGCGGCGATGCCAGGACGGCATGGAGCCGCCCTCCGCCTTGTACTTCAAAAAAATCTGCTCCAACTTATGAACACAATATACCGAACGTTGTACTAGCGGATGAATTTTGATAAAATACCCCTCTTTTTTATCTCTTTAACCGTCAATTCACTGATCGTTCCGGTTATTAAACCGGTTATAACGGCTGAAATCAGCAATATGGGAAGATAGTATAAGACTACGGTCTCTCTCAAAATCACCGAGGCGACGATCAGCTGGGCGGCATTATGAGTTATCGCCCCGATGATGCTGATCCCCTTGACGCTGAATAACCCGGCCGTTTTTTTATAAACCAGCCACATGACCAGGGCGCTTAAAAGCCCCCCGGACAGGCTGAAGGGCAAGGCCGTTATGCCTTTGCTCAGAACCCCGACAACCAGGCAGCGGAGAATTACAATGGTCAAAACGTCCTTTAAGTCCAAAAAGGCTATGGCGATAATGGTGATGATATTGGCCAAGCCGAGTTTGACCCCGGGTATCGGAATCGGAACCGGAATAATCAATTCCAGGAGGGAAATCAGGATCGCGTTACAAATTAGGATTATGATGATCGCTTCGCGTTTTTTCTTATTCACGTCTTCACCCTGCTAATAAGAAAAAGTGTCAATTTGCTCATTATCACCCACTATGGTGATGACGACTTTGGACGGAATACAAACCGCCTTTGCGCCGGGTCTCTCTAACCAGCCGGTTTTTACACAGGTTTGATTGGGACAGTCAGAGCTAAGGAACCTGATCCGGCCTTTTTCAGCCAGGATAACCTGCTTTACCGGTTCGTCAATATTTATCGATTCTGACGCCTGAAGATCACTTAAATTGATCTCTTTTATTAAATGACCATCCTGGGTTATAAGCGCCTTAAGCTGCTGCCCGGAAGCGGCCCGATAATTATTCCAGACCAAAAAGAGCACGGCTATGGCCACGATACCGACAATTAGTATGATATCACCCGTTTTGAATGTACGTGTATTCATGAGTCGCATCCTCTAGGCGGAACTTGCCTTTTAGGCCGGGCGTTACATAGATTTTCTTGTCATTGGTAATAAAAATGGCTTCCGCCCGGCCATAATTTTTGACCATCTCCATTCCCCGATCAAGGCCTAAAACGATGACCTTGGCCAACCCGTCAGCGTCGGTTGAAGATGAAGCGATAATAGTAACGCTCATCAAGCCGCTGTCCATAGGATACCCGGTCCCGGGATCAAAAATATGACAGTAGCGTTGGCCGTCTTTTATAAAATAACGCTGATAATCGCCGGAAGTGACGACCGCTTTATCGACCACCTCAACAACTCCGACGATGTCGCTGTTCTCCCCCCGGGGATTTTGGATGCCAACCGTCCAGGGGCTTCCATCGGGTTTGCTTCCCAGTGCGGCGACATTACCGCCCAGATTTATGAAAGCTGAAGTTATCCCGTTGCTTTTATATATATCAATCGCCCGATCTCCTATATATCCTTTGGCAATTCCGCCCAGATCGACCATCTGGCCTTTCTTTAACAAGCTGGCCGAACCGTTTTTTTCATCAATCAGGACATCCCGGTAGTTGACCAGGGAAACAAGTTCTTGCACGGCATCGGCGGATGGCACCCGGGGATTGTCGGTTCCGATGCCCCAGGCCTTAACCAGCGGGGCCACCGTTATGTCAAAGGCAGCCCCACCGCTTAAATCCGAAATTCTACGGGCCTCTCTCAATATGCTGATGGTTTCCGGGTTTAATTCAACATATCCCAGACCTGCGTTGTTATTTAGTTTATTGATATCTCCGCCCGGGCTGTTAATCGTCCACAGGGCGTCCCGTTCTTTTATTTGGGCCCATACTTCATCGGAGGCTTTTTGCGCATTGGCTCCATATACTTGCTGTTCAATGATGGTCCCCAATGCAAAATCGGTGGACTTAACCGGTTTTGACTGTACAGTATTACAGGCGCTGGAAAAGACCGGCAGACTCAAAAGCACCAGCGCCCAAATTACTTTTTTCATGTTGCAGTTCCCCGTGTTTAGATAATATCAGCCTTTTCTTTTGGCAATAATTAAACCGCTTCTACCAATTCCACAGGGGGAATCTGGTAGGTTTTAAGCACCTTGGTCGGGCACTTCTCAATGCAAACCGGATGGTCACACTTCTCTATGCAGATACTGGAATCGACCACCGCCAGATTATTCTGCATCTTAATCGCCTCATAAGGGCACTGCTTGACGCAGATGCCGCAGCCGATGCAGCCCACCTTACAGATCTTGCGCACCACCGCCCCCTTATCCAGCGAATTGCATAAAACCGCCACATGCGCCTCGGGGGAAATCATGGTGATTACGTTCTTGGGGCAGGCCGTGGCGCATTTGCCGCAGCCGGTGCATTTTTCCTTATCCACCTCGGGCAGTCCCTTTTCATTGATATGAAGGGCATCGAAAACACACTGCCTGACACAGCTTCCCAGGCCTATGCAGCCGTATTCACACTCTTTGGGCCCGGCCTGCAGCAGGCTGGCCGCCAGGCAGTCCTCTATCCCCGCATAATCATACTTGCTGTTGCCCACCGCCGGCTGCCAACATTTGATAAAAGCATAGCGGGGTTCAATTTCAGCCGCCGCCTTCCCGGTTAATTTAGCCACCTGCTCGGCCACCGCCTTTTTCCCGGGAATACACAGGCTGGGCGAAACGTCTTTATCGAGCACCACCGCCTCCGCGTAGGCCTGGCACCCGGCATAGCCGCAGGCCCCGCACTGCCCCTTGGGCAGGATGTCTTCCACCACATGAATCAAGGGGTTCATTTCCACGGCCAGCTTTTTATTGGCATAGGCCAGGACCAGGCCGAAGAACAGCCCCACCAAAGCCAGAATGGCGATAATCGTAATCATACTATTCATTTCAGCTCACGTCCTTCCCTACAGGGTGATCATTCCGGAAAATCCGAAAAACGCTAAAGCCAGGCATCCGGCCACAATAAAGGCGATTCCCAAACCATCCAGTGATTTGGGCACATCCGCCAGTCTCAATTTCTCTCTACAGCTGGCCATCAGCACGATGGCCATGGCAAAGCCCACCCCCGAGCCGACCGCATTGACCAGGCTTTTCATAAAGGAGAAGTGCGATTCGACATTGATTAAAGGGACCCCCAGGACCACGCAGTTGGTGGCGATCAGCAGGAGGTATATGCCCCACATCTTATGCAAATTGGGGGTATATTTTTTGACGATCATTTCCAGCAGCTGCACGAAGCTGGCGATCAATAGGACAAATACGATGGTGGTCAGGAAGGTTACATTAAATGGCACCAGGATGTAGTTGTAGACCAGCCAGGCAAACATGGAGCTTAAGGTGATGACAGCCGTAACCGCCATGCCCATTCCCCCGGAGGCGCTTAAGTTTTTGGAGACGCCGAAGAAGATGCACAGACCCAGGAATCGGGTCAGGACAAAGTTGTTGACCACTACCGCACCCATGAAAAGGAGCAGATATTCGTTCATATGGTTTCACCCCTCTCTGCCCGGGCTTTTTCGATACGCTCGCTCAGGATTTTAAAGGCCGCTACCAGGTAGCCTATGAGGATGAAGGCGCCGGGAGCCAGGATCATGATCAGGGCCGGCTGGTAGCCGCTCCACATGACCTGGTAGCCTAAGAGGGTTCCGTTGCCCAGCACTTCCCTGATGGCTCCGATGAGCAGCATGGCCAGGGTAAAGCCGCAGCCCATCCCCAGGCCGTCGACAAAGGAGCGCAGGGGCGGGTTTTTGGAGGCAAAGACCTCGGCCCGGGCCAGTATGATGGCAAATACCACTACCAGGGAAAGGTATATGCCCAGCTCTTTGTAGAGCAGGGGGGCAAAGGCCTTTAACAGTAGTTCGGCCAGGGTGACAATGGTGGCAATGGAGGTAATGTATATGGGCACGCGCACTTTGGGATTGACCAGATGGCGCACGATGGAGACCACCAGGTTGTTGGTGGATATGACAAAGGCCACGGTAAGTCCCATGGCTAGAGCGTTGACCACCGAAGTGGTGACCGCCAGGGCGGGACAGAGGCTTAAGGCCAGTACAAAGATGGGATTTTCCAGGACCAGTCCCTTGGAGAAGATGTCCCATAATCCTTTCATCCTAGTTGCCTCCTTTCGTAAGCTCACTTGATTCATCGACCGCCTGTTTTACCGCCAGGGTGACTGCCCGGGAGGTGATGGTCGCCCCGCTGATGGCCTGAATGTCTTCTTTGTTGCCGGCATCTTTGGTGACTTTGAGTTGGGTCGAAGTTTTGCCGGTAAATTGTTCGTAAAACGGGGGTTTGGCCGCTTTGTCGCCCAGGCCCGGAGTTTCTTTGGATTCGGTAATGGTGTATTTTAGTACCTGGTTATCCGGGCTTACCGCCACCAGCAGTTTGATGGTGCCGCCATACCCCTTGCTTTCGGAAGGAATGACGTAGGCGATCAGCTGACCATTTTGGGTGGCCTGATACCAGCCGCTTTTACCTTCGATGGGGGTGTACTGATCGGCTTCGGTTACCAGGCTTTTTAGGGCCAGGGTATTTAATTCGGCCTGTTTTTGTTTAGCAATATCATCGGTCAAAAAATAGACCGTGGCGATGATGATTCCTGATATGATACAGGCTCCGGCCAGGTTGAAGGCGATCTTTAATAGGCTGTCATTTTTCTCATGATGTTCTATATGCTCGGTCATCGGCTCATCTCACTTCCTTCCATACAGCGCAGGCTGGATATAGCGGTCGATTAAGGGGGTGACACAGTTCATTAACAGGATGGAGTAGCATACGCCTTCGGGATAACCCCCGACCAGCCTGATAAGGACGGTTAGGGCCCCGGCCCCGGCTGCAAATATCAGCTTGCCTTTGCGGGTGATGGGCGTGGTAACCATGTCGGTCGCCATGAAGAAGGCGCCTATGATGAGGCCGCCGGCCATCATATGAAAGAGCGGGTCACCGGACCCCCATCCCTGAGGGCCGAAGAGCCAGGTGAGTATGCCCACGGTGGCTATCATGGTCACCGGTACGACCCAGTCGATATAGCGTTTGTAGATTAAGAACAGGCCGCCCAGGGCCAGTAGAATCACTGAGGTCTCGCCGATAGAGCCGTTTCTGAATCCGACGAATAAGGCCTTATAGAGTTCGCTGTTGCTTCCGAAGGTTTGGATGAGCGCTTCGTAGCCCTGCATTTTTAAGATGTTCAGGGGGGTGGCGCTGGTGGTGGTATCGACCACCGTTTGCATCGTAGTCCAGGTGGTCATGAGTACCGGCCAGGAGACCATCAAGGCCGCTCGGCCGATATGGGCCGGGTTGAAGATGTTGTAGCCCAAGCCCCCGAAGGCGTGTTTGGCTACTACGATGGCGATGAAGGAGCCCACGATCGGAATAAATAGGGGCACCGCCGGGGGCAGGCACATGGCCAGGAGCAGGCCGCATAGGAAGGCGCTGCCGTCTTTTACGGTGATCGGCTTTTTCATGAATTTCTGGGTGGCGGCTTCGAAGATTACCGCGGACAGGGCCCCGGCCAGCAGGGTTTTAAAGGCCGGCAGGCCAAAGTGGTAGACGGCGAAGAGTACCGCCGGCAGCAGGGTCAGGTTTACCGTCCACATGATCTTGGGAATCGAGGTGTCGGCAAACATATGCGGTGAGGAGGAGACCACCATTTTATGGACTGGCTTTGCTTCCTGCTCAGGCTTTTCACGTTTTTCTTTTACCTGCTTTTCAGCCTTTTCCGGTTTTTCGGTTTTTTCTTTTACTTCTATTTCTTTGTCAGGTTTTTCCGGCTTTTCTGCCTTTTCTTTTATCGGTTTTTCAGCCTTGGCTTGGATTTCTTTTTCAGACTTGGCTGGCTTTATTTCCTGTTCCTGATCATGGTTTTCTCTTTCCGGGCTCATTTATTTACCTCCCTTTGGGGCTGCCATTTTCTTGGAGTAGCGGATGTAGTGAACGATTCGGCGCTTGGCCGGGCATACGAAGGCGCAGCAGCCGCATTCCATGCAGTCCAGCAAGTGGTATTCGTTCAGGGCTTCTTCTACAAAGGACCTTTCGCCGAGGATACTGAGCATGCTCGGATTCAGGCCCATGGGGCAGGCGTCCAGGCATTGTCCGCAGCGAATGCAGGGGGCTTCCGGGCCGTCGTTGATATCCTCATGGGTAAAAGCCAGGATGCCGTTGGCGCCTTTTATGATGGGAACTTCAGGGGTGTATTGGGTGACTCCCATGAAGGGCCCGCCCATGATCAGCTTTTCCGGGGGGGTTTTGAAGCCGCCGCTCTGGGCAATGGCTTCGGCAAAGCTGGTGCCGATTCTCAGCTTGAGGTTTTTGGGTTCGGCTATGGCACTGCCGCTGACGGTTACGATCCTTTCGATCAGGGGAAGGCCGTTCCTGACCGCGTCGCAGACCGCCATGGCGGTTCCCACATTCTGCACCACTACCCCGACGCTCAGGGGCAGTTTGCCGGAGGGCACTTCCCGGTTGGTCAAGGTCCTTATGAGGGTTTTCTCCGCCCCTTGCGGGTAGCGGGTGGGCACCGCCATCACTTTGACGCCTGTGCCGGCCAGGGCTTCGCCCATGGCTTTTACCGCGTTCATTTTATTGTCTTCGATCCCCAGGGCTACGTTTTCTACTCCGAGGACTTTTTTTAATATCAATATGCCGGTGGCGACCCGTTCGGAGTATTCTAACATCATCCGGTGATCGGAGGTTAGAAAGGGTTCGCATTCCGCTCCATTGATGATGAGGGTGTCAATCGGATTGTCGGCCGGCGGGGATAATTTTACGTAGGTCGGGAAGGTCGCCCCGCCCAGGCCGACGATGCCGGCGTTTTTTATGATTGCCAGGATTTCCGCTTTATCCAGGCTTTTCCAATCCCGTTCGGTGGGTAGGCCTTCTGCCCATTCGTCCAGGCCGTCGCTTTCAATGACAATAGCCGGATTTTTGCCCAGGGTCGGGTGCGGGTGATCCGCTACCTCTAATACCTTGCCGGAGATGGTGGCATGGAGGTGGCTGGATACCGGAGCTTGGCCTTCGGC